>Ga0209536_100000657_pt1 | contig 56398 bp, 67 predicted proteins | sample DeeMarSeWOR28_12_FD_187461 | JGI IMG/M metagenome (GOLD analysis project Ga0209536, IMG submission 187461) | Marine sediment microbial communities from White Oak River estuary, North Carolina - WOR-2-8_12 (SPAdes) (version 2) | ecosystem: Environmental > Aquatic > Marine > Intertidal zone >... | reverse complement strand
CGCCCAACGGCACCAGTCGCTCCTTGCTGCCCTTGCCAATAATCTTGACAACTCCCTGATCAAGATTGAGCTGAAATAGTGCCAGCCCGACCAGCTCGGTAACGCGCAGCCCGGTCGCGTATAACGTCTCAAGCATGGCGCGATCACGCAAACCCAGTGAACTCCCCAGCGCCGGCGTGGCCAGTAATTTGTCGACCTCTTCCTCGTTGAGACTCTTGGGCAATGGTCGACCCAGCCGGGGGGATTCAATTTCGGCGGTGGGATCGCGGTCGATCTTTTCTTCACGCAAGAGATAGCGATAGAGACGACGCAGCGATGATAACTGCCTCGCGGTCGTCCGGGGCATCACCCCGCGCGCAGCGCACTCTGACAGGTAGCGCTGGATATCCTCGCGCGACACCTGCATCAGATCTACCTGTCCTGGCTTCAGCCAGAGTGTGAACTGATCCAGGTCCCGGCCGTAGGCATCAAGGGTGTTGCGACTCAGACCCTGCTCGGTCCACAACACATCCAGAAATTGTTCTATTCGCGGATCAGTCGAGATCTTCATGGGATAACAGCCAGTCCTTCATCTGGACCGCCCGACCACGTGTCTGACCCATGTAGCCGCCGCGATCAGTCGCGCCCGTGACACGATGACACGGCACAATAATCGGCACCGGATTTTCACGACAGGCCCCGCCAATGGCACGCGCAGATGTCTTCAGCCGTTTGGCCAGCGCACCGTAGGTCAAGGGTTTGCCGGGAGGAATTTTTTCCAGCTCGCGCCAGACTTTCTTCTGAAATTCGGTGCCAATGACATTTAACGGCAGATCAAAACGGGTCATGGGCTCGCGAACATACTGGCGCAGTGCCCGACAAATCTTGCGGGCCGAAGGATTGTCTGGTGACTGTAGTGGCGTTTTCCCTGACACCAGATCGATTGAAGACAGCCCGTTGGCATCGGCCACGATTGCGACCCGTCCGAACGGCAGATCCATTACTGTGTTGTAGCGCGGTTTTCTATTAGCCATAGTTGCTGCAGTTTACGCTCAATCAGCGCGCGACGCTTGGCATCATCAGTATACCGTAACAACTGCTCAAATATGTTTCGCGCATCGGCCACGAGGCCGGCTTTACCGAGAGATTCCGCCGCCTGAAACCGGGCACTTTGGCCCCACATATCTGCGCCCCTGGGTTGCCCAAGTGTCGCGGAGCGCAAGTACAGTTCTGCCGCCTGCGCATGGTCTCCCAACGCGTCCCTGGATTCTGCCATCCAGTAAAGTAACTCACGGCGCACAGCGTCGGCGGTCGTTTTTTGATAGACCGCTTCCATCAGCGAAATGGACGAGGCGTGCTCCCGCACGGCCTGCAAATCAAAGAGCACCTGAATAATCCGTTTCGCTGCCGGTGCATCGAGCTGTTCCTGGCCGCGAAGCATTTCTTCAAGCAGATCGATCGCTGAACCGGTTTCGCCTGCGTATATCAAAGTACGTGCGCGCCGCAACATCCACTCGGCCTTGTCGGCGCCAGCAGGTGGCTGCTGCAAATCCCTCATCCATCGCGCAGCCAGCTCAATGTCTCGCACCTTCAAGGCCTCGATTGCCAGTTGATAGCGCACCGCGTCGGGGATGTCTTTTTCCGCAATATAGTCTTTTGATCGTGCATACAATGCACGGGCAACCGCGGCCTTGTCTTCAGCAAGCAGTGAAGCGTTCAACCGTTGATGCGCGATATTTCGCATCTCCTCGCTGGCTGCCCGCGTGGCCAGGAATGCATAAAGTGACCGGCTGGTAACCGGATCGGTTTTGGCGAGAGAGTCTGCCTTTTCCAGCCACGGCGCGTCATTGCCGACCAACAAACGCTCCTTGTTACCCATAGCATCCGCCAGTTCCACGTAAGCCTGCCACAGCTGGTCCGGGGTCAATGCAAAAAACGGATCCGACGGGGTATCCCGGTAATCGGCATTCAGTGCCAGCTCAAGAAATGCCGCGACCTGTTGTTGGTTGCTGCTGCGTCGCGCCGCTGCCGCGGCCAGCACCCACAGCTGTTGCTGTTGTTCAGTAGACAAGCGTGGTTTTGCGGCCAGCTGCCGACAACGCCTGCCTACGACTTCGGGTTTGTCGATCTCGCCCTGTAATGCAGCATAGAGCCTGAGCAATTGCGCATCCATGGTCTGGACATCTGCCAGCAAATTGATGGCGCGGGGATAATCGCCTGCCCGAAGCGCGACACGAGCATGCAGCACCTGCCATGCATCACTGGTTGCCCGATAGTCTGCCTTGTATCGCAATATTGCCGTCTGGGCATCATCGATTCGGCCCTCGACCAGGTAGCTGCGAATGACCAGGCGGCGCCATTTTGCCAGCTGCTTGTCAGTGGACGTTGTTTTCCAGATAAGTTGCCTCAGGTATCGGCGCGCGACAGCTGCATTGCCGAGATTGAGTTCCGCCTCGGCGGCCTCGGTCACCAGCCATTGAGTTAACGTTTCGGGGGCCTCGGCAGGTAATTTCGATACGCGCGCACTAACAGCAGCCCATTCCCGGTTGTCCTGGTATAGCCTGACCCGCAGACGCTCCCATTGCTCCCATCGATCAAGATCCTGCTCCGGACCCTGATGCTTGTCGATATATTGCAGCGCCAGCCCACGGGCACCGCCCACCACCAGTGACTCGACAACAGGGAAGGGATCGTAATCGGGCGATGCGGCAACAACCGCCAAGGGATGCGTTGCGATCGCTAGCAATAAGGTACAAATAAGCTGGTAGGGACGTGACATGCCGCTTCGTCTATGGGTTAACGGTTGATCCGGAATGTTAGATCGTAATTGAACATAACCGGGTTTCGCGAACAAGGCCAACCGTCGCACAAACAAAAAAGGGCGCCATTGGCGCCCTTCAGAGTCAGACGGGACTGAGCCCGATCTGTGCTAGATCTTTTCGCGGATACGTGCAGCCTTGCCGGTACGATCACGCAGATAGTAAAGCTTGGCGCGGCGTACACGACCACGGCGTTTGACTTCAACGCTGGCAACGTTCGGGCTGTACAGCGGGAATACACGCTCAACGCCTTCACCGTACGAAATCTTGCGAACGGTAAACGACGAGTTGGCGCCACGATTGCGGCGCGCAATCACCAGCCCCTCAAAGGACTGTAAGCGCTCGCGATCACCTTCACGCACTTTCACCTGAACCACGACCGTATCGCCCGGCGCAAAGTCCGGTACTGAAAGATCCTGAATTTGTTCTGCTTCCAATTGACGAATGATGTCAGTCATCACGTCTCACTCCAGTTTCGCTAGTTGCATTCACAATGAATGCATTAAAAATCCTTGTCCCAATCAACCCGGATCACTTTGTGTTCCAGATCAACCTCGTCGATAAAATCCCCTACGTAGGGAATCAGTCGCTCGCCCCCGTTTTGCACCACCAGTACATCGTTGGCGCCGGTTTCGAGCAAGTGGCTGACCACGCCCAGGCTGTCTCCCTCACGGTTGATCACTTCGCAACCTTCGAGATCAATCCAGTAAATCTCGCCCGCTTTCGCCGGTGACATCTGCTCACGCGAGATTGCGATCGTTGCACCGATCAGCAATCGCGCCTGATCACGATCAGCAATGCCTTCCAGGTGAGCAACGAGACCGGAGCCCTGGGGCCGGCCGGATATCAGATTTACCGTTTTCCAGCCGTCTCGGGTTCCAACTTGCCAGGAACCGTATTCAAATATTGCTTCTCTGGGACGGGTATGGGATTCGACCTTGACCCACCCGCGGACGCCATGGACGCCCGCTATCTTTCCCAGTACTACCCAGTCCGCCGGCAACGCCGGTTCGGACATGTGCGCTAGCCTTGCTTCAGCAGGCTGGCAACGCGGTCAGAGGGCTGTGCACCCTGTGCCAGCCAGTAGTCAATGCGCTCACGATCCAGGCGCAGACGCTCTTCCCCTTCCGTTGCTCTGGGGTTGAAAAACCCGACGTACTCGAGGGCACGTGCGCGCGGAGTGCGACGACGATCGGACACTACCAGGCGGTAGTACGGCCGTTTTTTGGCGCCTCCACGGGCCAGACGAATGGTCACCATCTAAATTGCTCCTTAAAAAAATCTTTTATCCGGCCAAACAGACCGGAGCGGCGGCGGATTGTAACGCTGAATTCACGCTGTTGGAAGGGAAAAAGGCAAAAAAATCAGTCCGATTGGCCGGAACAGGTGAGCCCGGAAACCCGGATCCGGACCTCTTCCCCGGCCTTGTCGGGACCCAGCCGAAATCCCATGGCCAGGGTATAGGGGCCCTTGCCCGGTTTGAAGGAGATATTGCCACCCACCGGTTCGTGGGGGTGCAAATCCCGCGATTCCGGCAGCTGGGTCCAGCGAAACGCGGTACGGGCGGAGGGTTGCACCCGGTGCTGCTGCCACAAGCGGTTCCAATGGGCGTAGTCGATCAGTTCTACCTTCTTGCCGTCTGCGTCGGTCAGGTTCCAGCGCTTCGGCTCAAGCCACAGTATTTGCTCGCGCTCGTTGCGGACGCCGACGGTCATGAAGCAGGCGGATTTCAACTCCGTCAGCGCAGAAGCGGGAAACCCGCGCGCTTCGTAGAACGCCGCCATTTGCAGCGACGTATTTGGCCGCACCCGAATGGCGACCCCCTGCTCAACGAGCTCCTTCGGCCAGTTGCTGGCTGCCGACGCCGGCACGGCCAGAAATACCGAGCACAGGATTACCCAGCGCATCACCGGTTCCCGCCTTCGGGCGGCGTAGCGCCGGGGGCTTCATCAATCATGTATGGCAACTCGATTGGCGGATTACCGTCGTAGATCTGGTTTTTGCGATTCTGGAAATAGAACTCGCGTGTAAATTCATAGCGATCCTCACCCGCCGCCTCGGAGAGCACGTCCGTTGCCGTCAGCAGATTCGCACGCTGGTTGATCAGCAGCAGTCCGTACATGGCCCATTTCACCGTGGCATCGTGGTAGTAGAGCAAGGGATAGGTAAAGAAGTCCACCACCTGGCCGGTGGCATCGCGCAGGCTGCTGGGCCCAAGCAGTGGTATCACGAAATACGAGCTCTCTTTTGCGCCCCAGACGGCCAGCGTCTGGCCAAAATCCTCCTCGTGGCGCGGCAACCCGGCATGCCTGGCGACGTCAAACAACCCGCCTATGCCCACCGTGGTATTGATCAGAAACCTGAGGGTATCGCCTACCGCCTGGGTGAATTTCCCCTGGAGCATGCCATTCATGACGATCCGTGGCTCTTCCAGGTTATTGAAAAAGTTGGTCACTCCGCGCATCGCCACGTTTGGCATGACAGCAGCATAACCACGTGCAACCGGTTCAAAGAAGTACCGATCCAGGCCGTCGTTGAAGGAGAACACACTTTTGTTCAATCGCTGATAGGGATCATTATCGCTAACAGGGGCAGTGGCATACATTTCTGCAGGATCGCCCTGATCTACCGACGTTTCCTTCGGCGGCGCGTCAGCAGCAAAGACGCTGCCGCCAATCACTATCTCGCCGATACCGAAAGAACTCGTGACGGAAAACAGAAAAAGCGCCAACATCACACTGAATGGTACTAGTATTCGGGTACGACGCATGCAGAATGGCTGTTTAGAATTGCTTCTATAATAATTAAGTAGATCTGGCAGCATATAACCAAATGGATAACGAGAAAACCGGAAACGCATGAATCGACTGGTAATTGATGTCGCCCTCGGCAATCGCCAGGGCACCCTCAACAATCTCGGCTCAGCCGCTCTCATGGAACGGCTGGCACCAGAAGATACGCCGTTTTACGGTGCGCTGCTGGCGGTATCGGAACTTGCCGGCAATTCCGACGATGAACCGGAGAAAGCAGTGCTTTCCAGCTTCCGGCAACAATACCTGCAGGTACCGGAATACTGGTCTGCTGAAGAATCGATTCGTGCCGGATTCGACAAGGTGAACAAGTCTGTACGAGCTGACGTCTACAACCGACATATCGTGACACTCTCGGCCGTGGTCATCCAGGGCGCACATCTTTTCATTGGTCATGTCGGCAACAACCGTATCTGGTTGTTCCGTGACGGTCGTTTGCAGCAGCTCACCAGTGATCACACTCAACCGCGCCTGAACCAGGATCCTGTCCTGACACGTGCTTGCGGCATCGAAAATGAAATCGACATGGATTTTCGCTGCATTGGTCTGCGCAAGGGAGATACTGTCGTCATTGCCAATCACGCTACACACAAGCTGCTCGATGGCAGCGCAATCGTCAGCACCCTGGTCGGACAGCACAGTGCCGGGCGCATGTCAGAGGCCATGGCCGACCTGGCAATAAAAAAAGGTGCCGTTTCGCGCGTCAGCATAGCGGTGGCACGGATCGATCAACTACCTGACGCCAATAACGATGTTGGCATGACGCGTCATTACCCGGTCGCCGGTGTCCTGCCGACGGACGGCCAGACGATCGACGGATTTCGCATCAACAAGCGACGGCGCAAGGGTCGACTTGCCCATTATTACGTAGCCGAAGACCAGCTTGATGATTCAACTGTACTGTTGAAGTTTGCCGACCCGGCATTCATGAGTGGCAATGAGCTGGTAGATTGTTTTGTGCGTGATGAGTGGCTCTCGCGCCAGATCACGCACCCGGTGATGGCACAGCCGGCGACCATAGCTCGCGGCCGGCGTTCAGCGCTTTACTCGGTACTGCAACCGGTAGACGGCGAAAACCTGCACGCACGTGTCAGTCGTAAAGGAAAGCTGTCATTGGGGGAGGTGAAGCTGGTTGCCCGGCAAATGCTGGATTTTCTGGAACACATTCACCAGCAGCACATCGTCCACCGGGATATACGACCGGAAAACTTTATCCTGAACAAGAAAAATAAAACCGTTCACCTGCTCAGTTTCGATAGCCATCGAATTCGCTACTGGCTGGGTCAGGGCCCGGAAAAAGCCCTGCAGGTGTTGAACCCGTTATTCCTGGCGCCGGAGTCTTTTACCCGCAGTGGCACGGATTCGAGGGCAGACATTTACGCTGCCGGCGTTACCCTGTACTACCTGCTTAGCGGAAAACTGCCGTACGGAAAGGTGAAATCTCTGGCTGATTTGTCAACGAGACCCTACCGACCCCTGACTAACTATAACAAGACCGTGCCCGAGTCGATGTCAGAAGCGATTGCCAGGGCCTGTTCGAAAATACCTGGTCATCGTTTCGCCGGTGCCGTCGAGTTCCTGAACGCGTTGACTGACGAATAGGCTAGTGATCGCCGTTCTGAATCGGATGGATCTTGCCGATGCCCCAATTGACGATACCGGTGTATTTGTATTCGGATCCGGCATCCAGTGCACATTCCGGATTCACGCAATAAATAACGACGGTGCAAGGGCTGGTCGCCACCCGCTCAATGGGATCGTTGTGACGCGGACGTACGACCAACTGGGTGCAGGTGAATGCTTCGATCGTAAGCGGCTCGGCCAGCTCCAGCAAGTACGCCTTGGTGCGCTCAGGTCCGTCAATGATCCCGACTGAAAACGCGCACAACGGTATCGGTCCGTCGTAATCCTCCGGTTCGTAGATCTCAATACAGTGTTTGTTATTCTGATTATTATTGGTCATTGGTTCTCTCCCGCGAGCTGACGCACAGCCAGCCGATGTTACCAGTGTGTTGCAGTCGTGACACCTCGCTAGCTTCGACAGTAGGCATAGTTCCAGACCAGACCGGTCAACTTCTCCAGCGTTTCCAGCAATTTATCACCGGGCACCGCCTCTCCTTCATGTACGCCCCAGATGTTGATCCATGCCCGGCCAAAGCCCAGCCGATGACGCCAGTTCCACTCATAGGCCTTCGCTTGCAGACCGCATTGAACACACTCACGCATTTCCCCGGCAGACGTGAGTGGTGAATACCAGTTGGAGTTGGCCTTGCCGCATTTCGGGCACCTGGGTGATACCTTGCTCGTGTCCTGGATAACAGTAATCTCCGGCGTGGCCGCCGGAAACTCGACGTAGTACTGGTTGGGATTGTTGTCATGATCCGGATCATCAGCCATCGATACCGTCGGCGAGCAGCCAAGAAAGATTAACAACGTCATAAACCGTTCACCGGGGTGATAAATATTGGCGTCGGATGCTGGCGCCGAGCCGATCAGTCCTGCCGATAGCAATCCATCAAACAACCGTTTTCGATCCGGTGCCTGGGACTCTGCATCGTCGGGAAACAGTACCAGACGAAACTTATTCATCGGGGAATCTCATAACCCCGGATGTCGCTCCATCAGGTAACACAGGCAGTCCTGTCGGATCGCGGTTTCATCCATCGCCAGCATTGACGGCATAAACGGCAGCGTCGTCCTGAGCTCACCATCGGCGAGCTCGAAATATCGTGCAGTCACTTCCTCACCACTTTCGTCACGCACCACCAGCATGAGCTCGTCACCCGGTATTCGGGCAAGCGTAGTACCGACGGGCAGTTCGCGGAAATTCAGATGATCAAGATCTTCGACAAAATTGAGATCACAGCGGTCGCCACCAAACCCGAAACTGGCCTCGGGAGGTACTTTGCAGATCGCAACTGTGTGGTACAGGTCAATGTCATGTGCCGGCACCGGATGATCCGGCAGGTGTGACAGGTGCAGGCAGGCGTCGATGAACGCGAGTGTGTGTTCAAACCCGTGCGTTTGACCGGCCTGCCCCGCCTCGATGGTGACCGACGGACAGATCTCCGCAAACGGCGCTGTTTGTACACCCGCCGGAGTGCGGAAATAGACCACCGTGCGCGAGAACAGGGTTGCCAGGTGCAGGTGGTGTTCCTCGAGCACTCGCACACAGGCGTAGTGTGGATTCAGCCCCGTATTGTTGTGCACATCGACCGACGCAAACACCTTGCGTGCACGCAGATCGTCGACAATCTGTTGCATCATTCTGCGCTCGGGCAGCGCCTCGTTTCCCGGCACATCTTCCCAGACCCGGTTGTAATCCGGCTGGCCCTCGAGAAAACGCTGGCGCACCTTGGCCGCAGCTATGTTGCCGATAAACAGTGACAGTGCACGCGGCAGCTCCTGACCCTGCAATTTTCTTAGCAATGCGCGCATGGCCTGCCAACCGGTATCTTCATTACCGTGCAACAGCACTGAAACAAACAACGGTTCCTGGCGTCGGCCCGGAAGGTGGATCAGCGTTGGGCCGGCCAGCACCTGATGCAGCTCATGGGCCTCCAGTTCCAGAATACCTTCCGGCAGGCTCTCAATTACGTTCAGCATGGTCTGTTCTGCCTGATAGATTGGTTTTCAATTAAATCTGCCACTGATGAACCGGCAGGCCGGTTTCCTGTTGCTCGGCATAGGCAGCGGTCAGTGCCTGCATGTCAGCGCCGTGTTTTTCCACCCACGCCCGCTGCCAAGCGGCACCATTGCACCAGCTATCCAGGCGTTGCGCGATCACATCAAGATAGTGATCGATATCGGCAGCATCGAACTCCTGCTGCTCCAGGCCTTGGCGCGCCATTGGCAACAATACCTCTCGCAACAGTCGCTGGACGGGTACCTGATGCTGGCCCATCCATTCCAGTTGGGCATTCAGCCCCTGCTTCGCAGCCAGGTACAGGTTGGCGCGCGCCTGGCCAAATTGCAGCAGGCTTTCCGGTGCCTTGTCCTGGTTGGCCAGATTATGAACCAAACCGAAAAAGAATGCGGCGTTCGCAATGGTGTCGACTACGCTTGGTCCCGATGGCACTACCCGGTGTTCGATACGCAAGTGCGGTTCACCGTTGGCATCAAAGCCGATCAATGGCCGATTCCAGCGCCAGATGGTGCCGTTGTGCAATACCAGGTGGCTGAGCCGATCCGGCGATCCTTCCATGCGTTCGGGCAACAGCACCGGATGGCGCACGATGTTTTCCTCGAAACACTCGAACAACGAGCGCTGTATATATCCGTGACCGAAAGTGACCCGGTCCGACCAGCGGGATTTCGGTGAACGCGCCGACACTGCCTGTTCGAATAGCGGGATCCGGGTCTCGTCCCACAGGTCATGACCAAACAGGTAAGGTGAGTTGGCACAGAGTGCCACCATCGGTGCTGAGACGATCATCGCCGCGTTCATATATCGCACTGACTGTGCCAGCGAAACCTTGAGATGAATCTGGAACGAAGTAGCCGCTGCCTCTAGCATCACATCCGGATGTGTCATGGTGAGCGACTCACGCCCGGCAATGTCCAGCTCGAATGGATAGCCACGGCGTAGCCGCATCAACTGCTCATTGAGGACACGATAGCGGGTCATGTGCGAAATATGATCAAGGGTCAGGTCCTGCTCACGCACGGTCGGCAGTATGCCAATCATCAGCACGCCGGCGTCGAGCGTCCGAGCGCTGTCCCGACAAAAGGCCCATGTCTGTTCCAGCTCCGCCTCCATCCGCGACAGTGCAGGGCCGTGCAGCAATCTTGGCGTGCTGTTTATCTCGATATTGAAGGTGGAGAGCTCCGGCACCACCAACGGACTGTTGGCCTGGGCCAGGAACGCCTTGTTGATCGGTGCCGGAAAGCACTGATCGTCGATCAGCCAGGCCTCGACTTCATAACCACCGGTTTGCCCGGACTCGGCAAACCGGCCGGTGTCGAACCAGTCGCGAAGCAACGCCGTTTCCTCGCGCAGTCGTTGTTCAAACTCCGCGAAATCGTGCTTGTTGAAATGTTCCTGGGCGATTTCCTGACCCATTGCCTGCTCTCCCGCCAACTGTAGCTTTACTCGGTCACTATCGGCCTATACTTTATAAGCGTATTGCCATACCACTTAATCTACCAGAAATTGTAGAATTGGCGGTTTGCACCATTGCTAACGGATTTTCGACGGAGTAGTTATGCGTCCAGCCCAGATACTTGCCATCCTTGACGGTGAATTTCTCAGCACCGAAAAGGGACATCACACCCCGGTAATGCTCTGGGGTCCGCCCGGTGTCGGCAAGTCACAAATCATCCAGGAAATCGGTCAACGGCATAACGCACCGGTCATCGATATCCGTCTGTCACAAATGGAACCGTCTGACCTGCGCGGCATCCCGTTTCGCTCGGAGAATACGGTTGAATGGGCCGTGCCAGCGATGCTGCCGGACAGTAAACGCCATGGCAATAAAGGCATCCTGTTTCTCGATGAAATCACCTCTGCTGCACCCACAGTATCGGCTGCGGCCTATCAGCTGATTCTGGACCGGCGCCTGGGTGAGTATCGGGTACCGGCAGGCTGGGCGATTTTTGCCGCCGGCAACCGCCAGGGCGATCGCGGTGTCACCTACAGTATGCCGGCGCCACTGGCCAATCGCTTCTCCCATCTTGAATTCGAAACCCATCTCGATGACTGGGTGCTCTGGGCCTACAAAAATGATATCGATGAACGTGTCATTGCCTTTCTACGCTTTCGCCCGGAGCTGCTGTTTGATTTCGATCCGGCGCACAACCCGGTGGCATTCCCGTCGCCGCGCTCGTGGGAGTTTGCTCACCGAGCATTAAAGAAGTTCGAGCACAAAACCGATCTGTTACTGGGCGCACTGCAGGCGTGTGTCGGCCCGGCGGCCGGCATTGAGCTCAAGGCCTTCGTCGACAACCTCGACAACCTGCCGGACATCGATGCCATCACCAGTGGTGACGAGTCAGTACCGGTGCCAAAAGAGACCGACCTGCAATACGCGGTGGCGGCAGCACTGGTGGGGCGCTCCATTCGTGCGCAGGACAGCGACAACGCCAACGAAGCACTGGGGCATATCCTCGACTATGCCGGCCGCTTCCCGCAACGCGAGATGGGTGTGATGCTGGTATCGGACATGCACCGCGCCATTGGCGAAAAGATCTTTGCCGTGCCGCAGTTTGCCAACTGGGCCAAGAATGTCGCGGACGTCATGCTTTACGACGCGTAGTCACGGGCCATGTCAGCCGACATTGAAACCAAACTGAGTGCGGCACGCACGCGCCTGATACTGGACAAACCGTTCCTGGGTGCACTGGTGCTACGCCTGCCGATGAAGGCGGGCGACCCCAAGTGGTGCAAAACCACAGCCACCGATGCCCGCACGCTGTACTACAACCCGGAATACATCAACGAGCTGAGTCTTGACCAGACCCAGTTCGTACTGGCGCACGAGGCCATGCATTGCGCGCTGTCGCACTTTGCCCGGCGCCAGCACCGCGACAAACACCGCTGGGACGTGGCCTGCGATTTCGCCATCAATCCCCTGCTGATCAACGACGGCCTCAAACCGACGCCGGAGGCACTGGTACTGCAGGAATACGACGGCATGACGGCCGAGGAGATTTATCCCCTGCTGGAAGAAAATCCCGAGCAGGAGCCGCACGATCAGCACCTCTACGACGAGAGCGAAAGCGATGGTGAGGGTAACCAGCCGCCACCGCCGGCATCAGCCGATCAATCGCCACCACCGGAAAGTAACAACGAGCCACAACCTGGTGACGAACCGGATCAGGGTGAAGGTGATGGCAGCGGTGAGCAATCTTCCTCCGGCGACAGCGGCAACGGGCAGGATCAACAGGCGCAACCGGATCCGGCGGATGCCGGCGCGTCGCAACCGCCGCCGCTAACGGAATCCGAACGTGCGGCGCTGGCAGTACAGTGGCAACAACGACTTGCCGGCGCCGCGCAACAGGCGATGCAGGCCGGTAAACTTGGCGGCGTCATGGCGCGCCTGGTAGATCACCTGCTGCAACCGCAGTTGCCGTGGCGTATGCTGCTGGCCCGTTACATGACCAGCATCGCCCGTGACGATTACAGCTACAGCCGCCCAAGCAGTCGCCGCGAGGGTGATGCCATCATGCCCAGCCTGCGCAGTGCCCAGACCGACCTGGTGGTTGCCCTTGATACCAGCGGCTCTATTGGTGAAAAGGAAATCAACGAGTTCGTCTCCGAGGTCAATGCGATCAAGGGGCAAATGCGGGCGCGCATTACCGTACTGGCCTGTGATGCCGAGCTGTCGGAAGACGGTCCATGGGAATTCGAACCATGGGAAGAGATTGCACTACCGGATACCCTGCACGGCGGTGGTGGTACGGATTTCCAGCCGGTATTCGACTGGACCCGCAACCGCGATCGCCAACCGGATCTGCTGGTATATTTCACCGACGCGGAAGGTGAATTTCCCAAGCTTGAACCCCATTTTCCAGTTGTGTGGCTGGTCAAGGGAAGGCTGCCGACCCCCTGGGGAACACGCATCCAGCTGAACTGAATCCGGCGGGATGCCACCATTGGTCCGCATTTGTCCCGCGCCCTGGCCAATCCTGAACCGGAACCTCTGACGAGTTTTATTGAACCGTGAGTCTTACCAGCGAAGACACCCTGAAACTAAACGTATTGCTGCACAGTGATATCGAAGCCATTCGCATCGATGAAGCGCGCATGACAGTTCATGCCCTGTCCGGCGATGACGAATCCAGGGTCAGCCTCAATCCTGACTGCAAACCGGAACAGTACCTGAAAAAGGTTCGGGAAATGTTGTCGGGTCACGTACTCGGATCGCCTGGAGGTTACCCGGTGTTTCTCAAGCGCTGGACCCGCATGGGCCAGGCGCGTGACCAGGGACTGAACGAACTGCTCATGCTGGGCGAACCGGAGGCGGTCGTCGCGGTCGCCAATGCACCGGGGCTTACCGACGACCTGGCGCGTCGCGCATGGTGGGCCGCTCCGGTTTCCGACAATGCCCGACGGATGCTCGGCAGTCCGACGGTGGTTACCGGTAAAATGGGCAAGGTACTGGCGCAACACCTGGTCGAACACCTCGCCTTTGAAACCGAACCGCAGGTAATGATGGATACCATCCGCCTGATATTACAGCCCGGCCTGATCGAGGAAGAGGAAAGGCAAAAGATCTGGACCAGTGGTGCGCGCAAGAACGCCTATCGAGTCGGCTTCCTGCAGGCAACACCCGACCAGCTGCCCGAACCGCGTCCGGCGCGCCCCGATAGCGATGCGCTTGTCGACACACTCACCGACCTGGCCGAGCGCGGCAACGCCCTCGCCGCTACCCTGATCAACTCCGTACGCTCCGAGGGCCAGACCTTTCTTGCTGCCACCGAAGCGATTCTGCGCAAACCCGCGAACCAGGACGTAGTCGTCGCATTATTGAATTCCGTTGGCAACTATTTTGCCGCGGCACGGCCCGACGCCACCTACGCAGAGGACATCGATCAACTGGTAAGTGATACCCGGCTCTATTGCGATGGCGACCGTTGCGAGGCCCTTACCGAGATTCGCGCAACGGTTCCCGACGCCAGTGCTGAAGCTGAGGCACTGTTACTGCTCTCCCGTGTTAACGAATACCTGGTGACGCCAATTTTTGCCAAGACCACCGCAGAAGGCACGCTGATGCGAAAGAAGATCGAGCCCGTGACCACCCCGATTTTCGAGCGCATCGCAGTCCTGCTCGGTTCCTCTGGCAGCCGCCGCCGATGACCGCGGCCCCGGTTGCGATCGAGCTGGTGGTAACCGTCGCTGATGATGCGCTGGGACAACAGTTCGGCGAACTTGTATCCGGCATGGGTACCACCCTGGCGGAGGCCGTCAGCCTTGCCGTCGACGAGGAAAAACTGGGCTACTTCCCGGCCCTGAGCTACTTCCAGGATCGCGACGACTTCGATCAGTCGATGCTGGCATCTGCGCTGCATATTTACCAAATGGTATGCGAGGTAACGCGCGAGACCGTGCGCGCCCAGTTACGTACTTTGTTGAAAGGTATTCACGTAGATCAGGCGCAGGCATTGGCCGAAACACTGCCACGGGTACGCCCGGGGCAGGTCGACGCGCAGCACCTGCTCGCCCGGCACTACTCCCCTGCCGCCATCCGGTTGCGCATCAGCGGCGAGCCCCGCGAAACCGTGAGCGGGATTCCTCCCGTTGAAACGGTCGCCGACCACACCCGCACCCTGCTTCTGCAACGCTTTGCCCGGGTCGATATCGCCAGCTATTGAATCCGGGACCGAAAACCCCAATCTGAACGTCCGAAACCGTTTTATTTTTTGCAGGAGTAAGCCATGAGTGTAGAAGCACACAAAGAAACCCTTGGCTTCCAGACGGAAGTAAACCAGCTGCTGGATCTGATGATCCACTCACTATACAGCAACAAGGAAATATTCCTTCGCGAGCTGATTTCCAACGCCGCCGACGCCGCCGACAAGCTGCGGTTCGAGGCCATCAGCGATGATGCGCTGTACGAAGGTGATTCTGATCTCAATATCCGTGTCGACTACGACAAGGATGCCCACACGATAACGATCACAGATAATGGCATCGGTATGAATCGCCAGGAAGTGATTGAACATATCGGCACCATTGCCAAGTCAGGCACGAAACAGTTTTTCAATTCGCTCACCGGTGATCAGGCCAAAGATGCCCAGCTGATCGGTCAGTTTGGCGTCGGTTTCTATTCGTCGTTTATTGTCGCCGACAAGGTCGTTCTGACTACTCGCCGCGCAGGGCTGACTACCGAGCATGGCGTTCGCTGGGAATCCACCGGAAAAGGTGACTATACGCTCGAGACGGTCGAAAAAAGCGGGCGCGGCACCGAGGTCGTGCTGCACCTGAACAAGGACCAGGACGAGTTTCTCGACGGCTATCGCCTGCGCCACATCATCAAGAAATACTCGGACCACATCACCCTACCCATCATCATGAAGGCCGAGGGTGACAAGGGCGAAGACGAAACGGTTAACAGTGCTTCGGCGCTGTGGGCAAGACCAAAAAGTGAGGTCAAGGATGAGGAGTACAACGAATTCTACAAGCACGTAGGCCATGACTTTGAAGATCCGCTGGCGCATGTGCATAGCCGCGTCGAAGGTAACCAGGAATACACCTCGTTGCTGTATATTCCGGCACGTGCACCGTTTGATCTTTTCGATCGTGACAGCAAGCATGGCATCAAACTGTACGTGCGGCGCGTGTTCATCATGGATGACGCCGAGCAACTGATGCCGAATTACCTGCGCTTTGTTCGCGGCGTCATTGATTCAAATGATCTGCCATTGAATGTCTCTCGCGAGATACTTCAGCACAGCAAGGATATCGATACCATCCGCGCCGGTTCCACCAAAAAGGTGCTCGGATTGCTCGAGAGCCTGGCGAAGAATGACAAGGAGAAGTACGGAAAATTCTGGAAGGAGTTTGGCAACGTAATCAAGGAAGGCGTCGTTGAAGACGTCAGCAATCGCGAACAGATCGCCAGGCTGCTGCGATTCAGTTCGACCCGGAGCGATGACGACAGCCAGGATGTCTCACTCGCCGATTACATCGAGCGCATGAAAGAGGGTCAGGACAAGATCTATTTCGTGACCGCCGATAGTTACGGCGCAGCCAAAAACAGCCCGCACCTGGAAATTTTCAACAAGAAAGACATCGAGGTTTTGCTACTGCACCACCGTATCGACGAATGGGTAGCCAACCATCTCAACGAGTTCGACGGCAAGGCATTGCAGTCGGTAACCAAGGGCGACCTTGATCTTGGTGGGCTGGCCGACGAGGACGAAACCGAAAAGGAAAAACAGGCGGAGACCGAATTCAAGGACCTGATTGAGCGCATGCAGCAGTCACTGAGCGAAAAAGTAAAGGCAATTCGCATCAGTCATCGCCTGACGGCGTCACCCGCCTGCCTGGTAGCCGACAGCGTCGACCTCGGTAGCAATATGGAGCGTATACTCAAGGAAGCGGGTCACGCGGTCAGCGCCACCAGGAAGATCCTGGAGATTAATCCGGAACATCCGCTGGTCGCGCGCCTCAATGACGAGGCTGCCGGTGAGCGCTTCGATGACTGGAGCAACATCCTGTTCGATCAGGCGATGCTGGCCGAAGGCAGCCAACTGGATGATCCGGCCGGCTTCGTTCGCCGCCTGAACGAACTGCTACTGGAACTCGGGGGCAACAAGTAGGATCCAGCACTCCAACAGAAAACGGCCGCTGTTGCGGCCGTTTTTTATTCTTCGTCTTTTTTCTTCTTGCCCTTCGGTCGCCCGATTGGCACTACCACCGAGTTCTGCGCCCTGGGGTCATCCGTGAAGTACGGCTTCGCACCGTTGTCGATGCCGGCTTCCTGCAGCAATTCCTGCTCGCGGGCCGCAATCAGTCCCAGGCACTGGCGAATATCCTCAATCGTGTGTTCAGACAGCGGGTGCTTCATACCCGGCGCCGTAGCGGTGTCTTTAACAATGCCGGTCAATGCCTTGCGCACCGCCCGAAGTACACGGGCTTCTTTGCCTTCCAGAATATTAGTTGAGTCTTCTGACATAACGAAAAAATCCTGCAAACCGGTCGCGCACCATACCATAAATGCCGGCGCGGCGTTACAGCGATCCGGCTTACACAACGTCGATCATGTAGTTGCGTAGCAGGTAGCGCAACACTGCCATCAGCAGCACCGCGGCCAGAATAAAGGCCAGTGTCAGGTAATCCCAACTGTTTAACACCAGACCCAGGGCCAGCCCGGCAGCAGGCGGGTGCTCGGTGTCAGTAATCACCATCACAAAAATCGCGCCGCCCACCGCCATTGCCGAAAACACGATCAGCGCGGTTGCAGTCGACACCGGCATGTGGAGCGCACCGGGAATCAGGGTTGCGTAGGAGTAGGTTACACCGATGGCCATGCTCACCAGGTAACCGCCGACAAAGGGTCGCGGGCGCGCGGCATAGGCGCGCGGACGGGTAAACACCAGGAACGCCGATGAACCAAGACACGCGATGATCGCGGTATGGGTCAGTACATCAAGAAACAGGAGGATAACCAGAATGGTGGCAGTCGCTATCAGCGACTGAATAAAAAACGGCCGCAGGTTTCCTTCGATATTTTTTGAAAAAATGTGCACGCGCAGGTTAGTCTCCGGCTTTCGATTCTACAAAACCGAACACTAACCCGTTGATTGATAAATTGGCAAATCGCCGCGGCGATCCGTCAATCAGGAATTGGCGTAGTGACGCTGGTAACGCAGAACCCTTTTCACGTAGGTTTGCGTTTCGTTGTAGGGCGGAATGCCACGGTAGCGCTTTACCGCAGTCTCTCCCGCGTTGTAAGCAGCAATCGCCAGTCGATTATTATGGCGATATTTCTGTAGCAGATACTTCAGGTGCCTGACACCCGCACGGATATTTTTTTCAGGATCATACAAATCCCGAATTCCGTACTGGGCCGCGGTCGTTGGCATCAGCTGCATCAGGCCTCGCGCACCCTTATGTGACGTTGCGTAAGGATTGAATGCCGATTCGGCGTGAATGATTGCCTTGACCAGCGCCGTATCAACGCTGTGCTTTTTAGCGGTCTGGTGAATGATTGAATCGTACGCCGAGGAGTCGGTTCGAAAAAACTGGCGGTTCTTGCTGGCGAGCAAGGCACCCATGCCCTTCGGCGTCTGACCGGTACGGACCAGCCTGTAATATTTGTTGTTGATCGGATGATTCGACACCATCCGCGTTCCGTCGGGCATCTCGTAGACATAGAGGTCGGCCTGCGCCGCCACGGTAAAGGCCGCCAGACCTAGCGCTACCAATACTCTCGCGACTCGCAACCGGTTCTGCTTGCACAACATGCCTTGCCCCTAATTCATTGATTTACAGGGAATAAGCACAAGGCGTGCCAATTGTCAGGAAGGTCAGAATATGGGCAGGAACCCGTTGAAAATCAGGGGTCTACGGGAAGACTGCTGACCACGCGCATCAGATCATCACGCGACATTACCGGAACCGGGTTCCGGTAGTTGACGAAATTCGACGCCGGTCTGCCCTACTCGGCAACCAGCTCGGTGTCGTCGTGGTGGTACGCCGGGGCGCAGCTGCACAGAATGACCAGGTCATGGCTACCGGTGTTTTCGATGCAATGCGGGGTGCCAGGCGCAATACAAACGGTATCGCCGACCCGTACATCAAACTGTTCGCTCCCCAGGGTCATGCGGCCCTCACCGCTGGTGATGAAGTACAGCTCTTCGGAAGTGTGATGTTTATGAAGCTGGGTCTTCTGCCCGGTCGCCACCGTCGCCTCGGCCAGGCTCTGGTTGCGGCTTTCGTTATACATCGGGTGCATCAGCTCACGGATCAGTGAGCCATCCTTTGTGACATAGGGCGTGCTGTCGAGATAGCGTTTATGGTGCATGGTCTGCTACAGGGGTGCGACGCCAAACAGCCAGCGATGACCGAACAGCAACGCGGCATAGACCACGATCGTGATGACCAGGGCGAGCCAACCGATCTCGCTTACGATCAGCATGTTACGACCCCTGATGATGGCGACGAATGGCACGCTGGAAGTGACGTCAACAAAACGCTGCCAGGCCTCCCCGTGCTTTTCCGCACGCTTCTTGTCGAGACCGATCATGCCGGCCACGGACAGGCCAAGGAAGCCACCAAAGAACATCACGGCACCAATATCACCGTTGGCCAGTACGTGGGTGATTGACCACAGGATGACTCCCCACAAAAACGGGTGACGGGTCACACGGACAATACCCCTTGCCGGTATCTGTGCCTGCAGCTGTCCTTCCTTGCCAAAGGTCGTGGGATTCGGTGTCAGTACACCGGTCACCACCAGCAATAACGCCAACGGCATCAACAATGCCGGGAGGTGCCTCACCCCGGGGCCGGGTACCCAGATAAAATCCTGCGGCACGCGATTGAACGCCCACACCATGGTCGCAATGCAAGCGATAGCAATAAGTGAATAGATCCCGCTGAATACACCCTCGCCAACAGTCGCCACGATACGTGACCGGACTCGCGGCATGGATGGCACCACGTGCGTCACGACCAGTGCTACGGCGGCAATCAGCAGGATGATATACATCTGGTTCATATCAATACTCCAGGGTCAGCTGGGTCATTGTTCGAATATCTCGCTCATCATCTATCTTGCGGTTCTGGTCGACATGGTAATGCCGGTGAAGACCAGGGTTGCGCCTGCCAGATGGTATACCGCAATACCTTCTTGCAAAATCATGACGGAGAGTAGCGCACCAAACACCGGCATCAGGTGCAGAAACACGCCGGCCCTGTTCGGCCCGATCTCGGCGACGCCACGATTCCAGAACAGAAACGCGACAATCGATGCAAAAATACTCACATACAACAGTCCACTCAACACCCTCAATGACCATACTACCGTTGATTGACCCTGCTGCAGCACCAGAAACATTATCACCAGCATCGCCAGGGCGCAGACCACACTACCGATCAACAGGCTCAGCTGCGGCAGTTCTTTTGGCTTGTTTTTCAGCAGGATCGAATACACCGACCACATGGTCACGGCAAACAACATCCAGAGATCGCCCTGGTAAAACTGCAGCGCGGTCAGGGTGTTGAAGTCACCGCGGGTCAAGAGCACCACTGCACCGGCAAGTGATACCAGGATACCGAGTAGTTGAACCCTGGAAATGGAATCCTTGCGGCTGATGCTGGAGCCGATGACGATCAGAATCGGCGACAGGGACAAAAACAGGACCGCGTTGATCGCTGTCGTGGTCTTGAGCGCGGTATAAACACTGGTGTGAAACGCCGCAATACCGGTAAAGCCCAGCAGGAACAACAGGCGCCAATGGCGAATCAGCAGCCGCCGATACTGCAGCAGCTGTCGGTACCCCAGGGGCAACAGGATCAGCAGTGCCAGCAGCCAACGCCACAGGTTCAGCTCGACGGCCGATATATCCGCACGCAGCGCCCTGCCGACGATAAAGTTACCTGCCCAGATCAGAGAGGTGAGGCTTAACAGGAGATAAGGGGATAAAACGAACTTTCTCAGGCTATTCACGCGTTCGAATCACCGTATGGATTGATGGATTGCTGGCATAGTCCACGACATCACCAGACTATTTAGTAATTCGGGTCAGGTTTATTCGTCCTGCTCAAGCACTCTACGCCAGTTGTCCTCATCGCGAATCACTTCGTATTTTGCCCACCTCGCGAAACCGTTAACGGAATCCACGCCCGAGGTGCGTCGGTCTGCCCCCGCCTCGACTTTGTAGATAAGTCGCCGGTCCGGGGAACCTGGCTCGTCAGCCCAGTCGACGATCCGCCGCACAGACCACAGTTCCCCGTATTTCCCGTTACTGTAGTAGTGGCCCAACTGGAGCCTGTCAGGATCGAAGCGATTTACCTCACGACTCTGCATCACCAGGTCGTAGATCGCCATCAGGTCGCTCTCAGTGACATCGATTATCGAGTCAATTTCACTTAACGCATAGACGAAGTCTTCACGGGCAACAACGTCCTCGCCTTCTCCACTCTCAACAGGGGCAGGCATCACACGTCGCCGTGCCAGATAGGCAGGATAGCGTCGCCAGCTAAAGAAATAATTAAAGACAACGGCGGTCGCCAGTATGGCAACAACATTGATCAATACCGGTGCCAGGATATAGCCGAAACCCAGATCGGTAACTGCAGTACCACCCACTACCGCTGTCAACGCAGTCGCCCCGCCCGGAGGATGGATGCAACGCAAGTAGTGCATGACACCCACCGCCAGTCCCACAGCAACGGCTGCCGAAACATAGATATCGGGAATCCAGGTAGCACTGGCGACACCGATGACGGCCGAACTCAGATGGCCGCCGATCAATGCCCAGGGTTGTGACAACGCGCCATGCGGTACCGCGAACAGCAAGACGGCCGATGCGCCCATGGAGGCCACCACCATGTAGGCCCCGTCCCCCTGAACAAAGAGGGTGCTCGACAACACGACCAGCAGGATGCCGGTAAACGCGCCGAGGGCCGACACCACTCGCTCGGTGTGGCTAACGCGATTCAGGTCAATGCCCAGTATCTGTCGGAGGTGTTCAATCATCGCCGGTACTGGCGTCGAGCGGCAAACGATCAGCGACGCATCAGGATCAGGATTCCGGCTACCAATGCAACAGCGCCGGTAACGATTTCATCGTATTTGAATTTCAGGTCAGCGATGTCTATTAGCCCGGTCAGTACCAGCCATACGCCCAATACAATCATTCCTACATTCTTCATCTGACTTCCTCCAGTCTTTTTTCATTTAGTATTATTTTGCTTTCTGCAGTGCCGCTTCCGCGCCAGCCAGATCGCCGAGTTCGCGACGGCATTCCGCGATCAGTTTCCAGTTTGCCTTGCGCAGCGCCGTGTCATCGGCAGCATAACTATTCGAGCGCTTGGCCAGGTTCTCTGCCTGTGGGTAGTCTTCCTGTCCCAGGCGAACGCGTGCAAGTTCGTACCAAAGGCGTGCATTGCGTGGCTCGATGCGTAGTGCGCGCTCAAGACTCGCCGCCGCCTGCGCATAGCGATAGGCATCGATATCGTTGCGGGCGGTATCCGCCAACGCAATCACGGCAGGATTACCGGATACCGGGCTCTCCTCAAACGGCGTGGTTGCGCAGGCCGACAACATCCCGACAACCACAAATGTCATCAATACACGCAAACAGGTCGACTGTTTCATCAATTACCTCTTTATTATGCCTCAGTCCTTGCCGATAACCCGCTGGAACCAGTTTCGGATCTTGCCCCCGGCTGACGGACTTGCGCAAGGGGCCGATTTTTCCGGCGCCGAACCCTGGATGAAAGGCAGCTCTACCGAGTTGGCGCACTCCTTGTCGGCCCTCAGTCCCGAAGCAACATCAATGCGCACGCGCTCCACGTTCTCTGGCTGCGGCGGTATCAGCGGTTCCGGATTCAACTGCGCCATCATATCACCCCAGACCGTCATCGCACCGCTGGAACCAGTGAGCCGGGTATTCTTGTTCTCATCATTGCCCACCCAGACCACTGCAACGCGGTCGCCGGTATAGCCGGCAAACCAGCTGTCACGCAACTCGTCGGTAGTACCGGTCTTGCCCGCCGCATGAATGTCGGGCAGCACATACTGGTTAAGACGACGGGCCGTACCTTCACGCACTACATCCTGCAGGGCGGCCGTAATCAGGTAGGCAGGTGCCGCGCCGATGGTTTGCTCTACCTTGAGCGGGTAACGCTGCAACGGTTTGCCATCCGCGGTCAGTACTTCGCGTATGGCACTGAGACGCATATGAAATCCGCCGGTGGCCAGGGTGTGATACATCTGTGCCACTTCCAGCGGCGTCAGGTTCACCGTACCCAGCAAGGTCGAAGCGAATGGCGCCATCTCCCGCTCGACACCGAGCAGGTGCGCGGTTTCAATGACTTCGTCGACACCCAGCTCCAGGCCCAGGCGCGCGGTCGAGACATTGTAGGAATGGGCCAGCGCCAGGCGCAACGGTACCTGGCCATGAAATTCCTTGTCGTAGTTGTCCGGTGACCAGTCATCGGTACCCGCCTCTTTCCAGACCAGCTTGCTGTCGTCGATCGGTGTCACCAACGAATAGCGATCCGGTTTTGAAAGTGCAGTCAGATAAACCGCCGGCTTCATCAATGAGCCGATCTGGCGTTCGGCATCAAGCGCACGGTTGAAACCCTCGAATCGCGGCCGTCGACCACCAACGATGGCATGTATTTCATTGTTCAGCGCGCTGGTTACAACAATCGCACCCTCAAGCAGGTTGGTTGGCAACCGGCGGGCGCGCTCGATCTGGTCAAGACGACGCGACAATGACCGCTCGGCCGCTACCTGGGCAATCGGATCCAGCGTGGTGAAAATCTGCAGGCCTTCAGACCGAAGATCGCTTTCAAAGTAATCGCGACGAAGCTGGCGGTGCACTAACTCCAGAAATGCCGGGTGTGCCGACGCGCCAACACCCGGATTGTCACTGATATCCAGACCGCGATATCGCACCGCGTCTTTCTCCATCTGCGAAACCAGGCCCTGACGTTGCATCTCGGCCAGCACCAGGTTGCGTCGCTCCAGTGCCCGCTCCGGGTGACGCCGCGGATCAAAGTACGTTGGCCCCTTGAGCATGCCGACCAGCAGCGCCGACTGGTGTAGCTCCAGCTGCTCTATACCCCGGTTGAAATAAAAGCGGCTGGCGAGGCCAAAGCCATGAATGGCGCGATTGCCATCCTGCCCAAGGTAGACCTCGTTGATATAGGTCTCGAGGATGTCGCGCTTGTCATAATGAAGCTCCAGCAAAAGCGCCATCAATATTTCGTTGAACTTGCGCGTGATCGTCCGTTCCGGTGTCAGGAAAAAGTTTTTGACCAGCTGCTGTGTAAGCGTGCTGCCACCATGCACGCGCTGGCCGGTTATCATGGTGTAGATCGCGCGCGCGATGCCACGCGGATCGATACCCCAATGGGAGTAAAACTTGTGATCCTCGATCGCGATCAGTGCATTGACCACGGAATTTGGAACCTGCTCCAGGCGTACCAGTACCCGGTCTTCGTTGTGCGCGGGATAAATACCCCCGATGGGTACCGGCTCCAGTCGCGTAAGATCAATGTTCTTCCCGCTATGAAAATCTGTAAGCCCGGTAATGACGCCGCGCCCGAAGTTGACGCTTATTCGACGCGCCGGTTGAGCACCGTCCCAGAATACAAAGTCGCGGATATAAATCGAAACCGTATTGCCCTTGTATGCGTACTGGCCGGGTTTTGCGGGATCATCGTTCGCCGAGTAGCGCATCATCTTGAGCTCTGCTGCCAAGTGCTCGGGCTCCAGCGTCTTGCCGACAAACAGCTCCAGCGGTCTGGCATACACCCTGGCGGGCAGGGCAAAGCGCCGGCCTTCAAATTGCTGGCGCACAGTGTAATCGAGATAGACCAGGTAGCCTGCGAGCGCGAGCATTAGCAGCAACAGGGTTACGCGCAGGCGCTTGAAGGTAATAGCGCCGCTCAAGCGGGAAAAAAGTGATCGGGATTTCACAATACTGACGTGTCAGAAACCGGTAGAAAACGAGCTTCGTAGCATAATGCTTTCCGGACGGCGAGGAAACGGCCGATACCCCCTATCGTCCGACGCTTTGTCATAACGGGCAGATGGATGCACAGACCGGCACAAAGAACCGGTTATCGTTCCTGCTTTTTTCGCTCGTACATCACGGCATCACCGGCAGCCATCAATGCCTCCACGCCTTGATGGGTATCCGGATCATATTCGACAATGCCACAGGCGAATGAGATTACATAGCCACGACCTGCTTCCTGGCAGTAACGCGCGATGCCTTGCTCCAACCGGCTTGTGATTGTCGCAGCCTGCTCCTGCGTCATGTTGGTTAGCAGGACAACAAATTCATCACCTCCGATACGCGCAAACATGTCCGAGTCGCGAAAGACTTTTTTCATCTGGTCTGCAAAGCAGCGCAATGCCCAATCGCCCTCGGCGTGGCCGAAGCGATCATTGATCGGCTTGAAATTGTTAAGATCGAAAAAGACCAGTGACGCCGGAATCTGTTCGCGGGTGCAGAGATTCAGGGTGGGTTGGGCCAGCGACATAAACCCTCGACGGTTGGCGATGCCTGTCAGATCGTCCACCGTCGCCAGTTGAATCGCCGCCAGCTCGCGCTCGACCATCGAGGCAAGGTCTTTTAATGTCTCAACATCTTCACTGCCAAATGCTCTGGCCTCGCGATCCAGTATGCACAGTGTGCCGAGCTTGCTCCCGTCCAGTGCCCGCAGCGGGCACCCGGCATAGAATCGAATTCCGGGATCATCGAGTACCAGCGGATTGTCGGCGAAGCGTGTGTCCTTTGATGCGTCGTCGATAACGAATATGTCATCACCCAGAATTGCATGTCCGCAAAAAGATATTTCACGAGGGGTTTCGGTCATATCCAGACCGATGCAGGATTTGAACCATTGGCGATCCTCGTCGACAAGGGTTACCAGCGCAATCGGCACATCAAATACGCGCTTTGCCATACGGGTCAGGCGATCGAAGCGCTCTTCTGCCGAAGTGTCCAGGATATTCAGGGAACGAAGCGTCACTAGCCTCGTCGCCTCGTTGGACGGTATCTCGGGTGTTTTCAATGCAGCTCCTCTGGCTGGTGCTACGGACAAACCGGACCAGGTGTTGCGCTATATTCGTTTGTGTATTCTAGTCATGCCGGCACGAAGAAAAACATCAAGACCGACCGATATCCCTTGAGATTAATGGGGGCGAAACCTGCGGCGATTCGATCGCCAGTCATCAGCGACTTGCACGGCAACGGTGACAAGACAGGTTTTCTATTTATCCGACCACACCGCCAGTTCATTTCCATGCGGATCACTAAAATGAAATCGACGACCTCCGGGGAAGGAGAAGATTTCCTTGACGATCTTGCCACCGGAAGTCAGCACCCTCTCTCTGGCCTGTTCGAGTTGGCTGGCAAACAGAATAACCAGTACCGCACCATTGCCGGGAGATGATCTTAATTCCGACTTGTAAAACCCGCCGTCCATCTTGCCGTCGGTAAACGCGCGATAGTCGGGACCGTAGTCAGTGAATGACCAGGCAAACGCGTTTTCGTAGAACCGCTGCACCGCATCAAAATCACTGGCAGGTATTTCGAGATAATCAATTTTCTGATCAACAGGCATTGCAAAGACTCCTCATGCCGCATTCAGGACGATATTGCTGTCAAAGGCTGATCAACCTTCTTTCTCAACTTTCGGCACCAGGTCTTCCTGCAGGTGGCCGGCGAAACCAACGCCGACTTCTTCAAAATAGTTGTAGGCATTATCGACACCGGACGCTTTCAGCGCATCTATCTGTTCCGGGTAAACCGCGGTCGCGCTGATGAGCCCGGTGAAACCGGATGCCCGTAAGCGCGCTGCCACGTAGCGCTTGGCCTCAAGTTCCGGTGTCGCCAGCAGTACGGCTTTTACCCCTTTCAGCACGAGCTTGTCCCACAGCCCCGGGTCCTCGGCGTCGGCATAGAACGCATGACGTCCCTCCGTGATATGTTGCTCTACCTTGACCGGGTCTGAATCCAGTCCCGTAACCTTGTGGCCGTGTTCTTTGAGATAGTCGTAGGCGCCGGTTCCAACACGGCCCATACCAATAATCAGCACATCGGGATGATTCAGACTGATCGGCTTGTCGTCACGATGCGATTTGCTTGACTCAAACCGCACCAGGAAATGCTCCCAGCGCGCGTACAACAAATGGCTGTAGCGACTAAGCGGCGCCGCGATCGCAAACGACAGGGCCACCGTTACCGCCAGCAACGCGAGCCAGTCCTGGGTTAGCCACCCCGCCTTCAAGCCGGCCTGGGCAACAATCAATCCAAATTCACTGTAGGTCGCAAGGCTCAAGCTGGCGAGAAACGCGCTGCGAGCACGCAAGCGGAACATCACCAGGATAAAGAAGAACAGAACTGCCTTTACCGGCAAAAGCAACAACAACAGCGGAATGTAAATAAACGTATCGAGATTCGGATGCCCACTAAGACCGATTTGCAAAAAGAACCCGACCAGTAATACTTCCTTCAGGCTCCACAATGCATCGGACAACTCGACCGCACGCTTGTGGTTGGACAGCACGATGCCGAGCAGCAGGGCACCGAGCTCGGCGCTAACACCAAAGTATCCAAAACTCGCACCGCCCAGTACCAGCGCCAATAACAGTCCGTAAAGTACCAGCAGTTCGCCATGGCCGCTGAGATCGAGCATTCGATGAATCACCGGCCGCAAAATGAAAAACGCGAACAACAGGAAGGCCCAGGGAGACGGAGTTGTACCGGCAACATAGGCAAGTAATGCCACCGCTACCAGATCCTGCATGATGAGAATGCCAATCGCGACGCGACCGTGCAGCGCGCGCAGTTCACGACGTGACTCGAGAATCTTGGCGGTAATGACCGTGCTGGAAAACGCCAACGCAACTGCCACCAGCAACCCGGTACTGGTATCCATGCTGTACAGTACCCCGACGACCAGGAACAGCACCGGGGTAATAATCAGCATGTGCATCGCCGCACCACCCATGACATCGGGATACAGCAGGCTGCGCAAACGTAGCTTCAGGCCGACGCTGAATAACAGCACCAGCACGCCGGCGTGGGCGACTTCTTCAAGAATAAGGTTGGATTCGTAGCCGAGTGCGCTGAGGCTGAAGCCGGCAATCAGGTAGCCCACCAGTGGCGGCAGACCGGCGAGACGGACGATCAGGCCGAGAACAAAGGCAAAGCTGAGCCAGATAGCAGCAGTAGTCATATACACCATTCCTGAGCACAGGCTTCACTCTACCTACTCTGCAAACAAAAGCGCAACTAATTGAATCTTCAGACCTGGCAAACAGGCAATTCGGCGTGCCGGGCTATTTCCCGTGGCAATGAAGGCATAGCTGTGACCCTTGCAACGACATTCGTAGCAACTTGGGTTCAACGGTCTCGCTATGGACATCGTGACAGGTTGCACACTCGATATAACCACTGAAAAAAGGCAGCGGGTTTGAATAAGGCTGATCATGGGAGGAATGACAGTTCGCACAGCTAGGTGTCTGGTTCTGATGCTCCCACTTGATACTGATCGGATGGTCGTCCGATAAATTCGGGGTCAGGTTGGCCTTGCTGGTCATCAGATTGGATCCGGACACGCCACCGAAACTGTCGATCGCGACAGTGCCATCGTGACACGACAAGCAAAGTTTCGCGGTTCCGCGTGGCTGATTCGTGGGCTTCGCCCCCAGGGTAGGGCTGTCATACATCGTATAATTGCTGGTACTCAGCTCGTGATTCCACAGCGGCGCATCTACCGCGCTGGTGTCGGAGTTATGCGGTGTATGGCAAACCACGCAGACTTCGCCACCTGACCAACCACTGCCGGAAAAATCGTGCGCCGAACCAGCGATTTCTGCCCGAGTCGGTGCTCCGAAGGCCAGAACGGCTGCGAGCACCGGCAACAGGCACTGGTATCCCGGTCGATATGACATCATTTTCTCTTGTGGCCTGCTGGCCAGAGTGAACGAGCAAACACAGACCAACTATTAGCCGACGCTAATAGTCACTCCTCCCGTTTGCCATTCTATAGGAAAAGAATCCTTGTCAACATTGACCTACCGCAAGGTGAGGGTTATTGCCGTCGAGGAATTACCAAATTCAGAGAGCGCCAGCAGCCCCTAGTCGGCTTCGGCAATCAGCTTCTTCTTCTTCTCACGATGCTGAACCATCACGTCCACGGCTTCATCGATATCGTCGGTGACGGTAATTAAATCAAGATCTTCCACGTCAATGGCGCCATTCTTTGCAAGCGTTTTATGCATCCACTGCAACAGGCCCTCGTAGTAGTCCCGCCCAAAAAGCACTACCGGCATATGATAGATCTTGTGCGTCTGCATCAGGGTCAACGCCTCGAACAGCTCGTCCATGGTCCCGAAGCCTCCGGGCATGCAGACGTAACCCATCGAGTATTTTACAAACATCACTTTGCGAGCAAAAAAGTAACGATAGTGGAGCGAAAGCCCCTGAAATGGATTTGGCACCTGTTCGTGTGGCAAATCGATATTGAGGCCGACAGAGATTCCACCATTTTCACTGGCTCCCCGGTTCCCGGCCTCCATGATGCCCGGCCCGCCACCGGTAATGACCGTGAACCCGGCCTCTGACAATTTCCTGGAAACATCGACGCCATGTTGGTAGTACGGATTGTCCGGGCCAAATCGTGCAGACCCGAATACCGACACCGAGAATCCAATATCCGACAGCCGATCAAATCCTTCAGTGAACTCACTGATTATTCGAAACATGCGCCACGATTCGTCGCCTTTAAGATCATCAATCATAATTGTTACCGTTAATCCGGATTTCCCCGGGTGACTCTTCCTCCAATACTAGTCAAAGTAACAACATGATCCAGTCTGAATATTTCGCCGTCGAAATGATGCGCCCAGGTTCCCACACACAGGGGCGACAGGAAAGTTTGACCGATTCAGGAAACGTAGAGCGACGTCTGGCAGTTTGCGAATCTGCCGGGATCGTTCTTTGCCGGATCAGGGGATAAAGGTAATTCGATATTCGTCAAAGAAACCGCAACTGGATCCCCGATCATAGCTGGTCGTGACGATGCTGTTCTCACCATCGGCCAACGGTATATCCATTGAAATTTTCATTACCCAGAAGTACCCGAACGGAAAGATAACCTCGTATACCGGGCCCTCTACGACCGCTGTTCCCGCTTCTGCAGTTGTCCGGTTGAGCCATGTCACGCGCTCAAGATCGGTGTTGGTAGTACGCCACGCAAGGTGGTAGGGACTAATCGTTGTGTCGATATACTGAGGGTCCGAATAATCCTGGCTGCATTGTTCGCAGCCGCTCAGGAATACAGCCAAAAAGACAGCCGCCAGCGTAAAAGCCTTTACTGCCATACCGACACCTCGATAGGAAGGGATTGAGAATCCCGTATATATAAACCGGTGTGAACTGAAAAAGCTGGTTTCTTTTTTACTCTATGTTTTTTGCCTGGCTAACTCCTCTTCTTTAAAATTTCCCATACTGGCACCGCGGCCAGACCGCCAATCAACCCGGAGAGATACCCGGGTATGCGGGTATCAAACAGGTATCGCCAAAAAAGTGAGGCGACGAAACTTGCCACCAGGACAGCGGCGATAGTTATCAAAAACCGTTGCGAGGTTTTCATGCCTTCTCCTCTTCTTTGGCCGATTGCTCTTCCTTGATGGTCTCAACGTGGGCGATCAGGGTATTCACCGTTTCCCGCAAGAGATCCAGCTCATCAAGATTCAAATCATGTAACTGTTCAAGGTTATATTCAATAGTATCGATAATCCGCCTGTGCGGACGCTGCATCGGCCGCATGAAGTAGCTGGTAATGGTGGCAACAATGGCGCCAAAAAAGAGGGCCGAACCCAGCACGATCCACAGGCCGCCGATGACCTGGGCAATTCCGGTTTTCGGCGTGTCTGCGATCCCGGCGGTTGAAAACGCCGCCACTCCCCAGTACAGGGCCTGGCCGTAGGAATGGATGGCACTGCCCTCCGCGCCCTGCTCTGCCTGGTAGATACCGGCAGAAAATGCCAGCCATAACACCACCAGCAACACGATCATTTTGGTAAACGGCGTATAAAGGGATATATCCGTAACGAAGCGTCTTACCCGCGCACGTCGTTCCAGTATTTTCATTTTTTGTTACCACTTGAAGACCTGAGACAGGCAATCATTAGAATTCAGCCTGAATTGGAATGGTTTGACTTGGCGCAATAGAAAGCCGGGATCCGGTTATTTCTCTCGCTGACAAACGCGGTGTCGGCACTAACCGTTGGCGCGTGCCAGGCACTTTCGGAGCGCAGGTGTCGGTCAGCGTCAGACAAATTTAACTTTGCTACTGTTTGCCGGCACACACAGGCACTCCCCGTGGCGGAACAAAAAACTGACTTTTTTACCTGTATTTAAGGCGAAAACGCCCTGTGATAATCGCGACTACGCCCCACCAACGTCTCAACTTATTGATTTGGCATAGCTTATGCAGTTAATCAATTCTCCATTAACAATTGAGGGTTCAGTCGATGCAGAAATTTGCCTTTGTAGATGAATCCGGCACTACGCCAGACAATATTCGTCTGGAACCTGGAAAGTATGTCGCCGATGCCACGGAAGGTAATGAACTGCTGATGAAAATGGTCCATGCCGCGGGAGACACGCCGCAGTTTGCCGCACTGGTTAACTCCGCGGACAGCCCGATGAAACTGTATTCCGTAGAGCAATGGGCGGTCGACCCGAAAAGTTCCGATGGAAAATGCTATATGGTCGTCAAGGAAGTGGAAGCACCGGTTGTACGACTGGAGCAGAAGATGAACTTTGCCATTGCCGCAATGGGCAATCTTTACGACAACGAGGAGTTCAAGGCATGGGCCAGCAACTGGGTCTCCAAATCCGATCGTAGCGCTGAAACGGCACTGAGAATGAACGCCATTGCCAAGGAAGAAATGGATGGTATCCAGGCTCTGGTTGACATGGGTATCCACACCGGTGGCAGCCATGAGGAAATGGCGCAACAAAAGGACATGTTTGCACGTGTTGATGCCGTTACCCGTGCTGCAGCACTTTCGATCGATCCGAGCAAGTCGGACAAGGAAGTGGTCGAGCTGGTCTCGCAGGCCCTGGACAATATCCAGCGATTCAGCGACAAAACCAACCTCGCCGACCTGGCAAACCTTATCTGTAACGACTAGTTAGCTATCGTAGAAAAGCGGAACGGGGTGATGGTTAGCCATCACCCCGTCCTTTTTTGTGTGACCGGAAAACGATCACACCCCTGGTTTATTTACAGATTGGTAACGACACCGATGTCATTACTGGTGCGGAGAATGCCATCAATGGCAATCGCCTTCTCCACGCTGGTGCAGCCCAGGTTACCGCCGGCGATCTTCTTCCAGTTCGTCATGCTTTGTTCCAGCGAGCTGATTGCGGTTTTCTTGTTGCCTTTCCTGGCATGCTCTATCGCATTCTTGTGAAGCTTGATGCTGTCGCCGATGGTAGTACGGCAATTTGTATTGGAAGTGGCCTGAGCAAGGGTTGCGTCGCGGGAATGCGCCTTGACTACATTCTCGACACATTCTTTATGCCCGCTCATGCTCTTGCCCTGGAACTGGCTCTGGCATTGCACCATTTCAGTCTTGATGGCGACGATGTCGCTATAGTCGAGCGACTGATTGGACAGCGCCATGGTCTTGCATTCCGCCCACTTCATGGCATGCAAGGTTGCCGGAGATGCCTCGCGCATGGCGTAGACCAGGATGGCAGACTCATAAAGATCATTGGTTATACGCTGACTCTCGGCCGGCGACAGCCTGGCGACATTCTGCGCCTTCAACTGGCTATTGATCGCCTGGCGCTTGGCCACTTTCTGGTCACGCACGGATGCCAGCGCACTGAAACTGTCGGCCATGGCCACGCAACGCTCGGCGTCGATTTGGGATAACTGCCGTACCGGTACTGTTTCCTTTGGCACCGACGCACACCCGACAGTCGATACAGCAAGCAACGTAATTAGAATCGATCTCATACCACACCCCGCTGGTTTTATTGATGAATCAGGTCCGGGGTGCCGCGCAAGGTCGTAAATACGTTATTGCGGCCAAGGTATCACCCCGGGACGGCCTGAAAATGGATAAATCGCTAAATGCGGAGGTAGAAGAGCAAGTTTGGTGCCAATGCGTAGACGGCAAATGGCCGGCACCGGATTATCGATAGAGCACCTTGATGCTCAATATCAACAGGAAAAAACCGAAGAACTGACGCAGACGCTGTGGCGGGATCCGGTGCGTGATACGCGCGCCCACCGGCGCGAATAGTGTGCTCGCCACGACAATACTTAAGAATGCCGGGAGATTGACGTATCCCATGCTCATCACCGGACGGTGCGCTATCCCCCAGCCGGTTATGATGAACCCTACGGTGCCGGCAACTGCGATCGGCAGTCCGATTGCCGCAGACGTGGCGACGGCATTACGAATGGCGACATTGCACCAGGTCAGAAACGGCACGCTCATCGAACCACCACCGACACCCATCAGGGATGACATGAGGCCGATCGCCGTACCGGCAACAAGCATGCCCGGCGTTTTCGGCAACTGGCGATGCGGCTTGGCGGTATTCCCGATAAACATCTGGGCGGCGACAAACAGCATGAAGATACCGAAAATCAACCGAAGATCGGGGCCGGATATAAAGCGGGCGACGATCGCACCCAGGAACGCCCCAAACAGAATACCTGGCGTTATCCGTTTGAATATCGGCCAGTGTATTGCGTTGTGTTGCTGATGCGTGCGAATCGAGGAAAGCGAGGTAACGACAATCGTTGCCAGCGAGGTGCCGATAGACACGTGCATCAACACATCGACGCTAACGCCCTGCCCGGCAAACACCAGTGCCAGCACCGGCACAATAATAATACCGCCACCGATGCCCAACAGGCCGGCAAAGATACCGGCAACGGCGCCCATCGCCAAAAGAATCAGAGCGTCCAAGAAGTCTTCCTTTCAGGATTTCCGTTCACTTGCGAAAAACAGCGCACATCACCGAATACGACAGACAGGCCTGCCAGCATACCAGCTGCGGGGCACAATACCGCATTCAGGCAGAATGAATTCTACTAGAAGCCGAGGAGCCCCTTCTTCACTTTCTTGCCATCCTTGAATTCACCCGTGTACTCCGAGCCATCGGCGTCGCGGTAGGTGCCGGTACCATTCATCTTGTTGTTGCGGAATTCGCCGGTATAACGATCACCATTCGGCCAGGTGTACTTGCCGTTGCCATTCATTTTGTTGGCGGCAAACTCGCCGGTATATTTTTCACCATTGGCGCGGGTAAACGTCCCCTGCCCGGACATCACGTTGTCGCGGAACTCACCCACATAAACGTTGCCATTGGCCCAGCGGTAGGTGCCCTCGCCGTTGAACTGCCCTGCCTTGAACTGCCCTACGTATTTTGATTTGTCGGCATCGGTATAGGTGCCCTTGCCGTCGTAAACATTATTTTTGAAGTCGCCGCTGTAGCGTCTCTTGTCGGCATAAACAATGGTGCCGCTGCCGTGCTTCTTGCCCTTGTAAAAGTTGCCGGTGTACTGCGTGCCATCAACCCAGATGTACTTGCCCTTGCCCGAGAACTGGCCGGCGAGAAAGTTGCCACGGTAGCTGCGACGCTTGTCGATGCTGATCGCGTAACCCTTGCCGTGGGCATAGCCATTCCTGCAACCACCCTTTACCAGCTTCCAGGCCACGACATTTTTCTTCACCTTGCAGCCGGGCTTCGCCTTGCTGGACTTGGTCGCGGTCGTACTGGTTCTGCGGGAGTCTTTACTCGCATTACTGCCGGCACCACTGGATCCGGGCCCGGAGGCACAACCGCCCACCAGCGCAAAAGCGATCACGATCGCCAGCCATTTACTGACTCTGGACATAAACAATTCTCATCAATTAGTCGGGTGGCTGCGCCGGGTCTGCCGGGCGATCGATCTGCCGCGTAGTGAGCAGACGAACATCTGCCGGCCTGGGCTCAACGACTGGTTCGGTAGTCGCCGTGGCAACCGGGGTCGGCGACTGATTCCAGAAAAACAGACCCAGTGCAATCAGCGCCAGCAACAGGAGGGCGCCAATCCATACGCGTGATTTCTGTTCCGCCGGTTGGTGCGCTTCCGCCACTGCTGGCTTCGTGGCAACCGCCGGCGCCACGACGGGAGCTGGCGCAACCGGTTCGGGCTGTTTTGGCTCGGGAGTTTTTGCAACGGGTTGCGGCGTCGGCACTGGTGCTGGAACTGGCCTGGTCTTTTTCGCCTCGACTGCTGCTGCGGCCGCGGCTTTCTTTATTTTTTTTGGATCAACGTCACGCTTGTCGAAGGTATTGTCTTCAAAAACAATTTCGTCGATCTTGATCGTGGTGAACTGCCACTGGCTGTCATGCTTTTTCTGGTAGAGCTGGCGGCGTTTCATCTTGAAGACGATGATGCCTTTCTCCTGGCCATGCTTGACGACGCTGGCACGAACGCGCGCACCCTTTACCGTGGGCGCACCCTCCACCACCTGGTCTCCATTCACCAGCTTGCTGACTTCGGAAAATTCCATGATCTCGCCGGGCTCGGCTTCCAGCCGATCGACTTTTACCTTCTTCCCGGGAGTAACACGGTACTCATGGCCGCCGGTATTAATAATTGCGTAAAGCTGCATTGTTGCTGTCTGGTTCTAAGGTTTTCGGATCTAATAGGTATAGCACCCCAGAGGCTATAAAGGGCCGCGATGGTGGAATCAAGAAAAAAGGCAGGAACCGCCGTTTTTACCGGACGGACGTACAAAAAGTCACTTGGGCGAAAAACGTCGCTATCGGGCGGTCCGCCCTGGCTAGGCCAGATCCGACGTACAGCTCGGGCAGCGCGTGGCCTTAATCGCGATTTTGGAGAAGCAGTACGGGCATTCTTTTGTTGTCGGTTCGTCCGCCGGCGCTTCGGTCTCTCGCTGGAGCTTGTTGATACCCTTGATCAGCAAGAACACGGCAAAAGCGACGATCAGGAAACTGATCACCGCATTCATAAACAGGCCGTAGCTGACTGTCACCGCGCCGGCTGCCTGCGCTGCTGCCAGCGTGGCATAGGGCCCGGCGACTGCGCCCTCTTTCAGCGTGAGAAACAGATCAGAGAAATCGACGCCGCCCAGCAACAAGCCAATAGGCGGCATCATTACATCGGAAACGAGGCTTTTCACGATCGTGCCGAACGCGCCGCCGATGATGATGCCGACGGCCATGTCCACCACGTTGCCGCGCATGGCAAATTCCTTGAATTCCTTGAACATGGTTTTCTCCTCTGCTGTCGTTGCCGGGCCTGTTCCCGCGCAGGTTTTATTTTAACAATCCGGCTTCGCGATAGTAGCGCGCGGCACCGGGATGCAATCGCGCACCCTGGACCTGCGCCACCGTATTCGCGGCGGTTGTATAGGCGCCCTGCTGCAGGCGCGCGGCCAGTGCCGCCTCGCCTTTGTGTATCGCCCGGGCAAGTCGGTAGGCATCGTCGTTCGACATGTCCGGCCGCACCAGGATCAGCGACCACAGCCCCACCGAATCAACCTGCTCGGTCTGCCCGGCATAGGTACCGGCCGGTACCGACATGGCTTTCAGGTGCGGGTGCTTCGCCAGGATACGGTTAATTTCGCCAGCTGACGGCGCGATAAATCGCGCACCCGCGGGGCCCTTCGCCACCTTCACAAAACCGGGCCAACCGATACCCGCGCCCCACAGTGCCTCGGCTTTCTTTTCCAGGACCATAGTCGGACCATCACCGGCTTTTTCGAGAATGATTTGCTGGAACTCCCGGTCCGGTTTCATGCCAAGCCCGTCGAGCACGTCACCAGCGAGAATGCGCAAGCCCGAGGCCTTGGTACCGAAGGCAATCGGCTTGCCTTTGAGGTCATTGATGCTGCGATACGGTGAGTCCGCGCGCACCACGAACATACCGGGATTGGGATACATCACCGACAACACTTTCAGGTTGGCCCGCTGTCGGCCAATACCGTCCAGCGCCTCACGCGCCGCGTTGCCTTCAACCAGGGCGACATTAATCTTGCCCTCTTCCAGGAACGGCAGGTTCTCTTTGCTGCCCTTGGTAGCAATTTCTTCAACCTTGAGACTGCTATCGGTTGCGTTAATCACTTCGGCAAGGTTCTGGCCAAAGAGCTGAAAGCCGCCGCCCTTGGTCGCCGTCCCCAACGTTACCAGGGTCGGCTTGCTTTCGGCGCTGGCCGAACCATTCAGAAACAAAATCGGGAGAACAAGAGTAATAATGCCAACTACAAACGGTCGCGCTGAGCGGTGCATGAACGGCATCCTTATAAGATTGTCAGGGGCGATAACAATAGCACGGAGATCGGCCGGAGGAATCAGGGCAATACCCGGGAAAAACATACTCCTTTAGCCGGGACAAAACGGGCAGTTAGTCGTGGTTGACGCGCCAGTTTTTCAGGAAGCGGTCGATGCTGGCCTTGGGCGTGCGCGAGATTTCCTGCATCAGGTAGAACGGTATCGACTCCAGCTGGTAGGTGTCTTCGATGTCGCCAAGCATTTTCAGCCAGAGGTGGGTGGTCATGTCGGCATCGGCCAGTGCCCGGTGAAAGGTGCCGTCGTTCGGCAGCTGGTGAAACCGGACCAGGGTACCCAGCTTGTGATTGGGTGCATCCTGGTACAAACGGCGCGACGCCAGCATCGAGCAGGCGAACTCGCCCGGGCTCGCGCGCCCGACGCGCTGCAATTCAGATGTGAGGAAGCGGCTATCGAATGAGGCATTGTGCGCGACCATGTCATAGTCCTCGACAAAGTCGGCAAACTGGCTCATGACCTGTGCGCACGGCGGCGCATCGCGCAGCATGGTATTGGTAATGCCGGTGTATCGCTCGATAAAGGAATTGATGCGCCTGCCCGGGTTCATCAGACCCTGGAACCGGTCGGTAATCCGGCCCTGTTCAATACGAACGGCGCCAATCTCAATCGCCCGGTCGCCGCCGTCGGGCGACAGCCCCGTGGTCTCGAAATCGAGCACCACCACCGTGTCGGCGCGTCTTCGGATATTTCTTGCCATATGCATAACAAATGCGAACAATCGGGACCGGTTCGCGGGCGTAGGGTAATTGTTAAGGCCCTGCTGACGAACCGCCGCCAGACCCTGAATTGATCATAACACGGTGACCCCATGAAACTGCTGATACGCAACCTCGATCGCTCGACCACCGAAGCCGAGATCAAAGACCTGTTCGAGGCCTACGGCACCGTGCAGTTCTGCACCATCATCAAGGATCGGGGGACTGGCAGTTCCAAGGGCTTTGGTTTTGTCGAGATGCCGAAGGCCGGTGAAGCCAAGGCGGCGATGAAGAACCTCAATGGCCAAATGATCGGCGGCAACAAGGTCCGGGTAAAGAAGGCCGAAGAGAAATCCGAATCAGAATAAACCCGCCCGTCGCGAAGGGAGCGCACTGCCAGAAACGAGGAATCTAACGGGTTTTTGCTCTGAACCCGATTATCGCTCTGACCCCAATTATTCCAGTTATTCTAATACCCCTAGTTTTGGCACGGCTTATGCATATACGTTCGCCCAATAATAACAAACCCGTGGACCGCCCAAACCGAAATGCGTCGCGAACAACAAATCACTGGTCCATCGACCGGGGGCCATACTGCCGATGACCTGCCCGAAAGCGGCATAGAAGGCTACTCGATTGACAGGAAAATTGGCGAAGGCGCAATGGCGAACCTTTACCTCGTGCGCGATAGCGTCGGCAAACAAAGCGTCATCAAGGTGCCGCGTTGGGCACTCACGGTGGACCCGGTCTGCATGGTTGCGTTTGAAAACGAACTGCGGCTTGCGCCCTATCTTGCAGATTTTTCCTACGCCTGCATGCCGAAAGTCAGTAATCAGGACAGCGCCCGGCACCTCGCGATGGACTACATCGAAGGCGTGGATTTGTGGTCCCACCTCAAGGAACACGGGCCCCTGTCCGAAGCCGAAACAATTGCCCTGGGGATGAAAATCGTATTCGCCGTTGCCCAGTTGCACGAGCGCCGGATAGTACACCTGGATCTGAAGTTATCGAACGTCATGTTGACGCCTTCGGGTGAAGTGCGCCTGATCGACTTCGGGCTTGCCAACCATCTTGATCTGCCCGACCTGATCTACGAATCGTTTCGTGAGCCCAAGGGCTCACCGGCCTACATCGCACCGGAACAGTTTATCGGCGTGCGAAACGAAACACGCAGCGACCTGTTCTCTGTAGGGGTGATGCTCTTTGAGTTGGCAACGGGAGAGCTCCCTTTTCCAAATGCTACAACCATGCTCGGTGTTATCAACCGTATAAAACGCACGCCAGTTTCACCGCGGGTATCAAGGCCCGAACTTAGCCCACAATTCGAAATCATTGTTGCAAAGTGTTTGCAGGCCAATCCGGACCATCGTTTTGCAGACATGGATGCACTCTATGACGCCCTCGAGGCATGGCAATCCGACATAGAGCTTGTGAGCGATACCTGGCCGGTGTCTGCCACGGCGAACACCGGGACAGGACGTATTTCGACCTGGTTGCGCAGAACCGCAGCCAATTTCAACGCGATGTTCAACAGTTCAAATAATTTCAACCAGTTACACAGCTGGAGGGATAATCGCAGCACTAAACCGGATACCTCCGCCTACCGTATTCTTGCCGCGATCAACCTGTCTTCCGGGGACGCGTTGAATATCGAGATACTGCGGCGCGCACAACAGATGGCCGGCCTGCAGCACTCGTACATCACCGTGGTCAATGTTACGGCGGTGGATGTTGGTATGGCATCCGGTGAAAGAAATGCCCAGCTAATAAATGAGCAACTGGTCAAGGCGCGCAAAAAGATTGCGACGTTGATCCCACGGACCGGCCTGACGGCTGCTCAAGTTGGTATTAATGTCCTGATTGGTGATGATCCGGTGGGAGTCATTCACAGGTGTGTAAATGATTACGGGATAGACCTGGTAGTTATTGGTTGTCCCGAGAAGAATCGCTTGAGAAAGTTCATTCACGGAAGCACCGGTTATAAGATTCTAACTTCGGTCAAGCGCAGTGTATTTGTGGTGCACGCACCGAAGCAGGCGCGCATCCTGTCCGATCATCTAAATATTGAAAACGTCGCCTGAGACGGGGCTAACGACCCGAAGCAAGACGCTCGGCAAAAAATGAATTCATTCCCGCATCCAGAATCTTGCGACCGGTTGCCGAATAGTCGTAGGGTACGCGGTAAAAAACGACGGAATCATTCTTGTCGTCGTAGATGACAAAAGACGCGCGATTGTCATCATCTCTGGGTTGCCCCACCGACCCAACGTTCACGACATATCGCATTCTCGATACCAGGGGATACTCCGTTTCTTCTTCCGGAGTAATCAATTCGATCGGTCCGGCACTGGTTTCCTGGAAAATCGCGGGAATGTGGACGTGACCGATAAACACCAGGGAGGTTTCCGCAGCGTCCATGCAATTCAGGACTTTTTTTTCATCGAGCAGGTAATCCCACTGGTAAGGATTTGCCGCGGACGCGTGCACATAGGTCACCCCGTTCTCGACTATCTGGTAAGGCAAGCTACCGAAAAAATCCAGATGCTCCTGACGCAGTTGACTACGCGTCCAGTCGACAGACTCCTTGATCAAGGCAGACGTTGGTACATTGGCCTCCATGATCATGTACTCGTCATGGTTACCGAGAACTGCGACCAGGCCGGGCAATGACAAGATTAGATCCAGGGTGGGGCATGGATCCGCACCGTAACCGACGCTGTCGCCAAGACACACGAACTTCTCAACGCCACGGGCCAAAGCCAGGTCTCGGCATGCGGTCAAGGCTTCCAGGTTGCTGTGGATATCGGAAAGAATGGCGATTTTCATAATATTTACTTACCCACCAAACAAGGCCTCACCGTGTGCTGGCGGTTTCTTCGCTGACAACTCCGCTATAGTCTAGCCAACCAGGTTACTGCTGCCACAACGATACATATAAATTCTATCATAGGGGGCGAGATACCATTTGGCATTGAAGCTCGATTACCCACCCGTCTGCCATGGATATTTGATCGCGTTAATTACTCTGGCTGCTAACGCCAACCACTTTATCATGCGTACCAGCCGGTGACGGTTCCTGTGCAGAAAAATCGCGCCTGACACTATGAGTGCGCGACCTTTCATTCCGGTTATATCCCCACGAATTCGATCAGAATTCTATCCGATATACGGCGACAAACTGATCCAATCGCGGTCCAATAAACAGTGTTGCCCACCCTCATCGCTCGATCGACGAAGACTCGGAGGTCGCCATGAAAACGCTTCTACTATCAGTTCTATTACTCGTCGTGCCCGTAGCGCTGGCCGGTAAAATTGTACACCCGCCCTACCAGCCGCAAAAAGTAATCTACGAATTCTATTTCAATGATCCCCAGGACATTGACAGTGCTCTCTACTGGATTCGCAGCCTCGTGAATCCCCTGTCCGAAGAACCCTACGGGATGATGCCGGAAGATCACAGCATCAAGGTGGTGTTGCACGGTACAGAAATCGTCACCGTGGCAAAAAAGAATTACAAGAAATACAAAACCGCAGTAGACCGTATGCGTTACTACGCAAACTCCGGAGTGGAGTTCAAGGTCTGCGCCCTGGCCAGTGCCGACTTCGGCTACAAGCCGGAGGACTACCATGACTTCATCGAGGTGGTGCCCTCGGCCTTCACCGAACTTTCACATTGGCAAATGCAGGGCTACGCGCTGATTCAACCGACGATCCTGGAGAAGAAATACGCGACCGAGGAAATACAATAGGCCATTTGAGAATTCCGGATCAGGGCGGAAGTCTCCGGCGAGAGTTCCTGCCCTGATCCCGATGGCCTGACTTTAGCGTTAACTATTTATTCTTTTGATTTTACCAGTGCGAGTAGTTCGTCCACTGACCACTGATCGTAGGCGTGGGCACCGTAATGACTGGCGACAACCTTGCCCTCGGTGTCGATCAGGAAGTCCGCGGGTAACCCCAACGGGCCATTCTCCGGATCGCCTTTAGGCCGGTCTTCCAACATGTTGCCCCGCACCATCGCGGGCCACGCCCGCACGTCCAGAATCGTAAAAACAGAGGTGCCTACCCCAAATTGTGCGTACAGCTTCTTTTCCGGGTCGCCGATAACACTGAACGGGAAATTTCCCTGGTACGGCAGCAGCGACTCTTTGGGCGAGTGAAAAATTACCACCTCGCGTATTCCAGCTGCTGCAATTTCCGGGTGTCGCTGCACAATGGAACGCATGTGCAGGTTGCAGATCGGGCAGCCGGCAAACCTGCGGAACTGCAGGTGGGTCCATTTGGTTTTGGTGCCCGGTATCTCAACCGTGGTGCCGTGTATGTCCACCAGGTTCAGGGTCGGCACCGTGTCGCCGGCATTAAATTTTGCGGTAGGCAACGTCGCCACCCGGGCAACCAGTAAGGCCACCAACAGGACTCCGAAACCGATTAGAATTTTGCGCTTCATACTGTCTCCCCCCTTCCACCGGAACCAGCCATCACGAGATGGCTCCATTAACCCGATACACTAAACCTTTGTAACGAAAAGACAGGTATCTGCGGCCAAACCAAATACTCGACCTCAACCGAATCGACTGGCTTTTACTCTGACCCCAAAGTTTCCGTCAGGTTCCAACCCCGGGTGATGAGGCGAGATCTAGCGCTTCAGGTGCGAGGTATGAAGGGTAAAACAGTGCTCGCCCCTGGGGTGAGACCACATACCCACACGTCCTTCGGACGCGGTAGAGAACTCGGCGCAAAGTTCGTAAGTATCCTGATCCACAATCCGGTAGACATAAGGCTTTTCGGTCTGCGGATCCGTTTTCGCAATCTGTGCCCAGGTCTCGGAAACGGCATCGATATCCTTCGGTAGTTCTTTTTTACTGCGGTAGTAGTATTCCACTGCCTGCTTGGTGCGCTGCAGGTCGGATACACGCTTCGCATCAAACTTTTTCAGTCGTTGCTCGGCCGGTGATTCCATGAGGAAAAACGCCGCGACCACCGCGATCACAACGAGCAAGCTGGATAGTCCGAAAAACAGCTTTTCTCCCATACCCGCTTTCATGACTCCTGCTCCTCTTTTCGCAACTCGGAAAGGTAGTAAAAGAAGATGCCGCCGGCGATCACGCCTACGGTCAGGAACTTGAGAACAAATCGGACCGTCAGCTCGCCACCGAGCACGTTAAACACCAGTGTGACGAGATCGCCCACGAGGGCACCGGCGGCAATATATAAAGTAATGTAGGTTAACCACTTGCGTACACGTGAGGTGCGTTTAACCGGGTCTTTCTTGACCGCCTGGCTGAGAAGATAGGAAACGTAGAGATATACCGGGAACGCAACGATCAGCACCGATGCCGACCAGCGAATACGGGTGCTGCTCATCTCGCTAATCCAGCGTGCGGACGCGGGATCCGGAAAGGCCTTGTTAATAAACTGGAAGATCAGGCTGCCGAGGTTAAACGCACTCAGGTAGAGCGCGGTAAACAACACCAGGTAGAGAAATGCTTCCTTGGCAGAGAGATACGGCTTGGGCCGTGGCACTGGCACCGGGAAATCTGTCTCCGCGAAGGCGCGCAAGCCATCGGCTACCTGGTCTGCGGGCCAACCGGCCTCTAGCAGGGCCTTTTCGACTTTTGTCCGCTCAAGTCCCCTGGCCAATGCCTCATGAACAAAATCTCGTAGTGCGTCATCGACCTTTGCCATCTGTTTCTCCCTGATGTATCTATATCTATATAGGTATGCTTTCTGCCCCGGTGGATTCTTGTTTTAAGTATTCCTCCGCACTATCAGCTCTCCAGCAACGCGCCTGCCGCCGGCGTTAGTGCTACCAGGTCGCGCGGCGACACTTCGACAATACTGGCGTATCCCATGATGCGCAAATAGTCTTCCAGCATCGCGCGCGTACCATTATAAAAATTGGTGATGCGTTCTGCAGCGATTTCCGCATCGATACGTCCCCGCAACGATTCCTTTTGCGTGGTAATGCCCACGGGACAGTTCCCGGTATTACAGGCGCGATAGTATTCACAACCCAACGCGAATAACGATGCCGTGGCCAGGGCGCAGGCGTCTGCGCCCAGGGCGATCGCCTTCACGATATCTGCCGCGGTGCGCACCCCGCCGGTTGCCACCAACGATACCGTTCGGCCGCCGCGAGCATTGTGGGAATCAATCTTTCGACGCGCAACGGGCAAGGCCATCACCAGCGGCATGCCCACATGGTCCCGGACATGTACTGGCGCAGCGCCGGTACCACCGCCGAATCCATCAACCGTTATATAGTCCGGTTGCAGCGATAACGCCGCGTCCAGGTCCTGCTCCAGGTTATTGGCGGCAATCTTGATGCCCAGCGGTTTGTCGGGGTAGCGCTCGCGAATGGATTTAACACGTTCAGCAAACGCGGTCAGGTTGTCGAGATCGGGAAAGCGGCCGGGAGAATGTGCCGCGCTGCCCGCTTCAAGCCCGCGCACCCGCGCGATCTCTTCGGTTACCTTGGCGGCCGGGAGCTCACCGCCCAGCCCCGGCTTGGCCGACTGGCCCAGCTTGATTTCAAAGGCATCGGCTTTCGCCATACTTTCATCGTTCCAGCCAAAATACCCGCTGGCCATTTCCAGTACATAGAGACTGGCGGCATCGCGTTCTTCGGGCAGCATGCCGCCTTCTCCCGAACACGTCATGGTTCCGGCTGCGGCCGACCCGCGCGCGAGCGCAACTTTGGCCTCGCGCGATAGCGAACCAAAAGACATGTGAGAAACGTAGGCAGGAAGCGCCAGCTGCAACGGCTTTCCGGCGGCGGGTGCCAGTGTGGTTGCCGTCGATACCGGCTCATCGCCGAGCTTCGGTACGCGCGCCAATTGTGCGGCACGCAAGTGAAAGTGATCAAAATCGGGAACCGGTCCCGGGTTCGGCGATTCCGCGCCCATCGCATCGATCGCCGGTGCCTTGCCCCTGGCCAGTTTCTGGATCTCGGCCTTACCCCGGGCATCGGCAGACCAGCGCCGCCAGCGCGCCTGATACCCGTCAAAAGTTGTGGCCGGCAGCGGCGGCACCGCGCTTGAGTCTATTTCTACGCTGGCGTCATTGATGCGTGCGGGATAGGTATCGATACGATCCCTGGGATTGTACGGGGAGATGCCGGTTTCGAGATCGAAGTTCCAGCCGTGCAACGGGCAGATGGCATCTCCATTTTCCACGCTGCCTTGCGAAAGCTGGCCTTCTCGATGCGGACAGCGGTCATCCAGCGCGTAAATCTTTTTTCGGTGCAGAAACAGGGCGATGGGTCTGCCATTTACAATTACCTCTTTGCCCTCGTCTTCGCTCAGGTCCTCGAGGTTACAAACTGTCTGCCAACGACTCATGGTTGCTCTTGCTCCTGTAATTCTTCTTTGAGCCTATACTGACAAGAATCCGTTCAAGGGTAAAACCGGGAGCACGAAAAAACCCGGGGACGGAGGGGTTAAAGTTTACTCCGTCCCCTTTTTCTTCGTACCCTTTTTTAACTTAAACGGGATGGACTACCAAATATTTGGCCCCTTCCCTGTTTCGCTAGAACAGCAAATCCAGGCGAGCCATGCCCCACAGGATGTGCCAATGCAAATAGTAAATCATTCGAAATACGTACATCGCCACGAAGTCGAAATGTAGGAATACGTACAACTGGAGAATGCTGATTATGAAAATGTGGATCCACGTGTACGCGTCTCCCCATGTAAACGCCTCGCCGCCAAATATTACCTGGAATGTCGGCTCGCTGGCTGCCACCAGCAGCATACCAATCCAGATGACTCGCTCTCTCCCAAGGCGCCGGACAAGGGGCTTCAAAACGAGCAACAGAATTGCCAGGGGCACGAGGTGGAATACGATCTCGGCGACAAACCCTATAGCAGGATAGAACAATAATGCCTGGGGGATAGGCACGTTTGTGTCCTGCGGATACCGAATAACAACATCCGCAATGACTATCGCAACGCCAAGGGCGGTCGCGAATACCGCGGACAGCGCAATTCCACGAAGGGTGGCCCTGCCCCTAAACACCTCGAATCCGTAACCGGTCTGCAACGACCACAACGCGGCTGCTCCGAAACCGGACAGCAAAACGAATACAAGAAACGGATTAGCGTCTCCGAAGAATTTATGGAAATACGCGCCCGGAAAGTACTGCAATACTACCGAAAAAATCAGCGCCAAAAGAGTGAGCGCAAAAAAGACGGCATACTGCCGGATTCGGTTTAACAATTGGCTAACCAAATCTTGAAGGGGACGACGGGATAGAATTTGAGTCCTTCCACCCCCTTTTTGTTTCTTCACCCTTTTTTTGACCTGGTTCACGCCAGTTGGTCGGCGAATGCATCAGCGAAGCGGCCAACATTGTTCCAATCTGTAAACTCATGATTTTTTGTCGTATCGGTTGTCAGCCCGCCTTTTTGCGCAATCTTTCGCGGTTTGCCATCGCAAAACCTTCCGGTGCTACTCTATTTTCCCATGTGCCAGGCAAAGATTATCCGGGTTATTCAGCCGAGGTTGTTGACGTGCATCAAGAAGATCATGGGGATAGCGAATGTCGTTGTGTACCGGGCACACCAGGCACAAGCTGGGCCAGCGAATAAAAGGGATCTGACCCCATTAATGCGACCAAATTTTTTTGTGAATTATTGACGCCGCTCAATAACTATTTTCTCTTATCACGCTAGTATTTCGCTTCATTTAGCGACGTTTACGCCCCCATAACGATACGATTGATAGCTGCAAAGGAGACGATGGCATGTCTGGTATCCGGTATCTCGCACTACTATTGATAATTGCCGTTTCGACGGCGCACGCTGATGCAACAGTCTTTCCCAAGGACAGTCCGAAAAATCTGAAGGCGGCAGAGTCTGCGGGACTTCACCGTTTAACTACGGAAGAACTGAAGGCATTCATTCCCGGTAGCATGGAAGTCCTGGGGCACGGTGCCGGCAAGCCAAAACTGAGAACCTACAAGCCGGATGGTGTCTTTGAAGTCCAGTCGTGGAAAATCAACAAGGGAACCTGGCGGCTTGATGCCGGCGCCAATACCTGGTGCCGCACCGTCTACAAGGAGAAGAAACGGGAGGACGTTGAGCAATGCTTCGCCGTATTCCGAGCCCCTGATGGGGTTCACTATTTTGACTACGACGTCGGCGACAGCTTTCACGCGTCCACCTGGCGCCCCCAGTCCAAATAAACCTGGACCTGTGAATAATCGGGATTGGCGAAAAAATCGGGCCTGATCCCGTTTATTCTTTTCGAACCCCTTACGCTACAGATTGCCGCCACTGAACAATCTTGGCTGATTATCCATCACCTTATCGTCGAAGGTGATAAACGTTACCGTTGCCCGGGCGCTGTTGCCCGGCGAAACATATAATTCACTTTTGACCCTATACTGACAATAATCCGTTCAAGGCTAAAACCGGGGCACGAGAAATATCGTGGACCGGCTATTTACACCTACGGGAGTACTAGATGTACGGTTTTGTTCCGACCAGGCATTGCGTTTAATGTAAAATCGTCGAACACACCATATCAGGGAGGAAAGATGAAAAATGGATTGCGGACGTTGTTATTCGTGTGTTGCCTGGGCCCGGCCCTGGTATTCGGGGCGGACTACAAGGATTGGCTGCCGCTGGTTCCGAAATCTCTCGGCGGTCAGCAGATGAGTCGCGCCGATGAGGCGGATAATGTCAGCTTTGGCGGCCAGACCAACTCCTTGCTTACCCGCTTCTACGGCAAAGACCAGAATGAAATCATGCTCATGATTGTCTGGGACCCGTCGGGCAACCAGTTGATTGCCCCAAAGCTCGCGATGGGAATGAATTATGATACGCCGGATGGCATCGCGAAACCGGTAACTGTCCAGGGCTTCCAGGCCAGGTTCCAGCAAGACTCCAGGAATAATGCAGGCGTATTACAAATACTGCTGTCGGATACTGCCATGGTACAACTGGAGGCACCCGGCGGTCGCGACCCCGCGCATTTCATTAAAATTCTTCAGCCGATCGATCTTAAAAAGCTGTCCGGTAAAATGTAGGCACAAGAACGGTCAGTGATTTTTCGGCCGAATTTATATGCCAGCGAATTGGGGATTTATTAACGTACTTATTTGCTTAATCGGGTCTGCCCGTTTGGCTTACTTCATCGACGGGCGTTTCAGGCAAATCCTCCTGCGCCGACTGCTGCTTTGATGCAGTTTTTTCCTTCCGCCTCGCCTCCCTGGTCATAGTGAATTCCGCTGATTCCAGACTCTATGCCTGCACCGCCCAATGAAAAGAGATCTTACCGGTGGCGAGGCGATAAATGAATGAAGGGACACAAAATCCGCTGACAATCGGAATCAGCGCGGTAGCCACCAGAATGCCCCCAAGTATCTGCCCTGTTATCACTGCGCCCGTCTGTATGAAAAGCGCCGACGCGATGATAAATGCAGATGCCAGCAGACAGGCAAATCGACGTGGTGCCGGGTAACGCGGTATGCGGGGACCTTTTATCAAGTGGCGCAAACCATGATTGTAGACGACATCGAAAGGATGGCTCGACAACAATCCCCCCATCAGGGCGAAGGGCAGCAACCCCCAGAAGATGCCAGCATTGGCAGTCATCGCCGCAATAGCGACCGTGGTCGCGCAGATTACCGGTGAGACGCGAAGACCGAAGTCTACCTTGCCGAGATCGCTGTCCTGGATGCCGTAGAAACCCTGGAGCTCAAGCAGCCGTCGGGTGGATTCGATTTTATTGTTCATCACATTTTTCTCCTGATTATTTTTTACCGGCTAGCCGGGCCTTGCGGTCCCGGCTGGCAGGATTTCTTAAGCGGGCTTTTGAGCAAAGAAGTTGACGCCGTGTACAAACAGGTCTTTCGAGACTTTGTGTTCGGCGGACGTGCCCATAAAGCAGTTGAAACGCTCGACAATGCGGCCATCCACGAATCCGGTTTCGGCTGCGATCTCGGACAACTCGTGCTCGACCAGCGCACCACCAATGCAGGCAGCCCAGATGTCAGGATTGCTACGCGCCTCAAGGGTAAGTTCGCGCTGAACGATGACATCGGCCATGAACAGCTGGCCACCCGGTTTCAGCACCCGGAAGATCTCATCGAACACCTGATGCTTGTCCGGCGAGAGATTGACCACCCCGTTCGAGATCACCACATCGACGCTCGCATCGGCAACGGGAAGTTGTTCATACAACCCATCCAGTACCTCGACAATGTCGCTCAGGCCGGCCTGTCGGGCCGCTTCCTGTGCGCACTCACGCATGGCTGATGTCATATCCACGCCGATGGCTTTGCCCTGGGTTCCCACACGACGCGCGGCAAGGAGCAGGTCCATGCCAGCGCCACAAGCGTGATCCAGCACGGTCTGGCCGGGGCGAACCGGTGCCACACCAGGCGTCCTGTCACCAATACGTAGCGGATTGCCGACACCGGCGAACCGGGCGGAAGCCAGCAACGGCACCTGAGCCAGTTCGTCCGCGTCATATCGCAGGTAGTTCGCGGCGTACTCAGGGCCGCGATGAAAGTGATAATCGCCCTCGGGTTCACGAGCAACCCGGTCGTATTCAGCACGTACCTGCTCACGCAGGTAGTTGCCATTAAAGTTGTCAGGTGCTGTAAAAGCCATGATGGTCTCCTCTACTAATAATTGAATTTACATGCCGATCAGGCAGGTGGCCGGACCGTCGGTTTCGATAAACTGATCGATGCCGTACTTGATACGTTGTGCGGAAATGACCCTGGGGTCGTACTGCACAAGCATCAGGCGGTTAATGTGCTGACTAAACCTGGCGCTGTTTACCCCTTGCTGTTGATCAAGGTAATCAGCGATGCTCTGGCGAACGTCTTTTGCCAAATCCTGCCTTACGTCGACAACGACTGTGGTTCCTCGTGTTTGCATTGTTCCTACCTCCGTTTTTCCTGGTTCGTAAAACGCAATTGCATGCGCTGTTGATGCCAATGACGCAATGAACCGTAAAAGAGTTCCCGCCAATCTGCGTTTGCTAACAGCAGGTAGTAAGGAATAAAAACAAAAATAATATTTCCGGTTTATCGGGAACTTTCGGGCAGCAAATTGCGTCTTGAGCGGAGGGCCGGGGTAAAACCAGGAGTTTTAAGCGAATTTCAGGCAGTGAACGCTGGAAAAGCGTGGTCAAATAAGGGGGCCGGGAAACGTGGAATTGGGTAACATGTTCAGGACCGAATCGGACTTTCCCGGGGTTATGGCAGATACTCATCCTCATCGCGATGTGTTTGTTTCCCACGTCGAGAACAGCCTGGACCGCCTGTACAGCACGGCGCTGCGTCTTACGCGTAACCCGAGCGACGCTGAAGAACTCGTCGCCGAAACCGTTGCCAAGGCCTGGGCCTGCCTACATACCCTGCAGGACCCGGATCGCTGCCTCCCCTGGATGTTGCGCATCATGACCAATACATTCATCAGTGAAAAGCGAACCGCAAGAAGCAAAACACCCCACGAGGAATATGCGGAAGAACCGGGAGACGATACATCATTCTCCCTTTTCGAGCGTTTGCATCAGCCATTTCTGTTGTGGTGGGGAAACCCGGAACAGGAGTTCCTGGACAGCGTGGACAGGAAAGACATCGAGCAGGCGCTCGAAACATTACCCGAGGACTTCCGAGTCGTGGTGCTGCTATCGGACATGGAAGGCCTGACCTACCAGGAAATCGCCGAGGCACTGGATGTGCCTATCGGAACGGTCAGATCCCGCCTGGCGCGGGCACGCAGTCTTTTGCAAAAGTTATTGTGGGACCATGCCCTGGACAAAGGACTGGTAACCAAACAAACCCTGGAATAGCGAAAATGAGTGACAAGCCAAAAGAGCTGGAATGTGAAGACGCCATCCGTATGGTGCTCGAATATCTTGATAACGAGCTCAAACATGGAGATCATAATGCGTTAGAGGCGCACATCCACAAATGTCGATCATGCTACTCCAGGGTAGAGTTCGAGAAGCGTCTCAAGGGGCTGGTTGGAGAAGCGCCGAAGACAGTTGCGCCGACCGACCTGAAGCTCAAGATCAAGAAAATTACCGACAGTTTCTAGGAGAAAGGGATGGTCGCCATCGCCAAATTCGACCGCGAACATATTTTCGATGCAGTGAGACTGATGTACACAAGCGTCGCAAATGAACCGGAGAGAACATTTCATTTTCCGACAGGACGGTCCGCCTGTGAATTTGTCGGTTATCCGAAGGAGCTATTGGACCGCGTTGTACCCACAGCACTGGAGTCATTCGCTGGAGTGGGTTACCCGTTTGCTTCAAACGTAATAAAGGAAGGTGACACGGTACTGGACATTGGCGCTGGCGCGGGTACCGACATACTACTGGCCGCACTACTCGTCGGCCCTTCGGGCAAGGCCTACGGCCTCGATATGACCCGGGCAATGCATGAGAAACTGCATTCCAACATGGATAAAATGGGGCTGGAATACGTTATCCCTTTGCTTGGTAATGCTGAAGATATACCGATGGAGGACAATTCGGTTAACGTTGTTACCAGCAACGGGGTCTTGAATCTGGTGCCCGACAAGGAAAAGTCGTTTGCCGAAATTTACCGGGTGCTAAAACCGGGCGGGTATATCCAGATATCAGACATTATCATCAACAAGAACATGGCTTCGCTCGACAAGTCCAAGGCCAACCCGCGGCTATGGGCAGAATGTATCGTCGGCGCGATGGAGGAAGATGCCTATATCGAAAGCTTCACCAAGGCGGGGTTCACCGGGATATCCAAGATTGATTCGCTGGATTACTTTAGCGGCAGTGAAAGTGAGTCCACCCGGAATACTGCATCTTATTTTGGCGCATCCAGCATTACTATCGTCGGTAGAAAACCATAATAGCTCAATGCTCATCAGCGTGTATTTTCCTGACGAAGTGTCAGCCAATCCATAACCTGCATCTCTTGAAACTCTTTCAACGAGTTATCGCGTAAACGCATCAATCGACCGGCCGGGGCCTGCAACACACCACGCACCCTCAACTTGAGGTCCCCCGGAGTTTTAAAGGGGTCCGTCCCCTTTTATTGCCTAAATTGGGGATTTATTAACGTACTTATTTGCTTAATCGGGTCTGCCCGTTTGGCTAGCTTCATCGACGGGCGTTTCAGGCAAATCCTCCTGCGCCGACTGCTGCTTTGATTCAGTTTTTTCCTTCCGCTTCGCCTCCTTCTTCTGCTTTTTAGCGAGCTCTCTCTGGCGTTTTTCGAACGAATAGTTGGGCTTGGCCATGCATAGTCCTGTTTAAGTGATTTAAAGCCTTGGGTGAAATATAAGTATAACATTATATTGACCCGGGTCGTTGCATGGGCGTGCTCGCAATAGAAATATGGCCACTCACCCCGAGATATTTTTCCCGGGTGCCGGGTCCATAAAAAATACCCTTGTGGATTTATCGGGCATTGCATATAGTGCCGAATATTGCAGATATCTATTGTAGTTAATCCGGTTGTTCCTCTCTCGTAGTGCGTAGCAGACCCTTCCGAAATTGCTCAGAAACATCTGCATACACACATTTTCTATATCAACGATAGGTAACGGTAATGGCTACAGGCACAGTTAAGTGGTTCAACGATTCAAAAGGTTTTGGTTTCATTTCTCCTGACGACGGCAGCAAGGACGTGTTCGTCCATCACAGCGCCATCCAGGCTGAAGGCTTCAAGTCGCTCGCAGAAGGACAGAAAGTGTCCTACGACGTCGAGCAAGGCGAAAAAGGCCCCAGCGCGGTAAACGTCGTCCCCCAGTAAGCATAAACCCGGGAGCTTCAAGCCCGGAAAAAAAGCCCCGCCCTTCGGCGGGGCTTTTTTTATGTTCGGTCCAGCAGACAAAGGAAAAAGAGGGTTAGAGAATTGGGGATTAACGGACTCAGGGATCAATCGAGTCTGGCCGTTTGGGTGTTCCGCTTGGTGTATTCCCCAGGTAATCAACTCGTGACACTATGACGATTCCTTGAGCCTTAGGTATAAGGCCGTGTCTGCGTCGGGCTTGCAGTGGATATGTCGGGCTTTAGGGTAATCACAATAATCAATAACAAAACAGTGGGGATAATTTGTATGAGCAAGTGGTTTCTGAGAATTGCTACGTTATACATCATTGCCGGTGTTGCGCTGGGCCTGTACATGGCGGCCAGCCACAATCACTCCATGTTTCCGGTGCACGCGCACCTGAATTTGCTTGGATTTGTTTCAATGATGCTCTTTGGTCTGTTTTATCATGTATTTCCGGCGACGATCGAAACCAGGATGGCAAAAGCCCATTTTTGGCTTTATATACCAGCCCATCTTGGACAAATGGTATTTTTAACATTGTTGTTTCGGGGCTATACCGCTGTAGAGCCAGCACTTGCTGTATTTTCAACCCTGGTAGGACTTGCGTTTGTATTCTTCACTATTGTTGTATGGAAGAACACCGGAGCAGCGCGCTAAATATAATTTAGAAACATAGAATAGCGCGAACTAAAAGAGCCGGAGTGAATTGACTTTAATCGCTCCGGCTTCTTTTTAATTAGAATACCAGAAGCAAAATATTTGCCGAACGGCTTTAAAATCGGAAGCATTGTTGTCGGTAGCCCGATATTCACAAACAAATAAACTATCGCCACCAGGTCAACGGTAATTGCATTCCGTGATTTGTTGGTATATTTGGTTCTAATCACTGGTATCTATCTTGCCCGATCCTGTTGGTTTTGATCAGGAGGTCAACAGAGATTAAAGGGGTCGGAGTGATTAATTTTAAATCACTCCGACCCCTTTTTCTTTAAGACCCCTTTAATCTGTAAGCGACGGGTTATGCCGCCTGGATTACAAGATTAATCCATAGCGCAATAACGCAGAAAAACGCCAGCCAAAAAGCCGACATCCTGTGCAGTAGGTGGTTATAGGTCAGGTGCACATAAGCCTGCAGGTACCTTAAACTTACAAACAACCATGCGAACACCATGCCTACAACGCTATTTACACTCAGGCTTAGATACAACGTACAAGCTGCGTAAAACATAACGGGTAGTTCGAACAGGTTGTTAAAACAACGGGTGGTCTTTGTCACCATTTCCGGGACGTCTTGCCCTTGCATTAATTTGAAATATTTAACACCAACGTGTCCCGATCTAACATTGGACAGTCGCACGACAAAAGTGACTGCTCCGACAATAAGCGTTAACAAAACCATGGCTGCCATAGGATATAGCAATTCGATTCTCCCTCGCTGGACTCAGTTCGGCTGAGCGCGCTTGTGTTTTCGTGCGTTTGCGATCAATTGCAGGCGTGTCTTTGTTTCGGCCGTTGCCCCCGGACCGGGCTTGACGGCCAATTCACGCGGCTTCAGTTTCTTTCCGTCTTTGGTAAATATTTCGAGGTCGGCGATTTCCTTGCCCGTTGCACGTTCAACAAATAGCACCGGTGCGCCTTGTTCCTTGAGCAGCCAGCGATCCCCCCATTGCGTTAGACCGATCAGGATCGCGTGCAAATCACGTCCCATCGGCGTCAGCTTGTATTCGTTTCGTCTTGCGCCTTCTTTGATGGGTACTCGCGCAAGTACGCCGTGATCACAAAGTTTATTCAGGCGAGCGGTGAGGATGTTTCGGGCGATTCCCAGGTGCTTCTGGAAATCCTCGAATCGACGGCTGCCGAAAAAGGCCTCCCGCAAAATCAGGATGGTCCAGCCGTCTCCGATAATGTTCAGGGCATTGGCTACCGAGCAATTCAGCTTATCGATGTTCTTGGGTGCCATCGAGGCAGTATATGCCATTAGTTGCAATACGCAACTAATGGCATATACTGCTTTTCGCGCTCGACGCCCGGGAGCAGACCATCATCAAGAATTAAAAGGCGTCTGACCCCTTTTATTCATTCACGGCTACTGGTTGCCGACCCCTTTTACTTGCAAGATCTCTCTGCGGTTAGCCCAGACCACCGCGCCTGCGATAAGCCACATTGCGGCGGCGATCGAGAGACTGTAGATGAAGACCTGCCAACCCGACATCGATGTCGGTGAACAGGCGATGGAACAGGCAGTCAGGCTGAAATGCATCGCCATCATCACCAACAAACTGCCGGTCTTCTCATAGACCCATACCATCAGAATCCGGAAAGGAGGCAGTTGGCCGATCAGGAAGCTGACCCCTGCCAGGACTGCGTAAACCATCGGGTTTAGCCCACCGGCATAGGTTCGGATCGCCCAAATATCGTTGGCCATTATGTGCCACGCCCCCCAGATCACGCCGACCAGCAAACCTGTTGTCAGGATGTTGTAGCGAAGCCGCAGCTTCGGAATCGCAAAGCCAAACCAGCCGATCTCCTCGCAGATGCCAACCACTATCCCCGACATAATGCTTAGCAACACCAGGGACTGCTGGTTGGGGCCGAGAAAGCCGGGAGAATAGACCGGAGAGACAAACGAAAGAAGATAATGGACCGAAGCGAAGACCAGCGGCGCGGTCAGCAACGCGACTGCATAGTAGAATAAGCTAACCCGCCACTTGAAGAGCCGGGATAGCAGATCGCGGAAACCTTCCCGGCCATCTACCAGACCGATCATCAGCAGGCCGGAGAAGAACGGGCCACTCAGAAACACGATGATTGTAAGCGGCAGTTGCGCCTGGGCTTCTGCCACGGTGGCTGGCATCCCGTTGATAGAGATCAGGACCAGGATCAGCCCCCAGGAGATCAAAAAAGTCAGGACAAAATAGGACAAGACCGGGGTCTTCTTGATAAAGCTCAAAACAAAAAAAGCGTTAGACTCGAATTTTTTCAACTCTTAATCTCTTTTGTTTAGAAATAAAAGGGGTCAGACCCCTTTACTCCGTTATTTTAATTCTTGCTGCTCCATCAGCGGAACAAAGAAGCGGCTGGCGAACTCAACCGCTACCGGCAAAGTAAAGATCTCCCTGTTTTCCGCATCTTCCGCCTGCCACTGCCGCGCCACTTCGCCGTCTCGCAGGAACAGCATTTCCGTACACAGGCTGTTTGCACAACAGGCGCTTGCATCTGCCGCGCCCCAGTCTATGCCCAAATGGAGATCACCCACCTCGTCCGCGTTTTCTATTGTCTCGCCTGACTGAATCACATGCACCGGGTCACCTGTCACCCTGCACCGGGAATCAATCTCGGTTCGTATGCCGAACATCGGGCTGACCGCCAGGGCATCGAGAGCGCACATGACATTAACGCGATGGCCTTTAACCCGCACCTTGTAGTCACGCGTCTCCGAGGTAAAGGGATAAGCGCCCACTGGCTCGCCGCTCCCGGACAGAACCACCATGTCGTTGCTGCTCAGCACGTTAATGGCTTCTTCCGGGTCGCTGACGGTTTGCGCGATTTCTTCGCGGGTAAGAATTCGCCCATTAATGACGTATGAACGAAGTAACTGCTTATGAAGCTCCCTGGTCGGCTCGCTGCATTTCGCCTGCCGTTCCTGCAAAGGCAAAATGTGCCGCAAGCGCGCCAATGCGTTCTTTAGCTTCGTGTCCATGGGCCGTTTTTGATTATCTGCACTCAGAGAGGAATTAAGTCAGGACAATAAAGGGGTCAGTACCCTTTTTCAATATA
>Ga0209536_100000656_pt1 | contig 56427 bp, 51 predicted proteins | sample DeeMarSeWOR28_12_FD_187461 | JGI IMG/M metagenome (GOLD analysis project Ga0209536, IMG submission 187461) | Marine sediment microbial communities from White Oak River estuary, North Carolina - WOR-2-8_12 (SPAdes) (version 2) | ecosystem: Environmental > Aquatic > Marine > Intertidal zone >... | reverse complement strand
TTTTTTGCTTAATGGTGGAAGCTGGTAAAGCTCTCCGGTTTCAAACTCCTCTCTTAAATTTAAGGAAGCTAGAGAATTTGCTTCATCGTTTGAGGTAAGCGCCATCATTCTTCCGATTCCATTTAAATCTATTTCATCAATAAGATGCTCAGATAGAATACTTCCCTGGTAGGCTGTTAGTCCTTCAAGTCTTGCATCGGAAATGTGGGAATAATTAGTATCTACCAAAACTGTACGGATTTTATTTTCGACCAGGATTTTAGCCATTTTAATAGCCCATAAATGAGCTCCAACAATTAAAACCCCCTGAGGATCTGATTGTGCAACCCCAAGCCATCTAGCAATTAGAGGAGAAGTTAGTCCATAAATTCCGACGGTCACAATAATTACAATAAACGTTATAGGAACAATTGATTCACTGCCGGGAATTCCAGTTTCAGCGAGCTTTAATGCGAAAACTGAAGAAACTGCAGCAGCAACTATTCCTCTTGGTGCGAGCCAGGAAATGAAAGTTCTCTCGCGCCAATTGAGATCAGAGAATATTGTGGATATAAAAACTGAGAACGGTCTTGCAATAAAAATTAATAAACAAAGGAAAACAATTCCAGCCAGGTTAAAAAATTCAAAATCACTTATCTGTAACCTTGCCGCCAAAAGAATAAAAATACTAGAAATTATAATTACCCTCAGGTTTTCTTTAAATTCTATTATGTGTTTAATACTTACGTGTTTCTGATTATCGAGAAATAATCCCATTAAAGTAGCCGCAAACAAACCGGATTCCGGTTGAAATAAATTTGACAATACAAAAGCGGTTATAACTAAAATAAACGCAACCGATTCCTGAAGTATATCGGGTATCCAGAATCTTTTTAAAAAAAGAAGCAACAATCCTGCAAATCCTAAACCTATTGCTCCACCCAAAAAAATTGTTTTCAGCAATCCAATTAAAACAACGGAACTTGCTTCTCCCACTTCACCGGCAATTATTGCTTCGAAAACCAGGACAGCTAAAATCGCTCCAACCGGATCGATCATTATTCCTTCCCATTTTAAAATAGCACCCACTTTTTTTACAGGTTTAATGTGCCTTAATAAAGGACCTATTACTGTAGGACCTGTAACTACAAGGATCGAACCAAGCAAAATAGAAATTCGCAAATCCAGTCTAAGAATATAATGTGCACCGGCAGCAGCAATTGCCCAGGTAATAATGGCTCCAACGGAAATCAGGGCTATTACCACTCCACCAATTTCCTTTAATTCTCCTAAACGAAGAGTTAATCCACCTTCGAATAAAATAAGAGCGACGGAAATAGAAACTACAGGAAGAAGTAATTCACCCATTAATTTATCAGGATTAAGAAATCCTGTTACCGGACCGGCAAGAAAACCTAATAAAAGAAGAAAAAGGATCGATGGGAATTTTATCCGCCACGCAATCCATTGTGCTGCAATACCAAGAACTACAATACTAGCTAATTGAATTAGTGTGTGTTCGCTCAAAATTTCACTTTATTTTTTTTGATTGGGACAAAATATATCAAAAGGAGCGGAGAGTTACTTAAGGAATGAGTTTTTTAAAAAAAATTAAATTATTTTTTAAATTTTTTTTCCAAAAATATACTGTCCGCAAATCGTCCCTTCTATTTCTGCAACATTTGGTAAATGCCCCCATTGTTCAAATCCAAATTTTTCAAGTATATAAATGCTGGGTTTGTTTAAATCAAGCAAAATTGAAATTAAATCTTTGAAGCCAAGTGACTTTGCCGATTCTATTGTATGTGTTATTAGAGAGTTTGCTACTCCCTTTTTACGATGTGCTTTATGGATGTAATAGCTAATCTCCGCTACCTTATTTAAAGCTTTGCGTCCTGGTCTATGCGGACTTAAAGAACACCAGCCAACTACCTGACCATTTTCTTCTGCTATATAAATAGGATAGGTTTCCGGTGAGTGTTGTACAAACCATTCTTTTCTTGATTCAACCGTAACATATTCTGTATCTGCTGTGGCAAATTTTTCGTCTACAGCGTGGTTGTAGATTCTTATAACAGCTTCAAAATCATCTTCATTTGCTATCCTGATTTGCATAAGGCATTTAATCTTCGACTAAAATAAATGAAAATTCCCTTCGCTTTAATTCGCCATTTACATCTCCTTCAATAGCAACAGTTAATTTTCCATCTTTGTGGAATTCATAAATAATTCTCTGTGGAAAATCATGCTCCTTATTTTCAAACACAAATTTTTTGGGAGTGTGTTCTATCAGTGCAAACAAAGTTATGTTTTGATCCCTGGGAATAGCCACATAAGCCCACTGACCGGCAAACTTCTTTAAATAAAGATTCTCATTAATTATCTGTTCTTCATTTTTTATACTGTAACTTTTTGCAACCAATTCAGCTTCGCTTAACATTTCCCATTCTTCAAAAATTTCCGTGTTCTCAATATCCATTTTCCATTTACCGGGAAAAAGGTTTAAGATAACATCATCCTGTGCTAATAGATTAGTAGAAAAGGATATAATAATTATTAAATATGTCTTCATTCTAGTTCCCTTATTTTTTATCAATAAAGGTTAAAAACCATTTTACTAATTCTTCATTATCTACTATACTCCAAGAATGGGGGTGGCGTGTTCCATCGGGATGATAACCTTTATCAAAGGTGATGATCAAATCGGCGTTCTGATTTCCTGATATGTTAAGCTCATTAATCATCGCTGCAAGATCAAGAGCATTCATTGCATAGTAATCCTTCCTGCGTGTCTCCATCCACCACAAAACATCCGGCTCAGTATATGCCCTAACGGGAGTATCCCTTAAAAGTGACACATTCCCTCCCTCACTATCAGTGTAGCAATAAACAGAATAATTTTGATAGGCTTCCAGGTTCCCTTTTGGTGTTCCACCGAGATTTCTTTCAAGATAACCTGTAACCCATTCACCTTCATTTGCTGTAATCTGATTAAAGTTTAATCTTTTTGCTTTATCTGCTTCTTTCCAGAACCGAACAAAATCCAGTGGTGCATCACAAACTGCAACTGCGGCAGGCAAAATTCCATATTCAGATTTTCCCTCAACACAAAATTGTGTATACTTCAGAGCTCTTGTGCCAGATAATGACATTCCTGCAAAGAATAAATTTTGTTTCGGGATGTTATAAGATTCAATTACTTCACCTATGTATCTATCAACTTTTTTAATCGAGTCTTCTGCAAAGAAAAACTCTAGTTTGTTCCCGGTTGTGATGAAAAGAATCCCCAGGTTATTTTGAATTGCAAAAAATTCGAGTGAAGGCTCTTCTACAACTTTACCAGCATCGCGGTTTGAATTAAGAAATACAACTAATCCATCAGCTTCGTTATCATCCGGCAAGACTAAAGTATAACCTGCATTTTCAACAGGTATGGCAATTTTTTCAGTATAAAATATCTGCCCTACGAGTTTTTCATTATGCTGGTAAATTTTTTGGGCAAAGCAATTATAAGAGACTAAGAGCAGGACTAAAAAGTAAAAATTATAACTTCTCATAAATGTTTCTCATCTTAAAATGCACTTTAAATATTAAAATAATAAAAATGGTTGATTTTCTTTGTTATGTGGAAATCGTGCCGAGACTCTTTTGATAAATATCCTGAATTAGTAGCTGATTTTATGTTTAATCAAAATATCCATTATCATAGCAATATTGGTAAATCGCATCAACAGCGATTTTGTTACCAGCTTCATTCCAATGAGGATCATCATCTAAAACTGTTGGAAAAACATTAGAGTTCTGGAAATTCGGTAGTAAAGAGATTATTGGGTAACTTACTTTAAATTTAATTTGCTCAAAATATTTAAAAGGTTCATGTGCAAAAGGACCTAAAACTTGATATTCCGATTTTTCCCAGTTGTTGGGAGATTCTTTGTCGCTATACTGGTAACCCCTGGGAAACACAAATAGGATAAACTTAGCTCCAAGTTCATTTTTTGAGAAATAGTATATTTTGTCAATACTGTTCTGAATATATACAAAATATGATTTCGTTTCAGAAAGAGGTTTATCTGTAACAAAAAAACGTCTTATGGGAAAACCAAAAACAGCCTCATGTAGCCACTCAAATCCGATAGCTGAAATAGTTTTTCGAATTGTCAAAATAGTAATAGGAATCAAGTCTAGAGCAGAATAGATCCCTTTTCTTTCGAGAAGATGCAGGTATTTGATGTCATCTTGAAAATCAGTCATATCAATGGTCAATATTACGATTTTCGGATTATACTTTTTGCCAATGTCTTTTAATAATCGAAGACTTAATAGAGGAGAAGATGAGACCCATCCGAAATTAGCCACGTTGATTTGTCTTTCAGGTTGATTAGCACGCACTTTGGCTTCAAGCATCTGAGGAATTGTCTTGTTGTATGCAACGGATTCTCCATAAATAAATGAATCACCCAAAATGATAATATTTAACGCATCCTCTGAAAAATTACTTGCTTCAACTTTAGATCGAATTCCATCAGAGTTGATGTCTTCTCTCGAATTAGGTATCATGCGATGATCAATATCATTTACAAAATAGAGTTTATCTTTAAAAAGGAAGTTTTGTCCAATCAATTCAAATAAACTAAGAAGAACAGCGAGGACGGTCAAAAATAGTATAAAATCTTTTATTCTTTTCATATAAAATCCTTCCAATTTCGTTTCCTCAGGCGATATTTTTTCATTAAAATTTTACTTTCACAGTGAAACATTTTACACACATAACGACTTTACGCCTAAACCAGTTTACCCCACCCTGGCGGGGTCGCCCAGCCTGCCCGACAAAGATCGGGAATAATACATTAATAAAAACACTTAGAACAACAAACTAAAAAAATACTCATGACATATGTCTCAATCCCACTGACCGAATATGGCGGTCGGATTGAGACGCTTGTTAGCAATTAGAGCCAAAATTTCCACCATTTTTTATTCTTAGGTAATTCACCCGCAGCTAATCCTTTTGGAAGTTTATTTCTCTTAAGAAACCCTCTCATCTTCCCATTTGGTGTTTTTGAGCTATATCTGTTTTTAACATAAGGTCTATTACCATCTATTGGATCAAACTTTTCTTCAAGATATTGTTTGTCTTCGATACTAAGTTCTCTATAGGCACCTGAATCCTCAACATAAACAAATGGATAAGGTTCTATTTTAGCTTCTTGGCTTGATATAATTGAAAAGTTTTTTCCAGACATACTTTTCGTTTATTGTAAGATTGCTAACTAATACTTATAATGAATTACCAACACCGGATTTTAAGCATTACCCTTTTTTCTAATCCTAATATCTATAGATTTTTTAGCTATGTCAATAAAAACGATTTTCTCATAATACAAGAATCAACAATTACCATATAATCTTTTATTGGTAACCTACATACAATTTTTGTTTATTTTTGCATACCAACAAACTGTAAAGGTAATAATGAGAAGCCTATTAAAATTTATCCTGCTCATTTTATTTTATAATCTTGTAATCTTTCAATTCCTGCCTGCTGGCAAGGCAGGTTTTAATCTTGAAATTCAGGCACAAACAATGAAAAAAGCATTTATAAATGGAAAAATTTATACTGTAAGTGAAAAGCAACCTTACGCCGAGGCGGTAGTTATTGAAGGGAATAAAATCAAATACGTCGGATCAGAAAACGGAGCACAAAAATTTATAACACCGGAAACCGAGGTGATTGATCTTGAGGGTAAACTTATGCTTCCGGGATTTAACGACAGCCACTTGCATTTTTTAAGCGGAGGACATTACCTGCTGGGTATAAATCTTCGTCCAGCGCTTTCTAAAATAGAATTTGTTAACATTATTAAAGATTATATTGAGGTGAGAAGCCCGGATTCGTTCCGTTTAAACGGAACTACGCCGCGGTCTGGCGACTGGGTAACCGGGGGGCGTTGGGATCACGAATTGTGGAAAGATAAAACACTTCCGACAAAAGATTTGATAGACAGCATTACACAAAACATTCCGGTTTTCGTTAGCCGGATAGATGGTCATGTTGGACTTGCAAATTCAAAAGCATTAGAGCTAGCACGGATAAATAAAAATACTCCGGATCCGGAAGGAGGCTTGATAGAACGCAATCCTGAAACAGGTGAACCGACTGGAATTTTGAAAGATAACGCAATGGATCTTGTATTCAAGGTCATACCAGATTATACCGTTGAAGAAAATATTGAGGCTGTCTCGCGGGCACTTGATGAAGCCAGGAGGTACGGGATAACGAGTGTGCAGGATATGACTCAGCCTGAAGAATTCGATGCTTATTTATCCGTAAACGAACAAGGAAAATTAAGCTGCCGTATCAATGCAATCTGGAAAATTGATCAATATGAGGATATTGTCCGTTCAGGTGTTACTGTTGGGAAAGAAGAAGGATTAATAAAACGAGGAGCATTAAAAGGATACGCCGATGGCTCGCTCGGTGCGAGTACTGCATGGTTTTTTGATCCTTATGTTCAGGATCCCAGAACTTCCGGCTTGCCTATGGATATTGTTACTAATGGCAAACTGGAACAATGGGCATTCGATGCCGACAGAAACCGTTTACAGTTGTGCATTCATGCAATTGGAGACCGGGCAAACAATTATATCCTTAATCTTTTTGAAAGAGTCAAAAGCCAAAATTCACCATGGGAAAGAAGATTCAGGATTGAACATGCACAGCATTTAAAGAGAGATGATATTTACCGTTTCAGTAAAATTGGTGTTATTGCCTCAGTACAGCCTTATCACTGTATTGATGATGGAGTCTGGGCAGAAAAAAGAATTGGTAAAGAAAGAATTCAAACTACTCATGCTTATAAATCGCTGTTAGAAAACAATACAATACTTGCATTTGGTACCGATTGGCCGGTTGCCCCGCTTAATCCGCTTTATGGAATTTATGCAGCAGTAACACGCAGAACTCTTGATGGTAAAAATCCGGATGGATGGGTCCCTGAAGAAAAAATTTCTGTGGAGGATGCAATCAAATGTTACACTTTAAATTCTGCCTATGCTTCTTTCGAAGAAAATTTAAAGGGAAGTATTGAAGTTGGCAAGCTTGCCGATTTCGTGGTTTTGAGTGATGATATTTTAATAATTGATCCTGTAAAAATAAAAGACGTAAAAGTTAAAATGACGGTTTTTGATGGTGAAATCGTTTATGAAAGAGAATAATAGAACACGGATTTGACTGATGCGACGGATCGTCACGGATAAATTCAAAGAAATTTAAAATGCTTCACGGTGATATTACAGAATTAATTATAAAAGCCTCTAATAAAGTCTATAATACTGTTGGTTATGGCTTTCTAAAGAAAGTATTGAAAATGCAATGAGAGTAGAATTATCTAAGGAGGGTCTAAATGTGTTGCAACAGAAAAATATTATAGTGTTTTATGAGACAGATCAGGTTGGAGAGTACTTTGCAGATTTATTAGTAAATGAATTAGTTATAATTGAATTAAAGGCAGCTGAAAATATTTGTGAAGGACAGAACATGAGGCTCAATTGCTAAATTATTTACGTGCTACCGACAAGGAAGTGAATTTACTTTTAAATTTCGGGAAAGAGCCAAAATTTAAAAGGAAATATTTTACAAATGATAAAAAGAAAAAAAATCCGTTTACATCAGTCTAATCTGTTAAATCAGTGTTCTATTGTCCTTTAAAGCTTGGCATTTAACTTGCAATTGATTAATATTTAATGACAATTTCAACAGACGGAGGCAAAATGAAATTTACTGTTAGAATTTTTTCACTTGGTACCATCTTTTTCCTTCTTTCATTATCATCACTCAATGCACAGACAGTTTACTTCTGCGAAGGAGTTGATGACGATGGCTACGCTATTGGTTCCAGTTCATCGTTTACAATAAGCAGAAGCGGCGGTTATCTTTATGTGCTCACACGATTGGGTTACAGATGCGAAACATCCCATGTTTACTTCGACTTCTATAAAATCAACAGCAGAGGTAAGGAAGTTTTTGAAGAAACGCTCGAAATGGATACAGAACCAAGCTGGTCATGGTTCTGGAAAGAAGTCACTTTTTATGAACCGGGCACTTACGTAGTCTATATTGCAGATGAATACGGTTATCCTTTAGCAGATGGCGAAGTCAGGATTTCATATAAGTAAAATTTAAATCAAATAAAAATTACTTAAAACTAATTGACTGAAAAGCTAACGCTATCCATTCATTCATTGCTTTTTTATCAATTAGATTAAAACCGGTTTGCGAATAGTGATTAACAATTTCATCAAAGTTTTGCTCTAGCAATCCCGAAAGAATAACTATTTTATCTTTACTTAACCGTTTTTTAATTTCATTTGAAATTTCAAGTAAAACATCCTTCTGGATATTTGCAACGATAAGATCAAAATCAGATTCCTGAACATCGTTTATACCGGATGTTAATATTTTAATATAACCGGTAACGCCGTTTAACTCGCAATTCTCTTTACAGTTTTTATAACATACTTCGTCGGTATCAATTGCAACAGCTGAAGCAGCGCCCAGTTTAATTGCAGCAATTGAAAGTATTCCTGTACCGGAGCCGACGTCCAGAACTTTTACTCCGGGTTTAACAAGTTTTTCCATCATTTGCAGAACGAGTTTGGTTGTTTGATGTTCACCGGTCCCAAAGGACATCTTTGGATCAATCGTCAATACTATTTCGCCCCCTTTTGCAGTGTAATTCTTAAAGGATGGTTTGACAGCTAATCTTTCTGTAACGTGAATTACTTGCCTGCTCTTTTCCCAAAGCTCATTCCAGTTTTTATCTTCAAGAATTCCCTTTTCAATTGAAAATGATTCAATCAGATTTTCTTTTCTTAATTTTTCAAGCCCGTTTTTAATTATTGATTCAGATATCGGCGTATTTTCGTTTAAATAAATTATTACGCTATCTTCCTCCTGAATTAACCCGAGAAGGTTAAATTGCCAAAGAACTCCTGTAATTAGTTCAGGATTAAACGGTTGTGTGAAAATTTTGTAATTAATGTATTGTTTCGACATAGTATGATTGTCTGAAAGACTATTATTGAGACCTTTTCGTTGCCGGGTTCCCTACTCACTTTGTTCACGGGAATGACGGCTAATTTTAAATAACATTAAATCGCATTGTCAATGCAGCCCTGCTCATTCGGCAGGCAGTTTGCCATGAGCCAAACTATTCAAAATCGGAAAGCAAAACGCAAATCTTATCCTGAAATCTACGTGCAACAGAATAGCTATCAACAAAATTTTGGATTAAAATAGAGAAGGCAATCAGGTTTCCGTTTTTTGCAGTAACATAGCCTGAAAGAGTACTTGCACCCCGAAGGGTTCCTGTTTTAGCATGAACGTTTCCTTCAGCATAAGTGTCCCACATTCTTTTTTCGAGTGTGCCATCAATCCCTGCAACAGAAAGTGAATTATAAAACAATGGGAATAAGTCTTTTCTTTTATAATAAATATATTTCAGCACTTCCACAATTAGCTCTGAACTAATTAAATTATAGTGCGAGACTCCCGAACCATCTGCGATGTAATAATCTTTGGAGTTCAAACCTAAAGAATCAATTAATCTGCAGATTGCTGCCAAACCATCTTTTGCATAAGCTGGTGCACCGGAATCTTTATACGCAATTGCATATATAATCATCTCAGCATTCAGGTTATCACTTTCTTTATTTAAATCCGATAGGACTGTATCGATGGGTCTATAGATCGAATTTAAATAAACTGTATTATCCGGCAGTCTTTTTACATCACACTGCTTCTGAACATATATTCCCTTTTTCTCAAGATGCTCTTTGAAAAGAGTAATAAAATATTTTTCAGGGCAAAGTATATTTATCTTTTCTATATGATCTGCACTATCGATTACAGAGGCATTTCGTACGTTACCATCAATAGTAATTTTATTTTTTCTTCCGACCCAATCACGATTTATGCTGAATTTGTTCGGATGAATTGCTGAAACTGTTTTGGAATTATTTTCAATCGAGATAAAATCAGTTTCAGGATTAAGACTTACTTTTGCAGCAGAATCAACTTCAGTCCCTTCAACAAAAACCTCTACTGAATTATCATTAATATTCAACGCACTCAAGTATGGTGCACTCGGAGCGGGATCGTCATCCCACATCCAGCCTTCTCCCCAGTAAAGCGAATCTTTTTTAGAAACATCCCCGTAAATTCCGCCTGTTATGCACCTTATACCAAGCGATTTTACGACGGAAACTAAGGAGTCCAGATCTTTAGTAGTAAAATCAGGGTCAAAACCACCCGAAATAAAAATATTACCGTAAAGAGTATCATTTTCAATTACACCGGTATGAAAAAGATCCGTTCTGAAAGTGTAGTATTCTCCCAGATTTATAAGTCCTGCAATTGATGTAAGAATTTTCATATTAGAAGCAGGATGCAGCAGCAGTTTATTATTATGCTGATATAAAGATTTGTCTTCTGTCAAATCATAAATATCAATTGAAATTGTGGATTGATCAAAAAACGGATCATCAATTAACTTATTAATATCAGATTGTAATTCTTGAATTTCGGATTTCGGATTTCCGAGTTGCCTTCCGCCTCTCGGCTTCTCCGCGAAGCGAGCAGGCAGGATTTCGGATTGAAAGAAAAGGTTCGTATTAAAAAGAATGATTACTAAGATGAGAAAAATTTTTAAGTCCCTCTTATGGTGACCTACCGAACCGACGGGCGGATTCAGGAGATTTCTAATCAATTTAAAAATACTCCCTTACTCTAAATTCAGCCCCAATATTCTCTTCTGCGATCTTTCTGGATCGTTCGATATCGACTTCATTAACAGAAACAATAGTCATTATTACCTTTTCAACAAACTGTTTTGCACCCTTTGCAAAATTTATCATCTCGTTAAAATAGGAAACTTTCAAACCCATCAATTCGCTGTACTGTTTTGGATTGAATGTATTAAGACTGATGGAAACAACATCAATTGATCCGCTCAGTTCAGGAGTAATATCTCTTTTATTAATTGCATTGCCATGTCCGTTTGTATTCAACCGTGTTTTGCCGCCATTCTCCTTAATATATTTTGCTACTGCTTTTACAACATCCCATCTTATAGTTGGCTCTCCGTAGCCACAAAAGACGATCTCTTTATAATTTTTTGGATCACCGATTTCTTTTATATACACTTCCGCATCAGGTTCATCGGTATTGTCCATTCTAAGGTTGTAACCCCTCAGAGTGGGATCATCTTTCCTTTTGCAAAAGACACAGTGAGCATTACAGCGATTTGTAACATTTATATATAAGGCTTCTCCAAGCTTATAAGTGAAAACTGTATCCTGCTTGCTGCCAATTCCATATGTTTTAAATGCGTTGAATGAAGTAATTCTCGCAACATCTTCAATTCTTAAATTGTGAAGTTCAGCAATTTGTTCCCCAATAAAGTTTATGTAAGAGGGTTCATTTCTTTTTCCGCGGTGGGGAACGGGAGTCATAAATGGTGAATCAGTCTCTAGTAGAAGCTGGGCTGGTGGAATGTGTCTTGCGATGTTTCGCAGATCATCGGCTTTTTTAAATGTTATATTTCCTGTAAAAGAAATCATATAATTCATATTTATCAGTTCCATAGCATTATCAAGCGAGCTATTAAAACAATGGAATTGTGCCTTTAATCCTGCACCACAATAGCTGCGAATAATATTCATCATGTCATTATCAGATTCCCGGTTATGAATAATTACAGGTAAATCAAGCTTCAGTGCAAGTTCTATCTGTAATTTGAATGCTTCGATCTGTCTCTCTTTCGGGGAAAAATCATAATAGTAATCGAGACCGATTTCTCCAATCGCAACAATTTTTTCATGCTTTGCAAGTGCTTCTATTTTTTGAATGAAAGAAGGATCCCAGTCTTTGGAATCGTGCGGATGAATACCCACAGCACCGTATACCATTTCGTATTTTTCGGTCAGTTCAATTACCCTTTGTGCAGTTTTTAAATCAGTCGCAGGGACTAAGATATAACTTACTTTAGCTTCCTTAGCATTTTGAATTACTTGATCAAGATCGTCTTCAAAATTCGGATAGAAAAGATGTGCGTGTGTATCGATAAACATTTTAACTGAAATATATTATTCTATTTCACCTATAATCAGAGGATGTTCATTGCATTCGCGTGCAAGTTCAATCGTTAATTCTTCCTGATCCCTTGAGACTATTACAACCAATCCTATTCCAATATTAAATACACTCCGCATTTCGTTGTCACTGATTTTACCGGTTTCCTGAATCAGTTTAAATATCGGTGATGGCTCCCAATTGCCCCAGTGAATTATTATATTGCGGTTTGGGGGTACTACCCTCTTAACGTTACCTTTTATTCCCCCGCCGGTAATGTGTGCAAATGCTTTTACATCTACATTTGCTTTTAATACTTTTATTATTTTCAAGTACGATTTATGTATCTGCAACAGCTCTTCACCGAGGCTTCTATTCAATGGGTCAATTTTATCCCCAAGTTTGAAGTTTTTCAGCAAGACATCTCTGGCTAACGAATATCCATTTGTATGTAATCCGCTAGAAGTAATTCCTATCAGTAAGTCTCCCTGTTCAATCTTACTTCCATCAATGATTTTAGATTTTTCAACCAATCCAACGATAGTTCCTGATATATCATATTCACCCTCCTGATAAAAACCGGGCATCTCTGCTGTTTCGCCGCCTATAAGTGCACAGCTATTTTCCCTGCAGGCAATTGAAAATCCTTCTACGATTTCAGTGGAAATTTCTGTGTCTAATTTTGCGAATGCCAAATAATCCATAAAAAAAAGAGGTTCAGCCCCACAAACAGCAATATCGTTAACGCAATGATTGACAAGATCCTGTCCAATTGAATTGTGTCTGCCCATTGCAAAGGCAATTTTCAATTTTGTACCAACGCCATCCACACTTGATACGAGTACCGGTTCTTTATAATCCTTCAGATCTAACCCGTAAAAAGCACCAAAGTGTCCGATTCCTGATAGCACGGAATCGTTAAAAGTAGATTTCGCCAGCTCTTTAATCCTATTAACTGCTTCCTCGCCGGCTTTAATACTTACACCGGCTTTTTCATAATACGAATCCAAACAAGTCCTCTAATTAAATAAGTAGGAAAACACATTGATAAAATTTAGTATTTAGTATTAGCTTATCAAAATTAGCCTGAATCATTACTTTAAGGTCTGAATCTAATTGACTTCTTATTTTGGCAGCACATATTACTTTGAATGCCTTAAAAAAATCATCTATTTTTAATATATTCGCACCCTGATTTAAGTATTTTTTAATATGAATGAAGAAAAATTAAACGAACGAGAAAAGACGATTTTAAGATCCGTAGTACAACAGTTTATTCTTACAGCAACGCCAGTTGGTTCACGAAACATTACAAAAAAATACGATATTGGTGTTTCCCCGGCAACCGTAAGAAATATAATGGCTGATCTTGAGGACTCCGGATACATAAATCATCCGCATACATCTGCCGGTAGAGTGCCGACCGATAAAGGCTACAGATACTATGTTGATTCATTAATGAACATAGAAAGGATTCCGTCGAAAGATAAAGGTTTAATCGAGCAGAGCTTCAATCTGGAAATAGATGAAACCGATGATCTGATAAAATTAACTTCTAAACTTCTGAGTTCAATTACGAAGCAGCTTGCTTGTGTCACATATCCGAACCTTGAATCGGGTATCCTGGACAAAATTCAGATTGTCAGCTTAACCTCAAACAGGATACTCATTGTTATTACAATAAAATCAGGGCTTGTAAAGACAATTACAATGGAACTATCTACGGAAATTAAAGATTCACAAATCGTATCAGTTCAAACTCTGCTTAACGAACGCCTGTCAGGTTTAACACTCGCAGATATAAGGGCAACATTTAAAGAGCGCTTTATAGACGTAGAAGATGATCAAAAACCAATTATCAGGTTATTTGTTGAATCGGTTGATAAACTATTTAAAGACGATATCAAACCCGAACGTCTGATTGTGACAGGCGCAAAAAATGTTATCTGTCAGCCTGAATTTGAAAATCCGGAAAATTTTCAGAGTATTATTGAACTAATTGAAGACAAAGATGTAATCATTCATATAATGGAAAAATCATCAGAAGCCGGTAAGGATGAAGTTTTTATTTCAATTGGAAGTGAACATGAACAAAAAAAATTAAATGGATACAGTTTTGTAAGTAAGGAATACCAGATTGGGGAGTCATACGGTACCCTGGGAATTATTGGACCTAAGAGAATGGCTTATTCCAAAATTGTAGCAATAGTGGATTATATTGCAAAAGTTTTGTCAGAATATTTAAAATCACGTTGAAAAATAAAGGAGATAATTAAAGGTGATTAAAGGAAAAAAAGATAAAATAGAGGAATCGGAAAATAAAATAACTGATGATAAACAGGAAGAAGAAAAGGAACCTTCTGAAGTAAAAGAAATAAGTGAAATAGAAAAAACAGAAGAAAAAATATCCGAATTAGAAAAACAGGTTAAAGAGTTAGAGGATAAATTCTTAAGAAAAGTTGCGGAGTTTGAAAACTACAAAAGACGAGCAGAGAATGATCAGTTTAACCTTATTACTTACGGGGCAGAATCATTTATAGTAAAACTTCTTCCTGTAATTGATGATTTTGAAAGATCACTTCAGCACATTGACACGGCAAATGATTCGGAATCAATCAAAAAAGGTATTAAACTGGTTTACGAAAAATTATTAAAAGTACTTGATGAACAGGGCATAAAAAAAATGGAATCAGTTGGTAAACCTTTTAATGTTGATTACCATGATGCACTTATGCAGCGCAAAAACGAGAAGGTTGAACCTCATACCGTTTTGGAGGAAATTGAACCCGGTTACATTTATCGGGAAAAAGTTATTCGCCATGCAAAAGTCATTGTGAGTGAAGATCTTTCAGAAGATATTGATCAACCCGAAGAATCAAATTCTGACGATGCAATAAATAAGAAGGAAAATTAATATTTATGGCAAAACGTGATTATTACGAAGTGCTTGGTGTAAATAGAAGCGCATCGAAAGAAGAAATAAAAAAAGCATACCGAAAGTTAGCAATGCAATATCATCCAGATAGAAATCCGGGCGATAAAATAGCAGAAGATAATTTTAAAGAAGCCGCTGAAGCTTACGAAGTTTTAAGTCATGATGATAAACGGAATAAATATGACAGGTTCGGGCATGAAGGTGTTAGAGGAAGTGCGTTCGGCTCCGAAGGCTTTTCCTCAGTTAATGATATTTTTTCACACTTCTCTGACATTTTCGGGGGTTCATCTATATTCGATGATTTTTTTGGTGGTGGACAGACAAGAGGCAGGTCACGACGCCGGGGTGAAGGAACTCCAGGTTCCGATTTACGAGTTACATTAAAACTTACTTTAGAGGAGATCTCAACCGGGGTTACAAAAAAAATCAAAATAAAAAAACAGGTAAAATGCATTGATTGTAACGGAAGCGGGGCCGAGGCCGGGACGTCCCTGAAGACCTGTACTGTTTGCCAGGGATCCGGAGAAGTAAGAACCGTCTCCAGATCGGTTTTTGGGCAGTTTGTTAATATTATTACTTGCAGCAATTGTAACGGCGAAGGAAAAACTATCGACTCTCCCTGTAAGAAATGTTACGGTGATGGTAGGTATAATGATGAAACGACAATTAAAATTGATGTACCAGCCGGAGTTGAAGAAGGTAATTATATGACCATGCGGAGTGAAGGAAATGCAGGAAAGCGCGGTGGACCCAACGGTGATATCATTGTTGTATTTCAGGAATTAAAACATCAATTTTTTATTCGCAATGCAGATGATATCGTTTACGATTTGTTTATTAATTTCCCTCAGGCTGCATTAGGTTCAGAAGTTGAAGTACCTACACTCACAGGAAAAGCTATGCTTAAGATTGATGCTGGCACACAGCCGGGAAAAGTTTTAAGAATGAGGGGCAAGGGTATAAAGCACTTGCAAAGCTCCGGTTCGGGCGATCAGCTTGTGCGGGTGAACGTTGCAGTACCCAAAAAGCTTAATTCGAAAGAAAAGGAATTGATTAAACAGCTTGGTAAATTACCTAACGTAAGTTCATTACCTGATGACGAAGAGAAAAGCTTCTTTAGTAAAATTGGTCTATAATAAAGGTTTTATTTACCTGAATTATATCTAATATAACGGCTCCATTTCTTAATATTAATAAATTGTAGAAGCTTCTGTTGGCAAAGGTTAGTCAATGATTGATAGAATATCTAAAAAAATAGGTTTTACACCAACAGAAATAAAAGTTATCTTATTTTTTGTGGCTATATTTATAGTCGGTTATATCTACAGCGAATTCTTCAAAAATGAAATTGAAACTGAATATGTTGAATACGATTATTCTAAACAGGATAGTCTCTTCAATTATTATTCGAATACTGAAGAAAGCGATGAATTAAAATTAAAAAGCGATCTTGAAATTAAACACGAAGTTTTAGAGCTTTCCAGCAATGATTTTTCAAGGTATGAAGAACTTCCACCTTTACTTGAAAAAAGTATAAATATAAATACTGCTGGAATTGAAGAATTAATAAGGCTCCCTGGCATCGGTGAGAAAACTGCCCGGAAAATAATTACTTTAAGAACCAACAGGGGTGCATTTGGAAAACTAGAGGAATTACTCGATGTTAATGGAATAGGAGAAGTCAAGTTTAACAAAATTAAAAAGTTTTTATATATTGACTAATAAAACAATTATTTTTTCCCGGAGGCATAATGAAATCTAGAGCTGGCGACCCTCTTTATATTCATATTTTACTTTATGTTGTTATTGCAATTTTAACGATAATACTGATTAAAGTTGCCATTCTCGATCCAAAGGAAGCAGTCGCCGTTGAAAAATTCAATCGCAAGGAATCGAGACTTCGAATGGACAATATTAAAGAAGCACAGATTCTATGGCAGAAAAAGAACGGCAATTTTACAGATAATCTAAATGACCTTATTGTTTTTATAAAAGATGATCCTTTTGTAGATAGTGTCGTAAACGCATTCGATTCACTCACAATGAAATCTGCAAATCCTTTCACTGATCTTTCGAGCGGCGAATTTACACCCGAAAGTCTGATGTATTCTCCAAGATCTCATTCAATGTACATAATGCAAATCGATACCGCGGTTTCAATTGATACTACAGTAAATCGAAGGGGAAAAGTTATAAGAGTGGATACCACTGTAACATTAGGTACTAGGTATTATCTTGAAGATCCAGATGGATATGGCACCATTGGGGATCTTTATAATGATGCATTAAAAAATACCGCTTCATGGGAATAGAAGGGACTGAATGGATGACTTTAGAAGCCATGCCGGGATTAATATCTCTCATTCCAAATTACAGATCCTGGAGGTAATAAAGGAAAAAGAAAATTTTAGAATTATTAATATTAATGAATCTTATTTTAACGAACCTATCGATTTTATTTCAGAAAATCATACAATTATTGCCTCTGAACTTCAGACTGCATTTGATGAAATCCGGATAAGACAATCTTTAAAAAGCTCACATATTTCATTCTCTTTGCCACAGGAAATTTTTTACACTGTTCTATTGCCATATGAAAATGCGCTGTCACACAATGATCTGATTGAAGAATTCAGATGGGAACTTTCGCTGCTGTATCCTTTTGTGTCTTCCGATGAGTTTATCGTTAAGTACTTTAAGATGGATAGAAATTATCTGAACAAAAAACATATGGCTTTAGTTATTGCGATTGAAAAAAAGCATTTAAAGATTATTAAAAATTTTTGTTTAAAAAATAATCTTTCTTTAAGGTATATAGATAGTGAAATGGTTGCAGTTAACCGGCTTTTTAATTCTATGCAGGATTTAGCCAATAAAGGTTTGGTTTTGAATATTCTTTCTTCCAGAAATTCATTTTCTCTCGCTTTAAATGTAAACAGGAAACTTTCTTACGTTAAGATATTCTTATTATCCAGAAATGTAAAAGTTTCGGATATCCTGGCAACTGAACTTTCAAAGACAATTTTTAAACAAAATAAAGCTGAACTTGCAAATGAAGCCTATATATCCGGTGAAGAAATCTCTGCAGAATTAATTTCACAGCTTAGGATTGCTTCTGGTTTGAATTTCAAACAGTTAAATCCATTTAAAAATTTAGTGATAAATCCGGAGATTGGAAATCGGTATTTAATTGAAGAAAAATACAGCTCTTTTACTTCCGCAGCAGGAATGGCTTTTCGCTTAGCTTAATCTCTACTAATAGTATTATTTTCCAGATATGAGACTTAGAATTATTTCGGGTATATATAAAGGAAGGCAAATTAATGTGCCCAGATCGGAGTTGGTTAGACCGACTACTGACCGTGTTAGGGAAACATTGTTTAATATATTGAACAATAAAATTGATTTTAATGGTGCAATAGTATTGGATCTATATGCCGGATCCGGCTCGCTTGGGCTGGAGTGCCTAAGCAGAGGAGCTTCAGAAGTCCACTTCGTCGAGCATGATTTTATCATCTTCAAAAATTTGGAAAAAAATATTATTTCCCTGCAGGTGGAAAAACAATGCAAATTGTATAAAATGAACATACTTAAATTTACTGGAAAGGAAAGTAATCAAAAGTATGATCTAATAGTCGCCGATCCCCCGTTTTTTAAAGATGATATATACAAAGTGGTTGAAAATGTTTTGAACAATAAATACCTTGAGAAAGATGCAAAAATGATTATTGAACGATCAATTCAAACAAAAGAAAAAGATATAGAACATTTTAAATCAAGTCCTTTTAAGATTATAGGTGATAATTGTCTCTACGAAATCTCTTATCAGTAGCTAAATTTTTTCTCATAGCCATTAATTCAATTCAGCTAGTATTCCCACAGTCTTTTGAGAGAGAATTAAATTTAATACCTGTTTTTGATGGTGAAGGATTACTTTATAATACTTTTTCAGGCGGACACAATAATCCGGAGCATCAATTTGTTGATATTGACGGTGATGATGATCTGGATATGTTTTATCTGGAGAGTGATCAGACGTTCGGCTGGTACAAAAACACCGGAGATAAATTTAACGCTGAGTTTGAACTCCAATTGAATAACCCTGCCGGCTTATTTTTTTCAAATTGGTTCTGTTTTGTTGATATAGACGAAGATGGTGATTTTGATTACTTAACGGGAAATGTGGATCAAATATCCCTCTACAGAAATGATGGAAGCGCAAATACCCCGAGTTTTACACTTCAGCAGAATATACTTGTTGATGATATGGGAGATCCAATTTATACTGAATTCGACAGTAATCATATGCTCGCTGATATCGATGGGGATAACGATTTCGATTTAATAATGGGAAGTACCGCAGGCTCACTGGTTTTTTATGAAAATATTGGAACTGCCCAGCAATACAATTTTAAATTCATCACAAATGTATGGCAGAATATTATAATCATTGGCGGTGATCTTCCTAACTTGCGCCATGGTGCAAGTTCCATTGAATTTGCTGATATTGATGCAGATAATGATCTTGATTTATTTTGGGGCGATTTTTTCAGTAAAAGTTTGTACTTTATTGAAAATCAGGGGTCGGCTACAAATCCCGATATGCAACTTGTATCAAATGTCTATCCCATAAATTCAGATAGTGTATATACAAGTGGATTTAACATGCCGCGCTTCGTGGATATTGATTCAGATGAAGATCTGGATTTGTTTGTATCAGTGCTATATAATTCTACGGTGCCGCAAACTTTAATGTTTTATGAAAATATGGGGAATAAATTTGCTGCTTCACATCAACTTTTAACTCCAAACTATCTTAAAACTCTTGATGTAAAAAACAATAGCATCCCCACGTTTGTTGATATAGATGATGATAATGATCTTGATTTGTTTTTGGGCTCTTTAATTAGTCCACTTGGGAAGATTCACTTTCTGGAAAATACCGGAACCTCAATTAGTCCGGCTTTTACGTATTTTGATTCATCATTCTTTAATATTGAAAAAGATTTAAGCACCTCACCTGCATTTTGCGATCTTGACGGTGACAACGATTACGATCTGCTTGTGGGTAGATTCGATGGAAAGATCGATCTTTATTTAAATTCGGGTACCCCCGCTTCACCTTTATTTACAGTCAGTGAGACCCTTCGCGATGAAAATGGGGAGATAATAGATGCCGGCAATTCTTCAGTTCCATTTTTAGTCGATATTGATGGCGATTTCGATTTTGATCTTGCTGTTGGAAGCTTTGGTGGAAAATTTGATTTCTATTTAAATGATGGTACAGCTCAAGATTATTCTTTTCAAATAGATTCATTTTACTTTGCAATAGACGACACAATTTTGCTGGATATTGGTGATAACAGCACGCCGGTTTTATTTGATTATGATAAGGATGGATCACTCGATTTATTTTCCGGCAGCCGAAACGGAAAATTGTACTATTTTAAGAATGAAGGGAGCAATTTATCACCTGTTTGGAGTGAAATTACCGATTTGCTGATAAATGAGAACTTTGGTGGAAATACTGCCCCCTATCTGGTTGATATAGATAATGATACTGACATCGATTTATTCCTTGGAAATGTAAAAGGAGGATTATATCTTTACGAAAATACTGAATTGTCAATAGTTGCTGAATGGGAAATAAAACCTGTTAATGAGTTTACTCTAAACTCCTATCCCAACCCGTTTAATCCTACAGTAAACATATTACTGAATACAAGTACAGGTGATGTAATTACAATTGATATTTTTAACATACTCGGAGAAAAAGTAAAAAATCTTTTTAATGGATTTATTTCTGCAGGAGTGAAAACATTTCAGTGGAATGGCAGAAATGATGCAGGCTTATTATTGCCATCCGGAACTTATTTGGTCCTTGCCCGTTCCGAGAATGCAAATCAGGTAATTAAAATTTCTTTTCTTAAATAAATCAAACTGAAAATATTTATGTTAAAATTAGCAAACATTTGCATTGTTATATTTATTTTTACAGCTATCCAGGCATCTCCACAGAATGTCGATTTATTGGGTTCCTTAAATCCATACCCAAATTTAGATTATTCCGATATCTGGGGCTATGCAGCCGGTGAAAAGGAGTATGCCCTCATGGGTGTCACTGGCGGCACATCGATAACTGATGTTACTGATCCTGCAACGCCTGTTGAAGTTGATTTTGTACCGGGTCCGCTTGCACCGCCGTATGAATGGCGTGATATTAAAACATATATGCATTATGCTTATATTGTAACAGAAGGAACCGGAGCAGGTTCGGGGATGCAGATCGTTGATCTCTCCTATCTGCCGGATAGCGTTTCATTAATTAATACTTATGATAATACTTTTAGCTCGGCACATAATATTTATATAGCGGACGGATTTGCCTATGTTGTTGGTACCAGTCTGGGTGGGATGCATATACTGGATCTTGGTCTGCCAATCAATCCTATCGAAACAGCATACTATGCAGCAAGCGGGTATATACACGATGTCTATGTTTGGAATGACACGGCTTATGCTTCCTCGAATAATACCTACGATATGATTGATGTTACAAACAAAAACAATCCTCAATTAATTAGTTCAAGTTCAAATATCCCTGGAACTTATGCACACAGCGGCTGGCTGACAGAAGATAAAAGATATTTCATTGCTTGTGAGGAATTTAACGTCCGGGACATTTTAGTTTTTGATTTAGTTGATAGATCAACATGGGATTTAGTTGTATCCGAATGGCAGTCAAGTTCCAATTCTCCCGTTCATAACATATTCGTTTTGGGGGATTATGCTCATATATCATATTATGAAGATGGATACGTGGTATTGGATATTTCCAACCCTTTGGATCCGCAATTTGCAGGTCAATACGATACGCATCCGGGGGGTAGTTTTGGAATTTATACAGGCGCCTGGGGTGTTTATCCTTACTTACCATCCGGAAACATTATCATTTCCGATATGGTCACAGGATTGTATGTAGTTGATTTTGATCCTCCTCTTACATCGGCAGAAAACCAATCGGAACAAATAAATTCATTTCAACTCGAGCAGAATTATCCGAATCCTTTTAATCCGACTACAACTATCAAATTTCGCATTGCGGATTTCGGATTCGTAAATTTAACCATATACGATGTATTAGGGAATGAAGTTACAACCTTGATAAACAGAGAACTTTCTGCAGGAAATTATGAAGTCGAGTTTTCATCTACCAGAGGTTCCGCTTCCGGCGGAATCGGATTACCATCGGGCATTTATATCGCTCAGCTACGAGCCAACAATCAGGTTAAAACAATTAAAATGAGTTTAGTTAAATAATTATTCAGAGGAGATGATGATTCAAAAAATTTTTTCAATTGTTTTTTTGATTTCAGTAATTGGATTTCCACAAACCAATGTTGATTTGATAAGTAATTTAAATCAATATCCTGGGGATGGATATAATGATATTTGGGGTTATGTGGATGGATCGGGTATAGAATATGCATTACTTGGAGTGAGAAGCGGAACATCAATTGTTAATTTATCCGATCCACAAAATCCCGTTGAAGTTGATTTTATACCCGGCATATTTTCTGTTTGGCGTGATATAAAAGTACACGGGAATTATGCTTATGTAATTACCGAAGGAACCGGTATCGGTCAGGGTTTACAGATCATAGATCTTTCTCAGCTACCGAATTCTGCAACTCTTGTTAATACTATTGAAACCTGGTTTACTCGTGCTCACAATATTTTTATTGATGATGGTTATGCTTATGTAATCGGGACGAACAATGGGGGCGGGATGCACATTCTCGATTTATCTGATCCGGTAAATCCGGTTAGAACATCGTACTACACTGGAAGCCAGTATATTCATGACGTGTACGTTTGGAACGATACAGTTGTTGCATGCGCTGAGGATACTTATGATCTTGTAGATGTCAGTGATAAATCAAATCCACAATTAATATCCTCGAGTTCAGCACTGCCAGGAATTTACGCACATAGCGGTTGGATGACTGAAGACAAACGATACTTTTTCGGAACTGAGGAGTTTAACAACATCGATATAACAGTTTGGGATTTAGTCGATAGAACAGCATGGAATTTAGTTGTTCCACAATGGCAAATGCCTACTAATTCAACTGTTCACAATCTTTTTATAAAGGGAAATTACGCGCATATTTCTTATTATACAGATGGATACGTAGTTCTTGATATTTCCGATCCGTTAAATCCTTTATTGGCTGGCGAATATAATACTTCCGAAATGTGGGGATGCTATCCATACTTACCATCCGGTATCACTATCTGTTCTGATATGGATGATGGATTGTATATTTTTCAGTTTAATGAATCCAACATTGCACCATTAATTTCGCATAATCCCATAAACACAGTTATAACATCCGATCCGGTCACGCTTTCAGCTACAATTACCGATGACGGAAATATAATTGAAGCAAATCTAAGATATAGAACAATTTTTAATGGAAATACAAGCAGTTGGAATATCGTCACAGATCTTAATGGTCCAAGTGGAAATGAGTATGAATTTATTTTACCCGGACAACCAGACGATACATTTGTCGAATATTATTTTTCAGCACAGGACAATGATGATAATGTAACGACTCTTCCTGAAGGAGGATCAGGTATCAATCCTCCCGGAAGCATTCCACCCTTAACATTTTTTATGTTTGAAGTAAAGGTTCCCGGCATACCTGTTATTATTTCCTTTGCACCAGCAGGTGATACTACAATTGCTCCGGACGGACTTGTAGGATTTGCCGTTAATGCATCTGATACCAGCGGTTATAATTTAAATTATACCTGGTTTAAAGATGGACAGCAGTTAGCAAATACGGGGAATAATTACTTGTATGTTTCCAATGCCGGTTTACCTTATCCAAGAGTGGATACAATTGAATGCCATTTGAATAACGGCTTTAACAGTGTCGATTTAGTCTGGTTGATTACAGTTGATGACCCATCAAACATAGACGGGAATAATACTCCAATAAGCTATTCACTCAGGCAAAATTATCCTAATCCATTTAATCCTTCAACGACTATAAGATTCAGCATTCCGAAGAATGAGTTTGTTAATTTATCAATTTATAACCTAGCCGGAGAAAAAGTTGGTGAGTTAGTTAAGGAAGATCTTGCTGCTGGTGAGTACAATATTACCTTTGAGGCTATAAAACTTCCATCGGGAATTTATATAGCACAAATTAATGCTGGAAATTATAAAAATACTATTAAAATGACTTTGCTTAAATAAGGGATTTGTTATGAGCTCAATCAAAATCATAACTGTAGCTGCAGTACTAACATCCTTTCTTGTAACAGGATGCAATGAAAACAGCACAACTGCACCTCCCCCTGATACCAAAAATGGTTTTCAAACTGAAGCCGTTGCAAAAATTTTTGCGGAAAACTGTGCGACCTCAGGTTGCCATATAAGTACTTCTCCGGCCGGCAGTCTGTCAATCAGTAATCTTTCCGATTTACTTAGGGGAAGTAATAATCGTTCCGGTGCTAATATCCCAAATTATGGGGGTGAATCGATCATCCCTTTTCGATTGGAGGAGAGTTTACTATATCAAATCTTGTTAAGAAAAGTCACTCCAACATCACCTCACGACTTAACATCTTTAACACAGGCAGAAATAGATACAGTTAAAAACTGGCTGATGAATGGAGCGAGGGATAGCCATAATAATCTTCCATTTCAAAATCCCGCTTACAGAGTCTATGTATGCAACCAGAACAGCGATAAGATTTCTGTAATTGATGGAGACTTAAAAGTTGTTTCCGCAATTATCGATGTTGATTTTATCCCAACTACCGATTCGCCGCATATGGTTAAAGAAGCCGGGGATTATCTCTATGCCACACTTATTGGATCAGGAAAGTTTCTTAAAATAAGAAAATCTGATAATACTATTGTTGGTGAAGTAAACGGAATTACGAAAGCAGGTATGATACAAATTCATCCCAATGGATTGAAGGCTTATGTATCACGTTCTTCAACTTCTCAACCAGACTTCGACCAGATCGTTGTTGTGGATATCGTGAATATGCAAAAAATAAAAGATATACTTTTACCTGCACCTGGAGTTCCACATGGATTAGCAATTACACCCGATGGTACAAAATTATATGTTGGAAATCTTACTCTTGACAGAATAAGTATAATTAACGCCGAGACAGATGAATACCAGGATGATATAATTCTGATGCCTCAAACAGAGCCAATGCAGGCAGGGGTTTCACCCGATGGAAAATACTTATACATTTCATCGCGGGGTTTTGCACAACTGCTTGTGTACGATACAGAAACTGATACACTAATAACACAAGTTCCCGTCAGCGGGATGCCGATGCATATTACTTTTACAAGCGATGGCAATAAAATCTACGTCGGATCAATGATGATGCATAATGTAAACGTGATTGAAAAAAATGGTAATACGTGGACAAAAACAAAAGAGATCACTCACCCCGGATTTAGTATGCTTCACGGGTGTGATATAACAGCAGATGATAGATATGTTTATGTTTCCAGCAGAAATACAAACAACCTGTTTCAACCATATTTTGTAGTTGAAAATGAAGGTCCTCCAGGCACAATCGGTATTATTGATACACAAACTGACCAGGTCGTAAAACTTATTGAAATTGAAGAATTCGGGGCGGGATTAGTTGTTGAAAAATAAATGCTTCGGGATTATTACGAGTCCCAAAATATCATGCTGAATTTATCATAAATATATTAGCTTTGATTCGAAGATTACTTCGCCTCATATGCATCTCGATGGCTATTTTATTTTTTTTAATATCACCTCTAGAACCAATTCAAAATTCCCATCTTTATCCGGATTCTCCATTCTCAATTCGACAGTAGTTTCGTCAATCTTTTTAAAGGTTTGTATTAGAAGTGAATCGTGCCAGTTTAGAAAGAGAGTCTCCTCGTTAATAAAATTGCAGGTTGCAGCCATAAAACTTCCTGAATCTTCAAACCACCAGTAACGATACATTTTTAGTTTTTCATCCCAGGCAAAAATTCCGTGTGCTGCAGCTCTGTCACCTGTACTGAAAGTTGCTTCATAATCAAAAACAACATACTTGTTATTTAATGTCCGTTTAAATGTACCGGAACCCTTTCCAGCTGCCTCCTCACTAAAGGAACTCTTTGGAATTTTGTATTCCAATTTCCAACTGCCGATTAGAAAATTGAATTTGTTCAAATTAAAGTAATAATTAGTTTTTAATCACCCTCAAAGATTCTCCGCTGCAAACGTATCGCCTTCACTCAGATCTCCACTTTTAAATCCTTTGTAAAACCATCTTTTTCTTTGTTCAGATGTGCCATGAGTAAAGCTTTCAGGCACAATATAACCTTGTGTGCTTTTTTGAATACGATCATCTCCAACTGCACTTGCTGCATTAAGTGCCTCTTCAAGATCCCCCTGCTCCAATAAATTCATCCTTTCTGCATAATGAGCCCACACACCTGCAAGGTAATCAGCCTGTAATTCTAATCTTACAAGATATTTATTAAACTCTTTTTTACCTAATTGAGAACGAAGCGACATGACCTGTTCGTTTATACCGAGCAGTGTTTGAACGTGATGACCGACTTCATGTGCAACAACATAGGCCATGGCAAAATCACCCGGTGCCTTAAATTTTCTCTGCAGCTCATCGTAAAAGCTTAAATCAATGTAAAGCTTGTGATCGCCGGGGCAGTAAAACGGACCGGTGGCAGCGCTCGAAAAACCGCAGGCGGATTGAACACTTCCATTATAAATAACAAGTTTAGGATATTCATAAACAGAACCTCTATCACGAAATAATTTTGTCCAAACATCTTCGGTTTCTGCAAGAACTACAGATACAAAATCTGCCAGTTCATTTTCTTCTGCAGTCCCCTGGTAAGTGGTTGTTGTTTCAGTATTGTCAATCTGTATATTGTTTAAGAGCTCAGTCGGGTCACCACCAAGGAAATAAATTGCAAGAATTATCACTATTGTTCCTATACCACCTCCCACCATTCCTCGCGGAGTTTTACCACGTCGGTCTTCTACATTTGTGCTTTTTCTTCTTCCCTTCCAGCGCATTTATAATTCCTTTTTAATTCATAAATAAGTTTATTATTCGCTGAGAGCAAATTTATGATTAAAATTAATAAAATTTCTATCAACTGGAGGCTGTTTACAATTATTCTTTGTAATTTCATATTCATTCAGTAATATTAAACTTATAGTTTTAAAGAAATAAACCTTTTAAATTAAAATGAACAAAGTTATTTACCCGGGAACCTTCGATCCGGTTACATACGGACATATTGATGTAATCAAGAGAGCAACGGAGCTTTTTGATTTTGTTGCAGTAACAGTGGCAGTGAATCCCGGTAAAAAACCGTTATTCTCGACAAAAGAGCGGGTTGAAATGCTAAAGGAAAGTTTAAAGGATTTTGATAATGTTTCAGTTGATTCCTTCAATGGTTTGGTAGTTGATCATGCCAAAGCCGTCGGTGCGACAGGAATAATCAGGGGCTTGCGTGCAGTTAGTGATTTTGAATATGAATTTCAGATGGCTTTAATGAACCGTAAACTTGCTGAAGATATTGCTACTATATTTCTAATGCCCCACGAAAAATTTACGTATCTTAATTCAACTATAATTAGAAATCTTGCAAGCCTGCACAGTGATGTAAGTGATTTTGTTCCACTTGTTGTTCAGGAACAGTTAAAACTTAAATTTAAGTAATTGGTCTTTCTTTAGTTTAATGATCTTTATCGAATGATCAAAGAACAGCCAATCATATTTACAATTCTATTTTTATTAATAATCTTTGCCTGTGAACAAAAAACAACGGAAGATATGCAACAAGCAGATATACAATTAAGAGAAAAGGCTGTAGAGCTCGCACAAAAATTTATTATAATTGATGGACATATTGATTTACCTTATCGGCTGCAATCAAATTCCCAGGATGTTTCAACCAGAACAGAAAACGGTCATTTCGATTATCCGCGTGCAAAGGAAGGTGGACTGGATGCTGCATTCATAGCTGTTTATACACCGGCTTCTTATGAGCAAAGGGGTAACGGTAAAAAATATGCTGATAATTTAATTGATATGGTAAATAACTTAATACAAAACAACCCGGATAAATTTGCAAATGCTTATACAGTGGAAGACATAAAGGAAAATTTTATAAATGGAATAATATCTTTCCCAATGGGAATGGAGAATGGAACTCCAATTGAAGGAGATTTGGGAAACCTGAGATATTTTTATGAGAGGGGAATAAGGTATATAACTCTGGTTCATTCACAAAGCAATCTCATCTGCGATTCTTCTTATGATGAAGAAAAGAAATGGAATGGACTCAGTCCTTTTGGAATCGAAGTTATAGAAGAAATGAACCGTTTGGGAATAATGATCGACGTTTCGCATGTATCTGACAGCACATTTTATGATGTAATTCATATTTCAAAAGCACCAATAATTGCTTCCCACTCCTCCTGCAGGAAATTCACACCGGATTGGGAGAGAAATATGAATGATGAAATGATTAAAACTCTTGCATATCACGGTGGTGTTATAATGATAAACTTTGGATCTTCTTTCCTGGATGAAAAAGTAAGGCAAAAGAGCGATAAAGAATGGGCAGATGTATCGAATCTTTTAAATGAAAAAAATCTCACATTTGGAAGCCCGGATGCACATAAGCTAATGGATGAATATTTCAGCAGGAATCATCCCGGTAAGGTACCGCTTTCAAAAGTTGCTGATCATATTGATCACGTCGTGAACCTAGTCGGTGCAGACCATGTTGGATTTGGATCAGATTTCGATGGAGTATATTTCGTTCCTGAAGGATTGGAGGATGTTTCTAAATACCCGAATCTAATTGCAGAACTTCTAAAAAGAGGATACACTATAGAGGAAATAGAAAAAATTTGCTCGGGAAATCTCTTGCGTGTTTGGAAGGAAGTAGAAGAGCATTCGAAATCGTATCTGTCTCAATAAAAAATTGATATAAAAAAAAAGGGTGCCCGAAAGCACCCTATTCTTCTTTACGTTATGGAACTATCCTTCTCACTTTAGAAGGACTGACAGGGTAAAATGATAAATTAATTCCCTACTCCTGAGATAGTTAAAAATGCTCCTCCGTTTGGCCCGCTTGTTTCAATCTTGATCGTAGCAGGATGCACCATCGCGACTGTATCTTCAATATCATAGACAACAAAGCTGAACTGAGTCCACGAAGGACTTTGAGTATCCGGCAAGCTAAATTGTAGGTCACCTTGCGCATCAACCGATTCTCCATCAACAATGACATTAACATTTGTACCGCCTGCAAGTGGATTTCCATTTTGATCGCCGACGAAGAATGTAAACTGCTGCGAGCCTGCATTAGGCACATTAACATTTGTAGGATTAATTGAAACCTGTGGAATACCGGAAAAAAGTACTACGGTTTCCTTTGAAATTATATTTGAATTTTCATCAATCGTTGAAGCTGTAACAGTTGCAAACCCTGCACCAAAAGTCGGGTGAATCGGTCTCGGTTCAGCAGAAATTAAATTAACACTGCCAATCCCCGATTCGTTAGTTAGAGTCGAGCCTTGAATTATACCGCCGGTTGTAGTAAAATAAACGGCAGTTTCAGGTCTTACAGGATTTGCATACTTATCCCCCACGAAAGCTACGATTTTATCCTGCAGACCGAAAATATTATATCCGGGAAAGTTCACATATTCCGGAGCTATGCTGAAGTGATTTAAATCCGGTAATCCGCCATGAATTGTTATCGGAACAGGCAGAGAGGTAAGTGTTTGTGTTGCAAGATGAACTCTTGCGATTACCTGAACAGCTCCTGCTTTAGTTCCACTTGTAAGGTTTACAGAAGCCAATCCCGAAAAGTTTGTTTCAATTGATTGCGGACTTAAAAATTCACCGCCGCCGGGTCCGGCACCCAGACTAAATTCAACTAATACGGAGTGATCAATATCTATCGGTACACCTGCAGAATCCTGCACAACAAACGTAATTTGTGTTGTTTCGGTGGAGCCACTTTCCTTTACACCAATTGTTGTTGCTGAAACCCCTGAAAGAAATATACTTACAGGATCTCCGGAAGGACCACTGCCGCCGCCACCTGAAACCACTTCCTGCAATTGAATTTGTGGTACCGTTACGTTTTCAATATCACTAACCGTTACAGTCGTTGAATCAAGTTTGTAATCTGTTTTATAAGTCAGAACTAACAGCACTTCATTAAGTTCAACTTCACCTTCAATAAAAAATTGTCCATCAGAAGCAGTATAAAGAACGGCTCCACTTAATTTATTTCCAAATATTCTTACAAGCGCACTGTCTATTGGAAAACCGGTGGACTTATCAATCACCTGACCTGCAATAAGCGCTTTATCTGTAATACTTGATCCACCGGTGCTTGATATAACATCTTCTTCTACTTTACAACTGTAAAAAAGAATTGTTATACCAAGAATCAATGCCCCAAAAATGAAACTTGTGATTATTCTCATAAAAGTATCGTTTTTCATAACTCAACCTGTTGTTTGATTTTAATTGCGTTTTTAACTTTCTGCATTTTTACAACTATTATACCGCTTGTGAGTTTGAAATTTTACTGAAAATCAATTTATCGGCTCATTTTAAGGTAATTTCTACATTTTTCTTTAGTAATTTTGTTGAGGTGTACTACAATATCCCTATGGAAAAAATGTATCCTTTTCTTGATTTATTTAATATTCCCTTAGTTAGATGGAGCAATAAGCACTGATTGCCGGGATTAAGCAATAAGCTGAAAATGATGATTTTTACCAATCAAATTAGTTGCAATACCAACTATCCTAATTTTATTTACTAATCGATGAAAAGAGATTATACTAAGAACGAAACGGAAAGGTACAATTCCATAAATAATTGATATTCTTTAAATACAGTAAATAAAAATCTAAGAGAAAAATTAATGGAGGATTAAAGATGTCATTCATAAATTTAAATCAATTTGAAGAAATAGAATTTTTTCAGGGTTATCTTGGCAGGTTTGTGCACTCAAATAATATGACTCTTGCTTTTGTCAGGGTTAAAGCTGGCGCCAGGCTTCCCGAGCATTCACATCCGCATGAACAAATTTGTAATGTTATTGAAGGGGAATTTGAGCTGACTGTCGAAGGGAAGCCAAACTTAATGAAAGCGGACAATACGTACAATATCCCTTCTAATGCGACTCACTCCGGAAAAGCCATAACTGATTGTAAAATTATAGATGCTTTTTATCCTGTACGGGAAGATTTTAAAAATCTAAAGTAGGTGTCTTAAATCTTCGGTGTATAAATAAATTTGCTTATCGTTTACTGTACCAATAATTTTTACATCTAAATTTTTTCTTTTTCACATAATTCAAGCTACAGGGAAACGTTATGAGCTTAAGTCTTATCGCAAAATCAATTAAAGCTTCCCCTACCCTGGCTCTTAATGAAAAGTTCGCAATCTTAAAAGAGAAAGGTGATCCAGTAATTCATCTTGGTGGAGGAGAGCCTAAAACCAGAGTTCCGATGGAAGCCATTATGGCCACCGTATCGCACGTTAATACTGGCGAAGTCCGGTATGCACCGGCAGATGGCATTCCTGCCTTAAAACAAGCAATAATAAGGTATACAGAAGAGTTCTATGATAGAAAAGTTACTCCCCAACATATTATTGCGTCGGGTGGGGCTAAGCAGGCAATAATGGTTGCACTGCAGGCAATTTTAAATCCACAGGAAGAAGTTATTTTTCCTTCACCGTACTGGGTAAGCTATCCCGATATGGCTAGATTAATAGGTGCAATTCCTGTTCCCGCTCCGCCTGAGGATGGAACATTTTATCCAACTTTAAAAGATATTGAAGATAGAGTTGGTTCCTATACAAAAGCTGTAATAATTAATAGTCCGAATAACCCCAGCGGCGCGATGTATTCGGAAGAATTTATTTCAGATATTGTTCAGTTTTGTGAGAAGAAAGATATCTGGCTGATAATGGACGATATCTACCATCGCTTAATTTTTGATGGGAGAAAAATTATTAATCCTTACAATTATGCAAAGAAAAAAGATGAAAATTCTAAATTGATTGTTATAAATGGAGTTTCAAAGCAATATGCAATGACTGGCTTCAGAATCGGATGGGCTGTTGGAAATAAAAAAGTGATTGAAGCAATGAGTAACATACAGGGACATCAAACTTCCGGACCATCTGTACTTTTGCAGAAAGCTGCTGTTGGTGCACTTAACGGAATTCAATCAAGTGTCGAATCACTTCGGACAACTCTTGAAAATAACCGAAATGTAATGGTTGATCTTCTAAAGTCTTTTGAAGGTGTAAAAGTAACAAAACCCGACGGCACATTTTATTGCTTTGCAGATTTTAGTGTGTATAATAAAAATTCAAATCAGCTATCTGCATTCTTAATCGACAAAGTTCAGGTATTAACCGTTCCGGGTGCCGAATTCGGATTAGAAGGCTATTTAAGATTAAGTTACTGCGGAACAATAAAAGACATTCAGGAAGGAATAGAAAGAATGAAGTGGGCACTCGATCCAAATTCACCAAATGAACTTTACATTGGGGATAGAAAATTAGTGAGGGATTGGTCATGAAATATCTCGAATTCAATACACCCGCAACAAAACAGGCAATGGAACTTGCGTCTGATTTCAGATTAAAGAATCAGGGTTTTACCGATCTCGACAGGGTTTTCTGGAATTTGCCGGATGAAGCACTTTATGAAGAAGCTATTTTCAGAAATGAAGGAAGAATTACGAAACAAGGACCACTGCTGGTTATTACAAAGCCGCATACAGCACGTGCAGCTTCGGATAAATTCGTCGTAGAAGAGGAAAGCACAAAAGGAAAAATCTGGTGGGGTGTTTACAACCGACCTTTCAGCCAGGAAAAATTTTCTTCAGTAATGGCAAGGGCAAAAGCATATTGCCAGGGAGAAGAGCTATTCGTGCAGGACGTTTACGCCGGTGCAGATCCCGATTACAGATTAAAAGTGAGAGTAATTACGGAAAAAGCATGGCACAGCCTGTTCGCGAGAAATATGTTTATTACGATCGATGATCGTGATGAGCTTAAAAACTTTGTACCCGATTTTACAGTAATCGCTTTACCGGGTTTTAAGCTCGATCCGGCAATTGATGGAAGCAGATCACAAACTGGAATCATTTTAAATTTTGCTGAAAGAACAGCAATAATAGCTAACTCACTCTACGGGGGTGAAATTAAAAAATCTGTTTTCACAGTTCTTAACTTTCTTCTAACATTTCAAGATGTTCTTCCTATGCACTGTTCCGCTAACGTTGGCAAGCCGTCAAAGTCCGGCTCTGACGGAAAAGGCGATGTTGCTCTATTCTTTGGATTAAGCGGGACAGGTAAAACAACACTCTCTGCAGATCCCAACAGATTGCTTATCGGTGATGATGAACATGGCTGGAGCAGCCAGGGTGTCTTTAATTTTGAAGGAGGATGTTATGCAAAAGTTATCCGTCTCTCAGCAGAAGCTGAACCTGAAATATATGCTACCACAAGAAGGTTTGGTACTATTCTGGAAAATGTTGTATTTGATCCTGTTAGCAGGCATATCGATCTTGACGATGATATTGTAACTGAAAACACACGATGTTCTTATCCGATTGAATTTATTCCAAATATTGTTCCTGAAGGATATGTCCGCCAGCATCCAAAAAATATTATCTTTCTTACCTGTGATGCTTCCGGGGTAATGCCTCCAATTGCTAAACTCAGCCCGGAACAAGCGCAGTACCATTTCATAAGTGGTTATACATCCAAGATTGCCGGAACGGAAATCGGCTTGGGAATCGAACCTCAAATTACATTTTCTGCATGCTTTGGTGCACCATTTATGGTTCGACATCCTTATGAGTACTCGCAGATGCTAAAAGAGAGAATGTTAAAACATAAAGCAAATGTCTGGCTTGTTAATACAGGATGGGTAGGAGGAAGATTCGGTGTTGGGAAAAGAATAAGTATCCGTCACACCCGTAATCTTTTAAATGCTGCTTTAGATGGTAAGCTTGATAAGGTTAAATACAGAAAAGACAAACTATTCGGATTTGAAGTCCCGCTCTCCTGTCCGGATGTCCCTGAAGATGTACTGGAACCATCCAATAGCTGGGGAAATAAAGATGAGTACTGGAAAAAATATGATGCGCTCGCTGCAAGGTTTGTTGAGAACTTTAAACTCTTTGCAGACGGCACCGCTGAAGAGGTTAAAAAATCAGGACCTGTGCGATTGAAAGCATAGTTAGTTATGCCAGAACGCCAGGATCTGGATTAATTCGAAATTTCAGATATGACAGTTCTTGAAGAACTGTCATATCTTCCTTTCGATAGTATCTTCCCCTGAGGAAATAAATTCCGCCTTTGAACAATTTCATAAATTATTGTATATACCAGATAAGTTTCAATTTTATTTTAATGAAATTGCACAGAGGAGATTATGCAAAAGTATATTTTAATACCTTTTTTGTTTTTAATAGCTCTGCCCTCGACAGCACAGACAAACAAGGAAAAGGATATTGTAATTAATCTTATTAAACAGTTCGATAAGGCGCTTGCGAAAAAAGATTCAGTTGCACTTGGTAAACTATTAACCGAGGATTTTATTGGTTCAATACCAAACGGAGAAAGTTTCGATAAAAAAACTTTTATTTCATATCATTGTTCTCCAATCAGCAGAGTTAGAGATATAAAGGAAGAAGGAACTTCAAAATGGAATATTAAACTTGCAAAGGATTACGCCATAATTAATCGTTTTGTTACTTACTTTGCAAAAACAGGTGGTAAAGATAAAGTAGAGATAAAAGTTAAAAAACTTGAAGTCTGCTTAAAATTAAAGAATAAATGGATGATTGCTTCCCTTCAGGGAACCGAAGTGCTCAAATAATATCAAGGTGATTTTACTAAAATGTTTTTGCCGATAGATCAAGGGAGACAGAATGAAAACTAAACTACCACTCACATTAATGATATTTCTTTCACTATTTTCAATTTTATTCCCACAGGGAAAAAAACTAGATGTGCAAATTGACACAGCTTACTCGTTTGATAAAATTCCCATTGTTTACCAGAAAGCCGGTAGTGGAGAGCAAGCAATAGTTTTTGTTCATTGCTGGAGCTGTGATAAAAGCTATTGGCAAAATACAGCTGAATACTTGAGTAATAATTACACGACTATTGCAATTGATTTGGCCGGGCATGGCGAATCCGGTCTGGCAAGAACCGAATGGACAATTGAAAAATATGGAAAGGATGTATCTGCAGTAATTGAAAAGGAGAAATTATCTAATGTGATTTTAACCGGACATTCAATGGGCGGACCTGTGGTGCTTTCAGCGGCACAGCAAATGGGTGATAATGTAAAAGCACTGATTGCTATTGATACCTTCCAGGATATTGAAGGACGCTGGACAGATGAACAATTTGAAGGATTTTTCAAACCGTTCGAAGAAGATTTTCCAAATACTACAAAAGCTTTTGTTAAAAGTATTTTCGGGGAGAATGCAGACAGCACTTTAGTTAAGAAGATTGCTAATGATATGTCCTCTGCTCCGAAGGAAGTTGCACTTGCTTCGTTCAGAAGTCTTTTTCATTTTGAAGAAGCTCCAATTTTTGATGAAACAAATATTCCCGTTCGTTTCATAAATTCTACAAGATTTCCAACAAAGACAGAATCTGCAAACAAACACATAAAGGATTTTGAGCTAATCTTAATTGAAGATGTTGGTCATTTCCCGATGCTTGAGAATCCCGGGGAGTTTAATAAAATTTTAGAGGAAACTATAAGAGAACTTGAATGATCATTAAAGATGATTGAAATACTTTCAAAACTCTTTCGCCGTGATCTTGAAAAACTAAGAACAGAAATTTCTTCCTGCAAAAATGAAAAGAAATTATGGGAAGTTAGTGGTGATATTAAAAACTCTGCGGGAAATTTATGCCTGCACATATGTGGAAACCTTCAGCATTTTATCGGGGCTGTGCTTGGCAATTCCGGATATCAAAGAGAGCGGGACTTGGAATTCAGCAAAAAGAATGTGCCTATTAAAGAATTATTAATGGAAATAGACTCAACTATGCAAGTTGTTGAAAAAACTTTAAACGAATTAAAAGAAGAAAAACTCGAAGAAACATTCCCAATTAATGTTTTCGGATACGATATGACGACAGGATTTTTCCTATCACACCTAACCACTCATCTTAACTATCACCTGGGACAAATAAATTACCACCGAAGGCTTTCAGATAATTAGTTTACAATCAGCAAGTATATATAGATTATTTATTTTCATTTAAGTACTTTTATAATTGATTATTATCATTAATAAAAATCAGGAGTAAAATAAATGAAAATTTTTATCACACTGCTATTTACTATCCTTATTGCGACACTTGGTTTTAATTTAAATGCACAGGACCAAAGAATTTATCAAACTAAACCAATTGTTGATATCAGGGGGGATGAAACTAATACTCATTCAAATGTTGAAATAATACAAACATTTACAAATCCGGTTTTTGAACCGGTTTTCACAAGTGAATTTACATTTGAAGTTCATAACATTACCGATAGAAAAACCGGTTACGATTTGCAGTCAAACGCTTCTACACAACAGGTATGGCTTGATTACGGCAATCCTAATTTTGTTCATGCCGTTTTTACAAATTCACAAGTAGCTACAGAACCTTACCCAGACAGAACCTGTTTGTACTTTGGAAGCACCGATGCTGGTTTAACCTGGTTTGAGCTGGGAGGCGTACCTGTTAATACAGGCACAGATGGACGTTCAGGATTTCCATCCATCTACGGATTAACAGGTGGCGAAGCGCTAATTGCAGACCATAATAACTCAAATGGGTCTCAGTTTACGCATACAAAATTATACTCAGATAACAGTCCTTTTGAATATAATTTTACTGAATATGATCCCTTAAATATTTCCGACGGACCTGTTTGGCCCAGGCATATAGTAACTGATAATGGTATAGTTATTTTTGCTTCTTCCGGGTCCCCTGCTCCGAATGATGATGTAAAATTAAATACACTCGATCTCTCTACCGGATTATTTTCGGGATGGCAAAATTTAGCAAGTGATGATGCTGAACAATACGATTTTGCTATTTCACCGAATGGCATAATAGGATTGGCTTACAACGGTTGGGATGGAAGTAATGAAGATGGAGATGTTTTATACAGGGAATCTAACGATAATGGTCTTACCTGGTCTTCTCCTGTTAAAATTTATGATAGTGATAATCAATTTATTGGTGATACGGCATTCGGCTCAATCCGCGGAGTTGCTGTAAATTTTTACAATGAAGATCCTTGTGTAACGTATGAGATTTGCCAACAAACCTTTTCTGCCACTGGTAGCTATTTCCCTGGTTTGCCCAGTGAAATTCACTTTTGGTCTCCTAATATAAACGGTGGTGTTCCGAAAGTGATTGCAGACAGCAGCAATGTACCTTACTATCCCTATGTAGGAACAAATGATGTTCACGTACCAATTTGCAGACCCGTGATTGGCAGAGCAGATAACGGTTACCTGTTTATAGCATTCAACGCCACTACAGAACATGTATTCATAAGCCCGGATACAACCAGCTATATGGCAGGTTATTTTACTTATAGTTCCGACGGTGGAGAAAATTGGTCAACTCCTGAAAAATTCACACCAGAGTCTCCACTATTAGATTGGAGATATCCAAGTATTGCTGAAATAATTCCGGTAGCCGTAGCTGATGAAGAAATATTTACTGTTCATATTGTCATGCAGGGTGATAGTCTGCCTGGCAGTACAGTCAATTCGGAGGGAATGCCTGTTGGAGTTACTGCACAGTATTATCACTTTTCCGCCGAGGTAATTATCGGAAGCACAGATGGAAACGAAGGTCTGATAACCAGTTACCAGTTGGAACAGAACTATCCGAATCCATTTAATCCAAATACAAAAATTAAGTATACTATTCCTGCAGAATCCTTCGTACAATTAAAAATATACGATGTTTTAGGAAATGAAGTTGCCACACTTGTTAATGAAGAAAAATCCACCGGTTCTTACACTGTAGATTTTGATGCTTCAAACATACCAAGTGGAGTTTATTTTTATACATTAAATGCAGGCAGCTTTAATGAGACTAAAAAAATGATACTGATGAAATAATCTTTTGTATATACTTTAATTTAGCAATGCCGTATCATCCGGATACGGCATTTTTTTCAGCACATCTATAAATTCTTCCTTTCATCATTTTATTTTTATACACAGTTTAAATGCTTTGCCATTGTTTCAAAACCGGTATATGTTTTCAATACAAATAATCATTTAAAAGAGGGAAAGAAATGATACAAAGAATATTTATTTCGTTTTTACTCATTTCCACAATTACCTTAGCACAAAACGTTCCAGGCAATTCAATATCAGTAAAGCAAAGCGGTAATTTAGAGGGAAGACATGGACTTGATTTAAATATTGGTATTTATGATAACACAAATATATCCAGCATCACATCCATAACTGGATTAAATACCTCTGTTTTAACAAATTCATCGGTTGGATTTATGGGTTCAATCGGATACCAGTACTGGTTCAAAAATTACCTTTCTTTTAGAATAGGCGCAGGTGCTCTTGTAACTGATGTTAGTACTAAAACAACTGCAGGAACAGAAGTATCATCCGAAGTGGCTACAGTCGCGCCAATATTAACAGGAGTTAACTTTTACCCGCTCCAAATTTCGGAGGAAAACACAGTGCTTCCTTACATTTCCTTTTATGCAGGTCCATATATAGGTGTTTATAGTAAAAGTGAAGTTGGAATTGCCTCTATTACAGAAGAAACAACCGTTGAAACCGTAATAGGAGCCAAGCTTGGTGGGGGATTGGATTTTTTAATTGGATCGCTCTTTAAGCTTGGAGTCAGTGCTGGTTATCATTTTATGGGTGATTACAGTCAGCCAATCGGCTCTGAAACAAATTACAGCGGGCCCGAATATTCAATGACCTTTGGATTTATTTTCTAATGTAATATCTTTGAGTACTTCTTAAGACAGAATCCTTTTTAACAATAATAATTTCAGGAGGTACTCTAATGGGTATGGTAAAAGAATTCAAAGAATTTGCTATGCGTGGAAACGTGATGGATATGGCAATCGGTATAGTTATCGGAGCCGCTTTTGGTAAAATAGTCTCTTCCATAGTGAGTGATGTTATTATGCCGCCTATTGGTATATTATTAGGCGGTGTTGACTTTTCCAGTTTAGCAATTACATTAAAAGAAGGTACAGAGGGTGTTGAACCTGTTCTTCTCAAGTACGGTGTTTTTTTTAACACTGTAATTGATTTTGTAATTATAGCATTTGCAATCTTCTTGGTTGTAAAAGGAATTAACAATATGAAGAAGAAAGAGGAGGAAAAACCCGCTCCACCACCAGAGCCTTCAAAAGAAGAAGTTCTTCTTACTGAAATCAGAGATGCACTAAAAAAATAATCAGTAGCATTTGTATTTTTTAGCCGCGGATAGTCCGTGGCTTCTTATTTTAAATTAAAAACTTTTATGAAAACAACTGCGACATTTCTTACAGGGCTAATTATAATATTATTTTTTTCCTGCGGAAGAAAAGAATACACAGAAAAGGGTATACTGGAAGTAAAGGAAGAAATTGATTCCTTGCTGCATAATCCTGAGGCTGAAGAGCATTTCAACTGGGGATCGGCAAGAGCATATTCTAACTTCAGGGCTTACTTTCATGATTCGAAGCTGATTTTTATTAATGAAGACTTCCGGCACCGCTATCCGGGGGAATCTTTTAATCGTTACTACTTTAAAGATGATAATTTACTTTATTTTATTGGTAAGGAAATCACTCACAATCCAAATAAAATCTACAACAATGTAGAAATGATGGTAGACCCGGATGGTAATGCTATTGCTTACGATAAATTAGTTAATGGCCAGAGAATGGGATTAAGCAGTGAAGAAATTGATGCAATAGTTGAACATGCTGGAAAGTTGAGGGATATAGTTAATGAAAGATCTGCAATAGTTAAAAAATGATATGCAATGAATTTTGATGAGCTCACGGCAGAAAAAAAGGATCAGGTTGCAAAAGGTTTTGATGCAACACCCGAGCTGATACCTTTTATACCTTATCTTCTGCAGGATCTGTGGGCACTTGGTTCTTCTCCGCATTTAATAATCAAAATATTAAAATCTCTTGAACTGCCAGAAAATTCTAAGGTGATTGATTTAGCTTGCGGCAAGGGTGCAGTCTCATGTAAAATTGCCGATGAGCTAGGATTTGAAGTTCTGGGAATAGATCTTTTCGAGCCTTTCATTGATATAGCAAAACAAAAAGCCAGGAAATTTAATGTTGATAAGCTTTGCACTTTCAGAGTTGAAGATGCAGTTTCAGCCGTAAAGATTTATAAGAATTTTGATGTACTAATTCTGGCATCTGCGGAATCACTTTTGGGGACGATTGAAAACACGATTATATCGCTTAGGAAATGTGTCCGCCAAAACGGATATGTTATTTTTGACGGTTCATACCTTCTGGAAGATGCAAAGATTAATAATCCAGATTATGCTGTAATTAAAAATTATAAATCAACCGTAGAAGCATTAAAGTCGCAGGGTGATGAAATCTTGCAGGAAGTATTTGTACCTGCCGAAGAAACGAAAAAAGTAAACGATGAATACACCGAGTTAATCAGAATACGTGCAGAAGAATTATCGATCCAGCATCCTGACAAAGAGAAACTTTTTTTGAGCTACGTGAGAAAGCAGGAAGATGAGTGCAAAATAATTGAAAATGAAATTGCAGGTTGTATCTGGTGCATGAAAAAAACTTAAGAAATTACCTGCCCGCTAAATAATATCTTACCCCGAAAGTATAATTCATTGTGCTCAAAGCGCTGGTTCTGTATACGGCATCACTTTTTGCATAATTATACTGAGCCTCAAAGAATGTTGAAAAATCACTGTCCTCCCAGGTTTTTTCAACAATTATACCCCCGAAAGCACCCCAAATATTCTCGTTATCAACACTCGAAATAACCGTTCCGGTTCTTAATTTTGCTTCCTGATTAATAACCATAAAAGAAAGACCGCCGTTTATTCCGAGCAAAAATTCTTTGCTTAAATTAAAATTGTAAAGCAGTCCCCCATTAACAAGCAACTGGCTGAATGATGAGTTAACCTCGGTTAATTCATTGGAAATTTGAAATTGATTATTTAAGTGAGATGTATTGTAATAAGATTGAAAATTCGATTGGGATGTATAAGATGTTCGGGTATATAAATACAGGTTTTGAATAACCGGAATACCAAAACTTCCGCCGAAAGCAAGGGACAAGGGATTGCTTCCGTTGTTTCCCGACAGGTTTACTTTTGCAGCGCCCACCAATCCCGAAATAAAAGGCGAATCATTATGGAACCTTGTTTGTGAAAACAAAAAGGCTGAAAAAAGTAAAGTGAAGAATATAGTTTTTCGCATCGTTGACCTCTGTTTTGCACAAACGTAATTATTTACACAGTAACTTGCAAATGATTTTTTAAGTTCGGTAAGACGAGATCCGGTGGTAAATATTATTTTTCTTTGTCTTCGATATAAAGCTCCAGTGACTTTGTAATCTGTTCAACAGGCATTTCTTCACCCGTCCATAATTCAAAAGATTTTGCTGCCTGAGAAACCAGCATTTTCATTCCACCTATAACTCTTGCACCGCATTTTTCTGCGAGCTTCAGGAGATTGGTCTTTGCAGGATTGTAAATTAAATCAAAAACAATTTGCTCTTCGTTAAAAGATTCCTCAAGGTCTGTAACTGTATCTTTAAGATCAGGTGCCATACCAATCGTTGTTGTATTTACTATGAGTTTTGATGAGTTGAGTGTATCTGCAATATTTGGCGGAAAAAGTTCCATTGTATGAAAACCATCGTAACGCATCTTTAAAGAAAAATAATTCATCAAGGTATCGGCTCTCTGTTGGGTTCTGTTTATTATAAAAATCTCTTCCGGTTTAAAATGTCTTAATAATGTATAAATTACTGCACGTGCACTTCCTCCTGCTCCGATTACGCTCACTTTTGAACCCGTTATTTCATCTTTATACGGCAGAAGTGATTCGAGAATTCCGTTTACATCCGTGTTGTAACCAAACAATTTTCCGTGATCATTAACTACCGTATTTACCGCACCGATAATTGAAGCTTCTTCCGAAAGGTCATCCAGCATACGGATAATTTTTTCTTTATGAGGAAGAGTGACATTTAATCCTTTTAGTCCCAAAGCTGTAACACTGTTAATGGCTTTTTTAAGATTATCCGCCGGTACATCGAATGCAAGATAAATATAATCCAGTTTTACCAATTCGAATGCGACATTCTGAATAAAGGGAGAATAGGAATGTTTAATCGGGTGACCGATAAGTGCTATTAATTCCGTGTTCGCATAAAACGAGTCTTTCATAAAAGCTCTTTTGGTTTTTTGAAATAGTTCATTAATGATTTTTTCAATTCATATAATAATGATATTGAATAAAAAGGTGAGATGAAACAGGATTAATTCTCGCCCAATAATTTTTTAAATAGTCTGGAAGATTTTATTTCAGGATATTCATTTTCAAACTCATCCTGATAACTCGGGTCCAGTTTAAATGCAAGTTTAAGACATGCTATTGCTTCTTCGGTTCGACTTAAAATAAAATTTATTTTTGCTTTTTCATAAATCGATTTAGCATCATCAGTTTTTAATTTGCTGCACTCATCAAAAGCTGCAAGTGCATTAAGCCAATCACCGAGCTCAAGATACGTCTCAGCAAGCGTATACCAGACATCGTAATTTTTAGGACTTATCTTTAAAGCATGCACATAGCTTGCAACAGAATCTTTTAGCCTTCCCAGTGAATATTCCAGATCTGCTTTTGCGTACCAAGCTTCTGCATTATCCTGCGTGAGAGTTATGGCCTTATTAAAATCCTTTAATGCAAGCTGAAATTTACCTGCAGCATCGAAACAATAACCTCGTGCAAGGTAAGCTTCATAATATTCATCATTAATTTTAATCGCTTCGGAATAATATTTAACCGCCCCATTTAAATCGCCCAGTTCTTCATACAAATTACCGATGTTAAAACAGGTTTCTTCATCGTATTTATCCAGCTCGTAAGCTTTTCTGAAGCTCTCAAGTGCATCTTTAAATCTTCCAAGCTCAGTTAAAATATTTCCACGGTTAAACCAGGCACTCGGAAAATCATCTTTCAGGGAAACAGCAAGATCGTAGCTGTTTAAAGCCTGTTCGTAGTTCTGCATTTTTGTTAAGATAATTCCCCTGTTATACCATCCGTTTGGATTGTATGGATCGAATTCCAGGAATTTATCATACGATTTTAAAGCGTTCTTATTATCAGCTGTGTTTTCATAGCAGTATCCCAATTCATAATAGGCTTCTGAATAATCCGGTGATTGCTCAATTACTTTTCTAAAGAACCGTATAGCTTCTTCAAACTCCTCATTCCGCTGATGAAGAATTCCGAGACTGTAAAGTGCATCTTCATTATTTGGATCATTATCAAGCGCCCTTAGAAGGGACTGCTTTGCCTGGTTGAACAAACCGACATTTTCTTCCGAAATAGCCCTGTCGACCAATGCTTCTGTATCACCGGGATTCAATGAAAGTGATTTATCATAGCAGTCAATTGCTTCTTCAAATCTGCCTAAGCCGTTTAAAAATAATCCCTTTTTAATCCAATATTCTGAATTGTAAGGTGAAATTTCAATTAAACCGTTAACCAGGTAAAGTCCTTCAGTGTTAAAATCATTTTCAAGGCAGGATTGAATTACTTCTTCAATTTTATCAATGAAGCCGTAAACTGCACCGCTGTCTAATATTTCCCTACACTCTTCTATCTTATCTCTAAGACTTTCGTTATCGGGTTTGAAAGATTCATCGAAACCAAAATCCGAATCAAATTCGGGCATTTTTATTCTTTCATTAGTGTATGAATTCTTAAAATCACATAAAAAATGTATTACTAAAAAAAACTAAAAACAAGAACCGTTCCAGTTGATTAAGTGGATTAATTTTAGTACTGATTGGAATCTGAATAAATAAAAAAGCCCCGATCCGGCAATTGCCTGATCGGGACTGAAATTTTTACGTAGTTTTATGTATTTAATTCTTTAATACCGCAGTAACTTTTTTAGCTGCGTCATCAAAGGATTCAGCAACTTCAAAATTCAATCCTGATTTACGCAGCAGTTCTCCGGCTTCCTCAGCATTTGTTCCCTCCAGTCTTACAACTATCGGTACTTTAACCTGCATTTCGGTCGCGGCATCAATAACACCCTGCGCTACTCTATCACATCTTACAATCCCGCCGAAAATATTAATTAAAATCGCCTTTACATTTTTATCAGACAGGATAATTTTAAAGCCGTTTGAAACTGTTTCTTTGCTTGCACCGCCGCCTACATCCAGAAAGTTTGCGGGTTCACCGCCTGCAAGTTTGATAATATCCATTGTCGCCATTGCGAGTCCTGCTCCGTTAACCATACAGCCGACATTACCGTCCAATTTTATGTAATTAAGGTTGTATTTTGAAGCCTCAATTTCCAGCGGATCTTCTTCATCTAGATCACGGTACGCGGTAATATCCGGATGACGGTAAAGTGCATTATCATCAAAATTCATTTTCGCATCAAGTGCCACAACCTTATCATCATTCGTAATTACAAGCGGATTTATTTCCAGAAGCGATGCATCAGTCTGTTCATAAGCTTTGTAGAGCGATTTAATGAAAGGAATGAAACTCTTAAAAGCATTTCCTTTTAATCCCAGCGCAAAAGCTAATTTGCGTGCCTGGTAACTTTGAAGTCCGACAGCAGGATCAACCCATTCTTTAATAATTTTTTCGGGAGTTTCTTCAGCAACTTTTTCAATTTCAACTCCTCCTTCGGTTGAAACCATAATTACATTTTTAGAAATAGCACGATCAAGAAGAATGCCTAAATACAATTCCTTTTTGTAATCCAACCCCTCTGTAATAAAAAGAGTTTTAACAATTTTTCCCTCGGCTCCGGTTTGATGGGTTACTAAAAGATTTCCGAGAATTTTGTCCGCATATTCTCTTGCCTGATCTACAGATTTTGTAAATTTTACTCCCCCTTCAAGAATTAACTCGTCCGTATTTGAAGGATTATAAATTTTTCCTTTCCCCCTTCCGCCGGCATGAATTTGTGATTTAATTACGTACTGGTTTATTCCTCCTTCCTGCAGCTGCCTGATTGCATCATCGAACTCGTTTATATTTTTTATCGCAATTCCATCCTGAATTGGGACACCGAATTTTTTTAATGTTGCTTTTGCCTGGTATTCGTGAATTTTCATATTAAAAGCCCACTCCCTTTCCCTCTCCCTCTCCCTAAGGGAGAAGGTATTTTAAATTATTAAAAAAATTATTTAGTAATTCCTGAATTATAAATTAGATAAAATTTATAATTCTATTTGACTTGACTTAACAAACATCCTGCAATCTTTAACATCAGGAAGATTACTTCCATAAAATCTTTTTTTTAATTCATATGCGACTTTTTGTCGCTGTCTTTGAGTCATTTTTATTTGCTGCAATATATCCCACATCTTAGCTTCTTTATGGTTTGCAGCTTTATTGAAAGTTCTATCCATATTTGTCTATTAAATTGTATAAAAATCTTTGGTTTTGGTTCTGAAATAATATATTAATCTCTTATTCGAAATATTCCCCTTCTCTAAGGGAAGGGGTTAGGGAATGGGCCCCCTTATTTCTCACTCATAAAAGGATAACGCCAATCCTTAGGAGGATCGAAAGTCTCTTTAATTGTCCTGGCAGTCATCCACCGCAATAAGTTCATTGCGCTTCCAGCTTTATCGTTTGTACCGGAAGCTCTTCCTCCGCCAAACGGCTGCTGACCAACTACTGCTGCTGTACATTTATCATTTATATAGAAATTGCCTGCCGCATTTCGTAACCTATCTGACATCTTAATGATCGCCTTCCTGTCCTGTCCCCAGACTGCTCCAGTTAATGCATATGGAGAAGTTTCATCACACAATGTTAATGCTTCATCAAATTTATTATCCTCGTATACATATATAGTTAAAACAGGACCGAAGATTTCTTCTTCCATCGTTTTGAATTTCGGATTGGTGGTTACGATAGTTGTCGGCTCAATAAAATATCCCTTTGAATCATCGAAGTTACCGCCTGTTATAAACTCAGCTTCTTTGGAACTCTTTGCATATTTGATGTATTCAGTTATTGATTCAAATGCACCTTTATCAATTACTGCGGACATAAAGTTTGTGAAGTCTTCAACATCACCCATTTTTATTTTTCCGATTTCAGTCACATACTTTTCTTTAAACTCTTTCCATAAAGATTTCGGGATATACATTCTTGAGGCTGCTGAACACTTTTGCCCCTGGTATTCAAAAGCACCGCGTAAAGCAGCAACAACAAGAGCATCAACATCCGCAGAATTATGAGCAAAGATAAAATCCTTGCCTCCGGTTTCACCAACGATACGTGGGTAATATTTCATATTTTTAAGATTATCGGAAATAACCTTCCACATATTCTGAAAAACTTCTGTTGAACCTGTAAAATGCACACCTGCAAGATTTGGATTTGTCATCGCTGGTGTCCCAACCTGTCCACCGGAACCGGGGACAAAATTTATAACGCCTTTGGGTAAACCGGCTTCTTCAAATAATTTCATCAGATAATATGCTGAATAAACTGCACTGGATGCGGGCTTCCACAAACTTACATTACCTACCATTGCAGGTGCGGTTGGAAGATTCCCTGCAATAGATGTGAAGTTAAATGGAGTTACTGCAAATATATATCCTTCAAGCGGGCGGTATTCTGAACGGTTCCACATACCATAAGGTGAATAAGGCTGTTCTCCCATCAGCTGTGCCATGAAATAACAATTATACCTGTAGAAGTCAACAAGCTCTGCAGCAGCATCAATTTCTGCCTGGTGAATTACTTTAGATTGTCCCAGCATTGTAGCTGCATTAATTGTTGATCTCCACGGACCGGCTAACAAATCTGCTATCTTTAAAAATACAGCAACCCTGTGTTCCCATGGCATTTCTGCCCATTCTTTCCTTGCTGCGAGTGCCGCCTCTACTGCCAAATCAACTTCTTTTTTACCTGCTTTATGATAAACACCAAGGATATGACTGTGATTATGCGGGATCCTCATCTCTGCGGTGTTGCCGGTTTTAATTTCTTCACCTCCAATAATAAGAGGCACTTCAATTTGTTTAGATTTTAATTCTGCTAATTTTTCCCTTAATTCTTCTCTTTCCGGGCTGCCCGGTTTGTATGTTTTTACCGGTTCATTTATTGGTTGTGGGACTCTGAAATATGCGTTTGCCATTTGTTATCCTAATAGTTAAAAATTTTATTTTAAAAATTACGGCTATTGTGTTTGATAAGCAATTTAACGGCAGCTTTCTTTAGGATTTTTAATAATTGTTTTACTTCATTTTAGTTCTTTGCATTTAATTTAATTGGTATTATTTTAAATCTTTGTAAATCCACTCTGAAAGTGATGGCAGTCTGAATATTCGATTTATAATCAATATTAAGTATTAAATTCATTCATCGAATAATAAGCGGAGAGAGAAATGGCTATACTGAAAGCCTGCAAAACCATTCCAGAATTGTATAGGTTTTTAACAGAAGAATATGGCCCGAAACAGGATGGCTATATTATTCAACGAAAGGTCGGTAAGGAATACAAAGGCATTACATATCTTGAATTAAAAGAAGAAACTGATCTGTTTGCTTTTGGATTACACGGTCTTGGCGTAAAAGGAAATGATTGTGTTGCGCTGATCTCAGAAAACCGACCTGAATGGGTCTATTCAGACTTCGCCATCCTCGGTTTAGGCGGAATAGATGTCCCTATGTTTCCATCACTTACTGCAGATTCAATCGAATTCATCCTTAACAATTCCGAATCGAAGGGTGTAATCGTTTCTAACAAATTTCAATTAAATAAAATAGAAAAGGTATTAAAGAACTGTAAATACCTGAAATTCATAATTATCCTGAATGAAGATGACTATAATCCAGAAATAAAAGAATTGTACACTTTTAAACAGGTCCAGGAGATGGGCAGAAAACTAATGAGCGAAAAACCGGACAAGTTTAAAGAATCTATGGACCGGACTAAAGAAAATGATGTTTGCACGATAATTTATACATCGGGAACTACCGGTGAGCCAAAAGGAGTGGTGCTAACTCACAAAAATATTCTATCAAATGTTAATAGTGCATTGGAGATCTTTCCTATTAGCAGGGATGACATATTTCTTTCATTCCTTCCTCTATGTCATACTTTTGAAAGAACAGCGGGATATTATACTGCCTTTGCAGCTGGTTGCACTGTTTATTACGCAGAGAGTATTGAAACAGTCGCCTCCAATTTAATTGAGGTGAAACCGACTATAATGACTTCTGTACCTAGGCTGTTTGAAAGAATTTATTCAAAAATTATTAAGAATGTTGAAAGCCAATCGATAAAAAAACAAAAAATATTTTATTGGGCTATTAGAATCGGGATGGAATATGCAAAGTTAAAGAAGGAAGGGAAAGTCTCACCGACACTTGCTTTAAAACGCGGACTTGCAGAAAAACTTGTTTACAAGAAATTAAAGGATAAAACAGGTGGGAGATTGAGGTTTTTTGTTTCAGGTGGTGCAGCTCTTGCCAGGGAACTCGGAGAGTTCTTTGAAGCCGTTGGTATAATTATTATTGAAGGTTACGGATTAACAGAATCTTCCCCTGTCATTGCAGCTAACAGAACAGATGACTATAAATTCGGAACAGTCGGTAAACCTCTGCCCGGAGTTGATGTTAAAATTGCTTCAGATGGTGAGATTTTAGCGCGGGGACCAAATATAATGCAGGGATACTACAAAAATAAAAGGGAAACTGAAAATACAATAAAAGATGGCTGGCTTCATACTGGAGACATAGGTGTTTTTGATGCCGATGGATTCTTAATGATAACCGACAGAAAGAAGCACCTATTCAAAACGTCAACCGGAAAATATATTGCACCAACTCCAATTGAAAATACATTCTTAGCAAGTAAATATGTGGATCAGTTTATCTTAATCGGCGACAGGAGAATGTTCCTCAGTGCCCTTATTGTGCCTGACTTTGAGGCGGTTAGGGAGTATGCAGACTCTCACAAAATACCCTATAAAAATGACCAGGACCTTGCAAAGAATGACGAAATTTATAAACTGCTTGAAAACGATCTTGGCAAGATTCAACGGAAGTTAGCTAATTATGAGCGCGTCAGAAAGTTTGTGCTCCTTGACAGACCTTTCTCCATAGAATCGGGTGAAATGACACCCAGTATGAAAATCAAACGAAAAATTATTGAAGAAAAATATAACTACTTAATTGAGCAAATGTATTACTCCGGAATGGAAAAATAATTCATTCGGTTAGACAATCAACAGATTTTCAATCATCGCATTGTGAATTTTTCCGTTCGAGCAGAGTATTCTTTTAGTATAAATATCAATCGAATTACCATTAAAGTCTGTGACAAATCCACCAGCCTCTTCAACAATTAATTTCCCGGCACAGATATCCCACGGATGCAAATGCACCTCCCAGAATCCATCGAACACACCTTTAGCAACGTAGCAAAAATCAATTGCCGCGGATCCAAGTCTTCTTACAGCCCTTGATGATTTTATCATGGATATAAATCTTTCAAATGCTTTATCAGGATTATCTTTTACATCATAAGGAAATCCTGTTACAAGCATACTGTGCGCAAGATTGGAATTTGAACTGACTTCTATCTTTTTTTCATTAGCTGTTGCTCCAGCACCGACTTCTGCAGCATAAACAATATTTTGATTTATATCATAAACAACACCAGCAATGGTTTCACCATTTTTCTGTAATCCGATGGAAACAGAAAATATCGGCAATCCGTGTGCAAAATTTGTCGTGCCATCTAGTGGATCAATTACCCAGAGGTATTCTGCCCCCCCTTTTGCGGGATAAGCCTGACTCCCCTCTTCTGCAAGTATTCCGTGTGAAGGATATTTTTTCTTTATAAAATCTGTGATGAGTTTTTCTGAGGCTTTATCTGCCTCGGTAACCAAATTAAGTTCATTTGTCTTGAATTCAATTTCAAAATTCTTCCCGAACTTCTCTTTAATTAATTCCCCGGCTTCTTTAGAGATGTTTATTATATCATTAATCATAATAAATTCTTTTTTTAGAATACAAATATAAGACAGGATCGCCTGCCGATTTGCATTTCCAGTGGAATCAATTAGTATAGTTCTATTTGTAATTAAATTGTTAGATATGCCAGATTTCAGAAATCTGGCATATCTTTAAACATTTACTTGAGAAGAATAAGCTTTTTAGTAGCACTGAAAGTGCCTGCCCCGCCTTCTGCACGATAAACGTGACTCCCCTTTTCTGCAAGCACTAAATGATAATTGTTATTCTTTTATTTTTTAATATAGGAATTTCATTTGGGGTATAATTTACTACACTTCATTTAATGTTGTTGATACCTTACTTCCTTGATAGCCGAAAATGAAAATGATATATTTAAATCTTAATTATTAGGTTAAAAAGGAGACTCTTTTGAACAAAATAAGCGATGTTGTATTAAAGCCATCAGAAGTTAATTCGGTTATAGAAAATGTGCCCGAAAAACTGCCGATTCTCCCCCTTAGAGACATAGTTATTTTTCCCTATATGATTTTTCCCGTGCTCGTCGGCAGGGAGCAGTCAATCAGGGCTGCAAATTATGCGGCGGAAACCACTAAGTATATTTTTCTTTCAACACAGAAAAAATCAAATATCGAAGATCCTTCAATACACGACCTTTATGCAGACGGGACAATTGCAAAGATCGTTCAGATTTTAAAGCTGCCAAATGGATTAATGAAAATACTCGTTGACGGAATGTTCCAGGGGCGGATAAAAGAATTCACGGGTAAAAAAGAATTTTTTGAGGGGAAGATTGAAATCATTTTACCGGAGGCTAAACCCGACCATGAAATGAACGCTCTAATTCGGCAGATGACCCAATTGTTTAAAGATTATGTTAAGATCAGCAGAAATGTACCGAACGATACAATAGCTGCTTTCGATAATATTGAAGAACCTGACAGAAAACTTTTTTATGCCGCAGCAAATATTAACCAGGCAATCGATGTAAAGCAGAGCATACTTCAGCAATATACATTGAAGGAGCAATATTACGAAGTAGTAAAAATACTTAATTCAGAAATCGATATACTGAAAATTGAGAAGGAAATTGATAACAAAGTACAGGAAAATATTGCAAAGACACAGCGCAAGTTCATAATCCAGGAACAGATAAAAATTTTGCAGGATGAGCTGGGCGAAGATGAAGATGCTTCTCCTGAATTTGCCAAGATGCGGCAAAGAATAAAAAAAGCAAAGATGCCTGCCGATGTTGAAGAAAAAGCAATTGAAGAACTTAATAAACTTAAGAAAACCCCTCCCATGTCTCCCGAATCAACAGTAATTAGAAATTACCTCGATTGGCTGATTGATGTTCCTTGGAGCAAGAAAACGAAAGATAATTTACAGATAAAACACGTGCAGAAAATTCTGGATGAAGATCATTTCGGGTTGGAAAAACCAAAGGAAAGAATAATAGAGCATATTGCTGTACTGAACCTGGTAAAACAAATGAAGGGACAAATTCTCTGTTTCGTCGGCCCTCCCGGAGTTGGAAAAACTTCACTCGGCAAATCAATAGCCAGAGCTTTAGGAAGAAAGTTTGTACGTATCAGTCTCGGTGGAGTAAGAGATGAAGCGGAAATCAGAGGACATAGAAGAACATACATAGGTTCAATGCCTGGTAAAATTATTCAATCAATGAAAAGAGCGGGAACAATAAATCCTGTTATGCTGTTGGATGAAATTGATAAAATGAGTATGGATTTCAGAGGTGATCCTTCCTCTGCAATGCTGGAAGTCTTGGATCCCGAACAGAATCACACATTTAATGATCACTATCTGGAAGTTGATTACAACCTGCAGCAGGTTATGTTTATTACAACTGCAAACATACGCTACAACATTCCGCTTCCGCTGCAGGATAGAATGGAAATTATTGAACTTCCCGGATACCTGGAATACGATAAACTTGAGATCGCAAAAAAACACTTAATACCAAAACAGTTAAGCGCCCATGGATTGGACAATAAAAAAGTTCAGTTTAATGAAGATGCACTTAAAAAAATAATTGGTGAATATACCAGGGAAGCCGGTGTTAGAAATCTTGAAAGAGAAATAGCTTCCGTTCTGAGAAAGGTTGCCAAAGAAATAGTAGTAAAAGAATCAACAAACGGAAGAAAAAAAGTAAAACGAAAATATGTGATTGACAAAGATAAAATTGAAGATTACCTGAAAACTCCCCGCTTCCGTCATCAGAGGCACAGCAAAGTAAATAAGATTGGAAGCGTTACCGGTTTGGCATGGACAAGCACCGGTGGAGAACTGCTAACTGTCGATGTTTCGTTGATGAATGGTTCCGGTAAATTAAATCTTACCGGACAGCTTGGCAACGTCATGAAAGAATCGGCGCAAGCCGGGTTGAGTTATCTTAGGTCCTCTGCAAAAAAATTGGGAATAAATCCTGATTTCTTCAAAGGAAAAGATATTCACATTCATCTCCCTGAGGGCTCTATTCCTAAAGATGGACCTTCTGCCGGGGTAACAATGACGATGGCAATGCTTTCAGCCATCAGCAATAAGCCTGCATCTAATAATGTTGCTATGACAGGTGAAATTACACTAACCGGAATGATACTTGGAATCGGCGGTTTGACTGAAAAGCTTTTAGCTGCACAACGCTACAACATAGCTACAGTCTTAATTCCAAAAGAAAATGAGGTTGATTTAAAAGAGATCCCTAACAAAGTAAAAAAGGGATTAAAAATTATTACAATTGAAAAAGTCGGTGAAGCTATTCCGTTTGTTTTTGAAGGAACAAAGACAAAAAAAACGGCCAAACCAAAAATGAAGAAAAAAAGCAAGGCTTAATGTCAGAAGCATTAATCGTCGATAAATCACTTTCTACTCAGGAAAAATATAAACTGCTGGCAGATCAGTTAAAATCTCTATTGAGTAAAGAGGATAATCTTGTTTCCAATCTGTCCAATTTAACGGCAGCATTAAAAGAAACGTTTGATAAAATCAGCTGGGTTGGATTCTATTTATTCGACGGCAGTAAATTATATTTAGGTCCGTTCCAGGGAAAAGTCGCCTGCACTCAAATTGAGATCGGCAAAGGAGTATGCGGGAAATCTGCAAAAGAGAAAAAAACTGTAATTGTTCCCGATGTAGCCAAGTTTCCGGGGCATATTGTATGCGATGGAGGTACAAAGTCGGAAATTGTTGTCCCGATCTTTAAAAATGGAGAATTCTTTGGAGTGCTTGATGTTGACAGCTATCAATACAGCGCTTTTGATAATACCGATGGAGTTTTTCTGGAAGAAATTTGTAACTTCCTTAGTACAGAAATTTTAGTTTAATCTTTTATTTTATCAGAAGAATCAATTTATAGATGAGTTTTGTAGTCACAGCCCGTAAATGGCGTCCTCAACGCTTTGATGAAGTCGTCGGTCAGGAACATATAACCAGTACTTTGAAAAATGCTATAAGAGAGAAACGAATTCCACACGCCTATCTTTTCACCGGACCAAGAGGTGTCGGCAAAACTACAACCGCAAGAATTTTAGCCAGGGCTTTAAATTGTGAAAATCCAAAAGATGCTGAACCTTGCAACAAATGTTCGACCTGTCTTGCAATACAAAACTCACAACTGATGGATATCATTGAAATTGACGGCGCATCAAACAGAGGAATTGATGAGGTAAGAACTTTACGGGAGTCTGTTAAGTACGCCCCAACTAAGAGCAAATTCAAGGTTTATATTATTGATGAAGTTCACATGTTGACCCGTGAATCTTTCAATGCTTTTTTAAAAACTCTTGAAGAACCACCCGAACATACAATTTTTATTTTTGCTACAACCGATGCTCATAAGGTACCTCTTACAATTATATCCCGATGCCAGAGGTTTGATTTCAGAAGAATACAGCTCACTAAGATCAAAGAAACGCTTAAGATGATAGCTGGAGCAGAAAAAATTGAGATTGATGATACAACATTGACTACTATTGCTAAAAAAGCAGACGGTGCTTTGAGAGATGCTGAGAGTTTCTTTGACCAGGTGGTCTCATTCTGTCAGGGGAAAATTGATCCGGTAGTAGTTTCACAGATGCTTAATTTAATCGATGAAGAAGTATTTTTTAAAATTTCTGATGCCGTTTTAGATAAAAATTATAAATCTGTATTTGAAGTAACTAATAATATTTATGAAAACGGCTGGGATTTTACAGATTTTCTCGACGGGCTGGTTGAGCATTTCAGAAATATACTCTCTGTTCTAATCACAAATTCTACGGACGCAATTGAATCGGCAGAAATTTTTAAGAAAAAATATTTTGATTACCTAGATAATTACTCCGAAAGCGATTTGCTGCGGCTGCTGAATTTTTTGACTAAATCTCAACAGGAAATCAGATTTTCTCAAAATCAAAAAATAAAAATTGAGATAATTCTTAGTCATCTTATCGCCCTGGAAAAAACCAGCACAATTACTGACGTGCTTTCAGGATTACATACTGCCGATACTCCGGGAATTTTTACTGAAGGATTGGAAGGTTATACAAGCAATCGCTTAAATAAAAAAAAAGAAGAACAAGTAAATAATTCCGCTCAACATAAATCTTTTAAAGATACACCACCCGCCTTAAAGGCAAATGATAAAGTAAGTAAAATTAATAACACGACCATTACTGAAATTAATTTTGATAACATTGTAAATAAGTGGAGAAGCTTTGTTGATTTTATAGGCCTGGAAAAAGGATTGACACTCGCACCCGCACTTCAAGGTTTTAATTTAATTTCTCTGTCGGGTAACAGACTGAGATTTTCGACTAATGACGAGCAGGACAAGAAATTATTTGAAATGCACGCAAATTATATAGAGAAAAAATCGGAGGAGTTCTTCGGTAAAAGGTTAAAATTCAATTGGAGTTCTGAAGATGTAAAAATTAAAAAAACTGAATCAAAACCCTCAGCTAAATTTGGATCCTCAGCAGATCCTTTTGAAGAAGTAATCCTCAATGAGTTGGGCGGGGAAAAAATTCAATAAACTGCCAGACTTTTTGAAAAACGCTTATTTTCCTCAGAAATCAAACATTTAATACGTATATTTTTTGAATTATAATTAAATATGAATATTTTTGTTACTTATGTCTAAAGGACTTATCATCGCCATTGATGGTCCTGCCGGTTCAGGAAAGAGCACATCAGCAAAACTCTTGGCTCAGAAACTCGGTTATTTGTATATAGATACAGGTGCAATGTATCGTGCAGTCACTTACCTGGCTATTGAAAATAAAATTCTTGGTAATGATGAGCAAATAGTTGAATTGGCTCGGCAATGTAATTTAGAACTGGAATATAAGAATTCTCAGCTGATTATAAAGTTAGATGGTAATGATGTTTCAAGCCGAATAAGAGAAGCAGATGTTAATGAGAATGTGAGTGATGTTAGTAAAATCGGAGCATTAAGAAAACTGCTGGTTGAAAAGCAAAGAGCAATTGCAGCAGAAAGTAACGGCGTTGTGATGGAAGGAAGAGACATTAGCACAGTTGTTTTTCCAAATGCCGATGTAAAGATTTTTTTAACCGCAAGTTTGGATGAAAGAGCAAACAGGAGAACGAAGGAAATCCTGGATAACGGTTCCAAGGCTTCCGTTGACGATGTAAAAAATAATTTATCAACAAGGGATAAAACTGATTCGAACCGGGACGATAGCCCTTTGATAAAAGCCAAAGATGCAATTGTGATCGATACTACAAACATAACTATTGAAGATCAGGTTAATTTGATACTCGAGGCTGCAAAAAAAGCTGCGGGTGTAAAAGGGATTAATCTTAAAGTTTATTAAGTCGCACTAATAAATCTTGTTAAACTAAAATTTTTGATATCTTATTCCGATTGCGACTGGCGGAGGTAAGATATTTTTTTAATTCAGGAGGATAAATGTCCGCAGATGTGAAAGAAAAGACTTCGTCTGTTTTGGAACAGTATGAGAAGGCAAAAAATAAATTCAATATTGA
>Ga0209536_100000655_pt1 | contig 56429 bp, 42 predicted proteins | sample DeeMarSeWOR28_12_FD_187461 | JGI IMG/M metagenome (GOLD analysis project Ga0209536, IMG submission 187461) | Marine sediment microbial communities from White Oak River estuary, North Carolina - WOR-2-8_12 (SPAdes) (version 2) | ecosystem: Environmental > Aquatic > Marine > Intertidal zone >... | reverse complement strand
TGTAATTATGACTATCTGATTTTAAGATTGTATCGGTATTCCAGCCGGTATCTGACTAACAGGCTCTATTCCAACCACCTTCATTTATTCTCATCTATTACTCTTTATTCCACCATCTGCAGCGCATGACAAAATCATTACAATTGATTGACCGATTTATGACACGCGGACATAACCCAGCAGGTATATTTAAACTACGCTGAATAGCAGCTGTATAAATGCTCTAAATAAAGGGCTGTGCCATGCAGCAAAAAATAACCAATACCAGGTACATATATCTGACTTTTTCCTATGTACACGGCTGAGGAAAAATCTAAATCTGACTGATATAAAACAATAGAGAGTTATTTAACTGATATAAACAGGAAAGGAATACAAAATGAAAGTTCTGTTGATAATTTTTTGCCTGCTTCCCTTTCATTTTATCCTTGCGACAAATAACAATAATCACAGCCAATCAAGATCTGAGAGGATATTAAGCAAACTGAGAACATCCCCGCGGGAATCTGATTCAGAATCTGCAAAAGCAGCCGGGGGAATCCAAAATTCCGGTCAGCAGATTCCGATTGATCTGCACCAGCACGATTTAACCGGGAATGTTGCAGTCGCCTGGGTGAGAAATTATAGCTCCGGCCTGATGCCCGGAGAAGCGGGGGCGAGCGATATCGCTGTGGACCAGGCCGGAAATGTCTATCTCTGCGGGTCCAGTGACAGTATGCTTACCGGAGAAAATTTTACTGCCGTGAAATTCAATTCTGTCGGTATCAAACAATGGGTGGCCCATTATAATGGCCCCGCGAATGAAAAAGATGATGCTTCTGCGCTTGCCGTAGATAACTCGGGGAATGTATATGTGACAGGCAGAAGCAAAGGCACTGGCAGCGATGATGATTATGCAACCGTGATGTATAACTCAGCGGGCGAAGAACAATGGATCGCGCGCTATAATGGACCGGGGAATGATGAAGATGAACCACAGGCCCTGGTTTTGGACGGCAACGGGAACATTTATGTGACCGGAATCAGCTATGATTCTTCCACCGGTTATGATTTCGCCACCGTAAAGTATAATTCTTCCGGCGCGGAGCAATGGGTGGCCCGGTACAATGGTGCGGTAAACGGACCTGACGGTGGATTTGCGCTGGCCATTGATGACAGTGGCAATGTATATGTTACAGGAATGAGTTATAGTATGTCTGCGGACTTTGATTTCGCCACGATAAAGTACAGCCCGGGAGGTGTTGAACAATGGGTGGTACGGTATAATGGTCCGGCCAGTTCGACAGACAGAGCGGTCGCGCTGGACGTTGACGAAAATGGAAATGTATACGTGACCGGCAGCAGTTATGGCCCGGGGACTGAACAGGAACGCGATTATGCAACGGTCAAGTATAATTCGGAAGGTGCCAAACAATGGGTGATGCGCTATAACGGTCCCGGCAATCATAAAGACGATCCCGTTGCGTTGATTGTACATAATTCGGGAAATGTTATCGTGACCGGAAGAAGCCGAGGATCTGAGACTGATTGCGACTTCGTCACGGTAGCATATAATTCGGCAGGGGTGGAGCAATGGGTTGCCCGCTATGACGGGCCTGGTTCCCGGGATCATACAATGGCCCTGACGGTGGATGATGCCGGTTATGTTTATGTGACCGGGTCGAGCGTGAACGAGATTATCGGCAGCGATTTTGCCACCGTGAAATATAATGCTGCCGGTGTGGAGCAATGGGTTGCCCGCTACAGCGTACCGGGCGAGGCTGATAACAGGCCGGCTGCCCTGGCGGTGGATCATAACGGAAATGTATATGTAACCGGTGAATATCAATTACTTGATTCCGAAGAGCAGGGCATCGTAACGGTTATGTATAATCCGGCAGGTGTGCAGCAGTGGGCGGCGCGCTATGATGCAGCAAATAGTTTAATGGATTATGTGGTGGACATGGTTATAGCTGGGGCTGGAAATGTCTATGTGGCCGGCGGCAGCCATTTTAAAGACGGTTCATTATATACCACCATTAAGTACGTTCAATCCCCCGCATCTATCGCTGATAATAGTCTGCCAGCTGCCGGCAACTATATGCTTAATCAGAACTATCCCAATCCTTTTAATCCCCTTACGCATATTGGTTTCTCGATACCGAAGCCGGAAAACGTCAGGATCGAAGTGATCAATGTCCTGGGACAGACCATTAAAACACTGCTGAATAAACCTGTGCCTGCGGGTACCCATATACTGCCATTCAATGCAGCAAATCTACCCTCAGGCGTATACTTCTACAAAATCGAGGCCGGTGAATTTCACGATGTGAAGAAAATGATCCTGCTCAAGTAATCACTACCGGCAGGGATGCACTTTGCATCCCCCTGGGAGTAAAAGAGCCTGTGTCTTACTGAACACAGGCTCTTTAGTTGTTCTGGATCGATACGGGAAATGTCTACAGAACGATCATGCGCAGATCAAAATGTTTTACTTACCGCCAACCTGAGCCGCCTCAAAACAGCATACATGTAGAAGCGTATAATGTCACTTCATCACCACCATTTTGCGGGTCTGGCTGAATGCACCTGCGGTAATCCGGTAGATATATATTCCGCTGGAAAGATCGCCGGCGTCAAAGGTGATCTCGTATGATCCGGCTTCCTGGGTTTTATTCCCCAGCTCGGCCATTTCCCTGCCCAGCAGGTCATATACTATGAGCCGCACGAACTGGTTCTCCGGCAGTGCATAGCGGATGTAAGTGAACGGGTTGAAGGGGATTGGAAACATCCAGTATTCTCCCCCGTCCGGCCCGTACGCTGTATCACAGCCGTTAATGACTCGATCTTACATCGACCTGATTTCGTAAACCCTGATGCTAGCAATATATGGATTGGTTTGCGCGATTTTTTCAGCCGCATTCAAATCTTCGGCTTCGATGATGTTGTAGCCGGTAATCGACTCCATGCCCCACGGCAGATCTCTGGTGCCGTTTTTTGAGATTTCGCGGCCGCCGCTGAATCCGCCCTGGTCGACCATCCTGTCGGCGATCGAGGCGAACCATTTTTCCCAGGCCGCCATGATTTCCGGTGTGGGTTTCTCGAATCCGAAATGCAGAAGCATAAACTTCTTCATTGCTTTCTCCTCGTTGTTGATTTCACTCTTTCATTTTTCACGCGGTATCAGCTCCGAACGCCGGTAAGAACTCCTCGCTGGCGGTACCACAGGTTCTCCAGTTCTTAAAGCCGGATCAGGTACAAACGCCGGCTTTACATTGGCTTGATGCTGCCCACGTCAGATGCCACCAATCCCCTGAGAATGCTCAGACACCTCAGACAGGTTTACGGATGATCCGGCGCCAGCCAATCCACGGTCTTCGGGAATCCCGAGCCGTTGTTTTACGGGCAGTATCAATGCAAACAGGTGAGCACTAATTCATGCAAACAATATAAACAGCATATAATCTGATAAAATTCCAGTGAACGATCACATTAAAACTCAGCCACACAGAAAAAGCGCTTCGGGACTTCAGGTAGGCGATATTTGTTATCTGATAAACAGGGCAGCATTTTGGTTGGTATTGGATGCCGGGAAATTTAAAGAATTACTAAATCCTGTGATAAATCTATAACCTTCATCATAAAAAAATCCCACGGCCGGATGACTTTCTGAGAGATCAGGTCCGGCAGGTTTATAGGGGTGACTGATAATAACAATTATTACTTGATAAGAGCAAACCGGCCCAGTTTTTCACCTAAATCACCGGCATCTACATGGAACAGATAAATACCCGGCGCAACATCCAATCCGTCTTTTGACGTCAGATCCCAGGAATGATGCCCATCCTCAATTATATCATTATGTTCCAGTTTACGGACCAGTTTCCCATCCATGGTAAAGATCCGGATGGTGCATTTTGGCGGCAGGTGGATGAAGTCAACCCGCCGCTCGCCCCGCCCGGAGGTAAAATACAACGGTTTCTCCCATGATGCCGATACAATGTATGGATCCGGTACGACGGCGATCCTGTTCAGTTCCTCACGTGCCCGGCTTTGCGAATGCCGGGCGGCCTTTACCTTAAACCTGAATGCATCCCGGGAAGTAAAATTTATTTCGCCCGTGCTGATCCTGAATTTCGAACCGGCAGCCGGAACAACGAGTGCCTCCGAGTACATATTGTATTCCTGGCGCAGATAGAATTCACATATGGAATATAACTTCCCGCCGATATTTTTGATCAGAGCAAATGTCTGGTAATTATATGCGGTTGAATATTCCAGCGAATCGACTGCCAGGACATACAGCTGATCACCGTCATAGATATCCTTAACGGTAAAGTTTATCGGGAAGCGATATTGGGCCTGCGTGCTGATGGTTGTATCAACAATATGATCGTAAAAGTTGACCTCCATGGTCGACGGATACACACAGTCGACGGTGAGGTAGAAATCGTAAAATTTTGTGGTTTCGGGAATCAGATGATACCCTCCATATGAGGCACGGCGAAGATCAATTTCCAGTTCAGTATCTACGGTCACGTTCTCATCCACCGCAAGTACTGCAGAAAATTCCAGCCAGTTTCCATAATATCTGTTCCCGGGAATACGGTTGATCATCGAGGAAATAACGCCGTTGAAAATGCCGGATTCAATCGCATCATATTCGCTCTTCAGGATTGATTGCAGATCAGCCTCGTATGCAGGATAGTTGTTCTCGATCAGCAGTTTGTTTTCCGTGTCATCCCATACCTGATAGGTATGGGTTTGACGATAGGGCAGCGTATCACTGAATGTAATACGATAGTCATGCCCCGGTTTCAAGGAATCCGGTTGCAGGATGACGATATTCATCCATCCGGTTGCGGGACCTTGATGTTCGATGTTCCCGTCCAGGGCGGCGAGATCCGTCCCGGCCGCCGCTGCATTGGGCGTTACGACTGCGGTGTTCCGGTCGTTAAATATAATATTGCCGACCACATCCTGGGTGATGGTCTTGCTGTTCTGTACGGGATAAATAGGTTTGAATCCATCCGCCGGATTGCGATCGGACCAGCCTTTCTCAAAAAAATCAAAGTCATATCCCTTGTCATAGGCAACGATTGCATAATAGTAGGTGCGTCCGTTCTGTACATCGTTGTCGATATAATAATGCTGCAGCCCGGTATCGTCACCCATATAAAAATGGACACCGTTCCCCGGATAGTATATTACCTTTTCAATCAGTTCACCGTTTGCATCCACTGTACCGGTAATATTGGCGCCGGCTGCCACCGGATGCGGTCCCTTAATACCATCCTTAAGATCGAACTGCGCCAGCGGCTCATAATAGAAGGGATTTCCGCGATCGTCCGTGATCGTTTTGATTTCGTTGAACTCGGGATCGGTTGCCCGATAGAGAATATACCCCTCAAAATCCCTCCCGTATATGTCATCGTATGAACTTTCGGCAATTGAATTCCATGACAGGATAACCTGCTCATCTTTGGCATACGCATAGAGAGTCGGTTTTATCGGCGGCTTGGCAAACCGGTAATTGTCCTCGTAAATACGCTGCATAATGGCTTTGTTGCCCAGGATATCCGCTTCCGTATTTCCAAAGACTGTCGCCACCGAAAAGCGTTCGGTCTGACCTGGGCGCAATGAAAAATAGCCGGAACCGTAAACAAATTCCGGGTTGCCATAGGGAATGATCTGCGATCTTGGCGTGACCGGATAGCCTGCACCATACTCGGCACGATAGGTGCCCGGTTCCGTCCTCTGATATAAAACCCGGTCGTCCTTCAGTTTAAATTTATTGACCTCGGCCGTGGAAAAACTGGTCAGACCGATCTGGTCTGACTCATCCAGGTCCGTCCGCCCGAAATTTGGCTCCCCGTCATCGGGCAGGCCGTTTCCTTCCGTACCGTCAGCATCAGGGCCGGGATATTCTTCTTCTCCCGGAAGAAGACCATCCGATCCGCTGTCGTTGTAGCGCACATCCCAGTCGCCGTCTTCATCACCGGACCAGTGACTGTGAGGCCTGCCGTAACGGTTTATCATATAGGGTGAATTATCGTTCTCGATCCAGGTTCCCCGGTCGTTGTCGCGACGTTCATCAATCAGCCCGTCATCATCGTTGTCAAAACCGTCATCGCTGATACCCGGTGATTCCAGAAAGGCAAATCCAAAGTATCCGGTTTCCGCACTTTTGGTATCCCATTGATACGTTATATTGATTTCCCCGGTCGGATCGAAAGACATGACATCATTCAACGGACCACCCACATCCGCATCGACATACATACCGAATACCACGTTGCGCAGTGTCTTCTGACTGGTATTAGTGATATCGTAGATCGAGATCAGGATATCTTCGGCCAGCGGATCGGCCCATTGATAGGTCCGTGCTCTTACTTCCAGACCCAGCCCACCTTTGGTCGAGTCCTCCGGAAACGGATAATACGCGGATTCTGTATTATTCCAGTCAACCATTTTGTAATAACTTTCCTGATCGGATATGGGCGCCGCTTTAAACTCGCCGTTCCACATGCCATCCCGGCTGCCTTCCGTTCCCGGATAATCGTATATCCAGTGAAGCGGCCAGCTCTCTGGTATATTGCTCATGGCAATGGTCTGCTGGCCTTCGGGCAGCAGGGTGTTGAAATATCCGGGAAGCGGCTCCCAGCTATAACTGTAGGTGCCGGTGGGATCTTCATCCAGATTATAGATGTCACCATAGCTTTCGGTAAATATGTAATATTGGGTCATTGCCTCATCGGTGATGCGTGCTCCGGCGAACATGGCAAATTCCAGCCCGTACTCGATACCGCTGCCTTTGGGCCATTCCATGCTGGGTTTTTCATAGCGATGCCCCAGAATGCCGTAGTTGGTAAAGCGCGTACGGATAAGATTGCCGTTGTGCACCGCGGTCACCCGGTTTTCAACCAGTTCAAGATGCTGGGCAAAAAGCAGGGGCTGCAAAAACAGCAGGCAACATACAACCGGGTAGATCCTTTTTTGTAAGACTGAGATCATTTGTAATCCTCGTATTTGCCCGACGACCGGCATGTCATTTGAAATTTCATAGGCTTATCCGGATTATTTTATCAATACCAACTTGCGGTTTCTTTGCTGGCCATTGTATTGCAGCTGATAGATATAGATACCGGAGCTCACAGCAATGTCCGAGTCGGAACTGCCGTTCCAGATCACAGAATGACGCCCGGACTTTTCAACCCGGTTCACCAGCGTGCGCACCAGCTGGCCGCTGATATTATATATCCTTATCATAACTCCACCTTCCTGGGGCAGATTATATTCAATGCGGGTTGATGAATTGAACGGATTAGGATAGTTAGGAGATAAACTGACTTGCTCAACGTCCGGTTGATGGGCCATCTCAGGGTTATGAAGACCCGCCGTACCGCTTAACATACGCTGCAACATAACATAACTACCTGAATATTCATTTTCAGTATCCCATTCCATCGGTACAGCACTCCAGAATGTATACGCGTAACCGGTGCCTTCATGGTCAAATCTGATATGGTGAATAGCGCCGTGCTGATACCGCAGGGGAACGCCGTGCCATGTTTCCCCGGCGTCGGTGGTATAACGCATCCCCGATTCCGTTCCCACCCAGCCTTTGGCGTCATTTAAAAAGGCAATGCTGTAAATGTTTTCCTGCGTGCCGCTGTTGGTCTTATACCACGTTTCGCCGCCATCCACCGATTTCAGTATACGACCGAAGTTGCCGACTGCAAAACCGGTTTCACGGTTGATAAATTCAACGTCCCGTAAATTTTCCACCACACCGCTATAAATATTGGTCCAGCTTTGTCCGGTGTCTTCGGTTTTTAATATGTTGCCATCCGTACCGACAATAAATCCGGTATGCTTATCCAGGTAGTAGGAATCATTAATTTTGGCAGGGTTTCGCCAGGATGATGAAAGATTGTTCCAAACACCATTGAATATTTTACTGATTATTGTTGCGCCTCCGTCATAACTGGTGCTACAATAAAATGTCTGACCTTCATTTGATATATAGGTATATATCAGGGTATCTGGTGTCAGGAAGAGCCAATCCTGTGAATGGTGATGGATTGGTGAACCGCTGTGCAGCTCATAGTAGTTTATGCCCATATCATCCGAATATAGAATAGACGTTGTAGTATCGGTCCTATTTCGGTGATGAATAGTGAATAACCTTGAGTTTGATGATAAAGTGAATTGTCCAATATTTAATAAACCGAATAGAGCTAATCCCTTGCTATTCACATCTTCATCGGATCCATCCAGATAGTGTATCGTAGAATTTACTTCATCCCAGGACTTGCCCCTGTCGATTGAAATAAGATGTTTGAACTCATTGTCATAAGTCCCGCGGATGGGTTTGCGCCGGGAAATATGCAGTGAATTATCGGGACCAATCAGAAAACCATACCAGAACCGGTTGTTATTATTATTGAAATACCAGTTTCTGCCGCTGTGGTCCGAAAAGCGGATATCACCCTGAAAACCGGTATTGATCACACGGGATTCTGATAAGAACTGGAAACGTCCTTTGCGGCGTGTCTCTTCATATGCGCCATCAATAAAGACGTTCCATTCACTTCCGCCGGTTCTGATATAGAACGGAATATTATTATAATCTTCAGCATCCGCAGCTGTCAGACACAACCCTGTGGTGAGATTATCTTTGAAATAGATCTGTTGCCCGGCCGGTAATCCCTGGTAGCCGCTGATCGCAAGATCCTCATAATTGGCCAACTTATTCTTCTGGAGGTACCAATTTTTACCTGCATCAAGTGTTTGCGATATAAAAGGACCTCTATTTGCATGTGTCTTTTCATAATAATTCCCACAAGCCCAGCCGGCGCTGTCATTGGCAAAATAGATGTCCCGGTAATTATAATCGATATTGTCTCCAAGCGGGTTGCTGTATTGAGGATCGATCTTCTGCCAGGTTGCACCGTCATCGTCGGTCACCAGCAGCGCATTGTCCTCGCCGACGATCCAGACCTGCTGCCCGTCGGGTATTTCAATCCCGTACAAACTGTATTGAGCGCCGCTTGTCTGTTGAGTCCAGGTATCGCCTCCATTGGAAGTGTGCAGAATAAGCCCCGCCTCCCCGACGGCCCAGCCGTTTTCGGTATCACGAAATCTGACCCGGTTGAGGTTGTTGGAAAATGCATTATCCTGTTTATTCCAGCTCATACCACCGTTATCCGTTTTAAGGATCAGGCCGTCTTCGCCTACAATATAGCCGACAGTTGTTGTGGGGAAATAGACATCGGTCAGATCCGTTAAATATTCGATCCTGACAATTTCCCAGTTCAGCCCGCCATCCGTAGTTTTGGTAATGGTGCCGTACTGCCCGACCGACCATCCGTTCAGTTCATCCAAAAAGTACAGACTTACCATCTGATTGGATGTCCCGGACGGAATGAGCAGTTCCCAGCTGCCCTGGGAATACCCGGCAGAAAAGTAAATCATTAATATAAGCGGAAGGTTGTATATTCTTAATTTCATAGCGGTATGTCTCACTTACAGATCAGCTGGATATAAATAATTCTATTTCAGGAGTATGAGTTTACGGCTTCTTGTCTGGTTATTACACTGGAGTTGAGATATATAGACACCGGAACTGACCGGTCTGCCTGAATCTGTACAGCCGTTCCAGGTTGCTGTGTGACGACCCGTCTTTTTTGATGTGTTTACCAGTGTCTGGACCAGCCGGCCGTGGATATCATAGATCGCTATCCTGACAAATCCGGCCAGCGGCAGGTAATATTCAATATGTGTCATTGAATTGAACGGGTTTGGATAATTGGGAAATAGACTGATTTTATCAGGATGTGTATCAGGAACGTTCCTCCCTTCATGATTGCTGGTTGCATGATCGGTCATACGCTGCAGCCTGACATAACTTCCCGAATATTCATCTATAGTTTCCCAATTTCTGTTAATATCAGGACACAACGTATAGGCAAAGCCGACGCCCTGATTATCAAATTTTATATTGTGAACAACACCGTGCTGGTAACGCATGGGAACCCCATGCCATGATTCACCGCCATCGATGGTATAACGCATCCCCGATTCTGTCCCCACCCAGCCTTCGGTTTCATTTAAGAAAGCGATACAGTAGACATCTTCCTGAGTACCGCTGTCTGTTTTGCGCCAGATATTGCCGCCGTCCTCTGTCTTGAGTATACGGCCGAAATTACCGACCACGAAGCCGGTCTTACGGTTGATAAATTCAATATCCCACAAGTCCTCCACAACACGGCTGTAGATATTGGTCCAGCTTTGCCCGGTGTCTTCTGTTTTCAAAATGTTCCCATCATCTCCTACCACAAAACCTGTGTGACCGTTAAAATAATAGGAATCATTTATAAAATTAGGATGCCAGACAGATCCCCCCGTAATATTATTCCAGACCTCATAGAACACTTTACTGCTTATGGTCACCCCTCCGTCATAACTGACCTTACAGTAAAATGCCTTTCCGTCATATGACAGGTCCGTGTAGATCATGGTATCAGGTGAGAGGAACTGCCATGCCCCTATGCCGGAATCCCAGGCGTGTACGCCATTGCGCAGTTCATAATAGTTAAGTCCCATATCGTCTGAATAGAAAACCGAAAAAGTAGTGTCACCCTTATTTCTTTTCAGGATGGTATATATTCGGGAATCTGATTTCAGCGTTGATTGGCCCAAATTGTTCATATTTTCATAGAAGACCTTGTCAATACTTTCTTCTGAACCGTCTGAATAATGTATAGTGGAGACGACTTCGTTCCAGGTCTGGCCATTATCTTTTGAAACAAGATGTTTATAATCATAATTTTCGACAGGATCATAAGGCCCTTCCCATACCGGTTTCCGATATATTACGTGCAGTGTGTTGTCGGGACCTATCTGAAAATCATTCCAGAAACGATCTTCCTCGTTTTTAAAATACCAGTTCCGGCCGCTGTCATCGGAAAAACGGATATCACCGTGGTATCCCGTGGCGATCACGAGGGTATCCGATAAAAACTTAAAACGGCCTCCTCCGGCAAATGCTTCATTATAGCCATCGATAAACCCATTCCAGTTGCGCCCATTATTTCGCGTATATAAAGGGAAATTTCCGCCACGATCAGCTGAACCGGCCACCAGACAAAGCCCTGTGGTCAGGTCATCCTTGAAGAAGATTTGCTGGAGTGGCATAATTCCCCCCCCAATCATACTTGTACCTCTAATATCAGTAAAATAGACTTCGTTAATATCTATTAAATACCAGCTTGTGCCGCCGTTAAATGTTCGGGCTATAAACCCTTCGGGACCCCCGATGCCATGAACCTTATCAATCGCAATTCCGCAGGCCCAGCCGGAACTGTCATTGGCAAAATAGACATCGGTATAGTTGAAAACCCAGTCGTCACTGTAAAAATCATTCTCGATCAACTGCCAGTTTGCGCCATTGTCGTCTGATATCAATATGGTCTGGTCATATCCGACAACGCAGACATGTTGCCCGTCGATAAATTCTATCCCGCTTAACAATGCTCCCCCGCCACCGGTTTGCTGATCCCAGGTGGTTCCGCCGTTTGTTGTATACAGGATCAGTCCGTTTTCACCGATGATCCATCCACGAGACTCATCCCGAAATTTTACCCGGTACAGGTTGTTGGAAAATGCAATATTTAGTTTCTCCCAGGTGTCGCCACCGTTGCCTGTTTTAAGAATCAAACCGTCCTCACCGACAATATAGCCCACCGATATGCTCGGGAAACAGACGCCGGTCAATTGTGTTAAGTAATCGATCTCGACGACCGTCCACGAAATCCCGCCATCACCTGTTTTGGTAATGGTCCCATACTGCCCGACCGACCATCCGTTCAACGGATCGATAAAATACAAACCTGACATCTGATTGGATGTTCCCGAAGGGATCAGAAGTTCCCAATCGCCCTGAGAATAGGCCGTCGTATTTATCATCAACAGCCATAGTATTGATACCAGCAACTTTTGATTCATGATTTCAATCCTCTTTATATCCGGGATTTGCGACTACTTCCCTCAGATCGTTCCCGATATGATCTGCATACTTTCCAGAAAGAATTGGCTCTTCATACGGCGCTGATCCTTTCATTATTTTTTGCCATTTCTCCTTTTGAACCGCTTCAAAAACGGAAACTGCAGGAAAACCGGTCGACCGATGGTAAGACACCGGACTCACAATATGCATAATCCAGTACAATCACAAAACTTTGAATATAGATCTGCAGACCGAATCCAAATGTTAATCCACCGGTCGTTTCATAATCTTTCTCGAACAGGGCATGATAACCCGTTCTGAGCGAAATGATATCACGAAAAACATATTCGGCTCCGGCATTGATACTTTCTGAATTATCAGACGGATGGATCAGATCAATGGCCGTCAGGAAGCGGTTGTCCGGTGTGTTGATTGGTGTAAACGCCAGTCCGAACCGAAAAATCAGCGGCAGGGGATATGTCTGTGTGTTCAGAGATGCGGGCAGCCGGTCGTTTGAATTGTGTTTGGGATCATTATCCACCTTTATATCAATATCCCGCCCGGAAAATTGCAGCGACGTACCAAAATTGGCAATCTGCATTCCCACACCCAGCCACTTCAGGAAAGACGGACGATACAACACGCCAAAGTCCAGTGCTCCGGCGGTGCCCGAACAATTATAGATCGCCTGGCGGATGAATTTGCCGGTAAATCCCAACGCAAACTGATCGGTGAACCTAACTGCATAACTTACGCCCAGCATCAGATCGGATGCATTATAATAGTCACCGTTGCCTTCCGGCTGCTCGATCGTCCGCACCTTTTGATCGGGCACACCGACAAAGGTCAGGCTGACGCCAAAACTGTGCTGCCCGGCGGGAATGACAGCGCCCGCGAATTCATGATATATATCAAGGAACCAATCGCTGTGATTGAAGGTCAATTCCGTATGCTCGCACTGGCTGATCCCCGCAGGATTCCAGTATAGCGCCGTTGCATCACCAGCAACGGCACTGAATGCACCGCCCATGGCATTGGCGCGCGATCCGACGCCAATATTTAAAAAGGAAGCAGCCGTTGTTCCGACATTGGAGACCGAAGAGGAAAAAGGTGTTTGCTGGGCACATAAGCCGGATGTCAGCTGAAATATACAATACAACTGAAATAATATGTTTGCGTGCTTTTTCATCACATTTCCTTATTCCCGAATCTTATTGGAGCCGGAACCGGATAGTCCGCCGAATTCCATATTCATTCCCAGCAGTACCAAACGCGGAGGACTGTAATAATCCGGCCGGCGGTCACCCAGCTGATAATTCAGAGCGTGCGTAAAACTTGCCCGCCCGGTATCGGTAAACACATCAATTTCATTCCTGAAATCAAACACATTATACGCCTTTACAAAGAGCGATGATTTGATCCCCCACAGATGCAAATCATAGTGTGCCATCACATCCACATTGAATGTCACCGGTTTTCGTTCACTGTTCTCAAAAGAGATCCTCAGTGACCGGTTTGGGTCGGTGGGTGTGTAGGGAAGTCCGGAACCTGCCTGCAAAATAAAACTGACACCCCACCGGTCCGGTTTGGCAAAGATCACTGTGGCATTAAGGGTATGCCGCTGATCCCAGTTGAGCGGGACGACCTGTTTTTCACTTTCCCGCGGAGGGGTACCCTGGTTGTCCGTGAACACGGCAAATGGATCGGAGGCGTTGCCCATGGCTTTTTGATAGGTATAATCAACATTGACCGATAAGAACGGTGTCGGCCGTTTTTCCAAAGCAATGGTGACACCGCGCACATTGCCGTAATCCCGGTTTATGTAGCGGGCGTAGGCCTGGCCACCTTTGAGGCGGATGATTTCCTGCCCCAGCAAATTCTTGATATCTTTGAAATAGACCGTTGCATATACCGCCATATCATGAGCGATCTGCTGCTGTAAGCCAAGTTCCCAGCTTACCGTAAGCTCCGGTTCAAGGTCCGGATTTCCAACTTCGGTGGACAAGGCGCCCAGCCTGATTTCATATTCAGAATTCCAGAACAGTGACCGAAAGTCCGGGATCTGCGAGAAATGTCCGTATGAAAAGTGAATCACACCCTCCTCGGAAATCGGGAAGGCGAGTCCAAAGCGGGGACTGATCTGATGCTTTATACTGCTCTTTTTCATTGGTGCCGAAAGCCGATTGCCCGTTTTCTGGTCAAGTATCGTCGGCAGGTAACCCTGTGCATTAAAATAGTCATAGCGCACACCTGCATTGATCACAATCTCATAAAATTCAATTTTATCCTGAAGGTAAAAGGCAGCCTCAACCGGTTTATTGGTGTAAATATCATGCCGTGTGGTACTTTGATCATCAACAAAGGGAATGAATATATTTTCAATCTTATTGTCCGGATTATTGATTACCTCAAAATATTCATAGTTCAGTGTATACTGTTTGTATTCCGCCCCCGCCTTAAGCAGATGCCGCGGATGTACCTGCGAGGTGAAATCCAGTTTGTAGATCTCCGTCAGGTTATTGATCGTATAGTGTTCATTGTTGCTCTGGTTGGTTACATATTCCAGCCCCTCCAATAAGAAGCGCCTGTACACCTGCTCCGTTGAAACGGCGGGAAACAGATAACGCCGGTCATACGGATCTTCATAAAGGTAGCGTCTTGTATTTTTATTGAACCTGGAGTATCTGGCTTCAAAAAATGTGGATGATGATAAAAGATAACTTAACGAGAAATTAAGATCCCATGATTCCAGGTACCAGCGGCTATCGCCATCGGGCAGACGGGCGAAACGCTGGTCATATTTCCGTTCATCGGCCCTGTTATAAAAAAATGTCCAACTTATCGGTATGTTTGCCAGTGCATCGATGGAGAGATTACCATGAAAGGATTGTCTTTTTGCATCGTTCATTGGGACATAAACGAGATCACCAGGGTGTGAATTGGAGTTCCCGGTGGTGTGTCCCTGTACGTCTGCGCTCAGGACGGGCATGGCAAATTCACGTTGACCGTACAGCCACCCTTCGCTGATGGTGGTTCGTGAGGCCAGAAAAAAAGTTGAGTTAAGCAGAGGGACCGGACCGGACAATTGTCCGATAATATTTTTTTGTGCCAGAAAGTCAAAGTCGTCGATATTATAAAACAGTTCCCGGTCGTTGCTAAGATAATCACCACAATACAGCGCGAGCGATCCAGAAAGATCGCGTGTCCCTGTCTTCGTTATAATATTTACAATTCCGGATTGAGCCTGCCCGTACTCTGCATTAAAAGTTCCGGAAATCACCTGCAATTCCTGAATACTGCTGTTGTCCACATTGATCGCCTGTGAGCGGTCAAAGCCATCGGTGACCGGGATACCGTCGATCAAATACGCAATTTCCGTCGATCGTCCGCCACGGATGTGAATATCTCCCTTTGTATCAACCGTAACTCCGGCCTGCAGTTTCAGGAGTTGTGCCATTTCCTCGGCGGGTAATTCGGAAATACGCGACTCCGGTATGGCTGCGGCGGTGGAGGTGAGATCGGTCTGGATCAAAGGCCGTTCCGCGGTAACAATCACCTGTTCACCTTCAAGAATATCGGTATCTAATATTGCATTTATTGTTGTGGTATAGTCTGAAGACACCTGGACGTTTTTAATGATCCGGGTTTGATAGCCGATCATCAGTATCTTTATCGTATATGTGCCCGGTGGTACATTCAGAATCACATACAGTCCGTTCTCGTCAGTTGCCGCGCCTAAGCGTGTACCATCAACAATGACATTCGCACCGATCAAAGGTACGTTTTCACTGCCATCAAAAATCTGTCCGGATATTTTCCCGGTGGTACCGGCAAGTGTACCTGCCGGTATCAGCAAAGTGAACATTGCTATTAAAGAGAAAACTGAAAGGTATCGATACAGCATGATTAGTACCCAACGTACTGGCTTTTACTAGTATATACGTGGCATCATACCATTTGTCCTACCGGAACCAGGAACATATTTTATATGTACTTCTTCGCTCCGGTGGATGATAATAGTTTTCCGGGTCAGGAACTCACAGGAACAGCGATATGGTTCCAGCAATTTTTTTAAAGCAGTGGCGGGCGTTTCGTTGACAATCCTGCAGGTGACAATGATATCACTTACAAGCGCATCGTCAAATATAAAATTGAATTGATTGTCCTGTGCTAACCGCTCAAAAACTGTCCGCAGGGGGGTATCTTTAAATTGGATTGAGATAATGTTTATTTCAGATTCTCCGCTATACACACTGCTGTACAGCGAGAAAAGACAGAAGAACAGGATCACAAAGCCATTGCATTTAGACTTTGTATCCCGGTTCTCCGCTGTAACCGCATGGAAAAAGCGCATTATCAGGTCTCCTTGATCCCGCCTGAATAGCCTGATAAGGTTGTACACACAGTAAAAATTTTTCTTCAGAGTTTACGTGAAAAAAGTAATCTGGTTGCCTGGAAGTAAGGAACAGAGTCATTCTTCCAGGAGATGATATATGTCTGAATATTATAGTTTTAAATGTGGCTCCGTGATGGAGAACAACCGTTATTTATCCGGCACAGATTCTTTATAAAAAATATACTGTCCGTTCTCATACCGATAGCGAATATCCAATGTTGAACATATTGAATATAACACCTTATTCAGTGGAAGTCTATCAAAAACTCCCGTAAGGGTTTTGTTCCCCAATCCCGGGGTTCCAATGGAAAGGTCAATATCATAATAACGGCCGATCTCGCCTGTAATCTCCGAGAGCATTGTGCGGCTGAAAACCAGTTTTCCTGAACGCCAGCCCAGCAATTTTTCTGCATTCACCTGAACCGGTTTTGACGGAGGCAGGTCCTGGCAGATTTCACTCATTGAATTACCGGTTAAAATTACGTTTTCATCAGTGTTACCAGCAGCAAGGCGGACCCGGCCATTTTCAACAATTACGCGTGTTCTAGAGTTTCGTGCCCAGATATTGAAGCGCGTTCCAAGGACAGTAACAGTCCCTTGTGTTGTATACACAATAAATTGGGATTCCGATCCGGGTACTTCAAAAAATGCTTCACCGTTTAATTTGACCTGTGGTGCGGCTGGAATGTTTTTGTGGAGGGAAATATTTCCTGCTTGATCCAGGATACAGACATACAGAGATTTGGTATATCCCTAAGGGATCCTCCGAAGGAGTCCTTTGGACCCTGGGGCCAGGTTTCTTCCACCTGCCTGACGTCAGGCAGGCAATAATACTTATGTTGACCGGTTTAAAAACACAGCTTGTCCTCCTTTGGTTTGACAGTTCGGGGAAGATGCAGGTCAAATTTTAAAGGACAAGAATAATGTCAATGGCATTTACCCGAAGCTTTCACGCCTGGGATGAAGCCGGTCCTGAAACATTGCAAGCGGGATCACCGGTTATTGTCAGAGGCTGGACGCTTGATTCACAAATTATATTTAAGTATCATTTATAACTGACAACCCTTTCGAAAAAAGACTTAAAAAAATAATATCTGATACATATTCTCGCGGTTATCTGAACGAAGCGGTTAAAGAAAAAGGAGGGATTATCTATGAAATCCAAATCGCCCGCCGGTAAATCACAGGGTTTGATGACCCGCCGGAAGTTTATCAATACAACGGCTGTCACGGCAGCTGCCATTTCCATTGTACCAAGGCATGTTCTGGGAGGACCCGGATTTATCGCACCCTCAGACAAGATCACCATTGCCAATATCGGCTGCGGCACACAGGGTCTGAGAGAAATGACGAGATTGATTGCGCATCCTGAGATTCAGATTGTCGCGGTGTGTGATCCGAATAAATTCACAACAAATTATCTTGACTGGTCACCTAATGATATCCGGGACAGGATCCGCGAAGCGCTGGAAGAGCCGGACTGGGGATCACACTGTCTGGGAGTCCCCGGCGGCAGGGATATCGGCAAAGAATTTGTAGATAAATATTACCGTAAGCACAAACCATCCGGCGACTATAATGGATGCCGTTCTTATGAGGATTACCGTGAACTGCTTGAAGATGCAGAGGATATAGATGCGATAAAGATCATGACGCCGGATCATCATCATGCCTGGCTTGCAATCGCCGCCATGGATAAGGGCAAGCATATTATCTCCCACAAACCTATCGCCAACCGGATGTCGGAAGGGAAGCTCGCCATTGAGACAGCCGGGAACTCAAACGTAAAAACCCATCTCCTGGCGTGGAGTGACAGACCGGAATATGGTCTTATTCTGAAATGGATCAACGATGGCGTGATCGGCAAATTGAAGGAGATCCATAACTGGTCTTACAGACCCGTCTGGGAGCAGTGGCCTGCCCGACCGGCGGACAGACCCCCTGTTCCGGAAGGCTTTAACTGGGATCTGTGGCTGGGTCCGGTTCCGGATATGCCGTATCACCCCCATTATACCCATAATGTATTTCGGGGCTGGTATGATTTCGGTGGCGGCAGCATTGCCGATATGGGGCATTACAGTTTATTTCCATTGTTCAGGGCCTTTGGCATCAATACGCCGCCGGTCAGTGCCAAGGCTTACGGTACTACGCATCGCTATGTGCATGGCAACACCTATTTATGGCTCGAGAATGATGTCTCTTTTCCATTATCCTGTCTGATCCAGCTGAGCTTTCCCGAGCAGCAAAACCTGCCGGCTTTTGACCTGTTCTGGTATGATGGCGGAATGAAACCATTCATCCCCGAAGAGCTCAAAGAAGACGACCGCGATATGCCGGATGAAGGGATGATGTTTGTCGGTGACAAAGGCAAAATTCTGGCCGGCTTCCGGGGCGACCAGCCTGAGATCATACCGTCGCGGCTTATGGATGATTATGAGGGGGAAAAAGAAATTCCGGAAGAGGAACCAGAGGATAGAGACAGGGATAAGCGGACGGATACCTGGGTTGCTGCGATCAAAAACAATCAGGAGTCGCCCGGCAGCTTCCTTTATGCCGGACCTGTTACCGAGACGATCAACCTGGCTGCTGTGGCCCTGCGGGCTAAGAAAAAAGTGGATTATGATTCAGAAGACATGGAAATCACCAATGATGAGGATGCCAATAAATACCTGATCCGGGAATACCGAACAGACTGGGAACTTTAAAACAGGAGTGATAAAATGAATGCAATGAAGACGTACTTTTCCAGGAGAGATTTTATAAAAAAAACAGCCGCCATGACAGCCGCCGGTATGGTTGCACCGGCATTTATGCCTGCGTCAGGGGTAATGGCCACACCCCGGATGACCTACGATGATATATCACTGGCGCAATGGGCGCTGGTGGATGAAATACGGGATGGAAAATGGAAAAATCTTGATTTCCCCCGTATCGCACGGGAAGATTTTGGGATTAACGGGATTGAATTTGTCAATACGCTCTTTGAAGTGCCAACGGTAGAGTATCTCAATCAACTGAAAAAAAACGCCGATGACCATGGTGTGAAAATGGTGCTGATCATGTGTGATGCTGAAGGAGACGGCTGTGAACCCACCAGAGAATTGCGACACCAGTTTGTGATCAACCATAAAAAATGGATTGATATTGCCCACTATCTCGGTTGTTGGGCCATCCGTACCAATTGCCGCGGGCCGAAAGACGTCGATAAAAAGGAAGCGCTCAACTGGGCCTCAGAAACATATAATATGCTGCTGGAATACGCTATGCAGGCAAAGATCAGTGTTTGCATCGAAAATCATGGAGGTGTATCGAATGACGCCGAATGGATGGTTGCTTTGATGAAAGAGGTGAACAACCTTTATTTCGGTACATATCCCGATTGGCGGCGCCCGAGCGAAGATTTTGACAACTATACCTATCTCGAAAAAACACTGCCCTGGGCTGTCGGGATGTCATACCGCAACCAGCCGACGGAAGAACTTTCGGCAAAGATGATACATTTATGCCGGAATTCAGGATATAAAGGATGGTATGGAATTGAATCGTCAGGCCGGGATGCCATACATGAAGGTAAAAGAATACTCCGGAAGTATTTGTTGATTAAGTAATATTTACACGTCGTGATGTTGATTAACATATTTCTTCTTGGGAACCTGGAATTTTAACTGTGGGATATGACATCATGATTGGAAGTTTTTTCAGAGCCGAATTCATTTTAGCATTCATCCTTGGACGCATATGCTTTAATGAATTATATCTATTGCCAATACCATTATACGAGTCAAATCAGGCTATAGCCAGGTATATAGGTTCAGTTGATACTGAACGGTGTGCAGTGGTCTGGTAACCGTAAGTCGCAAAAAAGTCTATTCATGGCTTTCATAATAAAAATCTACCTGTTTACTTGGCCATATCCGGAATAATCAATATTCGGATAATTAAAATTTCACCTAACCATGTCAAAAGGAACCGGTATGGGAAATGAAATAAGAAGATTCTTCGGATTTGCCCGGATATTTTACTGATGAATAAGATCAGTAAAAAGTATACCCGCTTACCGCTTCAAGCGGTCGCATCTTAAGCTTGACAATTATTGCCAACCATTATAGTTTAAAATTTGTAAACTATGTTTACATATTAACGTTGAATGTTTATTCTGTTGACACTGAAAAATACCAAAACGGCCGTTCTGACAGCAATTTTATTTGGTATAGTTTTTGTATTCTTTCATCTTGAACTAACATTATTTTAATATCCGCAGAAAAGAACAAGGAGTTTAAACCATGTTAAAAAAAACTATTTTAATGCTCATAGTTCTTGTCGCCGGACTCTTAATTTCCTGCGCCACAGTCTATAAATTCGGAAAGCGATATTCTTCTGAAAATGTAACAAAAATTATCATCGGAAAAACTTCCGAAAAGGATGTGCGAAGTTATTTTGGTGATCCATGGAAGATTGGCATATTGAATGGCCATACCGTTTATACATACTGCTATGAGGAAATTGTCTTTAATCGCGACGACTCTGTCGAGCGAAATGGAAACACGTTGATCATTGAATTCGATGAAAATCAGCAGGTATTGAACTACTATTTTAATATTCCGGGTAAAGAAATGCCCATTATAGGCCTGATGATGCATAAAAAAAATATTTTGAGACAGCAGCAGGAACAGGTCGCCTGGCAGAATCAGAGTTCGGCAATAGCGGCTGAGTAATAAACACAAACTATAACTTTATCAACCTGCTCAATTTTTATTTCTGATCTGATTATTTATTTTTGTATAATGTCTGAAATGCCTAAGTCGGATCGCTTTTTGTCTACCTTTGATTGGGAAAGTGTTCCGTTCAGTACCCAAATCGAAACCGTGAAGACAGTATGAAAGTAACGATCATCGGGGCATCCGGCAAGACAGGTATGAACCTGGTGCGTGAATCGCTAACGCGGGGATACCGGGTGTTGGCAGTGTGCCGCACCTCGTCTGCCGGCAGACTGAAGGAATTTGCCGGCAACGAGGGATGTACGGTAATCACCGCCTCTGTGGTATCCGATCCGGACGCCCTTGCCCGGGCGCTCACCGACTGTGATGCGGTCATAGCCGTGCTGATTTCGGTGCGAGATCTGAAGGCAACCGAACTGGTGAAATCCCTTACCAAAGCAACCGCCACCAGCGGAGTCAGGCGGCTGGTGTTTACCGCCGGCGAAGTGACTGCCGTGCCCGAAAAGGACGAATCTTTCACCCTGCGGCAGCGGCTTATCCTTGCCCTGTCCAGAGTTATCACCTTGTTCACACCCTACTCCCTTGCCGACATGATCCGGTCATCCGTGCTGGTCAGACAGCAATCCGACTGGAACTGGACGATTGTACGCGCGCCAACCCTGAATGATAAGCCCGGCACGGGGTACAAGTTGTGTGCGATCGATGAGGTCACGGCAAAACATGCCCTGTCGCGTGAGGACTATGCGATCTGCATGCTCGATTCCCTGGAGAATCCCGGACACTACAAGCGGGCCATAACGGTGGTACCGGCGGGAGATGGATAATTGGAAGGTACAGATCGATTCATGCCAACCGGATTTGAAGTTGCAATAATACTATGAAAAAATTTCTGTTTACAACCTTGCCGTCAAATGATCTTGGGTTATTAACCCGATCATTACCGATAGCACAGGAACTCTCCAAAGCAGGTCATACAATTGCTTTTTCAAGCCCCGCAAAGGCACCTGAAAAATTAATAAAAGATGCTGGCTATGAAAATCTCGTTCCCAAACATCCCCTGTACCAGATAGATAAATATAGTTTTTGGGGTGTGATAAATCATCTCAAATCGCAAAAATATAGAGATGAATACGGAAACCGGTTAAAGTTTCTGTATAAATTAATGCGTGCTATTCCAAGAAAGTTTGCCCCTTCTACGGCTGAAATATGGAACATGGATCACGCTGCGGCTATCGCCGGCATGATGAATAGCAATTTTGTACAGGCGAATTGTGAAGCTTATGAACAATTAATGCTTGGATTCAAGCCTGATTGTATTGTCGATTTTTGGAATCCCTTTGCCTGTATATCAGCCAGATTACTGCAAATACCTTTAATTACAGTGATTCAGGCTGATGGCCATCCTCATAATAAGGGTCTGATCTGGTGGAAAGATCCACCCAAAAATCTGCCTACGGCGTTACCTACGATTAACCGAATTATTACTGGCCGTGGTCTTAAAGCGATAGCTAAAATGGAAGAACTGAATATCGGCGATTTGACGCTGATTGTTGGTACACCGGAAACCGATCCGGTTCAGGATAATACAAATTGCATTTATATCGGTCCGATACTGTGGGAAAAATCTGATACAGTGCTTCCGGAATGGATTCAAGACATTGACCCAAACAAACCGGTAATCTGGATTTATTCAGGAAATCCGCGCTACAGGAAAAAAGGGACCGTGTTAGATTCGGATATAATTTTATATGCCAGTATCAATACCCTCGGGGAAGAAGACGTTACCGTGCTGCTAACAACCGGACATCATGAATTGCCGAAAGAATTTCTTTCCTTACCCGATAATTTCCATTTTTCCAAATATTTACCGGGCTTGCGTACAGCTGCAATGTGCGATTTGATGATTCATCATGGAGGGTATGGTTCCTGTCAAACAGGCCTATTTACGGGAACGCCGCAGGTTATCATCCCTACCTTTTCCGAACGGGAAAGCAATGCGCGTCGAATTGCTTCTCTCGGTGCCGGAGAATTTGTTCTGCCAAAAACAACCGGTGATAATAAGAAGGAAATCGATTTAACAGAATTCAGAACAAAAGTAAAACTGGTGCTATCCACATCAGCTTATTTAAAAAATGCGCAAATATACAGTAATAAACTGAAAACATATGGTGGACCCGGAAAAGCGGCAGAAATCATCGAAAATTTCGCAATTAACAAAAATTACCGCACAGCATAGGATAGAACAGGGAGTTAAAGTAATTAATTATTACACATTCGTTACTCGTAACCTTAGATGGCAAAACAGTCATCCCGGTCCTGTTAATAGTGGTCTTATAACGCATATATTTGGCGGATCAATACCTGAACAATGTATGACGAACTTTTTTTGAATTATGTTTTGCCAAAGGGCATTCGAAAACCTGCTATATATTTAAAAGGGAAATCCTTTTATATATATTATCAGTAAATTCAGGCGCTCACATACAGCCGGTGTATAATCAAACGATTGAGGAGCAAGCAGAATGGCACGGAAAGCCGCCAAGACCGGACCAGGTCCAACGTTCATGGTAGCTCTCGAACAACGTTTTCCTGAGAATGTTCGTATCATCGATGATGATCTTGCCCGGCTGATTCTGCCCTTCGGGGCCAGAATCAGCCTCTGGGTGAACCTGCGACTCATCTCCGTAAACAATACGGTCAAATGGACCGAGAAGAAGATGCCCGGTATGTGGAGCGGCTTCATGTGCCGCAAGCGGTATATCGATGATAAAGTGGCTGATACTGCCGGCGTTCAAACCGCGGCAGTAGTGAATCTGGGTGCCGGATTCGATACCCGGGCCTACAGGATTCCGGCTCTTTCCACAGTACCGGTGTGGGAGGTTGACCAACATGCAAACATCAACCCCAAACATAAGCGGCTGAAGAAAATACTGGGAGACATACCGAAGAATGTAACTCTGGTACCGATTGATTTTGATCATGAAGGTCTGGGTGATGTGTTGCAGTCATATGGCTATCCGGGCAATATCAGCACATTTTTCATCTGGGAGGCGGTAGCCCAGTATCTGCCCGAGGTCAGTATCCGGGCGACATTCGATTTTCTCGCGAAGGCACCTGCGGGGAGTCGTCTGATATTCACTTATGTTCGAAAAGACTTCGTGGATGGGCAAAAATTATATGGCCATAAATATCTATACGAGAAGATGGTGATTAAGGGCAGGAGCTGGCTTTCCGGTATGTACCCGGAAGAAATTGCCGATTTTCTGTCAGGGTATGGCTGGCAGCTGTTGGAACACCTCGGTTATGATGAGCTTGCTGAAAGATACGTAAAACCAACAGGGCGGACGCTGCTTTCCACCCCGCTCGAACGGATCGTGTATGCGGAAAAAAAATAGGTGACTGTGCGCAGGTCTTCCCCCAGATGGCATTAGCATTTATCGCATCATCGGCCGTATAGAATCCTTTCAATGTACGTCAGGTAAAAAAATTAGAAGCTTCCGGTCATAGCGTTTGTATTGTAAAGATCCCGCCAGGTTTGTTCCCGGGGCCACACCCGGTAACATGGCATTTTGATGAACACAAATGTGGTTAAAAAAAACTTGAAGTAGCATGCAAAGATTAAATCCCTGCTGTAAAAATTGATCAACAGGTACGACCATCGGAGTTAGACAGCATTAAAATCCTTCGACACCGATCCCTTTTGAACGGGATTGGCTGAACGTGGATCGTTGTTCTGACTGATATACTGATAATATAATGAAGCTGTGTTCAAAAAAGATACCCTTCGTATTTTATGTTTCAATTCTAATCCTGATTTTCTATTTTCCATGAAGAAAATAGTAAAATGTGCTTGATGGTGTCTAGCAGTGACATTTGATTCTCTAGAGGAGTAAATGTTTTATGCATCAAAGCCTGTCAGCAGGAAATTCTGGCCATATTCAGGATCACGGTTCTTTGCAATTCTGCTATGGAAGTATTAAAAACACTTGTGCAGCATGTGCATTCGAATATTGATATGCACTTGACACTGGTCTGTAATCGAAAAAATATTATATAAGATAAGCCGGAGCTGAAAGGTAATTCTGGATAGCTGAATTTTTCATTATATCTGAAGAATAAACGGTTGAAGCCAATGGTGAAAATAACATCGCATATTTTGCTAATTCTTCTTATTCTCAGCACAACCTGTCTGGCACAGATTTCTATTTCCATTGATGCGCAAAAAGATCCGTTTTATAATCAATTGAGCTCATCTGCGGAAGGCTATCTTACGATATTGCATTCCGAATTTTTACCATCTAACGGACCCAGCCCAGACGGGGATACTGATCTTTCGGCGCAGGTCTGGATGGCCTGGGACAGCATATACTTCTATTTTTACACCGAGGTGCGGGATGATATCATCCGCGTTACCAATGATATAGCCAGCTTTAATGATTGTATGGAATTAAAGTTTGATCCCGATCCGGCCCAAAAACCGTGGAGCGGGATTGTCAATGCTAGGTTGACGGCACTGGATAGTCTGGAAGCCGGTAACATCCCCGGTGTGGATAATCTTTATCCCGAAACGGTTTCAGAAAATCTTGATCCGGAGGCCAGTGCACCGGTTAATTATGCGCGGAGGATCACCGTTGACGGTTACGTCCTGGAATTGCGCCTGGCCTGGGAGTGGATCAGGGCAGATGATCGAGAAGTGCATGCGGGAACCGGCAACATCTTCGGCCTGGCGATAAATTTCCATGACAATGATTCGGAACAGCGGGATGGATCGATCCAATGGTCGGCCGGAATGGCAGACGAAGTCTGGAATACACCTCAGTTGCTGGGCACCGCGGAATTTTTACCCGACCACAGATTAAAATTGACCCAACGTAACAGCATCGATACCGCAGCCCGACCCGGCACCACGTATCTTTCAAACGAACGCTTCGATCGGATTAACGGCTCGGTCATAGGTTTGGAAAACTGGAAATATCATTCCGGGGATGAATCTGGATGGTCTGATCCCGATTTTGATGACACGCAGTGGGAGACAACAACCACCCTGCTTAGCCCGGATAATCTCCCACAAAGCGGCTGGCAGGGAACCGGCTGGTTTCGGATTCATATTGTAATTGATTCCGCTCTTGTAAATATTCCTCTGGGATTATCCATCTGGCAGGCGGGTGTATCACGGATTTACCTGGATGGTATATTGATCTATATTTTTGGCGAAGACCATGACGACTGGTCCGGCCTGCCAAAGGCACTCACCTTTACCGGAAATGAAAAGCATGTTATTGCCGTACGCTACTCGAATCTGTCTTTCATGAAATTTCACGATGCAGGGTATAACGCTGGATTTCATCTCCAATTGGGAAGACTGAATCCCATGGCTGAGAATACCCTTCGCAGAGAAAAGACCTTCCTGGGGTTCCAGATGTTTCTTACCGCTTTACCGCTTGCGATCGGCTTACTGCATTTGATTTTATTTGCATTCAGTCCCGGCCTGAAACAGAATCTCTTCTTCGCCTTCTTCTTGTTTTCATATGCCGCCGCTGTGTTTTTTGACTACCAAATTCTGCTGTCCACCAATGTGGAACAGCAATTACGGGCATTTCGGCTACATGGTGCGATGCTTCCCTTCTGGGCGCTGTTTCAGTTGCGATTTGTGTATTCGCTTTTTTACAAAAAATTGCCAAAACTGTTCTGGATAATTTCTCTGGCGGCGTTTTGTCTGGGCGCTCTGGTAATCTATAAGCCACAGGAAAATTTTGGCTTTTTCAGCATACTGTACATGGCCCTGTATATAGAAATCAGCAGAGTCATCGGTCTGGCGTTATTTAAGCAAAAGGAAGGTGCCTGGATCATCGGGATGGCATTTCTTGCTTTTTTCGTCTTTGGCGCCCTCGATACCCTGATGGATCTGGGTATTATTGTTATTCTGCGTGAAATGGAAAACCCCTATGCGTTTGGATCTATCGGTTTTTTTATTGCAATGTCGATATATCTCGCGCGTGATTTTGCCCGCACCAATAAGAAAATTGCTGAACAGGAAATGGATCAAAAGCTGCTGGAAGCCGAAAATGCCCGCCAAGCGAAGGAACTTGAAGAAGCCCGCCAGCTTCAGCTTTCCATGCTGCCCAAAGAGCTGCCCCAACTTGAGCAGCTCGAAATCGGCGTTTACATGAAAACCGCTACGGAAGTCGGCGGTGACTACTATGATTTTCACCTTGCCGGTAATGGTACATTGACCATCGCAATCGGCGATGCCACCGGGCACGGAATGAAGGCGGGCACGATGGTTGCTTCCATGAAAAGTCTGTTTGGTACCTATGATGAAAACGCCGACCTCCTTCTTTTTTTTAACATGTGCAGCAATAGTATAAAGCGGATGAAACTTGGCAACCTGTACATGGCGATGTTGCTGGTAAAGATCAATGGACGTAAATTGACAGCTTCGTCGGCCGGTATGCCACCCATTTTAATTTATCGAAGCGAGACCGGCACTATTGAAGATATGGTAATAAAAGGCTTACCCCTGGGCGGCCCCTCCGGTTTTTCATATCAAAAAAAAGAAACAAATCTGAATCCGGGAGATACCATCCTGCTGATGTCCGATGGATTCCCCGAATTATTCAATGAAAAAATGGAGACGCTGGATTATCATCGGGTTAAAGAATATTATAGGGAGGTCGCAGTTAAATCACCTGATGAAATAATAGCATATTTGAATGAAACCGGTGAAAGATGGCGTAACGGTAAACCACAGGACGATGATATCACCTTCGTGGTGCTAAAGATAAAACCATATACGTAGGAGTATAGTATGAAAATTAACGTCAAAGCATTTTCCCTTACAGCGGCTTTGCTATGGGGATTTGGTCTGCTTTTCATTACCTGGTGGCTTATGCTATTTGAGGGAGCATCCGGAAATATTACCATGATCGGCAGGATTTACCGGGGTTTTAACATCAGTCTGACCGGAAGTCTGATTGGGTTTGTATGGGGCTTTATTGATGGATTGATCGGCGGCGCTGTTTTTGCCTGGCTTTATAATTTTATTTCTTCCCGGATGAATTCAGGCAGACAGGCTTAAACTCAGATCGTAACCTGTATCGTTTAAAACTGTTGTGTCTGAGCCGGTGAGCTGTTCCGTCAATATCCACCCTGCGGGCGTCCATTATTTGAGAATTTTGTGATATCATTGAGCTGATGGCAGGAAATTTGCGCGGTTTTACATGGCACGGAACAGGGTTTACTGTAATTCATCCAGGCTTTTGGGGCGCTGGTGCCGGCCGCTAAAGATTTGTCCCGCTACTGTCCACGGTAAAATGCAGCTTCAATTTGATGAACAGCATCCCGGTTGCCAATATCAGAAATAATAAACCGGCAAATAACTGCCCGCTGGTAAAGAGGTTGAAATACGTCTGCTGGTAGTCACCCCGGAAAAATTCAAGCCAGAAGCGGCTGAATGCATAAGACCCGAAATAGATGACGGTAAGCTGGCCCGGTTTTAAAATATTCCTGCGCCAAATGTGACTGAACAGCAGAAACAGCAAGAGACCATTCATAGCGAGATAGAGTTGCACCGGGTGTACGGCCAGGGATATATCTGACATCAGCGGAATGAGCCCTTCTCGAACCTGATGGGTGAACGGAATACTGCCCGGTGGATAGCTTACCGCCCAGGGCAGATCGCTGAGTTTACCGAAGTCATCCCCGTTCAGAAAACAGGCACAGCGGCCGATGAACACACCCAGTCCATGGATCGGGGCAAACATATCGAGCCAGGGCAGGAGCGGCTGTTGTTTGAAATATAGGTAAAGGATAAATCCGGTCATCCCCCCCACATACGCGCCCCAGGAAAAAGTAGCACCTGAAACAGCGAAAAAAGCTGAAAACGGGCTGGGAAATTTATCGATATGCCATAAAACATAGAACACCCTTGCCCCCACCAGGCCGCCAAGCATCGCCGCAACAGCTGATCCGGCAGCATAATATGGCGGCAGTCCGGTTCGTTTGCTGCGCTGAACAAATATGATCAGACCTGCCAGCATGGCCAGAGCGTAAATGAGAGCGGGATAGGGCACCAGCCAATCACCGAGGCTGGTGCCCGTCCAGGCATTCAATGCATCGACAAAGCGCGGTCGCATTACCTGTTTCTATGGGTCGATGATCCGGCCTGCCTTTTTAAACGGCGCATCCACCATAATCCGAGCAATACCGGCATCAATGTAACCGCGACCGCAGATTTTGGTGCAGCAGCTGAAGCGCCGCAGGCACACTCGCAGTCGCCGCTGTCGTTGATCACTGCATAAGGTACAGGTACATTCTGGAAGAAATTGAAGCCGGGATTGCCCGAGGTGCGCACATTCCCACCCGTTGCGTCGGTGGTCGTAAGGCGGTAATAGAGCCGGTTGGCCGCACGCAGGGTTGTCCAGTCGGCCTGCGGCAGCTGCCAGGTCGCCCGTCCGCCATCGGCCGCCACCACACCACCCTGCACACCGCTGGATACCAGGTTCTGGGTAAAATTCACGTCATTGGCTACCTCGACGGTATAGCGGGTATTAAATGGCTGATTGGCGGTATTGACCGTGCCATTGGCGTTAAAGGTGTAATCACGGCCGGTCCAAACGGTAAAGACCGGACCGTTGACATCCTGCCGGTCCAGGTAATCGTCATTGATATCGATCACGGCATCCGCCGGAGCAAGAAAAATACCGGCACGGGCGAAACCACTCAGTACTTTATGGATATTGGTGCTGGATATGAATTCCTGCCCCAGTTGCTGCTCCAGCGCCAGAAAATTATCGTGTATAGTCTGTGCGGCCGCATTGTTTGTGAAAGCGACCGTGGCAAACGCATCCAGCAGTTCGCTGTTCATCAGGTACGTGCCGAGGGCACTTACCTCATTCAGCTCACGGCGCATATTCCATAGCGCCCAGCCGATAATCTGCCCGTTGCCGTAATTGCCGTTGTTGAGATTCTGATGCTCCGGGAATACATCCAGCCCCTCGACCTGCCGCGGAATCCAGCCGCCCTGGCTGTTATTGGCGCAGTTTGATCCCCAGTACGCTCCGACGGTATCGGTGTTGAACATGGTATACCCCCAGAAATCAGCCAGTCCTTCATCCATGTGGCCGGGGACCGTTCCACCGATATTGCGGTGGTTGACCAGATGCCCGAATTCATGGGTCAGAATGGTGGCATCGAGGGCGGAGTTGAAAAACTCATTGCATGAAGTACCGTTGCCAATCGTAGAATTGCCGATGCCAAATACCAGAGTCCAGGTGCCCCAGTTGGCGCAGGCATTATCGATGCCGAATTCGCAGGGATCATCGTGATTTACCGTTACACCAATGTCCGGCATGGTAACTGAACCGAGGATATCGTTGAAGGTGCTGATGTGGCTGTACAGCCAGGCATAGGCATTGATATCCTGAAAGCGGCTGTTGTATCCGGGCTGATTGATGCTGTCGACCGCGATTCCGTTATAAGGTGCAACGGCAAAATCGGCCGTGTTGGAGCCGTCATCGTTCAGCGTCAGGTCATTGTTGGAAACGCCGTCTGCTCCGTCGTTGGTTACGCTGAGTACACCGTTTAGTCTCAACCGATACACGCCGTTGACCGCATTATCCACCTTGAATTCTACGCGAACGGTATCGCCGCGGGGATCGTCTTCGAACCGTAAGCCATAGCCGGTGCGCACCGATGAGAACATTGGCATCAGTTGCAGCACCTTGCCGTCCTGCGCATCAATCCAGAACTCATAGACGCCGCAATCCGATTGCAGCTGCAATTTCCAGGTATAGCGGAATCCATCGCCGTATGGAAAGATCACCTGAGTTGCTCCGGCAGGGCCCGGTTTTGCTTCACCACAGTCCTTCAAGTAGTTTTTGGCTGCAGCAATTGCCTGGTCTTCGCTGAGTAAAATCTGATTGTTCATTTTGATGTCATTGAACACGCGTCCATTCAGGCTGGTGAATCCTTTCCCGTTTCGCCAGATTACCTGTAGAAAGGTATTTTCGATTATAATGTCTTTGTACAATTCATCGAAACGGTAGATAGTCGTCTGTTCTGTGGTTTGCTCTCTGGCGTGCTGCGCCTGATTGTTCAGCAGTTCTTCCGTTTCCCCATTGAGATTCCTATAGCGTCTTTTAAGCTGGTCCCGGGTTGTTTGCAGTGCCTGATCCACTGTCTTTTCCACTTTTTTGCTGTCCGGTTGGGGAAGGCTTTTTGCTTCCATCGCCTGCATTCTTTTATCATGCTCCTTCCAGTTCAGTGCATTCAGTACGGTATTGATAATATCGCGGGCCGCTTCTCCTGAAGCACTGAGATCTTCTCTGCCAGTCAGATTTAAAGAAAAAAACTGACCGTCAAATTCGGGCCACTGACCATAAAATTCTTTCGGCAGGGCGTCCTTATTCAGGGCGGTCGCCGGCCGCTGCAACTGCGGTGCATATACCGGCTCAACCGGATACTGCTCCAGGTCAGGTTCCTGGGCAGTTGCATGCACTGAGAACAGGATTAATAAAACTGGGATAATACGTGAGACATGCTTCATGGCTACCCCTTTCTTTTTTGTCCGCAATATGAAGGAAAAATTACAGTAGTTATTGAATAAAATAAGTGGATTGACCGGAAACGGCGAATAAATAATTTTTCCAGTTCCTGGTCTTTCAGCAGGAAGCTAGGTTAAAATTGCAGTGATTCAAAGCATTTTTTTACCGAGGAATAAAAAAATGCGTCATCTAAATATGAGCACCTAAAATTTGTTTGTTAGATCGAATGCAACATTATAACTACTAGTATATCAAATTATTGGCCTTGTCTATGATTCCGTTGGCCGGATTGTTTCGCAGTCGTGTATTATTCAGGTTGATCGTGTAAAAAAATTCCCTTTAGCGATTCAAATGCGCATGCCTGGTTTTCAGGTTCATACACTCTTCCGATTTGTAATCATAGTATTCACTTTAAAATATATTTTGCCTTTCAGATCACTTTTTCAATGCATATATTTAAATTAAGACGTCGACATCTGATCTCTGTTCCGGCAATTTTAGTAATACCTGAAATTATTTTCTGGCATCCCGGAAAAGGAATTCAATCTATCCCCGAAAACAGCCGTCCGCCGTTTATGGTGATGTTGCCATCAGGGCGGTAATTATCATTCAAACAGATTGGTGCCGGAGTCAGTTTGATTCTGTATTCCCTGGATTTTCCGATCTTGACCGCTACGGTCGAGTTTCATGCCGTACTTAAAAAAAACGGATCACAGATCTTTGAGAAGGATGTCAGGCTGGTAAAAGAAGAAAATTACTCGGTCTGGTCTGAATGGGGCTGGCAGGATGTTTCAGACATGGCAGGTAAAGTTCTGGATGACGCTGTGAAAGAATCAATTAAAATGCTTTTCGAGGAAATTGCGGCTGAAATTTAACTGTCAAGCCATGTATTTCACAGAAATAATAGTGTGTTTTAAAAAGGCGGTCCGGCGGCTCTCCCCGAAAATAATATATGCAACCTGCCAACTATTGATTGTCGGCCGTTGAAGCCGGTGAATTTTAAATTAGTTAAATTCGAGGAGTATCCTGAAAAAAAGTATTATGCTGTTTTTCAGTTTCGCATTTATAACCATGCATTGTCATCCCGCTTCCAAAACCATGGACGAGGAGTCTTTATCTCCGGAAAATAAGTATGCAAGCTCCGTCAAGCAGATAAAAAGTCTTTCCATGCGATGGGAAAGATGGTATAACGAGCAAAACGTCGATTCGATCACCAGCCTGTATACCTCTGACGCAATGATCATCTCGGGCAATAAATCAGCGGTTGCCGGTAAGGAAAAAATAAGGTCCTTTTACTCCGATCAGTTTGAACAAACCGATGGTATCATGAAGCTGACCATTGAGTCGGTACAAATCCGTGCAGACGTGGCGATCGAGCGGGGGGCGGGGAATCTGGAATATGGTTCAAAAAAAGCATGCGGGAAAATATCTCACCCAGTGGAAAAAGATTCACGGATCGTGGTTAACCCAGTTGGATATCTCTCTTCTGGATGAGTGAGATTGGTATAGCGCTTTGTTCATTTATAAGCTAACATACAATTTTGCCAATTCATCACTGATTTTGTTTGGATTATCCGCTTGTACATAATGAATACCTGGACCGATATCGACAGTTTTTATGTTCTTTAACTTTTTTTAGCCCATTCAACTAATCCAGGTGTTACAATTCCACCCGGATTTGCTTATAAAAGCAATTTAGGCAGATTCAAATTCTCCAGCTGGTGACTATAATCGGATATAAGCGCATACATCTCGGCAGGCTTTCTGTCGATCGGTATTTCACATGGCCATTGGCGAACCGGTTTTCTGGAACCATTCAAAACCATTACTTCCAGAAAACCGATTTCTCCTACAAAGTTAACTTACTCACGGTTGCCTGCGGCAAAATTTATTTTACAAAAACATTCAGGACACTTATCATAAACCAGCCATATACGAATCACTCACCGTTTTACCCGAGCATTCGAGAAATCGTAATTCATTTTTTCCAAATGATGTCTCACATTAGGCTATTACTATATTCTCTTTCATCATATTTCGAACATTTATCCTTTATCTGAAAATAGTCTAAATAGGAATACGCCACACCTGAAACAGACCATGCAGCATGATTATATCTAAAAATAATTCCAAGAATTGATTACATCATTGATCAGGAATTCTATTTTTCTTATAATCGTCATACGAAATGATTTTCCATACTCGAATGATCATATTAAACTGATTCACGAATGCGGTGCACGTAATATCCTGGGAATCTGGATTTTCCATTCTTTGAACTGGAGGACAAAATGGCAAAATTAAATCCCTCTCTTGCTAGCATAGCTATTCTGATTTTGTGGGTTGTGGTGACTCCGGCAGTGAATAACTCGCAGGATACCGGGTCAGGTATTAAGCCAAACTCAATCGCAGATGATAATCCGAACCGAATTTTAAATATCGTGAAGGGCTTCCCGGCTCCAGGCGACGGTGATGCCCGCGGTCTGGCTTGGGACGGCGCCCATCTGTGGATGGCCGAAGACGATTCCAAAGGCCTCTATATGATCGATACACTGGATGGCACGGTCCTCGATACGATCCCAACACCAGGTCAGGCCAATACGCAGGGGGTGGCCTGGGATGGTTCCTATTTATGGCATGCAGAATACGATGGCAGCGTGTATAAGATAGATCCCGTCTCAGAGGTGATCATCGATACGATTACCGGCCCAACCACCCGGCCGACAGGGTTGACCTGGGATGGAACCTATTTATGGGTCACTTCTTATATTGACGACAAGATCTTCAAATTTTCCCCTGCCGACGGCGCTCTGATTCAATCGTTTAATGCACCGGCTGGCGATTCCTGGGGATTGACATGGTCTGACACCAGCCTGTGGAATGTTCAGCTGAACGGGGATATTTATGAGCTGGATCAGATCAGCGCCGCGATAAAAAAGGTATTTCCGTCAACTTTCGGCAGTCGCATGCTGGGCCTTACTACTGATGGAAATAATCTTTGGATTGTCGATGGTGATCGTGATTCGCTGTTCAAACTGGATATCGTCGCTGTCGCCACCACAGAGATTGATTATTCCACCCTGGATGTTATCCCTGACAAGTATCAACTCGGCCAGAATTTCCCAAATCCGTTCAATCCGTCTACCACAATTCAATTCACTATACCAGAACCAGGAACAGTTAAGATAAATGTCTACAGCATCACAGGACGGCATATCGAAACCCTGCTCGACCGGCATGTGAATGCCGGAGATCACACGATTGAATTCAGGGCTAAAAATCTGTCAAGCGGCATATACTACTACAGGATTGCCGCTGGTGGATTCCAGGCTGTGAGAAAGATGATCTATTTAAAATAGCCGCTTTTGATCAACAGAATTATGAAGACAGCCCAATAATATAAAAACCGGGCAGTATCTTTAATCAATCCATCAGTTTAATGATTTGAATGCAGCCGGTCAGGATCTGGTAATTCATGACTTCCCGGCATCTCTTAAAAAATGAATGGCGTCACCGGTTGCAAACTCAGTGGTTGAAGAAAAGAGAATTGATACCCGATTATACTAGCTGCTATTCAGACAAGATCATTTTCATTTCCATCATTGGTCCATATGGATGTATCTTGGATTTCGGTCATTATTAGTTGCCCCGATTTTCGTTTAAGGCATTCTGAAACCGGCAATCATACGATCCATCTGCGCATCCAGTTTTGCGTCAACAATCTGCCGTGAAGGGTCACCGTCGTACCATTGCATGATCTCCTCCGCCCCCCGGGCAAACGGAATGACTGCCGCAAAATCCGGCACCACGCGCCTGATCTTTGTATTGTCGAATATCATGCTGTGGGCTTTATCCCCCAACAGACTAGCCCCCCAGCCGGCGTCCGCCCGGACGATCCAGTCCGACGGAATATGCACGATGTCGGCTTCCCTTCCCGCGGCCCGGGCGACCAGCTCAAATATCTGGTTCCAGGTCAGCAGTTCATCCGAGGTGATATGAAAAACCTCGCCGATCGCATGATTATTTCCTAATAAACCCGTGAAGCCTTTGGCAAAATCACGGTGATGGGTCAGGACCCACAGCGAACTCCCGTCACCATGGACGATCACCTTCTTGCTCCGGCGCATCCGGTCAACCACTGTATACCCGCCGTGAATGGGCAGCAGCGTGCAGTCGTAGGTATGGGAAGGCCGGACGATCGTGACCGGGAAGCCGTCATTCCGGTATGCCTGGATGAGCAGCCCTTCGCAGGCTATTTTATTCCGCGAATATTCCCAGTACGGGTTGGCCAGCGGCGTGGATTCGGTGACCGGCAGCTGCACCGGTGGTGTCTGGTAGGCGGAAGCGGAACTAATAAAAATATACTGGCGGGTGTTGTCCCGGAAGAGGATCAGGTCATTCTTCACATGCTCCGGGGTGAACGCGATCCAGTCGACGACCACATCAAACGTCATGCCATTCAATACCGACCTGACCGATTTCAGGTCACGGATGTCGGCATGCAGGAGATGCACCCCCTCCGGAAGCGGCCTTTTTGTCTGGCCGCGGTTCAACAAATACAGTTCGATGCCGCGCTCGACCGCCAGTTGCGAACATGCCGAGCTGATGACGCCGGTGCCGCCGATAAATAATACTTTCATAGAGATAATAACCCCCTTTTATGTTTTTACCACGGTATATTATACAAGCTAAAGTAAAAATGTAATTGCAAACAAGTAAAAGGTATGATGGAAGTTTATATTGTCACAACTTTGCTTTTTCGGTTTTTTTTTATATTTTGCTCCCGTGAAAGCCAGAGATATTGCCTCCAAACGTTTTTGGGGCAGGATGCCCCCCCGGAGCACCTTTCTGTTCCTTCTCGCTGTCTTTCTTGTTTTTGCTCCGGTCGGTTTTGTTACCGATATCTGGTCGGGCGGAGATCTATCCATGGTCCGGCTGGTGCTCAGTGTGCTCTATTCGGGATTTGTGGCTATCGGATATGCCTACGCCTTTACCCGCAATTTAAAAGTGCTTCCCTTGACTATAATCTTTCAATTCGGTTTCCATTTCATTCCCTGGGGGGCGTATTTCCCGGGCGGGCCTGAAACCGCGGCCGCGATCCAGAACCGGATGATCTTAGACGGCATAGGGATTATAGTATGCATTATATTAGCTTATGTTTTCTTCATCATGTTTATCTCAGCTGAAGGTATCAAACAGATCGCGCTTTCCCGGGAAATGGAACTGGCCGGTGAGATCCACCGGGTACTGGTGCCCGATTTCAACGTGACCAACCGGGAATTTGACATTACCGGACGGTCCAGTCCTACCGATGAGGTGGGGGGCGATCTGATCGATATGATCGCCGGTAAAAACGAGACGATTGTGTATATGATCGATGTATCCGGTCATGGTGTCGGTCCCGGCCTGCTTTCAGGGATGTTCAAGGCCTCCATGAGGTCACTATATGAACCTGGAAAAACGCTGCAGACCGTGGTAAATCATATCCACGGTGTGCTTCTGGACCACCGGAAGAAAGGCATGTTCATCACTTTTGGCGGCCTGCGTTTTTACGAACAAAATAAGATTGAACTGGTTCTGGCCGGGCATCCGCCCATTATCCGGATCGATAAACAGGGTAATTTTGAGGAAACAAAGTTCACCCAGCTGCCGCTGCTTGCCCTGCGCGGTTATAACTTTGATCATCAAATGTTGACCGCACAGCCCGGAGACCTGTTTATCATTTATTCCGACGGTATCATTGAAACCAACGATAAAAAAGGATTGGAGTTCGGTTTTGAGCGGCTTCGGGAGCTCCTCAGGGCCAGTCATAGACTGCCTGTACAAAAAATTTCAGAACGGGTGTATACCGAGCTCAAGCGCCACGGTCAGAGCAGCGATGACCAATCTCTGATCGTTATCCGGAAAAATTGAATCTTCAGGGCTGACAGCAAAAATCGTCATCTGTTAAAGGATAATATAGATTGCAGAATATTGATTAATCCGCCTGGCTGGGTATAAACGCCTGAAAAAATTCAAATAAGTTATTATTTGTAAATTTCTCAGGTTATTTATTCCAGTAAACTTTGAAATATCCTGTTTTGTGAATAAAGTAATTTATTGTAATCCAATATCGATAAGATTAAATTAAAATATTAGTACTTCTTCTGCTTCGAATTTCATTTGATTTTACCGACATCAGGCCAATTACAAAACTGGGTGATAAATTGTTTTTTTATCCACCATATCTGATGAGCTGAGGGAAGGGTGAAAATTATTATCACCTGATCTTATCAATAATTATAAAATTAACCGGTAATCAATCAATAATTGGAGGTTTTATGTGGCCCGGGATAGCTAAAATTTTTCTTGGTATCTGGATGATATTTTCCGCTTTCTTTGATCCACTGCAAAGCCCTTACAACCTGATGGCTGTGGGCTTAATGTGTTCTGTCTGCTGTTTCTGTTCGAATTCAATATGGCTGGGATTGGCGACCGGAATTATCGGATTCTGGCTTTTTTCAATGGGCATGCTATTCCTCTTAAATGCGGTCGCCGTGTTGTCGCCGGTATCTTTTCTCGTCTCCGGTATATTGCTGTTTATTTTAGGCATGCTTTCTCAGGTTCTTCGTCTTTACCGGTCTAAATCCGTTGTCACGACTGCTTAAACAGCCCATGATTTAACAAAAATCATAATTTATCAAACGAGATTTGTTATCATAACATAAACACCTGGCTGATATACCGCGCAATAAATATGGAGGTGCAGGTATGTGCTTTATTGTCAGTTTTATTCCGGCTACCATTTTCGTAACCATTGGATATTTTGTTCTCTTCTCCTCAAAAAAGGCCGAAGGTCCAATCAGTAAATTCGGATTTATTCTGGCGATCTGGTTATTTATCGTTGCCGCGCTCTATCCGGTCTGCGGTGCATATGTCACGCTCTCCGGTAAATGTCCTATGGAAAAAATGATAGAAAATATGACCCTGCCTCGTCAGCCTTGAATCACAATATCAGATCTTTATAAGAACCGGACCGCTATCTTTAAAGATATAAGATTGTTGGCTCTCTGAGCTGGTCGCCAACTGCCGGACCGGGCGAAACGTTATCTTTTTTCTATCCCCAAAAGCCTGTGTTTCCATTGAACAAGGATTTTCTCTGACATGATTCATGATGTATGTTATACCACTCCGGCTTAATTTTCCTGATTTATATTGCAATCATACGATAAGTTTGTATATTTGATTATACAATTCTCAGCTCTATTTTCGATTTCACAAAATACTGAATTTCTCAAACTCGTATTCACACACAACTTATACCTGATGCAACACCAATGTCTGCAAATTATATTTATTTACGGATATCGGTTTTTTTTCTGGAGAAGCAAATCAAAGGAGGAGATTATAATGAAATCACACATTGCGTTATTATGCACCTTGTTATTTCTCATGGGCCAATCATCTGTTCTGGATGCTCAGATCCCGGAGACCATTTCTTATCAGGGGATTCTGAGCGATACTTCCGGTATTCTTAAACCTGACGGTAATTATACATTTGCCTTCAGTCTTTATGATACCGGCTCCGGTGGCAGTCCTTTATGGAGCGAATCCAAATCCCTCGAAGTCCGGCGCGGTCTCTTCTTCACTTTTTTAGGGGATCAGACACCTTTCGGTAATTCTGTTTTCTTTGATAAGCCATATTGGCTGGGAATTAAAGTCGGTAACGAACCGGAATTGTCACCGCGTATTCCGCTTACCAGTGTTGGGTACAGCTTCCATGCTTTGCGGGCCGACACGGCGATGTTTTCCATGTCGGCCCCAGCGGATACGACCTGGATAGAAAGTGGGTCTGACATCTATTACCTCAGAGGGAAAGTCGGTATCGGAAATTCCTCCCCCGTCTACAGACTTGATATCGAAGGGGGTGACAGTCCGTTACAAATCACCGGCGGCGGGCCGGTTTTTCCAAAATTCAGGTTTAATGTTGAGACGGGGGGCTATTCCGTTTACCGCATGTTTGACAACAATACCAGCGAGGATTTCAGACTGGCGACAAACGGGGATTCCTGGTTGAACGGCGCCGGAAATGTCGGCATTGGGACCGCCAGCCCGACCCGGAAACTGGATGTTTCCGGCACCGCAAAAATGACCGGGTTTGAGCTGTCTACGGGCGCCGCTGCAGGTTATATATTAACTGCAAATGCAACCGGAGTGGGCACCTGGCAGCCAGCGTCCGTTGGTGGCGCCGAAACCCTCGATGAGGCATATGACGGCACTGGTTCCGGTGCCGGCCGAACCATTACCGCCGATGCCGGTGCGGTCGATATCGATGGTCCCGATGGACTCCGTGTCGAGGGGAATACCTCTGTCGGCGATGAACTGAATCCGGCAGGCGATATCCTTCTCCAGGCTACGCGGCAGTTAGATGCGGCCACCCCCCGATGGGGCGTTTTATCAGAACTGAAAAATACCAGCACCGGCCAGATGATCGGTGTTCTGGGCGGGGCCCATGCAACAACCCAGGGTTCCGGCGGCAACGCGACCGGTGTATACGGATTTGCTTCCAACGACAACAGCCTGCGGATAGGTGTCAATGGTGTCGCGCAGCGCACGTCATCGGATGACGTCAACGGGGCTTCGGTTGGCGTGGAGGGCAGAGCCTTTTACGGGGTGACGGCCTACGGTGTATCGGGCGTGGCCTCAGATGCCTCAACCGGCTACGGTGTATACGGAAATGCCTTCAACAACACAACCAGTTATGCGGGTTATTTTGCAGGGAATGTCGAGGTTACCGGAACACTGACCAAAGGTGCCGGATCCTTTAAAATCGACCATCCGCTCAGTCCGGAAAATAAATATCTGTATCACAGTTTCGTCGAATCGCCTGATATGAAAAACATTTATGACGGGGTGGTTGAATTAAATGGTGACGGGGAGGCTGACGTCCGGCTTCCGGAGTGGTTTGAGGCCCTAAACCGGGATTTTCGTTATCAGCTCACCTGCATCGGTGGTTTCGCACCGGTGTATATCGCAGAGGAGATAAACGATAATCGTTTTAAAATTGCCGGCGGCCAGGCCGGTTTGAAGGTTTCATGGCAGGTTACCGGTATCCGTCAGGATAAATTCGCTGAAGCAAACAGAGTCCCACTTGAAGAGGACAAGCCATTTGATCAGGTCGGAAAATATCTTCACCCGGAATCCTACGGTCTGGGTGCGGAATATGGTATCGATTATGACAATCATAAATTTCTGGTGCAAAAGCTGGAGGGAGCTGATCAATGAAAATTAGAAGAGCTGGAGTAAAAGAGAATTTATATCTGTGTATAATGCTGTCACTCATGATCTTTGTGTACCCGGCTGACACTTTTTCCCAGAGCAGTGCCATCGGATGGTATGCCTTCAACATGGGATTTGCCCGACCCTCATCTGCAAATACTATGATAAAATCCGCGGCAGGCCAGATATTTGTTGGCTTTGGTGAACAAGGCAATACGCTGATTGAAAGTGGCTTTCTGGTGGATACATTGTATCGGGGGCAAGTTATGTCTGTTGACCAGGAAGATGTTGAAACACATCCTTTGATTTATTCCCTCGGCCAGAATTATCCCAATCCATTCAATCCGCAGACTGTAATCACATTTACACTGCCGAAACCTGAAGATGTCAAAATATCGGTCTACAACATGCTGGGCCAACGAATAATGATAGTGTTAGACAAACCGCTGCAGACCGGTCAGCATCAGGTTGAATTCACCGCGCCAAACCTGGCAAGCGGTGTATACTTCTACCGGATTGAAGCCGGAGAATACCGGGCCGTGAAGCGGATGGTTCTGCTGAAATAGGAAAATATCTTTTAAAAGGATCCGAACAGACTAGATGTAAACGTTGATAGCAAAGAAGCCTGTGTTTTAAATGGACACAGGCTTTTCTGTCAATTACCGCATTAGTTTTATTTCTGAACATGTTGTGAAAATTATTGCAAACAGGCGCCATTTTAGTATATTAGTATGTTGTAATAGAAAAACTACCCAGACTGCCTAATTTCTGATACTCCTCTTAAAGACGATAAACAGATAATTTATCAATTTTAATTTGATCATCAAGAATTTCGCTTTTATCTGCCAGCAGCGTCGGCTTTAGATAAAAGAATATTGTTAAACATCAGGAGAACTAAAAATGAAAACACTAACTTTTACCGCCATTATGATTTTCCTTGGGATCATCTGGGTCTCCGGAGGGGTGGCGCAGGAACAGGAAACAGCCGGTTTTCATCAGCATGATGGCTTTTTTCTGAGAATGCACGGCGGGGTAGGATCGGGTAAGATAGTGGAGGAGGATATTCTGGGAAGTGATATGACTTTCTCAGGAATGGCCGGTGTCTTCCGGTTTCAGATTGGAGGCAGCGTTGCGAATAACCTGGTCCTGTTCGGCGAAATAGGTGCCTTTGTCCTGTCCGATCCCGATCTGGAATGGGGAACCGCTTCAGGTAAAATGGAAGGTGTGGATCTGTCCATCAGTGATTTCGGGGCCGGACTCAGTTACTATTTTATGCCATCCAATGTTTACCTCTCCGGTACGGTTACCATCAGCCGTGATAAAATTGAAATCGAGGAATTAAAACGTTCCGCATCGACACAAAGCGGTGTCGGATTCTATTTTTCGGTCGGCAAGGAATGGTGGGTCTCTGCCGACTGGGGGCTGGGAGTTGCCGGATTTATGTATTTCAGCCAGACAACCGATAAAGATGAAAGTGCTAATAAAGAATACACGGTAAAAAATACCGTTTTTGGTCTGGTATTCTCTGCCACGTATCACTAAAGAAAGGGTAAATGGCGTTTATTCCTGAGTGAATGAATACCTTGATTTATTACTCATCCACCCCGGCAATAAAAAACGCAGGTGTTTTTATTGGAAAGTCCTTATGCATATGATTGGCTGCCTGGTAATTTGTTTTTCAGGGAGTTAACCACACCAATTCTATGCCTTTAGGTTTTAGCTGGACGGGCTGATTTTTAAACGGGAGGTTGGTTATGATCAACTCAATCAAAGCAGTAATCGTCATTTTATCCCTCATGTTGTTCTGTCATTGTGAAGGGCCCGAGGGACCAATGGGGCCTGCGGGAGAACAGGGTTCTCAGGGTCTGCAGGGCTATCGCGGTGAGCAAGGGGATACCGGGCCGCCGGGAGAATCCGCGCCGGTACCCGAATTTGCCGGTTTTTATCAGACAACAAATCTCGAGGATACCTATTTTATTTTCCTCGGTATCGACCGCTTTTTTGCCGTTTTCAGGCAATTTGGCAGCTACCACCCGGATGCAGGCAATACGATTTTAATCTGTGAGGGCTCTTATAGCTGGGATGGGGAAATGTATAACGAAAACTGGATCTATTTTAAAACAAATATATACGACATAACCGGCAGCGAAAATTCTTATGTCTATATAAAGAAATATTATACCCTAAGGCAGGCGCTCGGCGAACCATTGTTTGGCGAAGGCGAAGGTGAGGAACCCGTACAAATAGCTCGTATGGATTAGCTTTTAGGACACTTTTAAAAGTAATTTGTTACTTTCTTATCCGCCGGTAGACTGGTCGATTGCATAGTCTTCCCCTTCAAGTCATCCAGGGGATCGTCAATCGATGGACATGTCCTGACAGATTTATTTAAACCTTATGATCCATTCAAAAATGAATACGCATGATCGTATCTGAATCGCAGGAGTAATTGGAAGATGCAAAAATGCCATGATAGGAATAAAAGAACCGTCCGGCCCGTTATCTGGGCTTCCGTTTTACTTATCCTGGTTTTAAGCCATGCTCTGAACGCTGCACAAAAAGGCCGCTGGATGAAATATCCATTGCCCGACGGGTTGCCGGCTACCTGGTACCGGGCAGTGGGAGAAAACTGTCTCATCTTTGCCGGCGCGGAAGACAGCCTCATCGTCGCCTATGATATACATGCAAGTTCCTGGTATACCCATGAGGTATCTACCGGTCTGCCCTGGCACGCCAGTGCCGCTGCCGGCGATGATGCGGCGATGGTCTGGAACGACTCAATTGTTGTCGCTTACAGTGCTCTGACCCACGAGTTTGTGACATTGGATTACGAAGGCTCCCTTTTGGGCTCGGATGCAGGATATGGCTGCAGCGGTTATCTGGCCTATTTTTTGACCGACATGTATTTTTACGTCTTCGACGCCGAAGCGGCGCAATGGTTTCAGCATTCCTATAATAAACCGACACAGGATATCGATGCGATCTGGGTGCATATTTCCGGTGGAAAGGACGATGTCCTGGTGGAGCTGGCGAATCGCTATGGTTGGATCGAGCGATCGTTAATCGTTTTCAGCCATCATACCAGGACCTTCAGCGAGATCAATGCCGATAATCTGGTCCATGAGCGGCTGGACCATGGATTTGTTTTCTGGGTCGTCAATGATTTTTTCGGCGGTTACAGCGCCTTTACCGGTGACTTCGATAAAATTACCATCGCAAATATATTTTATGTTACAGATACCTCGCCGGGAGCGAAGCTGCTTCATCCACGTACGACCTTCACATTTTTCTACCGGGTTGAAAAAGAACACCCGGAGTATACCGGCTATATCTGTGCCTATGACACCCGCCACGGATTCTTTCAAACCGCCGGTTTTGATCATTTTATTCTTGAAGAGGGATTGTCCACCTTCGACTCCTGGTCGGGATCTGAAATGGGATTTCAGGGGGTGCGAAATGCCGGCGGGGATGAAAGCGTGGCCTATTATGTTTACAATGGACAAAACCACACCTTTACCTATACCGGCTCTCCCATATATTATTGCGGCTTTGGCCGGCCCCATTGTTGCGGCGGATCTGTTTTTACCGGATATGACTACTTTACTGTTATGGCCTATGACGCCAGACATCAGCATCTGGCAAGTGCGGCCCTGCCCCAACGGGTGGAAGGCTTTCAGGCCGGGATAAGTCTTGCCGCGGGCAGGGATTGGACACTTGCCGATGTAAAGCGGGTGTATTCGGACACATTGTTTATATACAGCTACAACGGCAATACCCATGCTATGACCGTACGCAGGGAGTATACCACCGAAACATCGGGCAGTGGATATTATGCCAGAATAGTTGCCGAAAATGTATGTGGCTTTATCATTATGGATAAATTTCTGCTTTATGCTCCCGGTCTGGACAAATGGACGGAGAAACCAATTAACCGGGATAAACTGATTTTCGGGAACCAGCGTGATTATATCTATTATCTGGATGGCGACCAATTAAAGCTTTTCAACGGATCGACCGGCCAGGACGATATTACCCTGCCTTTCGGATATGATACCTATTGGTATATGGATAATTACACCTATAAGCAGGATAATTTTTTTATTGCTTACAACAGTGATAATCAGTATGTGGCCTATAGCGTGTACACCGGAACAACCAGTACTTACAGCAGTGATTTTCTCGCCTACCGATATGGTCATGAAGCGGTGGTGGTGCTTGGCAAGGGCGGATCAGTGGATAATTTGCGGCATCACGTTACCTATAATGCGCTGGAGGATTGCTGGGTATCCTTGATAATCACGGCGGAAGAAGGCCATCGCAGCAATATTTCAACCGGGGGTAAAACAGCCTTGCTGATTGCCAGCAACGGATTTCTGTTTGCCTTCGATCCCACACAAAATGCCGTAAAAATTGATGATCGATCACGGTTTGAATTGCATGAGCATGTACAATTCCAATTGTATCAGAATTTCCCCAATCCTTTTAATTATGCCACAAAATTAAGATTCTATCTCCCCAGGTCAGAAACGGTTAAAATAGAAATCTATAACATCAGAGGGCAAATTATAGAAACACTTTTAAACAAACCGATGAGACCAGGCTATCATGAAGTCGTTTTTGATGGAACGCTGCTGTCATCCGGCGTCTATCTCTATAAACTTGAAGCTGGTGCATTCCTGGATATGAAAAAGATGGTTCTGCTCAGATAGTGTCATATGACTATATGATAGATTTTTTTACAGGATTGACAGGATAGATTCATGAGGTGATGATAAGATGTTCAAATGTGTGAGTATGAATAAAATTATATATTAAATATTGAAATTATTATGTTTAGAAGTATTCGCGTTTGCTGTTATCTTGTTATCCTGTCGATAAAAATAGTGCTGTGGTCATATGATTCAAATTAAAGGTTATAATCACCGACTAGGAACAACCAGATGTCATGTAGGAAGCACGTACAGGTACATTTTATCTAATACCGATTCCTGAAACACTGAATATTAATATAAACAGGTATATGTTTCGCGAATCTGATTGCATCCATGATATGAGTTTGTATATTTATTACACTGAAACAGATTCAGGCCGCCCAGGTTAATTATTTTCCTGACATCCGCTTAACGACAACAGACAGGCGATTTAGAGGCCAGACACCAATTCTTGTAATCTAGTATATATGTCATATAGGATATTAAACCTTATCAAAAATTGCTGGAGTTAAGAATGAAAAATGCGGCAGGTATATTTTGCCTTATCATGATCATCTTCAACAGCCCGAACCCGGTTGTCGGTCAATGGGTCCAGACAAACGGGCCTAACGGTGCGTCGGTTCTTTGTTTTACCAGCATGGACGAGGATCTGTTCATCGGAACTGACGGTGGCGTCTATCATTCCACGGATAACGGCGACAGCTGGAATTTGGTCGATGACGGTATGTGGAATCCGACTGTCCTGAGTCTTGCCACCCTGGGATCAGAGCTCTTTGCCGCAACCCATGGAGGCGGTGTATTTCGCTCGACAAACAAAGGTACGACCTGGTCCCCTGCCAATAACGGATTGGGGGGCTCAACCTCCTCCCTTGCCGTTATCGGTTCATTTCTGTTTGCCGGCGAGTTCAGTACAAGCGGCGGTGTGTTTCGTTCCGACAATCTTGGTTCTTCCTGGACACGCGTTGGAACCATTACCGATCAGATCGGAACTCTTGCCGTTATCGATACCATTCTGTTTGCCCAGACCAGACAGACCGGTGTATACCGGTCGACTGACTACGGTACCAGCTGGATCCCGGTAAACACCGGTCTGCCGATTGACACGACGATCTGCCTGCTTGCCCCATTCGATACCATCCTCTATGCCGGGACAAGCATCGGATTGTACTGCTCTACCGACTACGGGGACAACTGGACCGAAGTTGATATGGTGACCAACGATATGGTCTTTAACAGTGCCTCCATCGGGACCACCCTGTTTATCGGTACCGGCAACGGCGGCATCTATTCGACCGATGACGGAACAAACTGGAAAACGGTGACCACCAGTCTGTATCACAACTGCCTCTATGCACACGGTTCCGATCTGTTTGCCGGAACCAGTCGCGGTGTATATCGTTCGGAAGATCTCGGCGAAACCTGGACGGAAGGTTTTGCCGGTCTGATCAGCACTTCGGTACGCGCAATGATGACCTGGGGTGATTATCTTTATGCAGTAACCCTCAGCGGAACTTTCCGGTCGAATGACGGCGGCATTAGCTGGACATCTTTTGGGCCGGGCGGGCATTCCATCGCCATCGATGAACATCATTTTTACATCGGCAGTTCCGGTCACGTGGTGTGTTCCACTGACAACGGGGTGAACTGGGAATGGGTACCAGTAGCGCCGGGATTATTTGTCAGGGCGGTTGCACTCCATGGGACGGATCTCTTCGCCGGCATGGATGGTGAAGGTGCCGGCGTCTACCGCATCACCTATAACGCTCCCGGCTGGTGGACCATTACGCAAACCACATTGAGAGATATCGCGATCCGGTCACTTCTGGTAAAGGATGCGAACATTTTTGCCGGAACCGATAATGGGATTTTTCTTTCAGAAAATAATGGGACCAGCTGGACCCAGCTCAATAATGGACTGCCGGACTCCCCCGTGATGGCACTGGCCGCTGGTGACACCTTTATTTTTGCCGGAACCCAGAATGCCGGCATCTTTCGTTCACCGGATAACGGCAAAAATTGGACACCCGTGAATACCGGTCTGACCTGGATGGAAGTCATTTCCTTTGCCGTCAGCGAAGATACGGTTTTTGCCGGAACGTGGCGGGGCGGGGTTTTTTTATCAGTAAATAACGGGGATATCTGGCGGCCAGTAAACAGCGGTCTTGTCGATTTTGGATCGGATGCCTCAACGGTTATTCACGCACTGGCCATTCAAAATCCATATATCTATGCCGGCACCCGCGGTGCCGGGGCATGGCAGCGCCTGTTATCCGAAATGAATATAGCGGTTGCAGTGACTTCTCCCAACGGGGGTGAGCAATGGAAAGCGGGTTCAACCGAATTTGTTACCTGGACATCATCCAATATCCAGAATGTAAAGATAGAATATTCTACCAACAGTGGCAGCAGCTGGAATCCGATTGTAAACTCCACGGCAGCCGTCCCTGCCGGCTACCCATGGCTTATACCGGTTGTTGCATCGGAAAATTGCCTGGTGCGCATAAGTGATATATTGGATGATTATGTCAATGATGTCAGTGATAATTTGTTTACAATTTACCAGCCATCCCTTACCCTCATTTCACCGAATGGCGGTGAAAACTGGAAAGCCGGTTCGACAGACACGATTAAATGGATATCGGATAATATTGAAAATATCAAAATTGAATATTCGGTCAACGGAGGTATGGAATGGCATTTGATCGTAAACACTATTGCGTCCAGTCCCTCTGCTTATCCCTGGACGATCCCCGATACTCTATCCACAAACTGTCTGGTCAGGGTCAGTGATGTCCTGGATGCAAAAACAAATGATATAAGCGACAACCTGTTTACGATCTACCGCCCATCACTGCTGCTGCTGGAACCGGATGGTAAGGAGCGCTGGAAGGCAGGATCGACGCAAACGATCAAATGGATATCGGACCATATAGACAGTATAAAGATCGAATATTCTCTCGATGGTGGTACGGATTGGAATACGGTTGTTAATAGCGTAGCCGCCATCCCTTCCACCTATCTATGGATGCTTCCCGATACTCAGTCTACAAGCTGCCTGGTTAAGATCAGTGATGTTTTGGACGCAGGAATTAAAGATGTTAGTGATGCGCTGTTCACCATCTACCGCCCTTCGCTGGTCCTTACTTCACCAAACGGAAGCGAAAAATGGAAATCCGGGACAATCGATACAATTAAATGGGTATCGAATTACATCCTTAATATCAGGATAGATTATTCTGCCGACGGGGGTGATAAGTGGAGTCCGGTTGTTGATGCTATACCGGCAGCTGATTCCGTTTACCACTGGACGATTCCCGATACCGTATCGACAATCTGCATGGTCAGGATCAGTGATGTTTCGGACAGCAGTGTCTATGATGTAAGTGACACCTGTTTTGCCATTGAAACTGTACCGGCCGGAATACTTTCAGCGGGAAACGGAATACCTCGTGAATACCGCCTGCTGCAAAATTATCCCAATCCGTTCAATCCGCAAACCCAAATAAAATTCGCTCTTCCTGAACCTGAATTCGTTAAAATAGAGGTCTATAATCTCCTTGGCAGGAAGATCTGTACATTGATCAATAAAGCCATGCCTGCCGGTTATCATGAAGTTGGATTCAACGGGCAATATCTGGCCTCCGGGATTTACCTGTACCGGATGGAAGCGGGCGCGTTCCAGGCTGTACGAAAAATGATGCTCCTGAGATAGTGTCGTATAGTAAGAACACATAAAGGAATCTTATGGGATGAAAGGAAATGAATTGTACCCCCCTTCTCGGGTGTTAAATACAATAATTATTTGTTTCCGGAGATTTATTGCTTATTTTTTATACCAATAAGAGTGTTATACTCTAAACATAAAATTTTTGCATTGTTCAGCTCTTTCAACTTCTTAACTTTATTACGATTAATACTATATGTTCATAAGAATTGGGCAGAAAGTCTCACATTATAAAATCCTGCATAAACTGGGTGCGGGGGGCATGGGGGTGGTCTACAAGGCCCATGATACCCGGCTCAAGCGCACGGTTGCCCTAAAATTCCTTCCCCCTGCCATCTCAGAAGACCCCGAAGCCAAAGAACGCTTCATCAATGAAGCACGTACCGCCTCCACCCTGGATCATCCTAATATCTGCAGTATCTATGATATTGAAGAATCACAATAAAGATCTGGGTGTGCACATATTAAAGAAAGAGGCCGATGACTGGAAAATATATGGCGATCAGCAGTAATGTACTGAACAGAGTATAAAAGACCGCCCCTGATGGCGGTCTTTTTTTTTATAATACTCTAAACGTCCGTTTGGGGTTTGCCGTCCGGATGGTTTTTGATCACGCTCATTGCGCTGGCGATCATTCCGGAGATATCGGCCACGTTTGACGGGATGATGATCGAATTGTTGGTCCGGGCCAGCTTGCCGAACTCATTGATATACTGCTCGGCCACCCGCAGATTTACCGCGTTCACCCCCCCTTTTTCATTGATTGCCGAGGCAATTTCCCGGATCCCCATTGCTGTCGCCATGGCAATCTTTTCGATTTCCGCCGCTTTACCTTCGGCCTCATTGATCCGGCGCTGCTTCTCGCCTTCCGACCGCGCGATCAGCTCCTGCTTGTCCCCTTCCGCCCGGTTGATCTCGGCCTGTTTGTCCCCTTCGGATTCGGCGATCAGGGCCCTCTTCTCGCGCACGGCCCGCATCTGCTTTTCCATCGCATCCTTGATGCTCTGGGGCGGAACAATATTCTTTACTTCATAGCGGGTCACCTTTACGCCCCAGGGATCGGAGGCCTTGTCGACCGCATCCACGATCTGGGTGTTGATCGTATCGCGTTCCTCAAACGTCTTATCCAGCTCCAGTTTCCCGATCACACTGCGCATGGTGGTCTGCGCCAGCTGGGTGGCCGCGAACTGATAGTTGTTGATCCCGTATGATGCTTTCTGGGGATCGATGACCTGCAGATACAGGATGCCATCCACCTCAACCGCGATATTATCCTGGGTGATACAGGTCTGCGACGCCACATCCAGGGCCTGCTCTTTCAGGGTGTGTTTATAGGCAATCTTGTCGATGAAAGGCACCAGAATGTGCAGGCCGGCTAGAAGGCTGCCGCGATATTTTCCCAAACGCTCGACGATAAACGCCGTTTTTTGCGGAACAATTTTTATCGTCTTGGCAAAGATGATCAGGACCACAATGACCAGTCCGATCAGAAATACGGTTCCAGCATTCATTTTTTTCTCCTTTCAAACGTTTTTAGCTATTCCGGAAATCTATCTTTGTTGATTGCCGATTATACCCGCTACAGCGGTTCGACAATCAGGGTTATGTTTTTCTTTCCGATTATCTTTACCATCCTGCCGGCCGCAATGGTTTCCCTTGCTTCCGCGTTCCAGGTGCTACCCCGGAATTCCACCCGGCCGTGCTTCTTGGGCGTGATCCTCGCGACCACCACCGCCTCCTGCCCGGTGATATCATCCTCCAAGTCATACCCGGTTGTCTGAACTGTCTCGAGCCGCCGCACAAATAATTTTCTGAACCACTTGCGTAAAAATACCAGGGAGAGGATCGACAAGATAATAAAGATGAACAGCTGGGTATTAAGCGGGAGCGGTACAAACAGGCAGATCAGGGCGACAATCCATGCACCGATTCCAAAGAATACGGTAATCAGGCCCGGGATGGCAAATTCCAGTAAAATCAGGACCAGCCCGACCACAAACCAGATAACCTCAGGTGATTCCCAGTTCATTAGGATTCCTTTCTTTCCGGATTTTTATTACTTTGTTGTTCCAACATGATCATACACAAATATACCGGTATTATTCGAAGAGAGAATACAGCCGGTTTAAATTATGGTAAAATTCCTTTTGAGGATACAACAAATCCAAATAAATTTCGTTATCTTTATAACTAAAAGACAGGTGATCAATTGAAAGAATATCTGAAATGGTGGCTTTTGATACCGGCCGCACTGCTGGCAGTCTATTTCCTGCTTCCCTTTGATCTTCGCTATAATATTCCTGAGGGTATGAGCCGATATCAGATCCGGGATATGGCATATGCGTTCTTATTACAAAACGGCTATGATCTCACCGGCTATAATTGTGTGGTCACCCGCCAGACAAATTATCCAAATCTTGTTTACCTGGAAGGTGAGCTGGGCGCTGAATCAACCGGAGATCTGGTTGAACAAAATTTTATTCCCGATATTCGATGGCAGGCACGATATATTAAAAACATACCTATTGATCAACACCAGACATATTATGATGTCTGGATTTCTCCGACCGGAAATATTGTCGGTTTTTCCAGAAATATTCCCGACACCCTTACCTTGTCATCGTTGGAAGAAAGTAATGCCCGCGATAAAGTCATTTCCTATGTAAAAGACAAATTCTATTTTAACCTGAATACATTTGAATTAAAGCAGTCCGAACAGAGACGTAAAATAAATCGCACAGACTACCAGTTTATCTGGGAGAAACCCGCAGCGTTTGTGGACGGGACCATTCGGCTGACCGCCCTGGTGCAAGGGGATATGGTTGGGATGATTGAACCATCATTTGAACTGCCGGAAAATGTCCAGACAATCCTCAGTTCAAAGATAACGCAGGTGACCTTATTATATCTGATTCAGTTTATCGCCATTACGATAATCTTTATTTTTGCACTGATCCTTTTTCTTAAGAAATATCACGAAGGTGAGGTTTCGGTTAGTCTCGGGCGGAATATTTTTCTGATCTTTTTCATCATCGGATTTTTACGGAGCGTTAATGAATTCTCCACCGCCGGTGTAAATGTCGGAATCGGCAATCTCAGCCCGCGAAATATCCAGATTATTATCTTCCTCTTTGAGGTATTGCTTAAAAATGTTTTCCTGGGTGTCTTTCTGCTCACCAGCTGGTCGGTTGGTGAGGCGCACGCCCGTGCCATCTGGCCTGAAAAACTGATTGCCATCGATGGCCTGCTGAACCGCAAGTTTTTTACCGTTTCATCCGGTGTATCGCTGTTGCGTGGTGGGAGCATCGGATTTGCTATGGCAGCAGGATTTATGCTGATTACCTGGATGCTGACCGGCAAGGGATCTGATATTCATACCCTCAGGCTTAGTTTTAGTGATATTTTTCAATATTTTATACCGGCAGTCACAGTTATTCTGTCGGTCATCATGACTGTTATGATCTGTGAAATTGTTTTTCGTTTCTTTTTAATAAATGTCTCCTATCAGAAATGGCATAAAAAATGGCTTTCCTTGCTCATCTCCGTGGTTGTATGGCCATTTGGCTATTTTCTCCTCTCTGATTTCCCTGTTTTCACCTCCCTGCCAACTAGTATATTACTTGCACTGGCATCAGGACTTTTATTCGGCTGGTTGTATTTTAAATATGATCTGTTAACAGTCATAGCTGCCAATGCAGCTGCTCATCTGGTCTTGTTGTCCATCCCGCTGGTTGCTTCCAGTGCGCTCTGGCATCAATTTTCATTTTATCTGCTATTGGCCGTGCTGCTGATTCCTGCCGTTCAGATTATTGTGAGTTTCGCCATTAAACAGAAGTTTCAGTTTAACGGGCTGACCATGCCAAAACATATCCGCAGAATAAGCGAACGGGAACGCATGCAGAAAGAACTTGAAATCGCCCGCTCGGTACAGCTGGGATTATTGCCGACCGAAAATCCGAACATCCCCGGATTTGAAATTGCCGGCCTGTGTCTACCAGCCAAAGAAGTAGGTGGTGATTATTTTGACTATATCAATCTTAGCGGGAATAAGCTTGGAATAGCCATTGGAGATGTTTCGGGAAAGGGTGTGCCGGCAGCCATATATATGACCCTGACTAAAGGAATCCTGCAAAGTCATGCAGATGAAACTATTTCTCCAAAAGCCGTTTTAGCGAAGGTAAATCGTCTGCTCTACCGTAATATCGAAAAGAATTCTTTTGTCTCAATGTTTTATGCCATCCTTGATTATCAAAATCTTACCCTCACATTTGCCCGCGCCGGACATAACCCGGGAATTCTACTGAGCCAGGGATCACAGAAAAGCGAATTCCTCAGCACGGATGGTATTGCGCTGGGGCTTGAATACGGTGATGTCTTTGAAAGGACACTTAAAGAACATACGATACAAATAAGTCAGGGTGATATGCTGGTTTTTTATACAGACGGTTTTACCGAAGCCATGAACGAGGATTTTCAGGAATTTGGTGAGGAACGGCTGGTAAATATGATCACCAGAAATCGTATGGATAGCGCCGAACAAATTATCAAAGTTCTTCTGACAGATATTCAGAGATTTATCGGAGATGCAGAACAACAAGATGATATGACGATTGTGGTCGTAAAAGCAGTCTAAATCCCCGGTTGATATCGTTTACCGTTTGTTATTTAACGATATTTTAATTATTATTCGTTCATCAGAGAAATCTTATATCACGCATTACACCTATTCTGAATATTTTATTCAATCAAAATTGACGAAATGAGGTTGGGAATATGGGCGGTCCAGAGCGAAGACAATTTAAGCGGGTTCTGTTCACTGTCGAGGATGGTATTATCGGCACGCTTACCCTTCCGGGAAATAAGCATGAGAAAATTACGGCGCAGGTGATTAATATCAGTGAGGGGGGAATCTGTCTGACGTTCAAGCCGATTTTGAATCAGAAGATAAAGGAAGGGGATCGGCTGCTGCTCACATCGCTGCAAGGCTCCCAAAGTAAACAGCTGATCATCAATGTTGATGCGGAAATTAAATGGATCTCAGAGAACGAATTATCAAATAAAATCGGTACCGGCTGTGAGTTCATAGATCTGCTTGCTGATGAACAAAAGCGTATCAATGATATGATTGAATTCTGGTACTTACAGAAGGCTTAGAAGCGGCCTTTTTTGCCAGCGGTTGCGAACAATTTCATATCTCGGTCTGGTATTGAACACCTGAAAGTGTCGCGTTGAGGTTTAGCCATGTTTGATTTTACCGGCAAAACAGCCGTTGTAACGGGGGGCAGCCGTGGCATCGGATTTGCCACGGTTGAATTATTCGCCCGCCTGGGAGCAAATGTATCGTTTAATTATTATTTAAATGAATTGCATGCCGAAAAGCTGTTAAAAAAAATTAGTGCGTATTCGGGAAAGCCATTTTGCGATCGCTGTGATGTTTCCATATTTGCTGATGTTGAACGATTTATTGAAAATGTGACTACCCGTTTTGGTCAGATAGACATTTTGGTCAATAATGCCGGTATATGGGAATTCGGCGCTGTCGACACCATGGATGAAACTGATTGGCAGCGGACAATACGGATCAATCTGGACAGTGTCTTTTATTTTACAAAACTGGTCGTAACGCACATGAAACGGAACAAAATTAAAGGGCGGATAATAAATGTGGCTTCGACCGCCGGACAACGCGGGGAAGCTTTTCACAGCCATTATGCCGCTAGTAAGGGCGCTATTATCAGTCTGACCAAATCGCTGGCGACTGAACTCGGACCTTGCGGAATTTTGGTCAATTGTGTGGCACCGGGATGGGTTATGACTGATATGTCAAAATCCGCTATTCAAAGAGAACGAAAAAAAATTCTAAATACGATTCCGATCGGAAAGATACCTGAGCCGGAAGAGATTGCCGGACCAATTGTATTTCTGGCATCCGAACTGGCGACCGCTATTACCGGTGAGATTCTGAACGTTAATTCCGGCAGTGTACTTTGTGGATGAGTCATGCTTTGAATGGCTAAAGAAAATGTCCTGAAAAATAATACTGCTTTGATTACCGGCGGCGGCACTGGAAGAGGAAATTACACATCCGGCATCCTTTATCGTTTCCGACCTTGCTGATGACAGTAATGGCGAGGTGCTGGTTGTTAATGGGGGTATGTGGCTGAATAGAACAATTATCGATGTCAGCGAACTAACAAATATTTGGAGAGAGAAAAGAGATGACCAGAAATGAAGCGCTTGATCTGCTTTATGAATTTACCAAAACCGACAGTTTACGGAAACATGCTTTTGCTGTGGAAGCTGCCATGCGGGCCTATGCTGTTAAATATAATGAGGATGAAAATTATTGGGGCAATATCGGACTGCTGCATGATTTCGATTATGAAATGTTTCCGGACCAGCATCCTCAGCGGGGCTCCGAGATTCTTGCCGAACGCGGAATAACACAGGAAACCAGGGAAATTATTTTAGGCCACGCCAGCTTCAGCGGTGTCCCTCGGAGATTGCTTGCGGCCAAAGTTTTATATGCCGTCGATGAACTCTGTGGTTTTATTGTGGCCGTAACGCTTGTCCGGCCTAATAAGTCAGTCGGTGAAGTCAAGGTCAAGTCGGTGAAGAAAAAAATGAAAGACAAACGGTTTGCCGCTAAAGTCGATCGGGATGAAATTCGTACCGGTGCGGAAGAACTCGGTGTGGATTTCGACGCACATCTGGAATTCGTGATCAACGCTCTGAAAAATGTGGCAGAAGATATTGGTCTTAATCCATAAATTCTGAGGGCATAGTGGAACGATCCAAATTGCTGACTTTTATCAATGATTATCTCAAGATCGGTGATTTTAATGATCTTTGTCCAAACGGTTTGCAGGTCGCCGGGGCAGAAGAAGTAAAGAGCATTATTACCGCAGTAAGCGCTTCCGTTGCTCTTTTTCAAAAGGCCTCGCAATTGGGAGCTGATACGATTATCGTACACCACGGCATCATCTGGGATTCTGAGCGGCCAAGATATATCGGCGGATATCGTGAACGTATCAAGCTGCTCATTTGCCAGAATATAAATCTGCTTGCCTACCATTTACCGCTGGAC
>Ga0209536_100000654_pt1 | contig 56543 bp, 42 predicted proteins | sample DeeMarSeWOR28_12_FD_187461 | JGI IMG/M metagenome (GOLD analysis project Ga0209536, IMG submission 187461) | Marine sediment microbial communities from White Oak River estuary, North Carolina - WOR-2-8_12 (SPAdes) (version 2) | ecosystem: Environmental > Aquatic > Marine > Intertidal zone >... | reverse complement strand
AACACGAAAACCCGCATAAACTGGCGCTCACTGGCGCTGGTGAGCGCCAGTTTCCAGCTTTGGGAGCAGGAGGTCCCCGGGTGGAAGGCTCGCTCCGCGCAGGAACAACCCTGTGTGACCTGGCGGTGCGACCTAAGGTCGTTTCATCTTACGCATGATTGGCATTCAAGAGGTCAGGGACAGGTTGCACGCCCGAATCGTACCTGCCGGACGCTCTTGCGGCACACATAAGTCGGTTGACGAGGCTCGCAAAGACTCCCATCGTTCGCGCAAGTATTGAAGAAGATGTCGTGGCGGCACGATGGGAGGAGGACGAAGGTGGGGAGGCGAGTCCTGAAGGTGGTGAAGTGGGGCCTCGTGTTGTTCACGGGGGTGCTGGTACTGTTTACCGGTTGGTTCCTCACCCGGCCCACGCTCCCGGCAGACGCCTACGAGGTGTCCGAGTCACTAACGGTCGAAGCCCAGTACGCCGCCGCGGCGGATAGCGCTCAGGCCTGGGCCCGGGCGGTCGGCGGAGACCTTGGCCTCCCATCCATCTCCCTGGCGGTCGGTGTGGAGGGGGAAGTGGTATGGGCGTCAGCCATCGGGCTGGCGGACCTAGATCACGGCGTGGGCGCCACGGTCAACACACCGTACCGCATCGGCAGCGTCTCCAAGGCCGTGACTTCGGTAGGGCTGGCGCGACTGGTCCAGGACGGCCGCATCGACCTGGATGCGCCTGTGCGGACCTACGTGCCGGCGTTCCCCGAGAAGCGGTGGCCCGTGCCCGTCCGGCTACTCGCCGGACACATGGGAGGCGTGCGCCATTACACGGATCGTTTCGGCCGCACGTTCCTGAAGGAGATGTTCAACCGGGAGCGCTACGCTTCGGTCACCGATGCGCTGGAGATCTTCGCCGACGACCCGTTGCTGTACGAGCCGGGTACCGGATTCCAATACAGCATCCACGGCTACACCCTCCTGAGTGCCGTCCTTGAAGGCGCCGCCGGCCAGCCGTATCTGCCGCTCATGGACCAGGCGGTCTTCGCGCCCCTGGGCATGGAGCACACGGGGCCGGATGACGGGACGGCCAGCGATCCGCTGCCCGCGGTCCCGTATCACAGGGACAGGCTGATAGGTCCCCTGCTTGGAGGTTTGCCCGAGCCGCGGTATGTTCGACCGCCGGCTGCTGACCCGAGCTACAAGTGGGCGGGGGGCGGACTGCTTTCCACCGCATCCGACCTAGTACGCATGGCGAACGCTCTCATGCGCCACGAGTTCCTGGACAGCGCTACGGTGGAGCTTCTCTGGGAGCCGCAGCGAATGCGCGACGGCTCGATGAACCCCCAGCGATACGGGATGGGCTGGCGGATCGACCGAGAAGCCGAGCTCTTGGGCCTGGCCGATTCGGTCCGGGTGGTTCACCACGGCGGAACGTCGCCCGGTGGCTCCGCATTCCTGCTACTCGTGCCGGAGGCCGATGTGGCGGTGGCCATGCTCACCAACGTGAACCACCTGTCGCCACCGTCGGCGATGCGCCTCAAGGCATACCGGATCGCGGGGGAGTTTGTGCGAGCGCGGGAGCAGATTGAGTAGGTCGCCTAATCCACGGCATCCTTCGGCCTGTAGTGCCAAGATTAGTGCCAACACTCCCAGCGCTGGTGTCCAACAGTCAGCGCTGGTGAGCGCTGGTTTTCGGCTTTGGGAGCGGGAGGTCCCCGGTGGAGACTCACACCGCGCGAGTCTTGGGCGGTGCCTTTTGCCTTCTGGCCCACCTTTCGCCAAAATGTAGTGACAAAAATCCCCAACTCCTAAGCCCGGTCGAGTGGGGACCACGACAATGCAGTCCCTTCAACGTCTGAAAGAGCGCGAGCTCTTTAGCGGGCTCTGGCCTATCTGGCCGGTGAGTGGCTCGTCTTCGAGACATTTAGGTCCTTGCTGACCCGTGGAACCTCTCTATGGCAACCCACCGAGTTCTCCACGTTGGAATCGAGTTCAGCCGTTTTGACAGCGGTGGCACGGACGTGCCTCTGAAGAAGGAGGGCATCATGATATCACGATCCACCGTACCAGTCGCACTTCTGCTCAGCTTGTTTTGCGCTGTGCCGGCCTTGACTCAGCAGCAGGACGTCAGCGGAGGCAAGGACCATCCGCTGCTTTCGCGGATGGATGGTTTCTACATCTGGGAGTACACCGAGTTCGAGTACGAATCCGAAGGCTTCTATGACGCCGAGGACAACGAATACGTCATTGCGGGTCACAAGTGGGTCATCGAGTACAGCCTGAAGGAGGGCTTGGTGCCCCCCGGCCAACTCACGGTACAGCAAAACTACATCAACGCTGTGAAGGCGATCGCGGGCGAGGTCCTCAACGAAGATGGCGTCTATATGAAAGTGGCCAGCGAGGGGAGAGAGACGTGGATCTACCTCTGGGTCAGCGACAACGGGAGCGATTACACGCTCACGCTCGTAGAAAGGTCTGCGATGGAGCAGGAGGTCGTGGCCGATCCAGCGGCGTTGGCGGGAGATATCACAAGGAGCGGGCACGCGGCCGTCTACGGGATATTGTTTGACTTTGACAGCTACGTGATCAAACCCGAGTCTGAGCCGACCCTCCAGGCCATCGCGGAGCTGCTCGTGCAAAACTCTTCGCTCAATCTGTACTTGGTCGGACACACCGACATGACAGGATCTATCGATTACAACATCGCGCTTTCGGCTAACCGCGCCCAGGCTGTGGTCGATGCCCTGGTGGAGAGATACGGCATCTCCGCCGACCGGCTTACGGCTAAGGGCGTCGGGCCTCTTTGCCCCGTGAGCACCAATCGGACGGAGGAAGGCCGGCGACTGAACCGCCGGGTCGAACTTGTGGAAATGTAACCTGACGACGGTGCTCGCGCGGCCATCAGTGGCTGCAGTGCACCTGACCAGATTTGAACCTGTGATCTTCAGCTCCGGAAGCCGGCGAGCAGGACTCGCCAGCGCTCGTGACCTCCTGCTGGGCAACGAGGTAAAACTGTCCAGGATCGTTCAGAGGCAACGGGTGAGATCTCTGGCGTAGTGTCAAACGCAGTGCCAACACACCCAGCGCTGGTGTCCAACAGTCAGCGCAAGATCGGAATCAGCGCTCACGAGCGCTGGCTGGCGCTAGTTTTCGGCTTTGGGAGCAGGAGGTCCCGGGTGGAGGCTCACACCGCGCGAATGACGCGCGGTGTCTGGCATGAAGGCGCCTGACAGCGCCTTCAACGCGAATCCGGGCGCCCCGACTGGCTTTTCAGGCATCCGACCCATACTGATCAGGCCGCGCAGCGGAAGCACGAGCTGTTAGATAGCGCCCGCACTGGTGAGCACCTGACCTACCAGGATCCCGAACGTGCCGGCTTTGCCGGCGTGTGGTCTCCTACGGGCCCCTGAAGCGCTGCACCCCGTCCATCCACGTCTCGCTCACGGGGATGTCGCTGATCGCGGTCGGTTCGACGGCGCGGGGATCGTCCTCGAGGATCACGAAGTCGGCGAGCTTGCCCGGCTCTAGGCTACCGAGTTCCTCCTCCTCGTGCTGCGCCCACGCCGCGTTGATGGTCTGGGCGCGGATGGCCGCCTCGACGCTCACGCGCTCGTCGGGCGCGAGGATCGTGTCCGGCTCCTTCCACAGATCCCGCACAACGGCCACGCGGACCATGTGGAGTGGTCCGAGCGGCGAGACGGGTGCGTCGGAGTGCAAGACCCAGTTCAGCCCCGCCTCTTCGACACTCGCACATCGATCGAGGAGCTGGACCTTCTCCGGCCCGAAGACCTCATCACGCATCACGTGCCCCCAGTAGTGCACGTGGTTGATCAGGAAGCTCGGGACCATCCCGTGCTCCTGCATGCGCGTGATCTGGTCGTCGTGGAGGATCGAGCAGTGCTCGATGCGGACACGCAGCGCCCGCACGTCGATCCCCGCGGCGACGGCCGCGTCCATCGAATCAAGGATGCTGTCGATCGCAGCATCCCCGTTGCCGTGGATCGCCATCGGCCATCCCGACCCTGTTCGGTCCAGCACGATCGACCGCAGATCGTCCGGCTCGACGTAGAAGAGCCCGACCGACTCCGACCCGACGTACGGCTCCCGCTGGCGTCCGGTGAAGCCCTGGTTCGAGCCGTCGCTGACGACCTTGAAGCCTGAGACCCGCATGAACGCGTCGCCGTCGCCAGGCTGGGTGCCCGCTTCGTCAAAGGAAGGCCCCGCCGGCTGGTAGATGTATGCTCGGATGCGCGCCTTCATCCGTCCGTCGGCGTACATCTGCCGGTACAGCGCAAGCTCGCCGGCTCCGGACAGGCCTCCAGTGGCCATGTCGCACAGCGTCGTCACGCCGAGTGCCGCAGCCTCGTCACCGACCCCGATGCCGGCCTCGGCGAACCCGCCCGACATCCGGTCGACGACACTCTCGTTCGAGAGCAGGATCGGGAGCCAAGCGGCCTGCCCGTAGAGCACACCGTTGAGTTGTCCGTCGGGATAGCGCCCGTACTCGCCGCCCGGCGGGTCGGTCGACGACCGATCGAGGCCCGCCGCCTCGAGGGTGCGGCTGTTTACGTAGGCGATGTGGCCGGACGCGTTCAGGAAGAAAGCGAGTCGGTCGGGGATGATCGGGTCGAGGTCGCGCGTCGTCAGATCGCGCGGCGGCTCCAGGAGGATCGGGTCGAACTGACGTCCCATCACCCACTCGTCGGGTCCGACCCGGGCCGCCGCTTCGCGGATTTCCCCGATCGCGTCGAGCGCGTCGTCGAAGGTCGGCTGCTGGAAGGGCCCGATGTCGGGCAGGTGGCCCAGCCCCGCCATCAGGGCGAAGTGCATGTGCGGCTCGATGAAGCCGGGCAGGACCGTGCGCCCGTCCAGGTCGATCTGGCGGGCGCCGCGACCCGCCGCCGCCCGCACCGTCTCGACGTCCCCGACGGCTAGCACGCGATTGCCGCGGATCGCCAGCGCCGCATGCTGCGAGAACGCGGCGTCGACCGGAAGCACGACGCCGTTGTGAAACACCACGGTGTCGCGCGCGGCGACCTCCTCCCGGGCTCCGCACCCGGGCAGCCAAAGCGCGACCAGCGCACCGGAGCTGGTACGCACGAACGAACGGCGTGTCCAGATCATCGTCCCTCCGTATTTCGTGTTGTGCTCGGCGACCAATCTTGAAACCTTAGGACCGAACGGTCAATGCCACGAGGGGAATGGGATCTTAACGAAACGGGCAAGACGCTGTCGAACGTCCGGGGAGCGGTGCTCGCCGCCGCCCTGCTCGGGCTCTGTACGGGCGAGGCCAGCGCCCAGCAGCCGGACAACCAGGATCTCGCCGTCCAGCTCTCCAACCCGGTCGCCGCGCTCATCAGCGTGCCGGCTCAGTTCAACTTTGATCGTGGGATCGGATCGCTCGACGACGGCGAGCGGCTCACCGTTAACGTCCAGCCCGTCGTCCCGTTCGCGCTGTCGAGCGACTGGAACCTCATCACCTGACAAGTCCTACAGCGGACACCGCCGGGTGTTCTCATATGCTTCTTCGCGATCCCCGGTGGCAAAGGCTTGCCGAGGAGAAACGACTTCTTTGATCGAAAGGGAGCGGTGTCTGACCCGACCATTATTCGCTCACCCGATACGCGACTACGCGGTTGCATCTCAGAATCGATAGACGCCCGAGACCACCGCGTAATTTAACCACGCGAAGTTGTAGACCGACTCGACGTCCGCGCCGCCCTCCAAGGTCCGGTAGCCGCCGGTGATGCGCCAATGCTCGCTAAGGTCGTGTCCCAACTTTAGCGCGACGTCGAACGCCCGGCCCGGGCCGCCCGCCAGACCGTCGAAATCGAACACGAAATGCCATCGCCGTGCGAACCGCCAGTCGGCGGCCAGATACAGCAGCGGCACGAATCCGATGTCGGTGTCCTCACTGGTCGTGTTCGCCTGCATCAGCTCGATCTTCGCGTCTCGGATCTTGGCCGTTAACCCGACCCACAGTTTCAGGCGCTGGCGGTCCATGAAGCGATAGCGGTAGCCGAGGCGCCACGAATTGAACTTGTAGGTCGCTTCTACGGGCTCTCCCGGCTCGTAGGTCGCGCCGGCGAAGTCTACCGGCTGGTCAAGGGTGCCGGTTTCCGTGTACGACAGCGGCGCGAGCAGCCCCCGCAGGCTGTGGCGGTTGCTGATGTTCCAGGTGATATAGAGGCGCACCGCAGGCCAGGGCCCATTCCCGACCAGGTCGACAAGCGAGAATCGGGTGCCCGCCTCCGTATTCGGGATCTGCACGTCATTACGGCTTTGCCATACGGGTCCGGCCTCCAGTTCGATCGCGAATCGGGCGGCGTCCTGTGCGGCGGCATCTTCAACCGAAGTGGACAGCAGTAACGGGGTCGCCAAGAAAGCAGCCAACTTGTTCAAGTGTCGCAAAGCACACCTCATCTCTTCTTACGCCGCCACCGTCGGCGATGGTGATGCCGCACGATTTTCATTGCAGTCCTTGTCATGAGGCTGTGGATCCACCGCGAAAGTGGGAGTGTAGTTGCTTCGCCGGCCGGGCACCAGCCGGGACAGGGAGGCGAGCGTCACCTCCTTGGAACAGCAGTCAGATCAGGTACGGGTCGGTGATGATCTCCACCAGCGCGGGACCGGCATGCGCTAGCGCATCTCCCAAAGCCGATTCGAGCTGCTCGGCTTTGGTGACACGGAAACCCTTTCCACCGCAGAGTTTTGCGTAAGCGGAGAAGTGTGCCGACTTGAGCGGACGCAGACTGCGTTTTCTCACCTGGCGCAACGCGGCCGCGACCTTCGTCATCGTGCTGGCGCGTGGGCTGCAGCAGAGATCAGCAGGCGAGTACGAAGCGCCGCCGAGTGCCCTCGATGAGATGTCAATCGCCGTACTGCCGCTCGTAAACAGGAGCGGACTACAGGAGGATGAGTATTTCACGGACGGTATTCACGATGAGATCCTGACTCGACTGACGAGGATTAGCGCGCTCAGCGTGAGAGGCCGCACTTCTGTCATGCAGTACCGCGACAGTCCCAAGAACCTTCGAGAGATCGGCCAAGAACTGAACGCACGATACCTATTGGAAGGAGGGGTACAGCGGGCCGGGGGGACCGTACGGATAAACCTACAACTGGTCGATGCCGTTCGAGACGAGCACCTGTGGGCCGAGACCTACGACCAGCAACTAACCGTCGAAAACCTGCTGGAAGTTCAGAGCGAGGTCGCTTTGCGAGTGGTTGAAGCCCTCAACGCAGCGCTAACGGCGGGTGAGGCGGAGCGAATCGTTGCAAGGCCGACCGAGAAACTGGAGGCGTATGACAACTACCTACGCGGGCGACATTTCTGGAACCAGCGTTCGCCAGCGGCCTTCGATTCAGCAATTCGTTACTTCAACCAAGCGATCCTACTGGATCCGGATTACGCCCGCGCGTATGCGGCCCTTGCCGAGACTTACGTGCTGCTCCCCGAGTACGGCGGGCCGTCCATTCCTGAGGTCTTACCCTTCGCAAAGGCAGCGACCGAGAGAGCGCGTACCCTCGATCCCAGGCTTGCCGAAGCATACACGGTGTCCGGGTACATCAAGGCAGTGTTCGAGTGGGATCGAGAAGCTGCCGAGCTGAACTATCTGAGAGCGATCGAGCTCGACCCAGACTATGCGACGGCCCATCAGTGGTACTCCGAGCTCTTGGCACAAAAACGGCGCTGGGATGAGGCGCTGGCGGAAGCGCGCAGAGCCGTCGAATTGGATCCGCTATCCCCGGCGGCGAACATGACCCTCGGCTCTTTCATTGCCTATGCCGGGAACCCTGGCGACGCGATCCCTGTGCTCGAGCGGGCGCTGGGCATCGCCCCCGAGATGGCGGTCGCCACTTACTTGTTAGCCAGTGCCCATGTTCTGAACGGGAATCTCGCTGCCGCCGCTCCCGTCTTCGACCGCGTGGCCGAGCTAACCGGGGGCGACCCGGAGGTCTACCGCGCCTATCTCGCGGCGCTAGCGGACCCGGCACTGGCACAGGCGGCGGCGACCGCGCTTCGACACCCCAATGTGTTCGGAAATCCCGGCACCAGCGAGTACCTTGCGGACTTGGGCCAGTTCGACGAGGCGATTGAGGCCCTCGAGCAGGAATACGAGGCGCGGCACCCATATCTCCACTGGGTCAACTCGAATCCGTGTTTTGAAGGTCCCAGGTCCGACCCACGCTTTCAGGATCTGCTGCGCCGTATGAAATTCCGTGAATAGGGGCGTTTTCGTTTCGCCGTCATCCGTGCCCACTCTCTGCTGCGCGTTGCAGCCTGCCGAGTGACGCCGCATCTTACACTACAGCCCGAGCCACCAAGCCCTCTCGCCGCTGGTAGCAGCGATGTCCCGTCTTAAGCGGCTGATTGACGAACTGAAACGCCGTCGCGTTTTCCGCGTGGCCGTCGTGTATACCGTCGTTGCCTTCGTCATCTGGCAGGCGGCCGAGATCGCGGTCCCGGGCCTCAACCTCCCGCATTGGGTGCTCACCCTTGTCATCCTCCTCACGGCCCTCGGCTTGCCTATCGCCCTAATCCTCGCCTGGGCGCTGGAGCTCACCCCGGAAGGGATCCGGGTGACGCCGCCGGCAAAGCCGGCCGAGGCCGCCGCCGGCGAGGCGGAGCCGACCGCCGCCCCGGCCACCGAGGCCGCTGAGCCCGTCACGGTACGGAGCCCCACCGACGATCGACCCTGCGTCGTGGTGTTGCCGTTCGCCAATTTGAGCGGCGACCCCGAGAACGAGTTCTTCAGCGACGGCGTCACGGAAGACATCATGGCTCGGCTGGCCGGGATCCGGGGGCTGCGGGTCATCTCCCGCACCACCGCCATGACCTACAAGGGCTCGCAGCGCAACCTACCGCAGATCGCCTCTGAGCTGGGCGCGCAGGCCGTGGTCGAGGGGACGGTGCGTCGCTCCGCCGACCGGGTGCGGGTGACGGCGCAGCTCATCGCCGCTGATCGTGACGAGCATCTCTGGGCGGAGACGTACGATCGGGTGCTGGAGGACGTGTTCGCGGTACAGAGCGACGTGGCCGAGAATATCGCCCGGGCCCTAGACGCGGAGCTTACGCCCGGCGAGCGGGCGCGGCTACAGCGTGAGCCGACGGAAAACCTGGGGGCCTACGAGCTGTGTCTGAAGGGCGTCCGCCTTGGGGAATCTCTGCATCCCCAGGCGATGAGGCAGTCGGAGCGTTACTTCCGAGAGGCTATCGCCCTGGACCCGGGCTACGCCCGGGCTTACGCCGGGCTCACGGCCACGCTGGGTCTCAGAGCCTACCTGGGAGACGTGCCGCCGGGTGAGGTCTTCCCCCAACTGCGGGCGGTGGCGAACGAGGCGATCCGGCTGGATCCGGGTTGCGGGGATGCGCATCTGGGCCTGGCCTACGTAGCCTTCTGGTACGAGTGGGACTGGGCAAAGGCGGACCGTGAGCTGGAGACGGCCCTGCGGCTCAACCCGGACGACCCTTGGGCACTCTCGTTCAGGGGCTGGACCCTTACGAAGAGGGAGCGATTCGCCGAAGCCGAAGCGGCCCTGCGCCAGGCTATGCGCTTGGACCCTCTCTCTCCGCTCAGGGCCACCGAGTTGGCTGAACTGTTTGCGTACACAGCGAGGCCCGAAGAGGGCGTCGCGATCCTCGACAAGGTGCTAGGCAGGGACCCGCAGTCGTACAATGCCTGGATGTGGCGCGGGCTTTGCCACCTGTACGCCGGGGATCTCGGCGCAGCAGCGAGCGACTTCGATGAAGCGATCTCGATCATCGGCCAGCTTCCCCTTCCAGTCGCGCTTCGCGGGGTCGTTCATGCCTACAGCGACGAGACGGAAAGGGCGAGGCAGATCCTCGAGGAACTGGAAGTTCGGGCGAGCGACGAGTACGTGGATCCGTTCTGCCTCTTCACTCTGTGCTTCGCGATCGATGGGCTCGACGCGGCATTCCCGTATTTAGAGCGCTCGATCGATACGCGGTCAATCTTCGTCACCTACCTCCGGCTCTCGCCGCGCTACCGCGAGCTTCGCTCCGAACCGCGCTTCCTGAACGCGCTGCGCAGGCTCTGGCCCGATGATTTCTAGGCGCGAGCGGGACTTGCCATTCGCACCGAACCCTCGACCCTCGGTTCTTGCTGCTAGCCCAAGTCGATGGGCATCTTTACGGTGGGTCGGGAACGGCAGCCTCAGCATGTGGGGAGTCCATTGAGCTCCCGGATCCGCATACTCTTGGGCGAGCTCAAGCGGCGCAAGGTGTTCCGCGTGGCGGTGGTCTACGCCGCCGTCGCCTTCATAGTCTGGCAGGCCGCGGAGATCGCAGTCCCAGGCCTCAACCTCCCGGGTTGGGTGCTTACGCTAGTCATCCTTCTCACTATCCTTGGCTTCCCCATCGCCCTGGTCCTCGCCTGGGCGCTGGAGATGACCCCGGAAGGGCTCCGGGTCACGCCACCGCCGAAGCCGTCCGACAGTGCTGGCGCCGGCGACGAAGCGCCTGAGCGCGTGGCTACACCGGTCGAGCCGCAGCCCGCCTCCATCGCGGTGCTTCCGTTCACCGACATGAGTCCGGAGAAGGATCAAGAGTACTTCTGCGACGGGATGGCGGAGGAGCTGATCAACGCGCTGACCAAGGTGAAGGAGCTGCGGGTCGCGGCCCGCACCTCCTCCTTCCAGTTCAAGGGCAAGTCGGAGGACGTCTGTGAGATCGCGAAGAAGTTGCGTGTCGCCTCGGTGTTGGAGGGTAGCGTGCGGCGTGCGGGTCAGCGACTGCGGGTTACGGCCCAGCTGGTGACAGCGGAGGACGGCTACCATCTGTGGTCCGAGACCTACGAGCGGCAGCTGGAGGACGTGTTCGCGATCCAGGACGAGATCTCGCGTGCGATCGTTAACACGCTCCGCCCGACCCTGGTGGGTCAGGGTGAGCCGCGGCTGGTGAAGGCTTCGACGGAAAGCACCGAGGCGTACGATCTTTGCCTGAAGGGGCGGTACTACTGGCATCAGCGCTACAAATACGGGCTGGAGATGGCCGTGAGTTACTTCCAGCGTGCCATCGAGATCGACCCGGACTACGCGCTGCCCTACACCGGTATCGCCGATTCGTACGTGATTTTTGCCATGTACGGTTTCCTGCCGGTTCGCGAGGCGGGTCCCAAGGCGAAAGCGGCCGCGACGCGGGCGCTGGAACTGGACAATGAGCTGGGCGAAGCCCACGCATCGCTCGGCTTTGTGCACTTACTGTGCGATTGGGATTGGGCGAGCGCGGAGGAGAACCTCAGGCGCGCCATCGAGCTGAGCCCCAGCAACGCGGAGGTCCGCACCTGGCTCGGGCTCCTCTATGGCGCGCAGGGGCGCTTCGCGGAAGCGTCACACCAGGTGGGCAGGGCTCGGGACCTCGATCCCCTTTCGTCGTACGTCGCTACCATGGCGGGTACTGTCCATCGTTTGGCTCGGGACCTCGATCGGGCGATCCACCTCCTGGAAGGTGTTGTGGAGAAGGAGCCGGGCTACGCGCTCGCTCTCTTCATTCTCGCTATCGCCTACGGAGATGTCTCCCGGCACGCAGACGCGATCGAGACCGGAAAGCGGCTCGTGGCCGCTACCCAGGACGCCTCCTTTTCCAAGGGAGCACTGGCAAACCTCTACGCCAGCGCGGGGGCACCCGAAAAGGCGCGGGCGATCGTGGACGAGCTGAGGGGGCGCAGCCGCTCCGAATACGTCTCGCCCTTGCCCCTGGTTTGGGCCCTACTCGCCCTGGGCGAGACGGAAGCGGCGCTGGACCGCTTGGCCGAGGCTGTGGACGAGCACAGTCCGTTTCTATTCGTCATCCATCACGACCCTGTGTTTGATCCCGTCAGATCGCACCCACGCTTCGTCCAGCTGGCGAGTCGGGTGGGCTCGGGCGTCGTGAGGATCGCGGGCGCGGGCAGGAGTAGCCGTGAGTAAGGCAGCCTCGAAACTGGGTCATCTGCTCGCCGAGCTGAAGCGACGGAAGGTGTATCGCGTGGCGGCGGTCTACGTGGTCGTTGGCCTGGTCGTCGTCGAGGCAGCGAACAACTTTCTTCCCGCCCTCAACGTCCCCGACTGGACCATCACGCTCGTCGTTGTGCTGACTATCCTCGGCCTCCCGATCGCTCTGGTCCTCGCCTGGGCGCTGGAGCTAACACCGGAAGGGATCCGGGTCACGCCGCCGGCTGAGAAGGCCGAGGGGGCGGCAGCCGGTGAAGAGGAAGCGACCGCTGCCGGCGATCAGGCGCCGATTGGCAGGCCAACTACCGAGCCGCACGAGCCCGCCCCGCGGCGCGGCCCCTCCGACGACCGGCCCTGCGTCGTGGTCCTGCCGTTTGCCAACCTGAGCGGCGATCCCGAGAACGAGTTCTTCAGCGACGGCGTGACGGAAGACATCATGGCGCGGCTGGCCGGCATCCGCGGGCTCCGGGTGATCTCGCGGACCACCGCCATGCGCTACAAGGGCACCGACCTGAGCGTGCCGCAGATCGCCGCCGAGCTGGGCGCGCAGGCCGCGGTGGAGGGGACGGTGCGGCGCTCCGCCGAGCGGGTGCGGGTCACGGCGCAGCTGATCGACGCCGAGCGCGACGAACATCTCTGGGCCGAGACCTACGATCGGGTGCTGGAGGACGTGTTCGCGGTGCAGAGCGATGTGGCCGAGAACATCGCTCGGGCCCTCGACACGGAATTGACGCCGGGCGAGCGGGAGCGGCTGCAGCGCAAACCGACGGAGAACCTGGCGGCCTACGACCTTTGCCTGAAAGGCATGCGCACCACCGGGTCGCTCGATCCCGAGGCGCTCAGACGATCGGAGCGGTACTTCCAGGAAGCCATCGCTCTCGACCCCGGCTACGCGCGGGCCTACGCCGGTCTGGCGATGACGCTGGTCTTCAAAGGCTACATCGCCGACGTCGCCCCGGCGGAACTCTTCCCTCAGTTGAGGGCCATGGCGAACGAGGCGTTGAGGTTGGATCCCGGTCTCGGGGAAGCCTACACCGCTCTGGCCTGTCTGGCCTTCTGGTACGAGTGGGATTGGGCGAGGGTGGAGCGCGAACTGCAGAGGGCTCTGGAGATCAATCCGGATGACATGTTCGCGCTCCTGTTCAGGGGCTTCAGCTTGCTCGTCGCCGAGCGCTTCGCCGAAGCGGAGACATTTTTCCGCGAGGCTTTGCGCCGGGACCCTCACCATGCGATGGGGAACGTCGACCTGGCCCAACTCAGAAGGTGCACCGGAAGACCCGACGAGGGCGTGACGATCCTGGACGGCGTGCTGCGCCGAGAACCCCGTAACTATGACGCCAGGTTGTGGCGCGGGATTTGTCAGATAGACAGCGGCAATCTCGAGCAGGCTGCCAGCGATTTCGACCTAGCGATCTCCATGGTCGGCCGACTTCCCGTTACCATCATGTTTCGCGGCCTCGTTCATGCCTTCAGCGGGGAGAAGGAGCCGGCGCAGCGGATCCTGGAAGAGCTCCGCGCCCGGGCGAAGGATGAGTACGTGGATCCTTACTACCTCTTCAGCCTGTGCCTTCCTATCGAGGGATTCGACGCGGCGTTCACCTATCTCGAGCGGATGCTCGAGGTCCGGTCACGGTTCGTCACGTACTTGCGGGTCACGCCGCGCTACAGGGAACTGCGCTCCGACCCGCGCTTCATGAGGGTGCTGCGCAAGGTGTGGCCCGATGACTTCTAGAGTTCGCACCTTCCTGTCCGAGCTCAAACGGCGTAAGGTGTTCCGCGTGGCGGTGGTCTACGCCGCCGTCGCCTTCGTCATCTGGCAGGCGGCGGACTTCGTTCTGCCCGCGGCGCGAGTCCCGGATTGGGCGCCGACGCTCGTTCTAGTCCTCACTATCCTCGGCTTCCCCATCGCCCTGGTCCTCGCCTGGGCGCTGGAGCTAACCCCGGAAGGGATCCGGGTCACGCCGCCCGCGGGTGCCGCTGCCGGTGACGACCAACCGACCGACGCCCCGGCCACCGCACCCGCTGAGCCCGTCACGGTGCGGGGCCCCACCGACGACCGGCCCTGTGTGGTGGTCCTGCCGTTCGCCAACCTGAGCGGCGATCCCGAGAACGAGTTCTTCAGCGACGGCGTGACCGAAGACATCATGGCGCGACTGGCCGGGATCCGCGGGCTGCGCGTGATCTCGCGGACTACGGCCATGCGGTACAAGGGCTCCGACCTGAGCCTGCCACAGATCGGCGCGGAACTCGGTGCGCAGGCCGTGGTCGAGGGGACGGTGCGGCGCTCCGCCGAGCGGGTGCGGGTGACGGCGCAGCTCATCGCCGCCGAGCGCGACGAACATCTCTGGGCCGAGACTTACGATCGGGTGCTGGAGGACGTATTCGCGGTGCAAAGCGACGTGGCCGAGAACATCGCCCGGGCGCTGCGTGCCGAACTGACGCCGGCCGAGCGGGAGCGGCTGCATCGCAAGCCGACGGAGAACTTGGAGGCCTACGACCTCTGTCTGAAGGGCATGCGCATCGGGGAGTCGATGGATCCCGACGCGCTGCGGCAGGCGGAGCGTTACTTCCAGGGAGCCATCGCTCTCGATCCCGGCTACGCACGGGCCTACGCCGGGCTCGCGTGGACGCCGGGGCTCAACGGAGTCCTCGGGAATGTCGCCCCCGCCGAACTGTTCCCGCGGATGAAGGCGGCGGCGCAGGAAGCGATCAGGCTGGACCCCGGCCTCGGCCAAGCCCATAACGCCCTGGCGCTCGTGGCCTACTGGCACGAGTGGGACTGGACAAGGGCGGAGACCGAAATCGATACGGCTCTGAAGCTCAACCCGGACGACTCCTGGGCGCTCGGTTACGGGGGCTGGACCTTCTTGATGAGGGAACGGTTCGAAAGGGCCGAGCCACTGTTGAGCGAGGCCGTGCGCCTCGACCCTCTCTCACCGCTCAAGAACGTCTGGCTGGCGCACTTGCACACCTATACGGGAGCGCCTGAAGAAGGCGTTTCGATGATGGACCGCGTGCTGCGCCGCGATCCGCAGGTCCTTGTCGCCCGCTTCCAGCGGGGTATTTGCCACCTGACGGCCGGCAACTTGGAAGAGGCGGCGAGCGATTTCGATGAGGCGATCGCGAGCTTCGGCCGGGTCATCATTCCAGTGGCGCTGAGAGGAGTCGTCCATGCGTTCAGCGGCGAGACCGAGAGGGCTCGGCAGATCCTCGAGGAGCTCCGCTCGCGAGCGGCGGAAGAATACGTGGATCCATACTACCTCTTCGTTCTCGGCCTCGCTATCGACGGGTTCGACGCGGCTTTCCCGTATCTCGAGCAAATGCTCGAGGTACGGTCGTTTCTCGTCGGCTTCCTCCGGGTCGTCCCGCGCTTCAGGGAACTTCGCTCCGACCCGCGCTTCATGAACGCGCTGCGCACGATCTGGCCCGATGACTTCTAGCGCCGAGCACCGCTTGCACTGCGCATGAGTACGGCGGCATCTATGAACGACTCGATACTCCGACTCTCATCCTTCTGGCTCCGATGACCCAGCTCCTCCAGCGGCTTCGCGAGCGCAAGCTCTTCCAGTGGGCGCTGGCCTACCTGGCCGGTGCCTGGGTCCTCTTCCAGGGCATTGAGGTGATGGCCGAGCCCTGGGGAGTGTCGGCGCTCCTTCAGAGGACGGTCCACCTGCTCGTCGCCGTCGGTTTCCTGGTGACGCTGGTGCTGGCCTGGTACCACGGCGAGCAGGGTCGGCAGCGGGTGAGCGGTGCGGAGCTGGTGATCATCGCGCTGTTGTTGAGTGTGGGCGCTCTGCTCATTCGGATGTACCGACCGGAAAATGCGGCCGCCCCGGAGACGCGACGGGCTGAGCGGGTCGCACAGTCGGCGGATGGCGCGGTGCGTTCCCTCGCCGTGCTACCGCTCTCCAACCTGATTGGCGACCCGGAACAGGCCTACTTCGTCGACGGCCTGCACGATGTGCTCATCGGCGAGCTGGCCGGGATCTCGGAGCTCACGGTGATCTCGCGCACGTCGGTGATGCGCTACCGCGATACCGATCGTGCGCTGGGCGAGATTGCCGGTGAGTTGGGTGTGGACGCGCTGGTCGAAGGGAGCGTCTTCCACGCCGGCGACAGCGTGCGGGTCACGGCCCAGCTGGTCCGTGGCACTCCGGAAGAGCATCTCTGGCAGGGCCGCTACGAGGGTCGGCTTAGCCAGGCGTTCGGGCTGCAAACGCAGGTCGCCGAGGCGATCGCCCGGGAGATACAGCTCGCCCTGTCGCCGCGGGAGGCGGAGCGACTGGCCCGCCGCACCGAGATCGACCCGGTGGCACAGGAGTCGTACCTGCGGGGGCGGGCGCTGTGGCAGACCCGCTCGCGGGAGGCGATGCGCCGCGCCGTCCCCTACCTGGAGCAGGCGGTGGCGAGGGACTCGACCTTCGCGCTAGCCTGGTCCGCCCTGGCCGACGCGTACACGCTGGGCACGGACTATCGTGCTTTGGACATACCTGTGGATGAAGGGCACCGCCGCGGTGAGTCGGCCGCGGTCCGGGCGGTCGAGCTGGACCCGGACCTGGCCGAGGCCCATGGCGCCTTGGGTGCTGCACGCTTGTGGGGCGCTTGGGACGCGGACTCGGCGGAGCACAGCCTGCGCCGCGCACTCGCCCTGAACCCGAACCTCGCCCAGGCGCACAACTGGCTGGGCGACGTACTCATCGCACGTATGAGACTCGAGGAAGCGCTCGAGTCGTTCCGCCGAGCACGAGACCTGGACCCGTTCTCTCCGCTCATGCACCGGGATGTCGCTCGGATTCTCGTCTACCTCGGCCGTTGTGAGGAAGCCATTGCGGCCGCGCGGACCGCGCTCGAGCTGGACCCCAGCCACGCGTTCGCTCACTATATCGTGCAACGCTGTCACCGAGCGGCTGGGCGCCTCGAGGAGGCCGTGGAGGCGAGTGTGAGATGGGTGGAGGATTACCACGAACTTGGTGATGCCGAAGCGCTGCGAGCCGCCTACGATACGGCGGGCTGGGATGGCCTGCTCGAGACTCAGGCAGCTCTGCTTCTGACCATTCCAGACTACTATTCCGCCGCACAAGCATACGCGGAGTTGGGCCGCGCCGACGAGGCCTTCGACGCCCTATTCGCCGCGCTCGAGGCTGGCGAGGGATTCGCGTGGCAAGAGTGCCGGGTGGATCCGATCTTCGCCTCGCTGCGCTCGGATCCACGCTGGGACGCGGTGCTGCGGCGGTTGGGATTCTGACAGGTTGGTAACGCGCATGCCGGAAATCGAAGAGGTCGTGCCGGGGCTGCTGCGCCTGCCGCTGCAATGGCTCGACGCGATGAACGCCTACGTGCTGGGCGATGTGCTCGTCGACTCGGGGACCCGGTGGGCCGCCGGCAAGCTACTGCGAGCACTCGAAGGGCACACGATCGTCGCCCACGCGTTAACCCATGCCCACTTCGATCATCAGGGCTCCACTTACGCCGTCTGCGAGCGGCTTGGGATCCCGCTCTTGTGCGGAGACGGCGACCGCGCCGCGCTGGAGAGCGGCGACCTGAGTCGGGTGCTGCCGCCCTCGCGGCCCTTGCTGGCACGACTCACCCGGGTGCTGGGCGGCCCGGCGCATCCCGTCGAACGGACTCTGCGCGAGGGCGATGACGTCGGCGGGTTCACGGTGATTGAGACGCCGGGACACACACCGGGTCACCTGGGGTTCTGGCGCGAAGGCGACGGGGCGCTGGTGCTGGGCGACGTCCTGTTCCACCGCAACCCGGTGACGATGCGTCTGGCGCTTCAGGAGCCGTTCCGCTTCGCGACCGTCGATCCCAGCCGGAATCGTGATTCGGCACGCAAGCTTGCGGACCTGAGGCCCTCGGTCATCTGCTTCGGGCACGGACCACCCCTGCGCGACGGAGAGTTGTTCTCTCGGTTCGTTTCGAGTCTGAGACGCGACTAGTGGTCAGCCACAGTGGTAGTGACGGGTGAGCAGGCTGTCGAGCGCCAGAGGTGACCGCCCGGTTGGTTCTGTTGCCTTTCGAGGACCACGGCTACCGTGCCCGAGAAAGCGTGGAGCACGTGCTTTGGGAGCAGCTTTGGTGGTTCGACAAGTATGTGAAGGGCGATGGGACCGCAACGTCCATATGAGGTCTGCGCAAGCCGAGCGGCTTGACGACTGGGATGTGCCCCGGCAGAATGCATTGGCCCCTCTCGAGCAAAAGGAGGTACCCGCCGTGCAACGCGTCCCGCACACACTCCGCTACCTCACCGGTCCGATTCCTCTCGTCCTGTTGTTGGCTTTTGTTGCCCTGTCCTGCCGAGCCGATGAGCCGGCGGCGGAACTGCGGCAATGCCCCCAGTGCGATGGCTGCACCAGTATTCTGGTCGGCCGGCTCGCCTCTGAGGATGGGTCGACCATGACCAGCCACTCCTGCGATTCCGGTACAGACCGTACCTGGATCAGCATCGAGCCCCAGCGCGGTCACGCCTCCGGTGCCATGGACACGGTATGGATGGATGCGAAGCGGACGACGGGACCCGAGGACACCGACAGGATCCCTTACGGCGTGATCCCCCAGGTGGCCGAGACATGGAAGTTCATGAACGCGGCGTACCCCATCATGAACGAGCATCAGCTCGCCATCGGCGAGACGACGACGGGCGGTAGACGGGAGTTGAAGAGCAGAGAGGGGATTATCGATGCTCCCGAGCTCTACCGGCTCCTCCTACAGAGGGCCCGGACGGCGCGCGAGGCCGTCCGCATCGCGGACGAGCTGACCAAAGAGTACGGCTACAACGACTGGGGCGAGTGTTTCACCTTCGCCGACCCGCAGGAAGTGTGGTTCTTCGAAATTCTGGGACCCGGCCGCGGAAAGGTGGGAGCGGTGTGGGCGGCGGTGCGGATCCCCGACGACCACGTGGCGGTGAGCGCGAACTCCCACCGCATCCTCGAGCTCGACCTGAGCGATTCCGATCAGTACTTGGCCTCGGAGAACGTCTTCTCCCTGGCGGAGGAGATGGGTTGGTGGGACGCCGACAGCGGTGAGCCCTTCCGGTTCGCCTATGCCTACGCCAGTCGGAACAGCCTCTACTCGCGGCGACGCGAATGGCGCGCCCTCAGTCTGCTGGCTCCTTCGCTGGGCCTCGATCCGAACGCGGAGAATTTTCCGCTCTCAGTGAAACCGGATAGCAAAGTTTCGGTGGCGGAAGTGCTGGAGATCTTCCGCGATGCCTACGAGGACACCCCATACGACATGACCCGGCGGCTAACCGTAGTGAACCGAGCAGGCGAGACGGTGAAGAGCCCGGTGGCGAATCCCTTCATGAACTCCGACTTGAGGGAGTTGCTCGGTGTGGACCGCGAGCGCACCATCGCTTCGCCCACCGCCACCTACGTCCAGATCACCCAGTCACGCAGTTGGCTGCCCGATCCCATCGGCGGCGTCGTATGGCTGGGGTACGACAATCCGGCCACGACCCCGCACATCCCGTTCTACATCGGGATCTCGCAGATGCCGGAGTCTTATATGGTAGATGGCCGTCGCACCTACCGGCGCGACTCCGCCTGGTGGGCCTTCCGGCGCGCCAGCAAGCTCTCCTACTTCCGCTACCAGGAGATGAAGGAAGTGATGCGCGAGGTCTGGGAGCCCGTCGAGCGGGAAGCGTTCGCTCGCCAGGCGTCGCTGGAGGAAGAGGCGCTGGAGCTTTACAACCAGGATCCGAAGCGCGCGGAGGCGTTCCTGACCGAATACTGCCTCGACACGGCCGAGCGGACGGTAGAGCGCTACTGGCAGCTGGGAGACGAGCTGTGGACGCGGTTCAATCGGGCGTTCTGAATATGACCAAGCCCACATCACCTACACCGCCAGAGCTTCTGAAGGGTAAGAGCCAGTCCGTTCTCGCTGCGCCTCGCAGCTCCTGACGTTGGCGGCTTCAGATCGCGGTTCCCCAGGGGGTGAAGAAGGCCGACGTCCGTTCCGCTATCGAGGCAGCGACGACCAAGAAGGGCGGAAAGCTCGAGGCGAGCCGCGAGGCCGAGCGCATAGAACTCCTCAAGAAGCCGAAGCAGCGGTTTGCCCGCATCCTGCACGTGGGGCCGTACGCCGAAGAACCGAGGAGCATCGCGCTGATCGACGCGTTGCTTGAGAACCAGGGCCTGTCGCGCGAGGCGTGGCACGTCGAGGTGTGCGTATCAGACCCGAACCGCACGGCCCCGAAGAAGCTCAAGACCGTGCTGCTCGAACCCATCTCCGCTTGAGTCCGGGCTGCGCGGCGCCTGGTCACCATCAGGGTGAATCATACTCTGACGGCCTGACGGCGACTACCATACCGGATGAGTCCTCGACTTGTTCGTCGAGCAGAGAGCGCTCGACATGAAATAGGGCTCCGCTAGGTGCTACTTATCCTGTGGTAGCTCACGTACAGCGACGATACCTTGAACTTGCAGTCGAAACGCGCCTTCTCTTTTATCCCCGATGAGAATACCCAGCTGACGGATCGCGCTTGAGTCGAGGGGCGGTGCGTTCCGTGGAACGTATCCGCGATACGTGGGCACGAACGTGTCGAATGGCAAAGCCACCGTGCTCCAACCGCCAGGCTAGTTGGGCTCACACCCTCACTGCGGCTTGCGCGACTTCCGGTTACTGAAGTGCTGAGTCAAGGTGGCCGTGCGCCCAGTGGAGGCGTTGAAGTCAGAATGACACTACCGCATCCGCTTTGAAACCACACTTGTCGCCGCGACGTCGTCAGCAGTGTTGGACCTGGCAGACCTAAAAGCCTGCGCTAGATGGTCTGCCGTCGGGCGCAGCCACCAGCTGTCACAGCAGCCTTGTCTTCGGCGTCCTGGGGTCCAGGAGGTCGCAGCTGGAGCTTCGCGCCGAGCCGCGGCGTGGTCGACCTCAGGATTGAGGCGGGTCGGCGAGCTTCCCGACGAACAGGAGGGTCCCGGAGAAGCGCTCGCGAATGGCGAAGAGGAACGGGCGGTCGGCTCGCAGGGCCGGCCCGGCGGAGACCACGATGACTATGACGGTCGCCGCCGCAGCCTCCGCCCCCTCTTCATCGACCTCGACGAATGACTTCTGCTTCACCTCGTCGATCCAGACCCCTCCGCCTGCGGTCATGCGGCTGAAGTCGGCGGCGGGCGTGAACGCGATGCCCATACCCAGAGCGCTCAGAACATCGTTCAGGGTCTTCTCGTATTCGAGCTTGAAGCGGGGCAGGTAGACCTCGACCTTCGTCTTCGCGAGCCCGGCCACCAGCCCCTCCCAGCGCTCGTCGTCCAGACTCTCGATCAGCGAGTCGATATTAGTACCCGCCGTCGGCACGATGACGGTCATCGCGAAAGCGCCACCGCCGTAAGGCAGGTCAACGGCCACGTACTCATCGGTCGCCGCGTAAGGCAGCTCCGCCTTCTGCGCCATGAGCTGGATGGGGACGGTTGTGCCGTCGTCGCGGTAAAAGTCAGCCTCATGGGTCTCTTCCGGATCGAAATCGTAGGTCCACGTGCCATTGAAGTAGATCGCGTTGATCAGGAAGACCACGATGTCGGTTTCAATTGGCGAATCGACGATCTTGTCGATCTTGTCGCGGGTCGCCTCTCTCACCCAGGCGTTGATCACATCAGCCGCGGCGCGGTCGTTGAAATCGAGCCCTGCCACTTCGGCATCGAAGAACTCGCGCGTGGTCTCCAGGAACGGCTCCAGAACCGGGAAGCCGACGCGATACCAGATCGAGTTGCCGATACCGAGGGTGATGAGCGGATCGAGGTCGCGTAGCAACGAAATCAGATCGCGGTACGCTTCGTTGATCTCCGCTCGGGAGAGGCCCTCGAATCCGAGTGCGCCTCGCATCTCCTCGAAGGTTGTCCCCTCGGCGCCGTTCAGGGTCATCCCTAGCGCCATAGAGGCGCTGAGGGGAGAGATGAACACGTTGGCCCCGCCTTCGTCCTTATTCACTTCCTTCAGGAGGTCGAAGCTGAATCGGTTGCTCGCCTCAATCACCGCTCGTTCCGTCTGGCTCAACTCCCGCGGCAAAGCCGTGATGTCGTCGGGCGGTACTATCGGGTCACCGGAACAGCCGGCTAGGAGGATTAGTGTGAGCGCCGAGCCAAAGACTGAGGACCGTAGAACTGCTGTCTGCATGAGGTTACTTCCGGCATCAGTTTGTGAGGTACCCTGGTTTCCTGCGTCGTGGACTCCAGCTGTAGAACGAATGACGAGCGCCGATTATGACATACGGGCACGCTCACCCCATTCATCGGCCAGGCGTAGCTCACACGCCCATGCAGTCCCTCCTCGCGAGGATTGCTATTGACGCGCCTCCTCACTTGGTGTATAAATCTTATCTAGTAATCCATTCTGATTAGGAGTCCTGTGCCCAATCCCAGCAAGCGAGAAGTCGCGCAGCGAATAGCGCGGTTCGAGCGGATATGCCGCGATGCGGGGGTCCGGCTCACCCATCAGCGCCTGGAGATATTCCGCGAGGTGGCGCAAACCGGTGACCACCCCGACGCGGAAATGGTCTACCAGCGCGTTCGCGAACGAATGCCGACCGTATCGCTGGATACGGTCTACCGCACTCTCTGGTTGCTGAACGTTCACGGTCTCGTTACCACGCTCGGACCGTCGCGCGAGCGGACTCGCTTCGACGCCAACGTCACCCGCCATCACCACTTCGTGTGCGTCCGTTGCGGGTCGACGCGAGACTTCTGCAGCGAAGAACTCGATAACCTCAAGCTTCCGTCCTCGGCGAGAGCATTGGGCCGGATCGAGACGACGCTGGTTGAGGTCAGGGGTGTCTGTCGTGAGTGTACCGGGCAGACGGCGCGTTACACGGACCCGTGATCGCTGTACGTGGGCCCAAGTCAAAGAACCCAAATCCCGAGAGGAGATAGTATGAGCAGCAAAGGCAAATGCCCGGTAGTGCACCGACATACGGCGGCTGGCGCCCTGTCAAACGATGACTGGTGGCCGGATCAGCTCAACCTGAAGATTCTCCACCAACACTCTCCCAAGTCGGATCCGATGGGTCCGGAGTTCAACTATGCCGAGGAGTTCAAGAAGCTCGACTTCGATGCCTTGAAGAAGGACCTCCATGCCCTCATGACCGACTCGCAGGACTGGTGGCCGGCCGACTACGGCCACTATGGAGGGCTCTTCATCCGGATGGCGTGGCACAGTGCCGGCACCTACCGCATCCACGACGGCCGCGGCGGGGGATCCTCCGGCACGCAGCGCTTTGCGCCGCTCAACAGTTGGCCCGACAACGCGAACCTTGATAAAGCGCGCCGGCTGCTCTGGCCGATCAAGCAGAAGTACGGCCGCAAGATCTCGTGGGCGGACCTGATGATCCTCGCCGGGAACGTCGCCCTGGAGTCGATGGGGTTCAAGACGTTTGGATTCGGCGGCGGCCGCGAGGACATCTGGGAGCCCGAAGAGGACGTCTACTGGGGGCCGGAGACCGAGTGGCTCGGCGACGAACGCTACAGCGGCGACCGGGAGCTCGCGGATCCGCTCGGCGCCGTGCAGATGGGTCTGATCTACGTGAACCCGGAAGGGCCGAACGGGAACCCGGATCCGGTCGCCTCGGGGGTGGACGTTCGAGAGACGTTCGCTCGCATGGCGATGAACGACTACGAGACCGTGGCGCTCGTTGCCGGCGGACACACGTTCGGCAAATGCCATGGCGCTGCCGATCCAGAGAAGTACGTCGGCCGCGAGCCCGAGGGTGCCCCCATCGAGGAGCAAGGCCTGGGGTGGAAGAACAGCTATGGCAGCGGCAACGCCGGCGATACGATCACCAGCGGGATCGAGGGCGCCTGGACCACCGAGCCGGCGAAGTGGGACAACAACTACTTCGAGAACCTGTTCGGCTACGAATGGGAGCTTGTTAAGAGCCCTGCCGGAGCACACCAGTGGACTGCCAAGGGTGGTGAGGGCACCGTGCAGGATGCATTCGATCCGTCGAAGAAGCACGCCCCGATGATGACCACGGCGGACCTCTCCCTGAGGTTCGACTCCATCTATGAGCCGATTTCGCGGCGCTTCTACGAGAACCCGGATGAGTTCGCCGACGCCTTCGCCAAGGCCTGGTACAAGCTGACGCACCGCGACATGGGGCCCGTCTCGCGGTATCTCGGCCCGGAGGTTCCCAAGGAAGAACTGTTGTGGCAAGACCCCGTGCCCGCGGTCGATCACGAGTTGGTCGACGCGCAGGACATCGCCGCCCTCAAAGCCAAGATCGTCGCATCCGGACTGCCCGTTTCGCAGCTGGTCTCGACGGCCTGGGCATCGGCGTCGACGTTCCGCAACAGCGACAAGCGCGGTGGCGCGAACGGGGCGCGAATTCGCCTCGCGCCGCATAAGGACTGGGAAGTGAACCGGCTGGCCGAGGTGGGAGGTGTCCTGCAGAAGCTGGAGGAGATTCAGCAGGAGTTCAACAGCTCGCAGTCCGGCGGGAAGAAGGTCTCGCTCGCCGACATGATCGTTCTGGGCGGGTGCGCCGCCGTCGAGCAGGCGGCGAAGAATGCCGGCCACGACGTAGAGGTTCCCTTCGCGCCGGGGCGCACGGACGCGTCGCAGGAGCAAACCGACGTGGATGCATTCGCCGTTCTCGAGCCCACCGCGGACGGCTTCCGCAACTACCTGCGAGACGGACACAGAATCCCGGCAGAGGAGCTTCTCTTGGATCGAGCGCAGTTACTGACGCTGACCGCTCCCGAGATGGCGGTGCTGGTCGGCGGCATGCGCGTCTTGAACGCGAACGTCGGAGGTTCAAAGCACGGTGTCTTCACAGATCGGCCCGAGACGTTGACCAACGACTTCTTCGTGAACCTCCTCGACATGGGCACGGAGTGGAAAGCGTCCTCCGAGGGCGTGTTCGAGGGGCACGATCGGGCGACGGGGGTGGTCAAGTGGACCGGCACCCGCGTTGATCTCGTGTTCGGTTCGAACTCGCAGCTACGCGCCCTCGCGGAGGTCTACGGGTGTGACGACGCGCAGGAGAAGTTCGTGCGTGACTTCGTGGCCGCGTGGGACAAGGTGATGAACCTCGATCGCTTCGACCTCGCCTGATTTCCGTGGGGCTCCTGCCCCAGGCGCGGAACTGCACAAGGCCCAGGCTAGTCAGCCTGGGCCTTCTTCTCGCCGGGTGCTTTCTACGGCTTCTGTCTCAACGAACGGACCGCCGCGGGGGAGCAGCGTTTCCTGAAAACGGTCACGTGAATGCGGCCGTCCCGATTCTTCACACAAGCTTGGCTCCGGGCCATGCAACAGCGTCGCGAAACTTCGGAAGAGTCCGCCTCGTATTCAACATAGACAGTCTGTATGGACCATCCGTACCCGGGAGACTCAAGGTGCGCAAGATCCGCCAGCCAGGCCCGCGACGCCGGTTCCTCCGCGAATCCTTCTACGACATCTTTCAGGACGTTCGGTTCACATTTCGGAGCCTCCGAAGAGCCCGCGGCTTTGTGATTGTAACGGTCCTTTCGCTCGCCGTGGGAATCGGGGTGAACGCCGCCATGTTCACCGCCATTCATGCCGTACTACTGGCTCCGGTTCCGGGTGTGACGGGTCAGGACCGGATCGTCGACATGGTTCCCGTCGTCAAGGGGCATGACTACTTCTGGTGGGCGTATCCCGATTTCGAGAATGTCCGAGAAGCACACACTCCTTTCGAGTCTCTCACCGCTTGGGCCGAGCGGGAAGCCGCCTTGGGTCCCGAAGAAGGGGGGAGGCGGGTCAGGGTGGCTTATGCCACCTCCGAGTACTTCCATGTTCTCGGAGCCCTTCCTAGGGTGGGTAGAGGGTTTCTGGACACAGAAAATGCGGGCCCTGGTCAACATCCGGTGGTCGTAGTGAGCCATCACTTCTGGCAAGACGAGCTGGGCGGACGTTCCGACGTTCTGGGCCAGTCCTTCGCTCTGGACGGCATTTCGTACACGGTGATCGGCGTCGCACCGGAGGAATTCATAGGTGCGCGCGTACTGAGCAATAGCGTCGATATGTGGGTGCCCTTCTTTCAGCACCCGCATGCGGTCGGCGATGAGTCGGTGTTCAGGGACAGGGGGCTTTTCTCGGTTCAGGTGTTGGGAAGGCTCCGTCCAGGCGCGACGATCCCCGAAGCCCGGGCTGCGGTCCAGACAGTTTTCGCCGGGCTCGAGACCGAGTACCCCGAGACCAACCGGGACCGGACGGTCAAAGCTGCCAGCTTTGGGCGATTTCCCGTTCAGAACCGTCTCTACGATGTGGTTGCCGTGGTCGGAATCTCCGGTCTCTTGGCGGTTCTCCTTCTGATCATCTGCGGAAACCTGGCCGGAATGGCCTTGGCTAGGTCTGCCGCAAGGGAGAAGGAGATCGCTGTGAGGCTGGCTTTGGGATCGAGTCGTGTCCGGCTGGTGAGACATCTCATGGTAGAGGCGGTAGTCCTGGCCGTAATCGGTGGGGGAGTCGGGATCGCTCTCGCCGTGACGGCAATGACCCGGGTCTCCCCGATGGACCTGGGCATCTCCGCTCCCGGCGCCACCTTCGAACCCAGCGGATGGACGGTGGCGATGTCCCTGGTCCTTTCCTTGGTGGCGGCCCAGGCATTCGGACTCCTTCCTGCGCTTCGGTTCAGCCGGCCAGAGTTGGTTTCGGCCCTGAAGGACGACACCGGTGGCGGCGGGCGGAGAGTGGGGAAGTTCCAGCGTTATGCTGCGTCTGTCCAGATCGGCACGGCCTTTCTTCTGCTCTTGATAGGAGTCCTGTTCCTCCGCTCCCTGGAACGAACGGATGCGAGCCAAATCGGATTCAACCCGGAACGTATGGCTGTCACCGACTTCGGGGCCGGGGGAATGTTCCTCGGGCTTCTTGACATTTCCGAAGAGGGCTATCCGAGCATGGATGAGGGCGGGGCGAACCTTGTGGACCGGCTGATAGAGTCTGTCGGGTCTCTTCCGGGCGTGGCATCGGTAGCTGTGTCCAACGGGATCCCCCTGGACCGACGGAGAGCCTACCTATCCGTCAGCCCGGCGGCTCAGCCAGGTCCGGACGAGACCGGGGTGAGGGTCGATTATACCCTGGCCACGGAAGGGTACTTCTCCACCATAGACGTACCCATCCTTCAAGGTAGAGCTCTGCTCCGAACGGATGATGGAGCGGCTCCCCGAGTCGCGGTCATCACCCGAACCTTTGCAGACCGTCTTTGGCCGGGCGAAGACGCTCTGGGTCGCCAGTTCTCGCAGGTCGGTGCCGAACCGCCCACCGCCTGGACCGTCGTCGGGGTGGTGGGAAACGTGGCGTCGAGCTCCGTGACGGAGAATCTGCCCCACGCGTTCCTTCCATTGAGGCAGTCGACCGATCCCGATCTCATCGTTGTGATCCGGTCGGATACCGATCCATCCACATTGGCTGGACCGGTTCGTGAGGCCATGCGGTCAGTGGACTCCGGGCTACCCACTCCCATGCTGGTTCCCGCCCGATCTATCGTGGCCCGTGCCACTCAGGAGCAGCGGAGCAGCGCACAGATTGCCGGCGGGCTCGGCTTGCTGGTCCTCCTCCTCTCTGCCATCGGCGTCCATGGGGTCGTGGCCCTCGCCGTGACGCAACGCACCCGTGAGATCGGTCTTCGAATCGCGCTGGGGGCCAGCCGGGGTGTGGTCATGCGTGGCGTCTTCGGGGACGCCCTCCGTATGGCTGGACCTGGGTTGTTGGCCGGGGGCCTCTTGGCCGCCGCAACGGCCGCGGCGATGCGCTCCATGCTCCTGGGGCTGAGCCCCGTCGATCCCATAGCCTTCCTTTCCGCCGGAGCTTTACTGCTTCTCGTGGTCATCACGTCGAGCTTGGCCCCGGCGCTGAGAGCATCAGGAATCCACCCGATGGAGGCCCTGAGAAAACAATGACGATCCGTCACCTGTACAACAGACGTGACCGTCCACGCCGCTCCGACCCCACCCGAGTAACACCGGTGCCGGACAATACCGCCGCAGCACCGCCCGGTGGCGCGCGCGCTCTGCGCGCTATCTAGCGGCCAACACCTTCGCTTCCGTGGGAGCTAGCGGCAGGAACTTTAGCCCCATCAGGAACGCAAAGCCGATAATGCCGACCACGCCGAGAGCCTGCAGCACCTCATAGAAGCTGATGGAGTAGTCGACGACACCCTCCCAGAGTACCGTGCCAGAGACCTCCCAGCCGGGAAACAGTTCGGGTGGATGGATCAGGCCCGGGATCACGATGAGAAAGCGCTCGAACAGCACACCCACTACGACTAGGGCGGACGAGAAGACCACCCAGGGGACGGACGTGCCAGTCCGGCGAACGAAGAGGAGGATCGCTGGGATGACGCAGCCGAAGATGATCAGACCGAACCAGAACATCAGGCTGTGAAGGCCGCCGAACAGGAAGAACATGCCCGCTTCGCGCGATTCCGCCAGATAGAAGCGGTGAGCGTTTTCGATTAAGAGCAAGTACAAGGTACACACGAGGAATACGGCCAAGAGCGGTCGTCCCAGCCATATCACGAGCTTCTCGTCCAACGGTCTCCCGGTGCCCCGAAACACCGCGACTTTGACCAGGATCATCAGGGCGGCGCCGGAAGACAGTGCGGCCGCCACGAAACTCGGCGGTAGCAGTGATGAGTTGTACAGTTCTCGCGGCACGAACGCGAAGATGGCGCCGGTGCCGGTATGGGTCCCGATGGCCCAGAGGCACACCGTGAACGACGCGATCTTGGTCAGCGTCCCCTTCTCCCTGAACAGCGCCCACAGGTATATGATGCAGATCAACACGTGCCCTGAATAGAGCGACGGGTTGATCGAGAACATCGATGTGATGTTGAGGTATGTGAACGGCTTCACGAACACCCGGTCGATCCTGCCTTGGTCGGTGAGGATGGAGAGCAAGCCCGCAATCAAGAACAGCATGGCGAGGTAGGCTGCGATCCTGGCAAACGGCTTGTACTGCACTTGGCCGAATATGCCGTAGAGGCCCGACACCACCAGCGACCCGGCGGAGAGGCCGATGTAGAAGATCGCCATCGAGATCTGGAGTCCCCAGGGTACCCGGTTCGTCATCCCCGTCAGGTACAGCCCGTGCACGCTCATGAGATACGTCGCGTAGATGCCGGCGATGCCCAGGGCAGCGAGCGCGGCGGCGGCCAACCAGAACGGCGTCGATCTACCCTCGATCTTCGAGAACTCAACTTGCATCCGACTACCTCACAGTCACGGACCTACAAGCCCAAGTAGTAGACCTTCGGCTCGGTGCCCCAATCATCTCGGATCCGCCTCACGGGAGCGTTGGCTACCAGCTCTGACACCTCGCTCTCCGGATCATTCAGATCTCCGAAATACAGGGCACCTGCCTCACACGCTTCCACACACGCGGGCCCCTTGCCCTCGTCGAGGAGATGCGCACAGAAGTGGCACGATTCGGCGACCCCGTGAGACCGCTTGGGGTACGCCGTGTTGGGCCACTCCTCGTTCTCTTTATAATTGAAGAATCTTGCGTTGTACGGGCAGGCCACCATGCAGTATCGACACCCAATGCATCTGTGTTGATCCACCACGACGATGCCATCCGCGCGCTTGTATGTCGCCTGCACCGGACAAACCTGAGCGCAGGGTGGGTTCTCACAGTGATTGCACAACAAGATCACGGACTTTTCGACGTCGTCCTCGGACTCCTTGTTCCGAATGTTCACCTTTCTGATCCAGTGGATGTCCCACCGCTTGTCATCGTGAAAGGCTACGTTGTTCTCCTCCCGACACGCATCGAGACATGCGGTGCAATCCGACTGGCAACTGTTGAGATCGATCACCATGCCCCATTTGCGCCCGGCCAATGGGCTGTCCGACCGTGCCGTGTTTGGATCGCAAGCGCTGAGCAGCGGCAGACCGAGTGCGCCGGAGGTGCCGGCAATGGCGGCTCCACTTTTCTTGAGGAACTCCCTCCTATCCATGGTCGACCTCACGATCCGAGCTGCCGGCTCCTGAGTCGGGCTCTGGATAGTAGTGACAGCCGAAACAATCTAGGACGACGCTGGCAGCCTCATGACAGCGGTTACAGAACCGCTCTCGGCTGGTGTGGCAATCTCTGCATTTCGTCAGGGACTCGTTTCCTCGAATGCCGTCGCGGATGAATTCCTCTCTGAGCTGCTTCAGCAGGTCCATGTGACGGAACCGCATGTAGTCGGTCTCCCGAACGCAGTCGGCGAACTGCGGAGCGGGCATCTCGAGGAAGACGTCCGGCATATGCTCTCGGCGCGCGAAGGCGAAACGAACGCCGCTTAATCCCAACGGGAGGAGCATGACGACGATCAGGATCGCCACGATGGCGCCGAGTCTCTTGTTTTGCAGTGCCGTGCTGAGCTTCATGGCGTTACTCCATCGTCACTGGGCCTCACACCGTTGCGGCCGTAGTACTCAGCGAAGATCATGGCTGCGGTGCGATAGAGGACGTGCGCGAACTTGGAGTAGGGCAGGTAGATCAGGAGCCCGAATACTAAGATCAAATGAATGAAGTACACGACGTGTCGATGTGGCACCATCCGCAGGTAATGCAGCAGCTCCGTCGCGAAGCCACTCACCACCACGGCGAACAGGGTCCAGAGAAACACCCAATCAAAGAAGGTGCTGCCCCCGGCGTTGTCTCGGTTGCGAAGACGCTGCCGGAGCATCATGACACAGCCGAAGAAGACTGCGGCACCACCCAGGTTGGCCAACAGCTTCCACGGGCTCCAGAAGCTGAACGGGTAGACGAACCGATCTGTGAGTAAGGGATTGACTGGCCCGGTGATCACCCAGAAGGTGACCACCGCGAGGGCGATGAAGCCGAAGAAGACACAGAAATGCGACAGGGGGCGTGAGTGCGCCGCCGTGCACGACGTGAACTTGTCGTGGGTGAGGAGTTGCTTGATCGCAATCCACGCGCTGCGCGCAAAGCTGCGCTCGGGAGGACCGGTGACCCCCCAGACGCGTGGAGCCTTGATGACTCGGACGAATCGCACCAGGCTGATGATCGCAGCGAGCAACGCGATAAGGGCGAACAGACCGAAGAAGCCATTGAGTAGCCAGTGGGGAAGCATGGGCGAGTAGGAGTATACGATCGACTGGCCGGTTGGTGCTGCGGTTCCCAACGCGTTCCCGATCGGCTCCCGCAGCGCCATCGCGAGGCCCAGCAGCAGGGCAGGTAGACCGAACAGCAACGGCACGAAGCGAGGCTCGCTCATCCATCTCGCCAGGAAGCGTGGGGCGGCAAAGTGGATGACGCTTTCCCGTCGCACGGCCGCCAGAACGTCGCCCGGTCGCCCGCTCCGCGGGCAGCTTACCGAGCAATCGTTGCAATGGTGGCACAGCCATATGTCCGGGTCCTCAAGGAGACGATCGCGCATGCCCCAGAGGGCCCATGCCATTTCCTTGCGCGGGAAGGGACGGGTGTCCGGCGAAATTGGGCAGCTTGCCGAACAGGTTCCGCATTGGAAGCACTTCTTGTACGACTCGCCGGTCTGTCGGGACAGCGACCGGATGAAGTCGAGATCCGGATCGATCACGACCGGTCTGCCGTTGTCAGATGGAGCAGGCGTGGTTTGTGGGAATTCCTGCTCACCGAGATGTCGTTGTTCGGGCTCCGTCATTCCAGCAGTCACCATGGTTGTAGCTCCTCCAGCTACCACCTCGATTTGCACCCCGACTGCCAACTGCTGCGGACCGTTACACGTCAATCACATCCTATTACATCCCCTTGAACGGGTTCATGCCGATCTCATCGATGAGCTCCGTGAACTTCTCGAATATGCCGGGGAGCTTATCGTATTCGTCGATCTGCAGCTGATGGAGTTCCACCCTCTCGATGTCCATCGCCATCTGTTCGAGCTTCTCCCGTACGTTCTTCTCGCGCACGGACGCCAGCTCACTGCCCTTGATGAAGTGACACTGATAATCATCGCCGTACTTGCACCCCAGCAGTATCACACCGTCATACCCGGCAGACATCGCTTGCGTGATCCACACGAAGTTCACCGACCCCAGGCATCGGACGGGGATGACGCGGATCCACGGGCTGTACTGCAGCCGGTGTTGTCCCACGAGGTCTAGGGCCGGGAACGCGTCATTCTCACAAGCGATAACGAGAATCCTCGGCTTCTCTTCGAACTCGTCGGGCACGTCGACGGCCTTGATCATCGAGCCGACGATATCGACCGAGTAGTCCTTGAACGAGATGATCCGTTCGGGGCACGCTCCCATGCATACACCGCAGCGGCGGCATCGGGTTGCCCTCAGCAAAGGCGTGCCCTCTTTGTCCTCGTTGAGCACCCCGAAGGGGCATTCCTCGGTACAGCGCTTGCATTTGGTGCAGCGCTGCATGAAGAAATCCGGATACGATGTGTCTCCGGCACGCGGATGCACGGCCTCGCCTCTGGATGTCATCTCGACGCATTGGATGGCCTTGAGCGCCGCACCGGTGGCATCCGCTCGACTGCCCGAGCCGTCCGTCGGTTGCCGCGCCGCGCCGGTGGGATAGATGCCGGTGCGTCTGCTCTCGTACGGGAAGCAGATGAAGTGTGAGTCGGGGAACCCGTATTCCAAGCTGGGCAGGTCGGGCCCCTGCCGATAACCGAGGTGGAGTATCTCGGTGCCTTCGTGGCGCTTCAGTTGCTCGACGGTCTCGGCCGCCTCTTGCTTCTTGGCGTCCGAGTCGCCCTCGAGCAGCGTCACCTTGGCGTCCTCGAGGGCTCGAATGGCCTCTCCGTCGGCTACGTTCGGGATCATCCCCGCCGCCAGCACCACGAGATCCACATCGACCTGGATCTCCTCGCCGAGCATGGTGTCGCGGGCAATCACGGAAAGCCCGCCGCCGTCAGCGCGAGTCACATCCGCGACCTCGCCTCGGGTCAGAAAGATGCCGTGATCCTCCTGGGCCCGGCGGTAGAAGTTCTCGTACTTGCCCGGCGTCCGCATGAATTCGTAGAAGACGTACGCCTTCGAGTCTTCGTCCTGCTCCCTGAGATAAAGAGCCTGCTTCAGCGACGTGAGGCAGCAGATCGAAGAGCAGTAGGAGTGGTGGTCCTTGTCAGTGCAACCGCCGCATTGAAGGAATGCTATGCTCTTGACCTCTTTGCCGTCCGAGGGACGCGTGATGCGGCCCCCGTCCTTGACCATCTGCTCCAGCTCCACGTTGCGGATGACGTCCTCGAGTTGGCCGTACGGCAGATCATCACGCGGATCTGCCGGTCGCCAGCCCGTGGCCTGTACGATGGCCCCGGTACGGAACTCGTCGACCACCTCGCCCTCCGGCACCCCGTTGCCGGTCGACTTGAGCGTGACGTCGAACAACCCCGGTGCGCCGACGATCTCGGCAGTTGTTGCCGAGGTGTACACGCGGATCTTGGGGTGATCGTCGACTTCGGCGATCAGCGCGTCGATACCTGTTTCCTCCAAGTCGCGATACGGTGGTTGCGTCGGGATCGACTTGTATTGCTTGGCCAGCCAGCCGCCCAGCGCGTCCGTCGTCTCGACCAGCCTGACGTGATATCCCGCGCTAGCGGCCTCGACGGCGGCTGTGAGGCCCGCGATCCCGCCGCCGACGACCAGGAGGCTCTTGTCGATCGCCTCTTCCTCTTCGAAGGGTTCCAGGGGCTGCCGCTTCTGGACCTTCGTGATGTACATGCGGAGGTAGTCCTCAGCCATCATCTGGGTGTCTTCTTCACCTGCTGGCTGGCACCACACCACGTGCTCGCGAAGGGGGATGGGCTCGGCCATCACGTGCTCCGGGAACGCGTAGTCGGGATAGCGACGCGGTGAGATCCCGGCGATGACGACCTTGTTCAGGCCCTCGTTCGCGATGTCCTCGTTGATCGCAACCAGGCCCGGTCCTTCACAGGTTTCGACCTTCTTGCAGAACGGGACATCGTACTCCTCGGTCGCCACCTTGCAGAGCGCATCGACGTCGAGGGCATCAGCTATGCCATAACCCGTACAGATGAACACACCGATCTTGTCTTCCATCCGTGTCATCCTCTATTGACGCACTGGATTGCTTTCAAAGCGGCCGCGGTGGATTCTTTGGTCGCGCGCGAGACGTCGCAGGGATGCTTGGCGCACCCCACGGCGTAGACCCCCTCCACGTCGGTGGCTCCGTCGATGAAGCCGTATTCGTCGTACTCCAGCTCGATCGGGATCTTCGCATCAGCGGTGTTCGGCACGATACCGGTGGCTAAAACCACCATGTCGAAGCGCTGCTCCGGCTTGTGCCCCGCGATCGTGTCTTCGACCTCCAGGATCAGGTCTTTGCTTTCGGGATCCTCGGTGATCTTCGCGACTTTGCCTTTGACGAACGAGACGTTGGTGTCCTCGAGCAGGTCGTAGTAGAACTTCTCCTGGCGCCCGATGGTGCGGATATCGATATAAAACACGGTTGATTTGGCATCCTCGTTGCTCTCCCTCAGGTACCGTGCATGTTTGAGTGACGCCATACAGCAGACCGCAGAGCAGTAGGGCAGGTGATTCTCGTCTCTCGATCCGGCACATTGCACGAACGCCAGGTTCACGGCACTCGCGCCGTCGGAGGGGCGCACGATCCTTCCAGCGGTGGGGCCGCGAGGATCGGCCAGTCGCTCCATCATGACGTTGGTGATCACGTTTTCGCATCGGCCGAAACCGAGGTTGTCGAGCTTGGTTGCATCGTAGGGTTTCCAGCCGGTCGCCACGATGATCGCACCGACATCGACCTCTATGTCCTCGTCGGTCATGGCGAGGTCGATGGCTCCTGGCGGGGCCGCCTCGGTGAGGGTCCGGACATCAGATTCAGACAACGCATCACGGTCGAGCATGTGGAGCGGTGGGTAGGCCATGTCATGCGGGTAGTACAGGGCTTTCGTCGTACACATTCCCAGGTTCAATTCATCGGGTCGTTCAGACGTGAGCCGGTTTGCAAGCGAATCGTCCAGCGAGCTCTGGCCGGTCACGTAGCGAGGCCGCTTCTTGATCTTCACTTCGAACTTGCCCGCCTTGCCGGAAACCTGCTCCACCGTGGACAGCGTGTGCACGGTGATTCTCGGGTTGCGTCGGATCCTGCGTGTATTGATCTCGAACCCGCACGTAGGCGGACACATCTTGGGGAAGTACTTGTAGGAGCGCATCACGCGCCCCCCGAGAAAGGCTTCCTTCTCGACCAGGATCACGGGGTAGCCCACCTCGGCGGCTTCCACCGCCGCGGTCATGCCCGCGATCCCTCCGCCTATGATAAGGATTGGCTTTGTGTCACCACTCATAGCACGCTCTCTGGGTGCAGGTTGCAACACGCTCGTCGTGTCGTCTCAACGGATGGAGTCGGGGGGAGACACGCGGTCGTCCGAACCGGTGACGCCGTGCTCCGCCCAACATGACGGGGGATGTGGGAGTGGAGATAGCGGCACTGCTTGCCCATGGGGACCCCACGTCGAACCCATCTACTGCCGAACTGGGTTGGCCAAGGCTGACCGTGATTTTTGTCACGTTTTTCTGCTACCTTCATAATCCCTCGATGAGTGTACGTCAAGCCCTTATGAGATTTTCGTCACGATTGACTTTTTCCGCGCTTCCACGCACTGTGCGGATGGCGCACGGCCGTCAGTGGCCTGCGTTCCTGGCGTTGATGCTCCAATCCGATCACGCAGAGTGGTTCGCGGAGAGTCGAGCGCAATGAGACCAACGGGAACAGAGTCTGCCCGCGACAGTCGAGTCTTGCCCGCCGTGCTGCGAAGGCGCCGACTCGTCTGGAAGGTGAACGGCGTTTTCCTGGCTATCCTGGTCGGTGTCCTAGGCGTTTCGAGCTACGTGACCAATCTGGACTACGAGCGCGCTGAGCTGGAGTCTGCGCGCGACATATCGAGAATCACCTCTGAGCGAATTCATCATAGGGTCAAGGACCTCATGATGCAGGGCGAGCCGGCGACCTTCGCGCCCGTAGTCCATCGGATGGCTTCCGAGAATCCGGCCTACCGCGATATCCGGCTTATCGCGCACGACGGGCGGGTCGTGGTATCGCAGCTGGAGAGCACTGGCGTTGTCATGCAACCCGAATCCTGGCCCTGCAATGTGTGCCACACTTCAGGCGGTGGGACGGCGAGCGCGATCGTCGGAAACTTTGACGAAGTGCTCGAGTTGGCAGACGGTGAGCGGGCCGTGTCGGTCGTCACACCCGTGGTGAGTGAGGCGGGGTGCAGCACCAGCGAGTGCCACTCCGGAGTTGTGGAGGGCGAATTGCTGGGTGTTATCCAGGCAGATTTCTCGCTGGCGCGAGTCGACGCCCTAATCGCTCGCCGCAACCTCTACAGTGCGATCGTGATCGCGATCGCACTGCTGCTGGGCACAGCACTCACGTGGTGGATGACCGACCGACTCGTGGGGAGTCGCATCCGGGCCCTCAGGGCGGGTGCACAGCGGCTCGCCGACCAAGACTACAGTTTCAGGTTCGGCGACACCAAGCGTGATGGCCTCGCCCAGGTGGGGGAGGTGTTCGATAGCATCACGTCGGACTATTCGATGACGTACTCTGAATTGCTGAACACGCAAGAGTACCTGCAGGGAATCGTCGAAAACTCGCCCGACATGATCATCACCGTAGATCCGACCGGTCTGATTGACTCGTTCAACAGGGGTGCGGAGCAGATCCTGGGGTACAGCAGGGACGAGGTGGTTGGGCGGCGAATCGAGATGCTGTTCGCCAATCCGCGCGAACGAGACGCGGCCATCGAGCAGCTACGTGATACCGATCACGTGGTCAACTATCTGACGCACTTCCAGACCAAAGATGGCGACGTTCGAAACGTATTGCTGACACTCTCTCGTCTACGCGCACCCGACGGGGCTCCCATTGGGACGATCGGGATCAGCAAGGACGTCACCCGGGAGGTTCAACTCCAGCGCAAGCTGGTCCAGTCAGAACGGATGGTTGCACTGGGGCAGGCGTTGACCGGAGTTCAACATTCCATCAAGAACCTGCTGAACGTGTTGAAGGGCGGTTCGTATATGGTCAAGCTGGGCCTGGCCAAGGACGACAAGCAGATGCTGGCTGAGGGCTGGCAGATGGTGGAGGAGGGGATCACTCACATGACCGACATGTCCAAGAGCATGTTGGACTTCGCCAGGGAGCGGGATCTCGATCTCACCCCCACATGTCTGGCGGAGTTGACGAAGAAGATCCACTCGCTGAACGCCGCGAAGTTCGAGGAATCCGGTGTCGAGCTGTTGGTTGACGTTGCTGACGATCTCCCGAACGTTCTGTGTGATCCCGAATTGATTCGCTCTGTAATGATGGATCTACTGTCGAACGCTCTGGATGCCTGCTCCTGGAAGGATTATGATGAAGAGGAAAGACCTCGGGTGACGCTCAGGGTGGAGCAGGGAGCAGTCGACGGCTACGTACAGCTCAAGGTCAGTGACAACGGACCGGGGATGCCTGACGAGCTGAAGGCCAAGATCTTCGTGCCTTTCTTCAGCACCAAGAAGAAGAGGGGAACCGGAATGGGATTGGCGGTGGTGTCTCGCATCGTGAAATCTCATGGAGGTAACACAAGCGTCGAGTCAGAGCCCGGCAAGGGAGCGACGTTCCGCGTGACGCTGCCGATCAAGGGCCCAAGTCTGAGAGAGGGGGAAGCCGATGTCGAAGCGGGTGTTGGTAGTCGATGACGATGAGAACACAGTCAGGTTCCTTTCAGTTGCGCTGAGCGAAAACGGATACGATCCGGTCCAAGCCTTCGATGGAGAAGAGGGGCTGAAGAAGGTCGAGGAATCGAAGCCCGATCTGATCCTCTTAGATGTGATGATGCCCAGAAAGACCGGCTTTGTGCTGTTCAAGCAGCTTCGGAGAAACGAAGAATACAAGGACATCCCGGTCATCATGCTCACCGGGGTCGCCGATGTTCTCGAGGAAGACGAAAGCCAGGCGTCCGGCGATACGCTCGAGCGGCCGTTCGACAGTTTGCGTGAAAGCCTCAAGAAGGCGATCGCCAAGATGAGGGAAGAGGGGCTGGTGCGGCCGGAGAAGTTTATCGACAAGCCAATAGACCCGGACGAGCTGATCGTAGCCGTGAAGGAGCTGATCGGCGAATAGAGAGATCCCTCTAGGGTCGCGTGCTTTGCTCTGGCCCGCGTGCGCGATTGTCCGGCACCCCACGTCCGCGCTTCCGAAGAACTCTCGTGGCCCCTATTTCCGGCGGCTGGGTTGGATCGTCCTCCAATCACTGCTTCTCAAGACTTCCGAGGCCTCCTCGTGATCGGCGGGATCGACCCAGATCACGTACCCGAAGCGGCCGGTACCGTCCACGACACCGTTGCAGGCGCGAACGTTGATGCGAGCATTGGAGAGCTTCAGATGGAAATCGTATAACGCTCCGATCTTGTCCTCTCCCTGGATCAAGAAGGCCTTCTTGGGTCCGGTCAGTGGCACCTCAGCGTCTTCAGCCGCCTCTCTCAGCAGTGACGGGTCCTCGGGAATGAAGTCGATTCGGCTCTCCCCTCCGCCCAGGGGGAATGCGGTAAGGGCAAGCAGGTTCACGCTCTTCTCGCTCAGGAATTCAAGGAGTTTCCTGGCTTCGCCCGGTTTGTCTGCAACGACAGTGGAGAAATACTCGACATCCTTGACCGCTGATATCATCTCGGTCTCCTCTCTCCATCGATCCACTCTACCCCCTATCCCGTCCCCGGGGAGGTGAGTTGAGTCCGCAAGCAACTCAACTGCCAAGGCATGGGGCAGATAACTGGACCACTCTCATCTTGTTCGCTTTTTGTTTCCGCTTGCGCCATTATGTCAAAGCCCACCTGCATCGGCAACAGAAACCGATAAGCGTTAGTGATAGGGCGGCGCCGTGGTCCCTCTGGTTGCTGCCCGCCGGTCGGCTCGGCATATTCCCAGCAGTTCCGCGGCTCAGCCTGTCTCCGCGTAGGGATTGTATACGATAGTCGTCGACAGATTGGCTGAGTTCAAGAAATAGTCTCCCGGGCCAACTAGGTAGGCACCATGAATCGAGTGATCGTCTTCGCAGCGCTGGCCGTGTTAGTGCTCGCCTCCCCGGCGAGCGCCCAGGAAGAGCCCACCACACGTGATGGGTCTGCGAGCCGCATCTATTATGGCGGCTCTATCACCCTCGGGTTCGGCAGCTCCTTCCGCATCGGTGTATTCCCGCTGCTCGGTGTCCGACTGACGCCCAAGCTGTCCGTCGGTGGTCAGGCCGGAATCGAGTACGTCAACTACGACGGACCGGGACGAGAGGCCGTCAACTATGGCGGCTCGCTCTTCGCACGCTACCGAGTGATCCCTCAACTCTACCTGCATGGCGAAGGCGTCTACGCGAATTACGAGCTGTTCGGCGTCGGCGACACGTCGCAGCGCGAGTGGGTTCCCTTCCTTCTGCTCGGCGGGGGCTTTGTGCAGCCCGTGAGCGTGCGCAGCGCTGCGTATGTCGAAGTCCTGTTCGATGTACTGCAGGATGACAACTCACCGTATAACGACTGGGAGCCTTTTGTGCGCGTAGGGGTGATGGTCGGCTATTAGGGTGCTAATCCCGCCGAGGTGGCGATCATCGGCGCCGGCGGAACGTACGGCAAGGGGATCCTGGCCCGGGCCGGGGAGATCGGTGTCGAGGCGGTGGTGATGACGCGGTCGCCGCGCAGCTGGACCACGTGGGTGCTCACCCGACCGGTGAGGCAGACCAAGACGCGTCGTGAGCGGACTACAGACCCCCACCGATCTTCGCCACCGCGAACCGCTGCCCCGGCGCCGTAGCGCATGGGACCTCGGCGCTCACACCCTCCGCTGACACGTCGTTCGCAAAGTCTTCACACATCTCAAGATCGCGGAAGTGCATCGCGAACAGCACCGGAACATCGAACTCGCGAGCAAGGTGAACGGCCCGAGCCAGGTGAGGCCATCTGTGGCTCGGAGCGCCGACCACGAACGCCACGTCGATTCGGTCACTGATCGTCTTCAAATAGGCGTGATCGGCGATGTAATCGGCCATGTAGTCACCGTTGTGATATACGATCCAGTCACCGTAACGGACCAGAAACGCGACTTCCGGAATGTCGTTGTGGTGCGAATCGATCGTGTATACTTGCATGTCACCCAAGTCGGCTGTCGCCCGAAGCCCCTCTAGAGTGTGACAGTCGGCATCGGCTCCGGTGAAACGCTCGCAGTGTGACTCTGGCCGTTCGTCCCAACCGATGAAGTAGGTGAGGTGCTCGATCTCCCCCTGCCACTCGAAGATGACGGGGTCGTAATGGTCACCGTGCGCGTGTGACACGAAGACGAACACGTCCAGATCGCTGATCTCTGCGGGATCGATGAGTCCGTTCTCCAGAGTGCGCGGAGTCGCACTAGTGACCTCTTCCATCCCAAGCCTCTCCTGGTAATCGAAGATGAGCAGCGCGTCACCGATACGAACCGCCCAGCCCGAATGGCGCAGGTACCATACCGTCGCCATCTCGCCAGCTCGATCGGGCACCGTCTGAGCACTTGCGCTCGTCGATGAAGACGCCGCGATCAGAATGCAGGCCAGCACCTTGCAGATGTTTCTCATGTCAACACTCCTCCTTCGATCCTCACCGACTGACCCTTTGCTCGATCGGTGTTCTCACGCCCTCAAAAACAATGAAAGCTCCTCGGTGCGCCGTGGATACGGCCTACCGGCTCGCACAAAACCGAGAGCCCGAAGGATTCTGATCATAGCGGCGTTGTCCGGGCGGGTTGTCGCAAAGACACGGGACTCAGGCTCGCGCGCCAGGAGAAGCCGACAAAGACTCTCGGCAATCCGGTTCCCTCGGTGGACAGGAACGACGAAGAGCCAGCCAAGTTCGAGTCTGTAGGCAGTAGGGCTGGCGCGTGCGTCCGCCTTATTGAATACGTCATCCCGATACCGTTCGTCGGGCGCCTTTAGGGCGGCGATCGCCGCGAGCGTGTCACCTTCCGCGTAATAAAACGCCAGCCATTTCGCATCACGAATGCGGCTACGCAAACAATCATCCGAGCCTGCGAAGCCCTGGCGAACAAGACGCTCGAACTCCCGGCGCTCCCGCTCGCTGCAGGTGGCCGGCTCTTTAAGATGTGCGGTACCGTTCAATTGACACCGCCGCCTACCAGTTGCGCGCTGCACCTGCACGACAATCTAAGGACCGGGCACCCTTCGTGCCCACATCGCCGCCGTTCGATCTCCGCGCCCAACAAGACCATCTTTGGAAGCGCGCCCCAATCACATATCGCGCGAACACCCGCGCTGGTCTTCGCCGCGCCGCTCCGCCACGGCTGAGACTAGTTCGGCCATGAGGTCGGCCGCCTCCCGAACGCCGAGATCCTGCTCGGCCAGGGATCGATAGGTCTCGAACTGAACCGCGTGACCCGCCACTGCCCGGATCACACGCTGCGCTTCAGCTCGCACACCCCAGCCCGTGGCCAGTGAGCTCGCCAGCTCGCGCAGGTATGCGTGAAACGGCTCCATGACCTCGGCGAGGGCAGGCACATCTCCCTCATCCCGCAGAACACTCGTCAGCATCCCCTCTCCATCCCGGTAGTAGCCGTAGAGGGCCGTCAGGGCCACGCGGATCCGTTCGCACGGATCCGCGTGGCCGGCCCAGACCGCAGGGTCTGGGACTGGGTGCTGTGCGTTCCAGTCCGACGAACACGCGCCAAGCAGCGCCCGCTCGTCCGGAAAGTGCCGGTAGACCGTGAGGCGCTGGACCCCGGCACGGTTCGCGATAGCACTGATCGTAGTCGCTGCCGGGCCGAGCTCCTCGTGGAGCGCGACAGCGGCGTGAACGATACGCTGGCGTGTCTGTGCCCGATCTCTTCTAGCCTCGATTTGCCGCTTCGTCATAATTGTAACATATATGTTCATCTAAACCTTGACAAGGCCTTTAAATATGGATAATATGTGCTACCACTCAGTAAACACACGTGTTCTATTTTGGTTTCCGCGCCTGGGTCTGGTGCCTTCTCCATAACGCAACGCCAATGACTTGCAGGAGGTCCAAGATGTTTTTCGCGAGATTCCGTTTGACCGTTCCGATGTTCTGCCTTCTCGCTCTCGGGCTCAGCGCGTGCAGTGAGAGCATTCAGACCGTTGAGGGGGACTGTGGCAGTCTCTACGATGGAGAAGTGTGCACCTGGGCCGCTCTCTCCGGCGGCCGGGTCGTTGAGTTCGGCGCGACAGTGCCCATCCGGGCAATCGAGAGTGCGCCGCTGGAGCTCGAGATGGTCTTCCCGCCATCGCCCGTTGCTGTGATTCCTCTACCGGAAGAGGTCGCACGGGCGACAGGGTTCAATCATCTCATGGTCAACTGGGAGCCCCATGGCCATCCGCCGGCCCTGTTCGCGGTACCGCACTTCGACTTTCACTTCTATACGGTCGATCCAGCGGTCGTGACGGCCATTGATTGCCACGACTTAGGCAAGCCTGAACGACTCCCCGAGGGCTATGCGCTTCCGGACATCACAATACCGGGGCTCGGCGAACTCGTGGGTCTGTGCGTTCCGGGCATGGGGATGCACGCGATGCCGGCGGATGAGATCGATCAGGTTGAACCCTTCGGTGCATCGATGCTCGTGGGCTACTACGAGGGGGAAGTGATCTATGTTGAACCGATGATCGCCCGCGCGAAGTTGCTGGCGGCCGAAGGATTCACCATGGAGGTTCCCACTGTAACCACGGCGGGTGCGAACGTGCGCTGGCCGTCGCATTTCGAAGCTGTGTACGACGAATCGACGCAAAGCTATCGATTCACGTTCGGCGTTTAGGGAACGGGATCCGGAACATCCTCAGCTAGGATGTCCAGATAGACCTTGACGAAAGTGCCCAGACACCGCCGTTCTCGGCCACCACCTGCAATCCTTCGGGGACGGCAACCTGGACGAGATCATGTCGGACCACACCGATGACTCGGTGTTGTTCACACCTGACGGGCCACTGAAGGGCCGGGACGCCATCCGCGGGCTGTTCGTCAGTATGTTCGAGGAGTTTGGCAAACCCGGTATGTCCTTCGAGATGCTCCAGCAAGATGTGGAAGGCGATTGCGCATATATCATGTGGAAGGCGGAGACTGCGGACAACATCTATGAGGTCGGCACCGACACCTTCGTCGTGCGAAACGGCAAGATCGTCTACCAAAGCCTCTGCGCTAAGGTCGTGCCGAAGGGCTGAGCGGGCTCGCTCAACAGCTCGCTTTGCCTTAACTTGCCAGCGGTCGCCGGACCTCGTTGCCGCGCGTGCCCTCACCTAGCATCTTCTAGCAGCCCCGACATCATCACCCTGGCCACTTTTTGCCCATGTATCCAAAGACTGTCCTGAACTTTCCGGACGACATCTCCAGCCTTCCCCGAAGGTCGTTCCTGAGACAGGTCGCCGGCGCCGCGGCCGCAACCGCGTCGCTCCCGTTGCTGGGGTGCGCCGACACGGCGCAGCGCGGCGAATCGTTCGATGCGATTGCCGCCAAAATGGACCCGGTGGATCCGGGCGACGAATCCTATTGGAACGCGGTCAAAGGGGAGTTCCCGGTCAGGGACGGCCTGATCATGCTCAACGCGGCGAACCTTTGCCCGTCGCCAACGCGGGTACAGAAGAGAGTGTTCGAACTCACTCGTGATGTCGACGCAGACGCCTCGTTCACGAACAGAGCTAAGTTCTCAGATCAACGGGAAGAGGCCCGAGCCGTGCTCGCGGGGTACGTCGGCGCCGCCCCCGACGAAATCGCCATAGTCAGGAACACCAGCGAGGCGAACAACACCGTAGTCGGCGGCCTGCAGTTAGGGTCGGGTGACGAAGTGGTCATCTGGGACCAGAACCATCCAACGGCGAATGTCGCGTGGGACGTTCGGGCACAACGGTACGGGTTCACGGTGAAACGCGTATCGACGCCCGAGAATCCCGAGAGCCCGGGGCAGCTGACCAAGGCATTCACAGATGCGTTTACACCCAAGACGAAAGTCCTCGCGTTTTCGCACGTGTCGAATGTGACCGGCGTCAGGATCAACGCCGAGGAGCTGTGCCCAATGGCCCGTGAACGCGGCATCATGACCCTGGTCGACGGGGCACAGACTTTCGGCACGTACAGGGTCGCGCTTGATGAGATGGGGTGCGACTTCTATACGGCCAGCTCCCACAAGTGGTTCTGCGGACCGAAAGAGGTCGGCCTACTATATGTGAGGAAGGAGCGAATCGGTGACCTTTGGCCGCTGTCCGTCGGCGTCGGGTGGAACGACCGGATGCAGGAGAGCGCCAGAAAGTTCGAAACGCTGGGCCAGCGCGACGATTCTCGCATATCGGCGATGATCGAGGCCGTCGACTTTCACGACAAGATCGGCGCTCCTCGCGTCATGTCACGGGCGAGGCAGCTCGCGGATGCGGTCAAGGAGGGGGTGCAGCAGAAGCTGCCCGCCGCGCAGATCCTAACACCGATCCAGCACGAAATGAGCTGGGGTGTGGTCGTGTTCACCGTCCCGGGGCTCTACACCGACAACGCGCTAGCCGCCCTGTACGAGCAGAATGTTGGCTGCGCCATCATGGGCGGGAACGTCCGTTATTCGCCGCACTTTTACAATACGCTCGACGACATAGAAGTATCGATAGACGCCATACTAAGGCTGGTGTGAATAGCAGGGATCATCGGGGATGTTGGGTTTCGCGACCCGCCGCCCGCTAATCCTCGCGCCAAACCGCGCTCACCCGATGGAAGTGCTGCAAGACCTCCCGGTAGGATTGAAGCCAACTGGTCTCGTGGTATGGAATCGAATGATCCGCGCAGTACGGTCTTGTGATGGCCTGAGCTTGCTTCAGCCTGTTACGGGCCAAACGCGGAAACAGATGGTGCTCGATCTGGTAATTGAGCCCTCCGTAGAGGAAGTCGGTGAGAGCGTGGGATCGTACGTTTCGGGCGGTGAGCACTTGCTCGTGCAGAAAGTCCATCCGGGCCTCCACTCCTGTCATCGGCATCCCTTTGTGATTGGGGGCGAAGACTGCGCCCATGTATAGCCCGAAGACGGCTTGATGCACGATCACGAACAACGCGGCCAGGCCGATAGGCAGGAAATAGAACACCAGGCCGAAGTACCAGACGAAGTGGCCGATCAGCAGCACGAACTCCAGTGGCGCCCGTCCCGGCCTTTTCTCCGCTAGATAGCGGATGCTGTCGACTCGCAGGCTGATGGCCTCCAGCAGCAGCAACGGGAAGAAGAGGTAGGCCTGGTACTTCACTATGTGACGTGAGAGTCCGCGCTTGCTTCGGGCCTGCTTCTCGGAGAACGCGAGGACCGGCACTTCGACATCGGGATCGAGGTCCGGATCATTGGGGTGGCCGTGGTGCCTGTTGTGCTTGTCTACCCACCAGCCGTGGCTGAGGCCGAGTAGCAGGTTGCCGAAGATGAGACCGAGCCTGTCGTTGTTCCGCGCCGAGCGAAATATCTGGTGGTGACCCGCGTCATGCCCGATAAAGCCGATCTGAGTGAAGGCGAAAGCGAAGAACACAGCGTTCGCTAGCTGAAGTCCAGCGGCATCGACGAGAACCAAGGTCAGTACCCCGACGGCCAGGACGGCCAGGGTCGCAGGGATCTTGAAGGCGTAGTAGAGAGACTGCCTTTCCAGCAAGCCTGCTTGGCGGATGAGGTGCTTGAGTTCTCTGTAATCGCCAGGTGCCCCGGCTGCCGTGTTCAATCTCACGGCCGATGTGTTGTAGGCATAACGGTGAAGCTACTGTATCTAAAGGTGTGACGCGATGCCCGGCCCGGCCCCAGTTCCGCCAGCGCTTGGACGATCCGTTAGCCGGAGTACGCCCCCTCTCGCACTTGCGGAACGATTGACACCGACCACTGTAGACTACCTATATGAGGCGTTCATGGCTTCCCAGCGTGCTGAGCTTGGTCGCAGTCGGGCTCTTCGGCTGCGGCGACGACGCTCAGGGGCCGGGGCCGGGCGATCGGCTCGAGGCACTCGAGTCGTGCAACATTCCCGGAGTGGCCCGCGCCCGTTGCGGCAGTTTTTCCGTATATGAGGATCGGGAGGCGCGAGCGGGACGCACCATCGATATCGCCGTCCTTGTTTTGCTCGCCGATGATCCCGAACCCGAGCCCGATCCGGTGCTCTTCATCTCGGGAGGTCCAGGTCAGTCATCGACCGACCTCGTCGTGTTCTCTGATGCCGCCTACTCCGAGCTCAGGCGCGATCGCGATCTGGTCTTCATCGATCAACGCGGCACCGGCCTCTCCAGCGCCCTCATATGTCAGGGACCCTTGCCTGGCGGCGAGGCGTCGGTGTTGGGCACTCTCTTTCCGCCGGATCATATCGACGCCTGTCGCCGGCGCCTGGCGACACGTGCTGACCTCGGCCTTTACGCGACCCACCTCGCCGTGGATGACATGGCAGAGGTGCTCACAGAGATCGGCTACGAGCAGGTGAACCTCATCGGCACGTCGTTCGGAACGCGCGTGATTCAAGTGTTCCTGCGGCAGCACCCGAATAGGGTCCGGACGGCGGTCCTGAACGGCGTCGTGCCTGTGAACCGCAACACCTACCTGTATGGAGCCCCGGCGGCCCAGGCCGCCCTCGACATGCTCATCGAGGAATGCGAGTCCGACCCGGCTTGCTCGGATCGATATCCGGATGCTCGGTCCAGGTTCTGGGACCTCGTGGCCCGATTCGATGACGGTCCAATACAGGTGGATCGGCCGCGTGGCACCGTACTGTTCGATCGAGGCGACTTCGGCTACGCTGTTCGCGGTATGCTCTACGGTGAGCTGGCCGACCAGATACTGCTCTGGACCTGGGATACTTACCTGATCGGTGACTTCACTCGCTTCGCCGACTACGCCATCGAGCGCTCGGCCTGGGTGGCAAGTCCAACGTTCGCTACTGGACTACATCTCTCCGTGGTCTGCGCCGAGGACATTCCATTCACGACAGACGGCGAGGTCGAATCGCTCACGGCAGGGACGTTCCTGGGCCCGCATCTGATCGAGCGCTATCGCTCCGCCTGCCAGCGTTGGCCTCAGGGCTCGATTCCCGCGGGCTACCGTGAGCCGGTCACGTCATCGGTTCCGGTGCTCGTGATCTCGGGCGAACGCGACCCTGCGACCCCGGCGGCATGGGGGGATGAAGTGGCGGCGCGTCTTCCCAACAGCCGTCACATTATCGTGCCGAGGGGCGGGCACGCCGTGGTCGGTCCCTGCACGCTAGAGATGCAGGTCAGGCTCATCCTGGAAGGATCGGTGGCCGGTCTCGGGTCCTCTTGCCCCGTCGGCGGCTGAGGCCACTTCATCCCCGAGGATTGACACCCGAGAAGAAGGACCAGAACATCAGTGCGCGAGGAGATCTCTGATGTCATTCGCTATCGGTATAGCCGTCTTGTTTGCGAGTTCGATCGCTTGGCTGGGCCAGAGTCTCTCGTTTCTTGCGCCCTCCGTCGCGTTGAAGTTCGGAGCCCTCGAACCGGAGGACGATGTGGACCCGACGCTCTACATCGTCGAGGCGCGAGCCATGGGGCTGAGCGACATGCTGCTGGGCTGGACTCTACCCGCGGCCGCTCTTCTCATGATCGTTGACCATCCCATCTGGCCGTACTTGGCTATGATCGGTTCGGGCATCTTCATCTATTTCTCGGCGCTGATCATGGTCAGCCGCGTCTACCTCAAGAGGGCGGGGAAGAAGGTGGGGCGCCCCGCAGCAGAACGGGCGGCTTACGTCTTCGGCGTCATCTGGATCGCCTGCTCGCTGATCATGATCGCGTTGGCCGCCGCGGAACTCTCCTCATGATGGGTCGGGACCCATGAACGGCTTGGAAGGGCTCTCGGCGGTGTCCCGGGTGCTCCTGTACGTGCTGTTGTCGCTGATCGCGCTGCTCACGCTCGCCGTGGCATGGGCGCAACTGGGATGTCTCAGGGGCCGTTTCTTTCAGAACCCTGACGGCACCTCCGATGACTGGCGCGAGCAGAAGATCTTCTATGGAATCGCTTGGGCGGATCTGGTCGTGGGCTGTCCGCTGTCTATTGTGGGCTTGGCTCTTACGTTGACAGCCCCTAAGCTGGGGCTCTTCTTGTTGGCCGGGGTTAGTGTCTGGCTCGTGTGGGCCAACGTCATGACCACCGCCACCAGCCTGCGCTTCGAGAAGCCGAGGATCACGCTTCCGTGGCTCGTCGTCTTCCCGTTCGGCTCGATCGTCGGCCTGGCCTTTCTTTCTTGGATCCTCTTTCATTTCGATCTGGTGTATCGCTAGCGGGCGCAGCGCGGGACAGGCGCCGAAACTGCGCCGTCTCACCTGCCGTACATAGGGTTGTCTGACTCCTCGTGCCGGACCGAGCCGCAACCCCACCGCGGTTTCGTGTGTCTAAGTACTGGCACCGTAACAACACCGCGACAGGAGTTATGCGCCATGCTCTCCGACCTGCGCTACGCGCTGCGTTCCATCGCACGCCGTCCTCTCTTCTTCTCCATCCTGATCCTGATCCTCGGCCTCGGCCTGGGTGCCAACGCGGCGATGTTCAGCGTCGTCGACTCGGTGCTGCTGGAGCCGCTGCCCTATCCTGAAGCCGACCGGTTGGTCTGGATGTGGGCCGTGACGCCTGAAGGCAGCGACAACACGATCGCGGCCGAGGATTACATGGACTACCGCGAGCGGTCTGCCACCATGGAGCAGCTGGCCGCTTACTCGACGTGGCCCGAGCGCTACGTGACGACGGGCGGCGACGAGCCGGAGGTTTTGGTGGGCGCTGCAGCATCGTGGAACTTCTTCCGAACGCTAGGGGTCGATCCGGCCATCGGTCGCGGCTTCTTGCCCGAGGACGAAAGCCCGGCCTCGGGGAGCCCCGTGGTGCTGGGGTACGGCGTCTGGCAGCGACGGTTCGGCGGCGACCCGCAGATCCTCGGCCGCACCGTGAGCCTGGAGGGGAACGCCTACGAGGTGGTCGGCGTCATGCCGGCGGGCTTCGCCTTTCCGTCCTGGGCCGAGCTTTGGCGGCCGATGCGGATGAACGAGCCACTGGCTCAGGGTCGCGGCAACAACAACTTCCTCGTCCTGGGCCGCATGATGCCGGATGTGAGCCTCCAGGCGGCGAACTCGGAGATCGCCGCCGTAGCCGCAGGCATCGCCCAGGAGTTCCCCCAGAACAAGATGGACTGGTCGGCGCGATTGATCCCGCTGCAGGACTTGCTGGTGGGCAGCGTGCGCGGCGTCTTGTGGATCCTGCTGGGCGCCGTCGGACTGGTGCTGCTCATAGCCTGCGCCAGCGTCGCGGCCTTGCTCCTCGCTCGCGCCGCCGCCCGCCAGGGCGAAGTCGCCATTCGGGTGGCGTTGGGCGCGTCGCGGGCCCGGGTCATCCGGCAGATGCTCACCGAGAGCGTCGTCGTGGCTCTGATCGGCGGCGTCCTGGGATTAGGCGTGGCTTTCGGTGCCCTGAAGGCGTTGGTCAGGCTTGGCACCGGATCGTTACCGGGCCAGGCGGTCATCGAGTTGGATGCTACGGCGCTCGTCTTCACCGTGATCGTCTCCATCGCCACGGGCATCCTCTTCGGGCTCGCCCCGGCGATCAGGGCGCCGCGACTTCACGTCATCGACGCGCTCAAGGAGGGACACCGCGGACTGCGCGGGGCGGCAGGCTTGGGCACTCAGCGCCGATTGGTGATCGGTCAGATGGCGCTGTCTCTAGTCCTGCTGATCACCTCTGGGCTGCTGATGAAAAGTTACATGCGGCTTCAAAAAGAGGAGATGGGTTTCCAGCCGCAGGGCGTGCTCACCGCGAGGCTTCGACTGCCGCAGATTGCCTACGGTGAAGAGCGGCACCCGTACCTCTTCTACCAGGCGGCGCTGCAGCGAGTGAACGCATTGCCAGGCGTTGAAGCTTCCGGCGTGATCACGTCGTTGCCGGTCATTGGTGGCTTCGGCCCCTGGAACTATGCGCACGCCCAGGGTCGGCCGCCGGCTACGCAAGCAGATCGCAGAGGCATGGTACGACGCGTCGTGTCTCCTGACTATTTCGAGGCGATGGGCATTCCGTTGCTGCGCGGCCGCACCTTCCAGGACAGCGACGGCCTCGACGGACCTCGCCTGGCCATCATCAGCCGCTCCACGGCGGAGGAGTTCTTCGCCGGCGAAGACCCAATCGGACGATCGGTCGTCTACCCATGGGACCCGCCCGTCCACTTCGAAGTGGTCGGCGTAGTGGGCGATGTCAGGCTGGGTCCGCTGCAGATGGACACGCGACCCACCATCTACTGGTCGGCAACGCAGAACGGCAGGTTGAGCATGAGCATGGTGGTTCGTACCAGCGGCGAGCCCTCGGCCCTGACTTCGGCGGTGCGAGCCGCGGTCGGCGAGGTCGACCCCAACGTGCCGGTCTCGTCGATCCGGCCGATGACCGCCATCATCTCGGCCTCGCTGGCACAGAATAGGTTCCGGACCTTGCTGATCTGCGCTTTCGCTACTGTGGCTGTGCTGCTTGCGGCACTCGGGCTCTACGGTGTGCTGACCCAGATGGTCGGCCGCCGCACTCACGAGATCGGTGTGCGTATCGCGCTGGGCGCCGACCGCTCGAGCATCCTCGGGTGGGTTGTGCGGCACGGTATGAAGGTGGCCGCGATCGGGCTCCTGTTTGGCCTCGTCGGTGCGGCTCTGGTCACTCGATCGGTGAGGGGGATACTGTTCGGCGTGCAGCCCGTCGACCCGGCTACCTACGGAATCACGGTGACCGTCCTGGCGCTCGTGGCGCTGGCTGCGGCGCTAATCCCGGCCTGGCGCGCGACGCGTGTCGATCCGGTGGAGTGTCTCCGCGCCGAATAGCGTTAATCAGTGCTTCGGGTGAGCGACTTCCCGCTCGTTGCTCTCGAGATAGCCGCTATGCATCTTTGGGCATAACCGGGTGCGCGTAACTTCACACACCTGACGCCGCAGGCACCAGATATGTCCCATCTCAAGCGCCTGATCCACGAGATCCACCGGCGTAGCCTCTGGCAAGTCCTCTCCGTTTACCTGATCAGTGCCTGGATCGCTCTTCAGGTGGCCGACACCGTGACCTCCGCACTGGGGTTGCCCGACTGGGTCCCGCAGTTCGCACTCGTACTATTGATCGTCTTGCTGCCGGTAGTGCTAGCCACGGCCCTCGTCCAGGAGGGTGTACCCGTCCGAGCTGCGGTAGCAGCCGAGGCCGAAAGCGAGGAAGGCGAGCCGAGGTCTGAGGTGCCTGAATCCGAGGAACCGCCAGCACACCACAACCTCCTCACCTGGCGGAACGCTGGCGTGGCCGCTGTCGCCATGCTCGCGCTGCTCACGGTCTCGGCGGGTGGCTACATGGGGCTCCGCGCGTCGGGCGTTGGCCCCTTCGCCACTCTGGTATCGAAAGGTGTCCTGGAGGAACGCGACCGCATCGTGCTCGCCGAGTTCGAGAACCATACCTCCGACGGCACTCTCTCTTTGGTGGTCACGGAAGCGCTGCGCATCGACTTGGGTCAATCGCCTCTCATACGGATCGCTGATCACCGCTACGTCGCCGGAGTGTTGGAACGCATGGACCTTCCTGAAGATGAGGCCCTCGACGCGGAGCGGGCTCGCGAAGTCGCCGTCCGAGAGGGGCTGAAGGCGATCATCGCCGGTGAGATCGGGCGGGCTGGGAGCAGCTACGTGCTCTCTGCGGAGATCGTTTCGGCGGCGACGGGCGAGCCACTGGTCGGGTTGCGCGAGACGGCCGAAACCCCCGAGTCGATCGTGGTTGCCATCGACCGACTCTCGAAGAGGCTCCGTGAACGCGTCGGCGAATCGCTGAAGACGATTCGAGCGAACCCACCGCTGGCGCAAGTTACCACGGCCTCCCTCGATGCGCTGCGCAAGTACTCGCTGGCGCGGCGCTCGTATTATGTGGAAGGCGATCAGGCTAGGGCGCTGTCGCTCTTGGAGGAAGCCGTCGGACTCGATTCGAGTTTTGCGTCTGCCTGGGCATTTACCGGCGTCATTATAGCTAATTGGCCCGGCCAACGTGCGCGAGCGGTGGAAGCATTCACCCGAGCCTACGAGCTCGGCGATCGTCTGACCGATGTGGAACGATACCAGAACGCGGGGCTCTATTGGGATTACGTGATGGGCGAGCCCGACAAGGCGATCACCGCCTATCGTTCGCTGCTCGACATCTACCCCGACGACGGCGTGGCGCTGAACAACCTGGCCAATATGTACTTTGCCATGAGGGAGTGGGCGCAAGCGGAGGAGATGTACCGGCAAGTGCTCGTCCTCGATGACTCGGTCAACGTGATCCCGTTCGCGAACATCATCCAGGTGCAGTTCTTCCAGGGGAAATATGACGAGGCGCGGGCCAGTCACGCGGCGATGGCGCAGAAGCTGCCAGGTCACCCGTGGGTCGGAATGTACGCGTGGGCGCTGGCGAGCGCGACGGGCGACTATGCCGACGCCGAGGCTCATAGCCTGGCCCTTCGCGAAGCCCAGAAGGCCAGCCCGCAATGGCGCTCGGCGACGAGCTGGCAAATGTCGAATCAGGCCTACGTGCAGGGCAAGCTGGCGGAGGGAGCACGACATCGACGCGATGCGATGAAGGCGAACGAGGAAAGGGGCTTCGGGCAGGCTTATATCGTCACCGCGGTCCAAATCGCGACTATGGCCGTCGCGCTTCGTGGCGACGTCGAGGCGGCGATTCGAACCGCAGATTCTGCCCTCGCCAGGTACCCCCTGGACTCGCTGGAGCCCCTCGACCGACCTTATCTGATCCTGGCCAACTTGTACTCCCTTGCCAAGCTGCCCGACCGCGCGCGCGTCATGCTGCAGGAGTATGAGGCGATCGACGCTGATCTGCGACGCGGGAACCAGGCACGGCACCACATGTCCAGGGGCGTGCTCGCCATGGCGGAGGCTCGCATCGACGACGCCATCGATGAGTTCCGCCGTTGGGATGCCGAGACCGATTGCCCAGTGTGCGCACTTGCCGAGCTGGGCCGCGCTTACGAGGAGGCTGGCCAGCCCGACTCCTCCGTGGCCATGTACACGCGCTATATCGAGACGCCTGATCTCTGGCGTTGCGTCTGGGACGCCGTGTACCTCGCGTCTACATACGAACGCTTGGGTTCTCTCTATGAAGACCGCGGTGAGGCTGACAAGGCGGTCTACTACTACGGCAAGCTGGTTGACCTCTGGGAGAACGCGGACCCCGAGCTACAACCCCGCGTGGAAGCCGCACGCCGCGCTATACAAGCGCTTTCATCCGATACATAGTCTGACGGACTGGGACCGGAGCTGAGATTTGCATCAGCGCGGGCAGTTCACAGCGCGCACGTTGACTGAGGGAGGGGTGAAACGCGCTCGGCTAGTTCGAGGCAGCCTTGAGAAGGATGCGACCTTCGCGCAGGCATGTGTTTGCACTGCAAAGACTTACGTACTTTCATCTGATGTAGTATTGGCGCCCAACGAGGCTCTGTCGAAAGCGCTCAGGGTTTCCAGTGACGGTAGCTGTATCGCCTACAATACGCACGTTTGGGCGGACCGCTATGACGCGGTGCCGGAAGACGCGCTTTCAGGCGCTACTGGATGAGCTATAGTAGGCTACCTTAGAGCCGACACGAATTGGGGGAGACCATGCTGAAAGTAACGCTGCCGTGGAAGACGTGGCCACGCATTAGCCCGCATGCCGCTCCGGGCGCACCGCCGGGAACCATAGCGCCGGACCCGACCGCACCGGCGCCGGTCGTGCACGTCCTCGCCTTTGACTCCGAGAATTTGATCGAGCAGACCGTTGAGGATCTCGGGGCCATCCGAGACCTGAGAGAGAAGTGGTCAAGAGTCTGGGTGAACGTAGACGGGCTTGGCGACGCCGACACGATCCAAACCATCGGTGACATATTCGGGCTGCACTCGCTCGCGCTGGAAGATGTGGCGAACACCAACCAGCGCTCCAAGCTCGAGGAGTATCTTGGTCACGTCTTCGTCATAGCACGGATGCCGCATCTGGATGAGGAAGCCTTCCGCACCGAGCAATTGAGCTTGTTCTTCGGGGAAGACTTCGTGCTCACGTTCCAGCAACGAGTGGGCGACTGTTTCGAACCTGTCAGAAAGCGTCTGCGCGGTAAACCACGTGAGCGGTTCCTAGCTTCGGATTATCTCGCCTATGCACTCCTCGATGCGATCATCGACAGCTATTTTCCCGCTCTTGAGGCGTTCACGGAACGCCTCGACACGCTCGAAAAGAAGATTGCGGAGCGCCCGACCGCCGATGTGATCGGCGAGATCTTCGACACCAAACATTCCCTGCTGGGGCTTCGCCGCGCCATCTGGCCAATGCGCGACGCGTTGAACTCTTTGATCAGGGACCCACAACCACTGATTTCCGACACGACGCGAACCTATCTGCGTGACTGTTACGACCATGCTGTACGGATCATCGATCTCGTGGAGACCTACCGCGAATTGAGTGCCGGGCTGATGGAGTTCTATCAGTCAAGCGTCAGCCATCGCATGAATGAGATCATGAAGGTTTTGACGATCATGGCCACGATCTTCATTCCCCTGACCTTCATCGCGGGCATCTACGGGATGAATTTCAGCGCGGAGCGGTCCCCGTGGAATATGCCTGAGCTCAACTGGTATTGGGGCTATCCCTTCGCGTTGCTCGCAATGGCCCTCGTAGCGCTTGGCATGGTCCTGTATTTTCGGCGGAAGGGCTGGGTCGGCTAGTCGAGATCTGGGCCCTCACGGGTATCTGTCTGCGGATATCTGTCTATAAGACGCCCGAGCTCCAGAAAACCTACGCCTGGTGCGGGCATGGCTTCAGGTAACCTGAGTCGGTCAAACTCGACTGTCCACGCGAAAGGCCGCAGCACCGGGTCCAGGGCGCTTGACAGACGCTGCCGCCGCGCGTGTATTGTCCCCGCCGCAAACGAACCGAGTCCGATCCCGGTCGGGGCATGCCTGCGGTCCACGGGGTTCATGGTTTGGAGTCGGTTCCCGTTCCACGGGAAGATGAGGGTCTGCGATGTCGGATTGGAGCGCTCTGACCGATCGAGTTCTGGAGGGTGTCGCGATCAGCCGCGACCAAGCGCTGTCCGTCGCCAGCGCGCCCGATGACGAGCTGCTCGCCGTTCTGCACGCCGCCTTCAGGATCCGCTCTCGGTATCACGGTCGAAAGGTGCGGTTGCACCTGTTGCAGAACGCCAAGAGCGGCGTCTGCCCTGAAGACTGCATGTTCTGCAGTCAATCGCTGAGACACGAATCGACCGTCGAGCAGTATGGCATGCAGAATGTCGATGAGCTGATCGAGGGAGCCGATAGCGCCAACGACAGCGGAGCGGTCACCTATTGTATCGCCACTGCCACCCGAGGACCCTCGGCACTCGAGATCGACACGATATGTTCGGCCGTCGCCTCGTTGAAGCAGAAGCACTCACTCAAGGTGTGCGTTTCGTTGGGATTGCTGAAGCCGGGACAGGCGGAGAGGCTGCGCGAGTCGGGCGTCGACCGGTACAATCACAACCTCGAGACCTCCAGCCGCTACTTCCCGAAAGTCGTGACGACGCACAGCTGGGAGGACCGTTTCCAAACCCTGGAGATGGCCAGGGCGGCGGGCCTCGAGATCTGTTCCGGCGGCATCATCGGCATGGGCGAGGCTCCGGAGGACCGGGTCGACCTCGCATTGGCGCTCAGGGAGATCGGCCCCGAGTCGGTGCCCCTAAACTTTCTCGATCCGCGCCCCGGCACTCCGCTGGCCGCATCCCTGCGGCTTTCCCCCCAAGAGTGTCTCAAAGCGCTGGCCATGTTCCGCTTCGTTCACCCCGAGGCCGACGTGCGTCTCGCGGGCGGTCGCGAGACGGCGCTCGACACGATGCAGCCGTTGGCGTTGTTCGCCGCCAACTCGATCTTCACTTCCGGTTACCTGACGACCCCTGGGCAGGGTGTCTCGGAGGACTACAAGCTCATCGAGCAGGCCGGCTTCGAGCCCGAGTCTGCGGATTCCGCCGTCGAAGGCGGGCCCAAGACAGGGCCCGCGTGATGGACGGCGCGTACACGCGCGGGCAACTCGAGGCATGGGATGACGCCTATGTCTGGCATCCCTTCACGCCGCATTCGGTCTATCGCGCGGAGGATCCGTTACTAATCGTGGCGGGCGAAGGCCATTATCTGATAGACGTCGACGGCAATCGATACCTGGACGGAGTCGCCTCGATCTGGTGCAATACGTTCGGCCACCGGCACAATCATATCGACAACGCGGTCAAGGAACAGTTGGACCGCATCGCCCACTCGACGCTTCTGGGCAACGCCAGCGACCGCTCGATCTTGCTAGCAAAACGGCTGGTCGAGCTGGCGCCGCCGGGACTCGCCAAGGTGTTCTTCTCCGACAACGGCTCGACTTCGGTAGAAGTCGCGCTGAAGATGGCGCTGCAGTACTGGCAGCAGGTCGACCGCGGGTCTGGCCGCCGTAAGACCAAGTGTCTGGCGTTTACGGGTGCCTATCACGGGGACACGGTCGGCGCGGTTTCGCTGGGAGGAATCGAGCTCTTCCACTCCCGGTTCCGCCCACTTCTCTTCGAGGTTGTGCGCGCTCCGTCGCCTCAGTTCTACCGGCGGCCGTCCGGCCAGACACGCGAGGAGGCGGAGCGGGAGTTCATCGAGACCTTCGATCGGCTCGTATCACAGCACTCCGATGAGCTG
>Ga0209536_100000653_pt1 | contig 56587 bp, 60 predicted proteins | sample DeeMarSeWOR28_12_FD_187461 | JGI IMG/M metagenome (GOLD analysis project Ga0209536, IMG submission 187461) | Marine sediment microbial communities from White Oak River estuary, North Carolina - WOR-2-8_12 (SPAdes) (version 2) | ecosystem: Environmental > Aquatic > Marine > Intertidal zone >... | reverse complement strand
TGAATGAGATCGATGTGGATCGCTATTTGCCGCCAGCGGCAAAGGCGCCAGCTGATGGTGCGCAAGGCAAGGGAGAAAAGAATGCACCGCTATCAATACCGGTCAAATTACTGCGCCAGCTCGACGTCAATGGCAAGTTTGCCATCCAGAAAATGAAGGCCTTTGGTATCCGCTCCAACGATATCGCCATCCCGCTTAACGCCAGGGCCGGCGTGATCAAGGCTGGACCGAACAAGGCCAGGCTGTATGACGGCCGTTACAGCGGCTTTATCACCATGGATGTTAGCAAGGGCGCGCCACGTTACAGCGTCAACGAAAAACTGACCGGTGTGCAGATCGGGCCGTTCCTGAGAGACACCGACATCTTCGACCGGTTCGACGGCCAGGGCGACGTCAGCGCCACCATTACCGCGCGTGGCCTGGACGCAGACGACATTATTAATACCCTGAACGGCAAGGCTTCGGTCTCGCTGAAAAACGGTAGCCTTTCCGGCATCAATATCTATGAAACGATCAACAAACAGTGCCGCGCCCTGCAGCAAACCGGCGCTGCCCCGGTGCAAACGGAATCGAAAAACCAGTCGACCCCTTTTGCCGATCTCAACGCAAGTACATCGATCGTCAACGGTGTTGTCAGCAACCAGGATCTGTCGGTCAAGGGAAAACTGTTGCGAGTGACTGGCAAGGGTAAGATGGATCTCCCGAAAAAGTACGTCGACTACCTGGCGCAGATCAACCTGCTGGGTGAAACCACCTGCTGGACCACCGAGTTCGCGGTGCTGGTTAAGGGCAGATTTAGCGAGCTCAGCGCCGGCAAGATCATCGGTGACACCCTGGCCTATGAGTATAAAAAACAGATCGAACGTAAGGCGAAAAAGGCAGTTGAAGACGAGCTGAAAAAACGCCTCGGCATTCCACAACAAAAGGCCGCGCCGGCGACACCGGACAAGAAGACCGAACCGGCACCGCAGAAGAGTCCGGAAGAATTACTCAAGGAAGAACTGCGCAAGCGCCTGGGGCTTTGAGCGCTACGCTATCACCTGCCCGGTTTCGGCGCCGCCTGCTGGCCTGGTTCGACAAGCACGGGCGCAAGGACCTGCCGTGGCAACGCAACACTAACCCGTACCGCATCTGGGTTTCGGAGATCATGCTGCAGCAGACCCAGGTCTCGACGGTGATTCCTTACTACACCCGATTCCTGAAGCGCTTTGCCAACGTCAAACGACTGGCTGATGCGCCGATTGACGACGTACTGCACCACTGGACCGGGCTCGGCTATTACGCTCGCGCGCGCAACCTGCACAAGGCTGCAAGGCTGATACGCGATCAGCATCACGGTCGCTTTCCAAGATCGCTCGAAGAACTTCAGGCACTGCCGGGCATCGGTCGATCGACCGCCGGCGCGATCCTTGCGTTCGCCTTTGACCAACGACACCCGATCCTGGACGGCAACGTAAAACGGGTAATGGCGCGCGTGCACGCCATCGATCAGTGGCCAGGGCAGAGGGAAACGGAACAACAGCTCTGGCAACTGGCGGAACAGTACACACCAAGCAGTCGTGTAAGCGACTATACCCAGGCGATCATGGATCTCGGCGCCACGGTCTGCAAACGTGGTCGGCCGCTTTGCGAGCAGTGCCCGCTGGCCACAGGCTGCGCGGCGCGTACCGAGGGTGATCCGGCGAGATTTCCGGTTCCGAAACAACGCAAGGCACTGCCGGAAAAACAGGCAACCCTGTTGCTGATCAGTCGCGGACCTCACGAGGTGTTGTTACAGCGTCGACCGCCGACGGGCATCTGGGGTGGCCTGTGGAGCTTTCCCGAGCGACCGGGCCACGAGACCGGCGACCTGGCGTTGTGGGCCCGCGAAGAACTGGGGCTGGAAATACGCGTGAAGCAACCGTTGCCGCTGATCCCGCACACTTTCAGCCATTTCCGCTTGCAGATACAGCCGGTAACCGCAGATCTGGTACGGGAACCGGCAGCGATCATGGAGATGGCGAACTCAGTCTGGTATAAACTCGAGCACCCCGACAGTCGAGGCCTTGCCGCACCGGTGCAACGTCTGCTGCAGCAAATGAGGAAAGCATAATGAGTCGAACGGTAAATTGCGTGAAACTTGGTAAAGAGGCAGAAGGCCTGGACTTTCAGCCCTATCCCGGTGAGTTGGGCAAACGCGTATTTGAAAACGTGTCCAAGGAAGGCTGGCAGTTGTGGTTGAGTCACCAGACCATGCTCATCAACGAGTACCGCCTGAATCCGCTCGACCCCAAGGCACGCAAGATGATCGAGGAACAAATGGAACAGTTCTTCTTCGGTGAAGGCGCCCAGTTGCCCCCGGATTTCTCTCCCCCGCCGTCCAAATAGTTGTTTCTGCTGGCCCGGTACCAGCAATCCGCTTTACAATCAGGCGCTTGGAGAGGGTGATCGGAACGCTCGGTTAGCATCGAGTTTTTACAAAGGCCAGTGACTTCTCTATAATGCGCCGGCCCACGCGGCCGGGTAGCTCAGTTGGTAGAGCAGGGGATTGAAAATCCCCGTGTCGGCAGTTCGATTCTGTCCCCGGCCACCATTTTTTCCCCTCGATAGTTGCTTCCAAAACCGCAAAACCGCTCGGTTGCATTGATCTATAAACTAGGGTTTGCTTGTATCGCCTGCAAACAAAAAATCAAACCCGTTATGCGCCGAAGCCATCCCTACACCCTCGTCAGTTTTTCCGTTCTCGCAACGTGCGCCCTGTTGCTTTCCGCCTGTGGCGACAAGTCAGCACAGCCTGAAGAAGAGACCGCGAAGCTGGTCAAAACCGTACTCATCGGCTCGGTGGCTACCGGTGGCTCACGTAACTTTCCCGCCCGGGTCGATGCCGATCAGCGCGTCAATCTGTCTTTTCGGGTGGATGGCACGTTGCGCAAACTGCTGGTGAAGGAAAGCGACCAGGTAAAAGAAAAACAGATCGTCGCGGAACTCGATCCGGCGGACTTCAGGACGGTTGTGAATGATCGCCAGGCCACCTATGAGCGCGCACTGGCAAACTACGAACGCGGCAAGCAACTGGTCAAGAACCAGTACATTTCTGAAATGGAATTCGATCGCGTCAAGGCCGAATACCGCACCGCGCAGGCGGCCCTGCAGCAGGCAAAACAGAATCTCAGCTACACCGTATTGCGCGCGCCTTTCGCTGGCCGGGTTGCCCGGCGCTACGTGCAGAACTTCGAAGCAGTAAAGGCCAAGCAGGAAATCATCGAGCTGCAAAGCACCAATATTGTCGAAATCAAAATTGATGTTCCCGAGGCACTGGTGCTGCAACTGCGTCGTGAAGGCGTTGATCGCGCCGCTGACAAGGTCAAGGCCTTCGCCATCTTCAGTGACAAGGCAGACAAGCGCTTTACGCTAACGTTCAAGGAGGCCTCTACGCGCGCTGATCCCGCGACCAAGACCTTTGAAGTCACCTTCACCATGCCAACACCGAAGGACGTCACCATCCTGCCGGGCATGACCGCATCGGTCATCGTTGATCTGGGCGATCGCATTGCAGTAAACGAAATGGTTGAGCTGCCAGCAAGCGCGGTGGTAGCCAGCACTTCCCTGTCCCCAACAGTCTGGGTGGTGGATCCGAAATCCATGACTGTTGTTGGCCGAAACATTAAAGTCGGCAGGCTGGTAGGCAGTCGTATCCAGATTGTCAGTGGCCTGAATGATGGCGATCGTGTTGTCGTGGCTGGTGCAGCTTACCTGAATGAAGGCATGAAGGTTCGCTTGATGCCCGACATTGAACAGGCTGAAACAACCGAACCGGCCGCGCCCGTCAAGTAACACCTGCCAATACCGCAACGAAACCGATATGAATATTGGTGAATATTCTGTCCGCAACAAGGTCACCTCCTGGCTGTTCGTGATCATTCTTGTCGGTGGCGGCATTCTTGGTTTTGACTCCATGGGCAAGCTGGAGGACCCGGCCTTCACCATCAAGCAAGCCAAGATCATCACCTACTATCCCGGTGCATCCCCGCGCCAGGTGCAGGACGAAGTGACCTACCACATCGAGGACGCGTTGCAGCGCCTCGAACAAATCAAGCGCATCAAGATGTCGATCTCACGTCCCGGGATGTCTGACATCACCGTCGAATTCAAGGATAAATACAAGGCAAAGGATTTTCCTGACATCTTTGACGAGCTGCGGCGCAAGATCGTCGACATGCAACACAAGCTGCCGCCGGGTGCGCAGAAACCGATCGTGGTGGATGACTTCGGAGATGTCTACGGTGTCTTCGGTGCCATTACCGGCGAAGGCTACAGTTACCGCGATCTCAAGGATGTCGCCGACAACCTGAAGAAGGAGTTGGTGCTGGTGCCCGGCGTGCGCAAGATAGAAATTGCCGGTGATCGCAAGGAAGTTGTGTATGTCGAAATCTCCCGCACACGCCTGGGTGAACTGGGTATTCCGATCTCCACCATCCAGTCACTGCTTTCCTCCCAGAATACAGTGGTCGATGCTGGCAGCGTACGTGTCGGAGATGAGCATATCCGTATAGCACCGACAGGTGAGTTCGCTTCTGTCAAGGCAATCGGCAGCCTGCTGGTGGGATCGGAAGAAGGCCGGCTTATCTATCTGAAAGATATCGCCACTATCCGGCGCGCCTATCAGGAAGTGCCGGATCAACTGATCTACGCCAATGGCAAACCTGCGCTGTCGATCGGCATATCGATGCTTTCCGGCGAGAACGTCGTAACCGTTGGCGAAAGAATTACACAGCGCCTGGGGGAGCTTTCCAATAATGTCCCCGTCGGTATGGAATTTACGCCCATCTATGTACAGCCGCGCGAGGTCCAGAAGTCAGTCAGCAGCTTTATCATCAGCGTACTGGAAGCACTCGTTATTGTGATAGTCGTGCTGCTGGTGTTCATGGGCCTGCAGACAGGCCTGATTATTGGCGCGGTGCTGATGATCACCGTTGCCGGAACACTGTGGATCATGCAGCTCTACGGGATCGAACTGCAGCGCATATCGTTGGGCGCGCTGGTCATCGCCCTCGGCATGCTGGTCGACAATGCGATTGTGGTGGCAGAGGGTATGCTGGTCCGCATCAAGGCGGGAATGGATGCCACCAGGGCCGCGGGCGAGGTGATCGGAAAAAGCATCTGGGCGCTACTGGGTGGAACCATCATCGGCATCCTCGCGTTCTCCGCCATCGGCCTGTCCGATGATAACACCGGTGAATTCGCCAGCTCGTTGTTCTATGTGATCCTGATTTCGCTCATGTTGAGCTGGTTTACTGCCGTATCTACTGCACCGCTATTGTGTGCATTGCTGCTCAAGCCTGACGCCAACAGGCAGGACGATGACGATCCCTATGCAGGCAAACTGTTCCAGCTGTACAAACGATACCTGCAAATGGCGCTTCAGTATCGCTGGCAAACCGTCGGTATCGTGGTTGGTCTGTTCGTACTGGCAATATTTGGTTTCGGTTTTGTCAAACAGGCTTTCTTTCCCAGCTCCAATACACCGATGTTTTTCGTTGATGTCTGGGAGGTAGAGGGCACCGACATACGCAAGACCCGGGATGAGACGCTACGTATTTCCAGGTTCTTGCGCGAACAACCCGGCGTGGTGGGCACGACGTCGTTTATTGGCGGCGGCGCATCGCGCTTTACCCTGACCTACGAGCCCAAGGAACGCAGTTCTGCCTACGCGCAGATTATCGTGAAGACAGAAACGCGCGAACAGATTCCCGAGGTGTGGGACAAGGTAGACGCGTTTATGGCGCGGGAGACGCCGCAGAACGAGCCCATCATCAAGGCCATGCGCATCGGCCCGGGCCGCGACGGCAAGATCGAGGCGCGCTTCCACGGTCCGGACGATGAAGTACTGCGCCAGCTAGCAGAAAAGGCCAAGGCCATTTTCCGTGCCGATCCGGATGCCAAGGAAATTCGCGACGACTGGCGCCAGCCCGCGAAACGCATCGTTCCTGTATTTAATGAGCAGGTCGGCCGCCAGCTGGGTGTCACGCGAGAAGATCTGGCCAATGCCCTCAACGCCGCGTTCGACGGCGTACCTCTCGGCCTCTACCGCGACGGCATCCGACTACTGCCGATCTACATGCGGGCACCCCAGTCAGAACGTGCAGATGTCGGGAACATGCAGGATATCCAGGTGTGGAGTCCTGTACTCAAACGAGCAGTGCCAGTGTCACAAGTGGTTTCCGGGTTCGAAACCCATTGGGAAAACAGTGTGATTCGTGGCCGAAACCGTATTCAGACCATTATCGCCTCGTGTAATCCGAAAGGTGAACTGGCAAGCCCCCTGTTTAATCGGGTACGGCCGCAAATCGAGGCAGTGAAGTTGCCGCCCGGTTATTCGCTGAGCTGGGGCGGCGAATACGAGGACTCCACCAATGCACAACAGGGACTGGGCAAGGCGCTACCCGCCGGTTTTCTGCTGATGATAATCACCAGTATTCTGCTGTTCGGTAAGGTCAGGCAACCGCTGATAATCTGGCTTACCGTACCACTTGCCATTATCGGCGTTACCGTTGGCCTCCTCGGCGCACGCGGCGCCTTCGATTTCATGGCGCTACTTGGAGCGTTAAGCCTGATTGGCCTGCTGATAAAAAATGCGATCGTACTGATAGAGGAGATTGACCAGCAGATCGACGAGGGCAAGCAGCCCTATGACGGCATCATCGACTCGGCGGTCAGTCGTCTGCGCCCCGTCACCATGGCGGCAGTCACCACTATCCTCGGCATGATCCCGCTGCTGCAGGATGTGTTCTTCGTAAACATGTCATTGACCATCATGTTCGGGCTGGGCTTTGCCACCGTTCTTACGTTGATTGTCGTGCCGGTGCTGTACGCGATTCTGTTCAAGGTCGAGATCCCTTCAACGAAATAGCGGTCGACGCACCGGTCAAACGATCGGTATGCTTGCACTACCATCCACCAACCGGTACCGGATCTGCATGACTACGCCCAGGCTGATTGCCCATCGCGGCTACACCGCTCACTTTCCGGAAAACACCATCGTCGGCATTGGCGCGGCGATTGAAGCGGGCGCCAGGGCGGTTGAATTTGACGTGCAGTTCTCCGCCGACCAGGTGCCGGTACTGTTTCACGATGGAGACCTGAAGCGGGTCTGCGGTGTGGACGGGGCGATCCACGACTACAGCCTTGCCCAGCTTCAGAAATTGCGTGCCTCGGAACCGACACGCCTCGGAACCGACTTCGAGCATGCCCGCATTGCCAAACTGGAAGAGTTGGTGGACATGGTTATGCTTCACCCTGATATACAAGTCTTTGTCGAGATCAAGCGCGAGGGAATCGAGCAGCTGGGTAGCAGCAGGGTTTTGTCTCTGTTACAGGCTGAACTCGCGCCGATTCGTAAACGCTGTGTGCTGATTTCCTTCGACTACAAGTTCCTGCTCGCTGCGCGTCGCAACAACTGGGGACAAATCGGTGTCGTGCTGGAACGCTGGCGCGATCGCAAATTGCGGTTGGTTAAGGAAATCCGGGCAGACTACCTGTTCTGCAATTACAAGAAGTTGCCGCGATTCTTACCGATTCGAAAAGGCAAGGCACAGCTTGCGGTATATGAAATTGACGAACCAGGCCTCGCCCGCAAACTGGCACGCCGTGGTGTCGATTACGTCGAGACTTTTGCCATTGGCGAAATGCTCAAGGCACTGCGCTAGCGCCGGCAACAAGCTATTTGCGCATGATCTCCAGCATGGCCTTCTGCCACTCACTGTAACGACGATGTAGCACGGCATTGTCTCTCGGCTTGAACCACAGACCGATTTCCGTCTCTGGCCAGTCCTGCGGGCTATTGGCCAACAGGTAGGCGACACCGCGTGCCGTGGCTTCATGTTCCACCGGCCGGTAAACCGGCATCCGGCTGAGGTCGGCCAGTCGCTGGCATAGGCCGTCGAGTGCCGACAGGCCGCCGGTAACCTGGATCTGCAATGGCGGTGATGCACTTTTTTGCATTTCTTCCATATTCACCCGCAGCAGAAAAACCACGCTCTCAATCACGGCGACCGCCTTTTGCCAGTCGTCCCCATCACCAATGAATTGCGACGGAAAATCCGGTACCCAGTAGGGCGCACCCAGCCCGGCAATGCCGTTTAAAAACAGCAGTGGCTCCGCGTCCCGCGCAAGCCATTCAGGAAGATTTTCATACAGATCCTTGATCCCATGTTCCTGCTCGAGCCAGTCGAGGGCGCTGGCTGCACCGTTTACCGTGCCCTCGGTAACATAGGTGGATTCCGAATCAGTCTGCAGCACGACGCTGGTTAACAGGCGCCGTGCGAAACCGGGATAATGGCCGGACGGGCGTGAGACGAAGGCACCGGTACCAATGTTGATATAGGCCGTTTCGACCTGGATCTCGCCAAATGCAAACAATGCCGCAGACTGGTCACCGTTGATCAGAGTTAAGGGTATCTTGTAATCAGCGGCCTTGAGAGTGCCGAACTCTGAAATGGTCGGCACACACTCGGGAAACATTTCTTTCTTTAACCCGAACAGCTGCATCAGCCCTGCGTCCCAGTCACGGGTCTTGATATTCCACAGCTGGGTTCGGGAGGCGTTGGCGGGGTCGGCGATATAGGGGCGCTCCTCCAGCAGCCGAAAGGCAAGAAAGCTTGCCATTGGCCCAAGCGCCAGCCGACCGGCGTCGAGGGCCTCGCGCACCGCCGGGACATTGTCCAGGCACCAGCGGAACTTGCTGGCACCATAGTGCGCAGTCACGAACAACCCGGTCGTACGATGCACGGCTTCCACATCGATTGGTAACTGTTCAAGCCAGTGCGCGGCGCGCCGGTCCTGCCAGCTGATGATGGGCGTCAACGCCTTGCCACTTTCCCGATCCCAGCACACCAGGCTCGAGCGCTGGGTAGCCATGCCGGCGGCAACGACGTGGCGCGCTTCCACGCCCAGCCCGGCAATCGCATCGCCGATGGCGGCACGCACCGATTCAACGACTTCTTCCGGATCCTGCTCGATCCAGTCGGGTTGTAGTGAGCGTGTCGCCACTGCCCGCTTGCCGCCAGCGCGGAGCTTGCCATGGCCATCGTAGACCAGCGCGCGCGACGAGTGCCCGCCCTGATCGATGGCGAGAAACAGATCCTGGCGAGTGGCGAATCTAGTTGCGGGCATTCAGGTACCGGGTCCAGTCGGTCTTGCCGTCGCTGACGACAAACCACGGATTCAATATGTCTGGTTTGTTGTAGACCAGCGGCCCACCATCAATTGCTGAGACGGTGCCACCGGCGAATTCGACCACGGCCTGCGCGGCCGCGGTGTCCCACTCCGAGGTTGGGCCGAGGCGCGGATAGACATCGGCGCTTCCTTCTGCCACCAGGCAAAGCTTGAGCGAACTGCCCATGCTGATGGTTTCGACTTCGCCGACAGAGTCCAGGAACTGCTGCAACGCGGGACTCGCGTGGGAGCGACTGGCGACAACCCGTACCGGCCCGCCCTCATAGGCCTTTACTTTGATCGGTGCGGGATCGCCGTCGGTAAGTTGCTTGAAGGCGCCGCTACCGCGGCAACCGTAATACGTCACCCCGGTTACCGGGACATAGACAACACCGAGCACCGGCTGCCGGTTGTCAATCAGCGCAATATTCACGGTGAATTCACCATTCCGTTTGACGAACTCCTTGGTGCCATCCAGCGGATCCACCAACCAGTAGCGCTGCCAGCGGGAACGTACCGTATATTCGATATTGCACGCCTCTTCCGACAAGACGGGCAAGTCAGGCGTGAGCGTTGCCAGGGCGTTGACAATTGTCTGGTGCGCGGCACGATCGGCAGCAGTCAGTGGCGAGCCATCGGCCTTGTCTTCCACCGCGAATCCGGAATCGTATATTTTCAGTATTTCCTCACCGGCCTGCCTGGCGATCGCGCACACCGGGTCGAGCAAACTCGACAGTTCCTTGTTGTCTTCCACTACCGCGCTCCTCCCTGCAAATAGGTACGTACCATATATAAGGCAGCAATACTGCGCGCTTCGGTACATTCAGGATGATCGAGCAGCGCTTCCAGCTCGCTCAGTCGCCAGGGCACCACCTCGATGGGCTCCGGCTCGTCGCCTTCGTGGCGCTCCGGATAGAGATCCTGTGCCAGGACAATATGGGTTTCATGGCGAAAATAACCCGGCGCCTCGGTTAAGGATTTCAGTTGCTTCAGTTGTCGCGCGCCGTAACCTACCTCCTCTTTCATCTCGCGATTGGCCGCGGTGACCGGATCTTCATCGTCTTCAATACGTCCCTTGGGCAGGCTCAGCTCATAGCGCTCTGCGCCCGCTGCATATTCGCGCACCAGCAGCACAGTGTCGTCGTCGAGCATCGGCACGGCCAGTACGGCGCCGTGTGGCGATCCGTGCATGCGCTCGTAAACGACATCGACGCCATTGGAAAAAGTGATGTCCAGCTGTTCCACCCGAAACAGGCGCGTTTCGGCGATGGTGCGGGTACGGGTTATGACGGGCTTGTTTGACATGTCCTGGTTCGTTTAAGGTTAGCAAAGATAAACTAACCTGTTTTGTTGTACAGGCAAAACCGCAACCGCAGTTGAGGGAGCCCGCCATGATCGGTATTGAAGAAGATCAAGACCTGTTGAAAGTCCACGTGTTCGGTGAATTCACGGTTGATGATTTCAGGGAATTCGAGGATGCCATGACCGGCGAGCTCGAGCTTACCCCCAAGGTAAAACTGGTATTGGACCTGACCCAGATGAGCGGATTCACCATTGATATGGCCTGGGAAGACATCAAGTTTACCCGCGCCCATGCCCACGACTTCCAGCGCATTGCCGTGGTCAGCAGCGACCAATGGGCGAGCTGGATGGGCTGGCTAAATGGCCTGTTTACCGATGCCGAGTTGCGGGTATTCCGCGACATAGAAGAGGCTACCACCTGGGCCCACGGCAGCTGACTATCCGAATCAGGGATTGGTGCCCAGTTTCAGTGATTTCTTCCGGTACTGGCCGTATTCGTTCATCGACGGCGCATACAGGCTGACCTGCTCGTAGCCGAGACTGCGCAACGTCATATACGTTTGCGCGGCGCGATGGCCCGATCGACAATAGGCAATCACCGGTTTGGATTTGTCACTCATACCCAGCGCACCCAGCTCTGCCTGCAAGGTCTTAACGGGCCTGCGGACAAAACCGCCCTCGATATCGACAGCACGTGACCATTCCCACCAGCGTGCACCGGCGACATGGCCGCCCTCGCGCCTTTTCATGTCACCGACGTATTCCTCCATACTCCGGGTATCGATAAGGGTCACGCCGTCTTTGCCGGCACGATCCACCTGCTCCATGCTGGCAAGATTATCGCGGCCGCTGCCGCTGGCGACGTATTGAACCGGCCGGCGACGCGATGGCGCATTGATGACCTTGCGGCCATCGAGTATCCACTTCACCAGGCCGCCATCGAGCACCGATACCTGCGGATGGCCGATGCGCTCCAGCCCCCAGAACAGGCGCGCCGCATTGAGACCACCCATATCGTCATAGATCACGATGTGATGCTCGCGAGAGATACCAAACTGGCCCAGCCGTAGTGCCAGCTCCGCGTCGCTCAGTGGCAAAGTTACCTTGTCTTTTTTGCGCGGCTTGACGATAGCGTAGTACGGCAGATAGATGGCACCCGGCAAATGAAACCGGTCGTACTGGGTTTCGTCGGCGGCCATGTCGACCAGGATAATTTTGTCGTTTTTCAGGTTGGCCGCAAGCCAGTTACCGTCGACCAGCACCGGCGCGGTAGCGCTGGCAACTGACCAGAACAACAGCAGTATCCCAGCAAATAACAGGTTGCGAATATTCGACATTATAAGGGCTCCGGTTCGGGTTCAGCAGTATAGCAAAGACCCCACTTGCGACCGCCCAAGGCTGACGCTAGATTGTGGTCTGATTCTCAACCATCATAATGAATTCGTACACCTGCGTCGCATATGGTTACCTGGCAAAACATTGATACGGTGATGCTCGATATGGACGGCACGTTGCTGGACCTGCATTTCGACAATCACTTCTGGCTCGAGCATGTGCCGCTGCGCTTCGCCGAAAAAAACGGGCTGACGCTCGAACAGGCGAAAGAAACCTTGATGAAACGCTACCGCAAGGCCGAGGGTACGCTCGACTGGTACTGCGTCGACTACTGGACCGAACAGCTCGGGCTGGATATCGAGATGCTGAAACAGGAGGTTGACCACCTGATTGCCGTGTTTCCCTATGTGGTCGATTTTCTTGATGCCGTTCGCAGCAAAAACAAACGCATCGTTCTGGTAACCAACGCCCATGGCAAGGCACTGAAGATTAAAATGGATCGTACCCGCCTTGGCGGTCATTTCGATCGCCTGATCTGTTCGCATGATCTCGGGTTACCCAAAGAGGATTTGTCTTTCTGGGGAGAGTTGCAGACCATTGAACCGTTCAGCAAGCAGACCACGCTGTTTATCGATGACAGTCTGCCGGTGCTGCGATCGGCGCACGCTTACGGCATCGCCAATCTGCTGGCGGTCATCAAGCCTGATTCAAAAGCACCGGCAAAGGATGTGGGAGAGTTCAAGGCGATTCAGAGCTTTCGCCAGATTATCCCGGCGTGACGACAGGTCAGCCCCAGTCCTCATTCGCCGTCAGCAAGTCATAAACCTGCTTCATGCCATCGACACCATGGTCGAGCATGACATCGAGCGGACGGCGGTTTTGCAGAGACGAATTCTCGGTGGTCGGCCAGGCCTGAATGATCGCGGCATTCATCGGCAGTGCAATCTCGAGACTGTGCTGGATGCCAAGCAGATACTTGGCCCGTACCAGCAAATCACTACCCTCAGGAATCGGCTCACCGTTGCGATAGCGTGTCAGTGTCCGCGTCTTGGTATCGTCCGGCAGATCCAGCAATGCCACGCGCTGGTCGAGGTCCAGGTTCCATTGATCGAACAGGTGCATCAATGCCCGCGCCAGGTGGCTGCGCTCGTCATGGGATAGAGTAACTGACATCAGAGGCGTTCCTTGTTAGCCGGCGGCCTTGGCGAAGCGGTCCCATCGACGATCCCACGACTTGAAACGCTTGCGACAGTATTTGTCCAGCGATTCGTAGTCGGGAAAATAGAGATCAAAATCGTCGTCGGATGCGGGTGTGTTGAATTCACAGTCTTCGTTCGAGTGTTCGCGACAGATTTGCGGACGTACGTCGTAGATGCCACAGCGACCGTCACCCAGTATGTGTCGGCAACGATTGTTTACCAGCAAGTACCAGTCACCGTCGTCCTTGTACGCCTGGACATCCTTGTGCGAGATCTGCCACAACAGGGTGTCAAAATCTTCCATCGATCTTGGCGTATCCAGTTCCTGGGTGATGTAGGTGCAACAGGTAGTATTGGTGCAATAACCGCACTTCTCTTCCGCCGAGAGGCTTTCGGGATCTATCGCTATAGGGATTGTCTTGCTCATTTACTGTAACCGGGACAACGAACCGCCGGAAGTGTATCAAAAATCAACCGGGAAAACCGGCCACTCGCGTAACGATAGCCGGCAAAATCTGCTCACTGTCTACGTCCACTTGATAAATGTGGTTAAAAGGATCATGTTTGATCAATAGCTGCCGGGCGGCGCGAAAGCGTGGCCAGCCAGCAGGCTCAATTACCGTATCGGGCGCAAAACCACGTAGTCCCGGTCCGATCGTTAAATCAGACCAAGGAGATCATCATGGGCGATCATGTCTATAAAGTTGTCGAGCTGGTGGGTTCCTCCGCCAAGAGTATCGAGGATGCCATCGAGAATGCGATTGGCCGCGCCGGCAAGACCCTGAGCAATCTCGACTGGTTCGAGGTGGTAGACACACGCGGTCATATCGATAATGGCAAGGTGGCGCATTACCAGGTGACACTGAAAGTCGGGTTCCGTCTAAAAGACTAGTCGTCACGCTGGTGACGGGATGAAGCGGCTCTATACCGCAGCCGACCTTACCGAGGCCTATCTTGTACGCGACATGCTGGCGGATGCCGGCATCCGCTCACGTATACTGAATGAACATGCGCAAGGTGGCATCGGCGAGATACCATTTACCCACGCCTATCCTGAGCTCTGGATTGAACGCGAAAACGATCTGGAACGCGCAAGGAAACTGGTAAAGGAATTCGAGGCGCGGGTAAACAGCGAGGTCTATGTGGATTGCCCGCGTTGCGGCGAAGAGAATCCCGAAAACTTCGAGACCTGCTGGCACTGCGGGCTGCCGCTCGATTGAACGGCTTTACTGGCTACCTTGGCCGATGCTGCGGAGTCCACTGCTCGACCGGCACCGGGTCTTTCTCGAGCAGGTACTTGTAACTGAGCCAGGCCATCAACCCGATCCAGACAATGGTCAACAGGCCGCCGACCAGCACCCATTGGGACGTTCTTAGTTTCATATGACGAGACCTTGTTAAGCTACGTGCATACTATTCACGGCCGACGACGAGGTCCACTCATGCAGGGGGTTTTTGATGAAACTGTACCTCGCACAGCATGGCGATGCCGCCGGTAAAGACGTGGATCCGGAACGCGGGCTGACTGACCAGGGTCGATCCGACATCAACGCCGTTGCCGCCCACCTCAAGACCTGCGGGATTACCGTCTCGCAGGTTCTCGATAGCGGCAAACTCCGCGCGCAGCAGACTGCCAGGATACTCGCAGACTCGCTGGCACCGGGTGTCACGATCGCCACTCACGAAAGCATTAACCCGCTCGACCTGCCGACGGTCATTGCTGAAGAAATCGAGCAATGGGATCAGGACTCGCTGATCGTTGGTCACCTGCCATTCCTGGCGAAACTGTTGACGCTGCTGGTAACAGACCGCGAGGAACCAACGGTGGCCAGTTTCACGCCGGGAACAGTCGCCTGCCTTGAAAAGACCGAAGAAGCCGAATGGCATATCGCCTGGCTTTTACCACCTTCGCTGGCGAGTGCCTGATATGGCGATCAGCCGTTGCCAATGGTGCGGCAGTGATCCGCTATACCAGTCCTATCACGACAAGGAATGGGGCGTACCGCAGTACCAGGACCGCAAGCTGTTCGAGATGCTGATCCTGGAAGGGGCCCAAGCAGGCCTGAGCTGGATCACCATCCTCAAAAAACGGCAAAACTACCGCAAGGCGTTTGACCGGTTCAGGCCTGAGACGATAGCGGGCTATACGCAACGCGACATCAGGCGACTGATGGCCGACCCCGGGATCGTAAGAAACCGATTGAAAATCGAGGCGACAATCCATAACGCCCGGTCCTATCTGCAATTCAGGGAACAGAACGGCAGGTTTTCAGACTTTATCTGGCAGTTTGTTGACGGGGCCCCAAAAACCAACCGGTGGAAAACCGTTGCTGACATTCCGGCAGTAACGCCAGAGTCCGATGCGTTGAGCAAGGCATTGAAGCAGCAGGGTTTCAAGTTTATCGGCTCGACAACTTGCTATGCCTTTATGCAGGCAGCGGGGATGGTCAATGACCACACCACAGACTGTTTTCGCTACCGCGAAATCCGCCAGCTCGGTCAGTCCTCAGTTTAGGCTGGCCTCGATCTCTTCCATCACCGTTTCGCAACGGCGCATCACGCGCGCGCTACGCAACCACTTGATCTCCCTCCGCGCCTCATCGGCCGGTTGTTGTCCGAGCCTGCGAAACAACCACAGGACTTTTAGCGAAATGGAATCATCGGCCTCACCGTTGACGACCTTTGGCGGAAACTTGGGGCCGACAATACGCAGTAACACCGCCAGCGCATGCGTGCTGATCGTCACCGGCTTACCCGGACCCGGCTGCAACAAGCGATAACTGAAATCGAGCAACGGCAGGATCTTCTCCTTCGATGCCTGGCAGTAGTTGATCAGCTGTTGTTCGTGTTCGGCCGGCGAGACAAAGAAGGCTGCCGCCATCCACAACAAGGTCTTTTTCACGTTGACGCCATCCTGATCGGCGAGCATGGTTTCGATCAGTTGGCGCAGGTCCTCCTTGTTGGCATAGCGAAAGGCCACGCCTAACAACTCGACCAGCAACTTCAGGCGGCATTGCTTCCAGCGCTGCAACAGGGTCAGTGACAACGTTGCCATGATCGGTGCCGCACGCTGCTCGTGCAGCAGGGCGAGCAGGCCGGGGAGATAGGCGGCGCCGCGGTCAATCAGTATGCCCCAGTAGATCGCCAGGGCGGCGGCCACCGTTTCCGGGCGCTTCTCCACCAGTTGCGGATACCACCGGTTGTGTAGTTCCGCGGTGCTGGCGAAATAGAAACTCAGCAGCGACTGCAGTCGCTCCTCCGGCAACGCCAATGCCTCATCCATCGCCCGTTCGGCCAACAGATCCATGCCTGCAAGGGCGATAAAGTTCAACGGGTGTTCATTGCCACGGGCACGGGCAGCCGCGATTTCAGCTGCATCGGGCAGCGGCACACGGATCGCAACTGCGTGAAAGCCGTCGAGCACCGCGTCGACCAGTTCCGGGTTGGCCAGCATGGCCACGCGCTCTACCGGAGTCAGATCGACGTCGATATTCATGAACAGCCCCAGGTAGGCGCGGGCGAATTGCTCGAGGGCGTGGACGGCTGTACCAGCGCGCACCGAGCCGATCTCCGGCATCAGGCTGGCGTCATTCCGCGCCCGGATCTGTTCAAAATTCTGTTCGGGTGGCTCGGTCATCGGGCGGGTTCCAGGCAAGGACCCCTAAAATACAGGCTAATCCAACCATTCACAAAAACACGCCCGCCTGACTTAATTCGCCCACATTAACTGACATAATTGGGCATATCCTTGCCTACTCAGCGGAAAAAGCTGAGAGAAATACTGAGTTTTTAAGGGGAAATCGCTGATAATTAGCATCGACTAATATAGGCACGGTCTTTGCTATAAGGAACTGCATAATGGATAGCCAGGGTGCTCCTAGTGGATCAGCCTGCGAGGCGACGGAAATGCCGGTGCATTCGGTATTTAAACTTTTAGGAGCTATATAAGTATGAAAAAGGCCATAGCATTTGTTTGGTTATTGAGCTCGATGGTAATGGTGGCAACCGCCAGCGCCAACGAGTTTCCGCATCGCAGCAAGTACAAAGACGTCCCGGTAATAGAGATGTCCCAGCTGGAAGCAAAATTCAACAACGTGGCAATTGTCGACGTGCGGTCCGCTTATGAATTCGAGACCTTGCATGTCAAGGGCGCGGTCAACATTCCTTTGAGCAACAGGGAATTCGGTGCCCAGGTCAAGTCACTCAGCGCCAAGTCCGGCAAGCAACTGGTGATGTACTGTAACGGTGGCACCTGCAAGAAGTCGTACAAGGCGGTCGAGAAGGCGCGCGCTGCCGGTGTGAATAACGTGGTTGCCTTTGATGCCGGCATCTACGCCTGGGCCAGCACCCACCCGAAGCACAGCGTACTGCTGGGTCAGTACCCGATGCAGGCTGGCGCCTTTATCGACAACAAGCGTTTCAAGAGCCGCATGCTGGCTGCCAAGGAATTCGAGGCAAATTTCGGACCGCGCGCCCAGATCCTGGACATTCGCGACCGTGCCCAGCGCGACACCCAGTTGTTCCCGTTCCAGGAAAAACGTGCGCAGCTCGACGAGATGGATCGCATCAAGGAAATCGTTGCCCAGGCCAAGCGCAGCAACAAGACCCTGCTGGTGTACGACAAGGTCGGCAAGCAGGTGCGCTGGTTCCAGTATTTCCTGGAGCGTGAAGGCGTGAGCAACTACTACTTCATGAAGGGCGGCTCCGAGGGTTACTACGAAGCCAAGCTCGGCAAGTTCCTGATCAAGGTCCCGGAACAGAGCTAGTACCGGTTAACTGCCAGCAAATGACAACGGGGGCGAAAGCCCCCGTTTTTTTATCGGGTCACTCGTAACTGTCGCGCAGTGTCTGCAGGCGGGTGTTGCATTCGGTCAGCGCCTGGCCGCGTTGCTCGGCCAGCACTACCACGTCCCGATAGGTTGGAGTATCCGTAGACAAAACAGGGTATTCACAATCCTGTGTCAGCAACGGGTTGGGTTTTTGCGGTGCTGGCGTCGTGCAAGAGACCAGAAATGGACCCAGGCACAGGAATGTCGAGACAGGCATCAGACGCTTCAGTAACCGCCTTGGTACGTTCCATATAGACAATTTTTCGCTCCTTTTTTGCCTTGTCGAGCTGCAACAGCAACATATTTTCCTTGTCACGCTGCTTCAAGGCGACCTATTCATAGGCCGAGACAGTACTGGTTTTGCCGTGCTGATAGCCAGTGAAATAGATGCCCGGCAACAGACCAACTACTGCGAGAATGGCGGCAACAATTAGGTATGTTTTCATGAGCTCCCTTCACTAAAACAGCATTTGCTAATTTACGTGCCAATTTTCAGCTCTAACACTATTGTCATGAAGCGCCACTTTTCGGCATTTTTTCAACCGGATTTGCTCGCAGTCGACAAATTTTTTTTGTAGACTTGATTTAACTGTGGTGTATGGCAGTGATCGTTCTGGAAAAATCCTACCTAGTAGTCCGACGAAAATTCCCTTTCATAACCCGCAGCAACCCAAGTTAATCAGAAAATTAAGAGGAAATATCATGGCTACTGGTACCGTGAAATGGTTTAACGAATCGAAAGGCTTCGGCTTTATCTCTCAGGACGATGGCGGCAAAGACGTTTTCGTTCACTTCAGCGCGATCACTGGCGACGGCTTCAAGACCCTGGCCGAAGGTCAGAAGGTAAGTTTTGAAGTGCAAGACGGTCCGAAGGGCCCTCAGGCAGCAAACGTCGTTCCGCAGTAAACTGTCGGAATGATCATAAAAAGCCCCGCACATGTGCGGGGCTTTTTTTCGCCCTGAAAAAGAGAGCGACTATTGTCCGAGGTGTTTGTAGACAAATTCGGCGGCACGCCGATTAGCATCCTTGGCCGCAAGGTCATCGGCAAAGGTGCGGACGTTCTCCGGGCGAAAATCAAATGCGCGACCGACACCAGGGTACACGATCAGGGTCACGTCCCTGCCCTTTTCCTTGAGCTGCTTGACGGCGGATTCAATCGGTCGCCGGCGCTGGTATTGCTCCTCTTCACCGATGAAGATGAGGGCTGGTACCTTCAGCTCATCGGCCTCGGGTGCGTAGCCATATACCTGTGATGGCTCCGGTGCGTTCGGGTCCTGCATATGCGGGTACCAGGAAACATAGCAGGCAACATCCTTCAATTGACGCTCCTTGCTCACGGCAACCTTGAGGCTGTAGTAGCCGCCGCGGGTATGGGACACCAGGCAGATTTTTTTACTGCTGCGGCCCGGGACCTTTAGCAGGGCATCGACGCCCTGGTTAACCGTCTCTTCCAGCGCGTAATCATGCTCGTAGGGATAGGCATCCATATTGTGAGCATCGTAGATATCCGGTGCCAGCACGATCAGGCCGCGCGCCGCCAGGCGCTTCACTTTTTTCTGTACCAACTCATCGAGGCCACGACGACCGTGAACAAAGAGCACACCGGGGTAATTTCCGCGCTTCTTCGGCTGGGCGAGTAGTGCGCGCACCTCGATGTCACCGTTTTTATAGTTCACCCAGCGGGTACTAACGTCAAAATTTGCCGGGGTCTCGATCTTGCCCTCGTTCCACCAGCTGTTACTCCACCACCAGCGATCCGGGGCCGGGCTGGCCGGATCATGGGCATGGGCAAAACCGGCAAGCACGGACAATGCCACTACAGAAAATAGAATACGCATATCCTTAATCCATCCAGAACAACGGGGTTTACGTTGTTCACGTTGTGACCGGCGTTATCTTATTTTTATTATCGGTCTTTACAATTAGTTTAGCTGACGCCGGTGGGGTTCGGCGCGGCCGTATCATAACAATTCCGGCCACCACGTGCCCGACGAGTCGGCCAGCAGCCCGAATCTGGCCCGGGGCATCAGACGTTGCGGTTTTTCCAAAGGATTTTCAGGAAAAGTAGCAGCGCGCCAAACACCATAAATTCACTCAGTATCAGCGCTGGCAGTGCGCTTTTGCTGTCTTTCAATACCATCGCCAGGCTCGGCGCCATGATCAGGAGGCCGAGGTTGGCCAGGTAGAATTGCCAACTGGCGAGTTTGCCCTCGGTCATCACCGGATAGAGCCGGTAGACGATGCCATAGATGGCCAGACTAACCCAACCAAGCAGATTGACATGAGCATGCACCGGCGCCATGGAGAAATCCTGCCTGGCCCCCATGATAATGCCGAGCAACATACCGATGACGCCCCACAACGTGGCGGTCAGTAAAAAACGCATGGAAAGATTCATTACTCCTCCTGACAGTGGTTATTGGTTTTTTATGCCCGTCGGAAATCAGAGCACGACCTTTCTAATGAATTTTGGTTACTCCTTCAAGCCGGAACGAGCGGGGACCAGAACCGGCCTTCAATTCGCCCCGATCAGGTCTGCACGGTTAAGCAAAAAAACCGTTTCCTCCCCGGACTCGTGACCTAGCCAGGTAAATGGCAGATGCGAAAAACGTTGCTCCAGCGCCTCGCGACTCTCGCCAACTTCCACGATAAGCAAACCGCCCTCATTCAGGTGCCCGGCTGCCTGCGCCAGGATCCTGGCGACGAGTTCTAGGCCATTGTCTTCGGCAACCAGTGCCAGCGCTGGCTCGTGTTTGTACTCCTCCGGCAGTCCCGGCATGGATGATGGCGGGACGTACGGTGGGTTGCTGACAATGATGTCGTAGCACCGGTCTTCCAGTGCATCGAACAAGTCCGACTGGATCAGCTCGACACGATCATCGAGCGAGTAGGCCTCGAGATTTTTTACCGCGACTGTTAACGCATCAGCAGAGATGTCGGCCGCATCGACATGAGCCCGGGGAAACTCCAGCGCGATCGCGATCGCGATACAGCCGCTGCCGGTACAAAGATCGAGCACTGAGTGAACCCGGTCTTCGTCGATCCATGGCTGGAAGTGCTCGAGTATATATTCAGCGATTAAGGAGCGCGGAATCAGTGCGCGCTCATCGATGTAGAAACGATGACCGGCAAACCATGCCTCGTTAAGCAAATAGGCCACCGGGATGCGTCCATCGATGCGACGCCTGACCAGCGTATCGAGCCGGTCAATTTCACTGGCGGCCAGTTCCCGCTCCAGTGCCTCATCGAGCTGGTCTGGTGCCAGGCCGATGGCGCTACCTACCAGCCAGGCAGCCTCGTCGAGCGCGGCCATGGTGCCGTGTCCGTAAAAGATATCGCTATCGAGAAACCGGGCTTCCGTCTGGTAGATATATTGGCCGACCGTTGGCCTTGCGCCCTCCTGTATCACCGGGAATCTATACTTGCGCGTTATTTCGTATAACGCTCGGGCAACGGCCGACGGGCGACACCGCTATCGACTGCCGCGCGGGCAATAGCCGGCGCAACGGTATCGATCAGGCGAGGGTCGAATGGCTTTGGAATGATGTAGTCGGGCCCGAAATCCAGCGAGTCTAGCCTGTACGCCTCAAGTACTGCAGCCGGCACCGGTTCGTGGGTAAGGTCACGCAGCGCAACCACACCCGCCTTCAGCATTTCGCGGTTGATGTGCGAGGCGCGCACGTCGAGTGCACCACGGAAGATATAGGGGAAGCCGAGGACATTGTTGACCTGGTTCGGATAATCCGAGCGACCGGTGGCCATGATCACGTCATCACGCACCTTCTTCGCATCCTCCGGACGGATCTCCGGATCGGGATTGGCCAGCGCGAACACGATCGGTTTGGCAGCCATGCTCGCCAGCATTGCCTCGCTGACCTTGCCGCCGCTGGAAACGCCGATAAAAATATCGGCATCCTGCATCGCTTCGTCAAGCGTGCGCTTGTCTGTTGTGCTGGCAAATTCCTGTTTGTACTGGTTGAGGTCGGTGCGACCGGCATGGATCACACCCTTTCTGTCGACCAGCAACAGTTTCTGAGGATCTGCGCCGAGATCAAGTAACAGGCGCATCGAGCTGATGCCGGCCGCGCCTGCCCCGAGGCAAACGATTTGTGCATCCGCCAATTTCTTGTCGGCGATTTCCAGCGCGTTCAATAGTCCGGCACAGATAATGACGGCGGTACCGTGCTGGTCATCGTGGAACACAGGGATATCGAGTCGCTGTTCGAGAATTCGCTCGATCTCAAAACAGGCGGGCGCGGCAATATCTTCCAGGTTGATTCCGCCAAAGGTGGGTGCGATGCGCGTCACGGTATCGATAAATTCTTCCGGCGTCGCCGCATTTACCTCGATATCAAAGACATCGACATTGGCAAAGCGCTTGAACAACACGCCCTTGCCTTCCATTACTGGTTTGCTGGCCAGGGCACCGGTATTGCCCAGGCCCAGCACTGAACTGCCGTCACTGATTACAGCGACCAGGTTGCCCTTGTTGGTGTAGCGATAAACATCGTCGGGGTTATCGGCAATGGCGCGAACCGGCGCGGCAACACCGGGAGAATAGGCCAGCGCGAGATCTTCCTGGGTCCGGGTCGGCTTGGTCACCTCGATGGCCAGTTTCCCGGGGGTCGGATGCTCGTGGTATTCGAGTGCGTCTTGCATGAGTTTGTCGTTCATATGTTTACCTAATGAATAATCTTGACTGCTTCACCAGCCTGCAGTTCGCCGTCAGGGTACTTGTCATTGATCAGTCGCAACAAGCGCTCAGGATAGTTAGGTATCGGTGACGCGTGCGCAAGCCCCTTGAAGCTGGTATTGCGACCGGCGCGAATAATGTCAATGCGCAGCCCCTTGGCCCATTGGCGCTCGCGCGCCGTAAGCGCATGCATGCTCGCTGCTACCTGCAGAAACAACGGATCCGTCTGTTTTAGCAATTCTTCGGTCTTAGTCGCACCGAAAAAGGCGTACGCTCGGTCCTGATACATAACGACACTGACGCGGGCATTGCGCCGGCCAAACGGGGTGGCGATGCGGGCGATTGCCGAATAGCCTGGTAACTTCGAGCCGGGCACCGCCCCTTCCTGTTTCAGCCCCCCAAGTTTCAACTTGTTTACCAGCACCTGTTTCGCGGTCAATTTTTCGTCTTTTTTCAACTCCACCAGTCGCACTTCCATGGCGGCATCGCGTCCGGGGCTGATCGCGGAAAGCGCCTTTGGTTCATTGCTCAGCTGCCAGCCCCTGGGAAAGGTCAGGGAAAAATTCAGACCTTCGTGATAAAACGCGTTGCCGCGTCGAATGCCCTGGGCGACGCTATCGCCAAAGACAACACCGTCGAGCTGGGCGAGGTAGGGATCCCGGTTGAGGCGCCCCGGCTTGCCGCCATTGCGCTTGTATTTGCTGGCGGCCGCGACAACCTGCTGCAGACGGGTGTCAGCACTGGGGTGAGAAGCAAAAACGCCATGATACACCCGCGGCTCCCGGTCCTCTTTTTGCGCGCGCTCCTTCTCGAACTCTTCCTGGTTTTTCAGGATACCAATGACATCAATCATGGCGCCCGGCTCGTAGGAGGTGCGCGCCAGGTATTCGGCGCCGAGGCGGTCGGCCTCGAGCTCATCTTCCCGGCCATAGCCACTCAACATGGCGTTGCCAAGTATGTTCATCAGCTGTTGACTGACATCAGTGCGCAGCTCCGGAACAAAGATGGTGGCCAGGGTAAAGCCCACGGTGGTGGCCATCGCCTTGGAATACTGCTGCACCCCGTGCCGCGCGGTAACGTGGCCCAGCTCGTGACCGAGTACCGCGGCCAGCTCTGCCTCGGAGTTGATGAACGCCAGGATGCCACGGGTAATATAGATATAGCCGCCGGGCAGGGCGAACGCGTTGACATCGGGACTGTCGAGCACGGTAAAGGTGTAGGTCAGGTTCGTACGGTGACTATGCTTGACCAGCTCCTGGCCAATCCGATTGACGTATGCCTGCAATTTCGGGTCGTCGTATACACCGTACTGTTTCAAAATCTCCGGGTGGTTTTTCTTGCCCAGCGCGATTTCCCGCTCTTCCGACATCAGTGACAGGTCCTGTTCGCCGGTCACCGGGTTGGCAGCACAACTCACCAGCAGCACTGCCGCTAGCGCTGCCAGGCCGAAGTTCAGCCACTGCATTGAGCCAGGTCTCATTTAAGGGTTTCCACCATCGCCGGGTGTCCAATTCGAACGCGTAATTTATCACGCCAGAGACTGATCCAGCCCCTGACCTGCACCCGTTTACCCGTCCACTTTTTCGGGTCATCGCCAAAGTGATGCCAGTTGTCCCGACTGATCGCGATGGCGAAGTTGTCGGTGAGATCGAGATAGATATATTTGCGACTCTCTCCGACTCGAGCAACGGTACCGGTGACGAAACGAAAGCCGGTATCCCCGGTGCCCAGCTGTTTCGCCGGCACCGGTCGATAGGCTCGCTCGGCCCAGACGCCACGTTTGGCGCCCCGGGCCTCAACCTCGAGACGGCGATAGCCGGCCACATGATCCAGATTGGGCGGTATTGCCACCATCACCGCCAGACCCTGGCGCAGCAAGTGCTCACCGGCCGAGGCGCCGGCTGCATTGTCGACATAGGCCAGGATTCGGCCGTAGTGATCATAGCGATCGCGGCCAAACCTCAGCCTGACCCGATCGCTACCCAGAAAGTTTCGTAGTGCCGCTAGTGCTGCCCGCGCCAGCGGCTGATCCGGGCGCTCGCCCGAACCCAGCTCGGGGGCATTGATCCCGACCAGGCGCACCTTGCGACCATCCGCCAGCAGCAGGCTGTCGCCGTCGACAACACGCGCAACCACGGCCGACTCGTCGGCAGCGACCAGGGGCGGCAACGACAGCCATAAAGCAAAAAAGGCACCCCAAAGGGATGCCTTTCTGTGCAAGTGAGTACTCACTTGGGTTTATTTCTTCATCGAACCGTACTTCTGGCGGAATTTCTCCACTCGGCCAGCGGTATCGACGATCTTCTGCTTGCCGGTATAGAACGGGTGGCACGCAGAGCAAACTTCGACGCTCAGGTCTTCGCCCAGGGTAGAGCGGGTGGTGAAGGTGTTCCCGCAGGTGCAGGTCACATTCATGTCAACGTATTCGGGATGGATGCCGGATTTCATAATTGCCTCGTCTGTGTCTCGCCACGGATTTCCGACCCGCAGCTCACTTTTGGGTCCCCACCAGGTCCTGGCTGTATTCAGCCTGGGTGGCGGCGGCGTAGTCTATTCAAAAATATCTTGCGGAGCAATAAGTTAAACCTGATTTCGGGATATCCAGTCGCCTAGCGCTTCATCGAGGCGAAGAATTCGGCGTTATTCTTGGTGGATTTCAACCTATCCAGCAGGAATTCCGAGGACTCGAGCTCATCCATCTGGTGCAGCAACTTGCGCAGGATCCAGACCTTTTGCAGCTCGTCCGGGTCCAGCAGCAGTTCTTCGCGCCGGGTGCCGGAACGATTGATATTGATTGACGGGTAAACCCGCTTTTCCGCCAGACGACGGTCCAGGTGCACCTCCATGTTACCGGTACCCTTGAATTCCTCGTAGATGACATCGTCCATCTTGGAACCGGTGTCGATCAGAGCGGTGGCCAGAATGGTCAGGCTGCCACCTTCCTCGATATTACGGGCGGCACCGAAGAAACGCTTGGGTCGCTGCAGCGCGTTGGCATCGACACCACCGGTGAGCACCTTGCCGGAGGCTGGTACCACGGTGTTGTAGGCGCGCGCCAGGCGGGTAATGGAATCGAGCAGAATGACCACGTCTTTCTTGTGCTCGACCAGGCGCTTGGCCTTCTCGATCACCATTTCTGCAACCTGCACGTGACGTGTTGCCGGCTCGTCGAAGGTGGAGCTGATCACTTCACCGCGAACCGAACGCTGCATTTCCGTGACTTCCTCCGGGCGCTCATCGATGAGCAGTACCATCAACATGCAATCCGGATGATTGGCGGTAATCGCGTGTGCGATCTGTTGCAGCATCACGGTCTTGCCGCTCTTGGGTGACGCAACCAGCAGGCCGCGTTGGCCCTTGCCGATGGGCGAGATCAGGTCGATTACGCGCGCGGTCAGATTCTCTGTAGATTCGTTATCCTGCTCCAGACGCAAACGATCCTGCGGATGCAGGGGCGTCAGGTTTTCAAACAGAATTTTATTCTTGGCTTCTTCAGGTGACTGATGATTGATCTCTTCAACTTTCAGTAACGCGAAATAACGCTCGGACTCCTTCGGCGGACGTATGTTGCCGCGAATGGTGTCTCCGGTGCGCAGATTGAAACGGCGTATTTGTGATGGCGATACATAGATATCGTCCGGGCCAGCGAGGTAGGAGCTGTCTGCAGACCGCAGGAAGCCGAAACCATCCTGCAGAATTTCGACCACACCTTCGCCGGTAATATTTTCGCCCTTCTTCGCCTGTGCCTTGAGGATGGCAAAAATCAGGTCCTGACGGCGCATGCGACTGCCACCTTCGAGCTTGAGCTCCGATGCCATGTCGACCAATTCTTGAGCGGGTTTTCTTTTTAGTTCTGAGAGATTCATAGCCTTTAAACGCGTTAACTGAGAGATATGGAACCCAGAGGATTGAAGCCTGCTGGAGTTGCCGGGAGAGAAAATAAACCAGGTTGAATTTTTGGATGTTGCCAGTCGCCTAGTGAAGGAACGCGACCTGTATTTCACCTTAGCACCTGCTTCTGGGTTCGTCTACCCAAAAGCAGGGCTGGCAAATTAATATTTTGCTATAAATTTTCGTCGATAAAAGCAGCCAGCTGGGACTTGGAAAGCGCACCTACCTTGGTGGCCTCAACGTTTCCGCCCTTGAACATCATTAGCGTTGGAATGCCACGGATACCGTATTTTGGCGGTGTGCCCGGGTTCTCATCGATATTCAGTTTGGCAATTTTTACCTTGCCACCGTATTCCTTGGCGATTTCTTCCAGTACGGGCGCAATCATCTTGCACGGGCCGCACCATTCCGCCCAGTAATCGACCAGTACCGGCCCTTCGGCCTGCAGTACTTCCTGGTCGAAGGAATCGTCTGTTACATGCGCGATCCCGTTACTCATATTGATCAATCCTCCAGTGGCTGGTCGGGGGGTTTTATTCTTTGGTCAGCGTGTCGCCACTATGACGAGCTGTAAACTGGGTGTATATTTGAGCGGAATACTTCAGCCAATGCAAGCACACGGTCCCGCCCGTAAAAATCTGGCCATATTTCTGCACTTTTATGGTCACGTTTTCAGGGAAGTTCCCAGAATTTTTTCATGAGTGAAAAACACCTTTCTGATACGTCTTTTGACAGCCTGAACCTTCCAGAGCCGCTGCAACGCGGCATTCAAGACGCCGGGTTTGAATATTGCACACCGATCCAGGCCGAGGCGTTACCGCTGGCACTGGAAGGCAAGGATGTTGAGGGCCAGGCCCAGACCGGTACCGGCAAATCCGCCGCGTTCCTGCTGGCGACCATGGCACATTTGCTGAAACTCCCGGCTTCCGCCGATCGTAAACCGACCCAGCCCCGGGCCATCATCCTGGCGCCGACGCGTGAACTGGCAATTCAGATTCACAAGGACGCTGCGGTGCTGGCGAAACATACCGATCTCAAACTGGTGCTGGTCTACGGCGGCACCGGTTATGACACCCAGCGCCAGGCGCTTGAGGCCGGTGTCGATATTCTTATCGGTACACCCGGCCGCCTGATTGATTATTTCAAACAACATATATTTGACCTCAAGGCGATCCAGGTCATGGTGCTGGACGAGGCCGATCGCATGTTCGACCTCGGCTTCATCAAGGATATTCGCTATCTGTTCCACCGCATGCCGGCGCCGGAAAAACGGCTGAACATGCTGTTCTCTGCCACGCTGTCGATGCGCGTCAACGAGCTCGCCTACGAACACATGAACAACCCGACTGCGGTCAATGTCATGCCCGAGCGCGTTACCGCGGACAAGGTCAAGCAGGTGGTTTATTACACCTCCAACGACGAAAAGATCCCGCTGCTGATTGGCCTGCTTCGGCACATGGACCCGCATCGCACGTTGGTGTTTACCAATACCAAGCACATGGCCGAGAAGGTCTGTGGTTTCCTCGAAGGTAACGGCCTGCGCGCCGAAGTACTGTCCGGCGACGTGCCGCAGAACAAACGCCAGCGCCTGCTACAGGAATTCAGCGAGGGCAAATTGCCGGTCATGATCGCTACCGATGTCGCCGCTCGCGGTCTGCACATCCCCGAAGTCAGCCACGTCTTCAATTTTGATTTGCCGCACGACGCGGAAGACTATGTACATCGAATTGGTCGTACGGCCCGCGCCGGCGCCTCGGGTGACGCCATCAGTTTTGCCTGCGAGGACTACTCCTTTTCCTTGCCCGATATCGAAACCTATATCGAGCGCAAAATTCCGTCGGAGCCGGTAACCGGCGAATTGCTGCCCGAATTGCTGCCCCCGGTAAGACGTGAACGCAAACCGCGAGATGACAAACGTGGTGGTGGTCGTCGCGGGGGCAAGCCCGGCGGCAGACCGACGCGCGACAATCGCTCTGAGTCCAGCGGAAAACGTTCGAAGCCGGCCGAGCGATCCGGCGACAAACCTCGCCCTAAAAAAGACAAGAGTGAAGCGCCCAAACCAGCACCGAAGCGGAAGGCGCCAAGCGGACCGGCGATCGGTTAGACCCGCAGCCGGCACGAATGTCGGCCTCAACCCCGTCCCGGATAATCGTCTTCAGCTGGATGCCGGCGCTATTCTTCCGGTTTGTCAGCATGGTCCTGCAACACCCGGTCAACATCATCGAACTTCATTGGCTCGTGGAACAGGAAGCCCTGGGCCACCTCACAACCAATATCGACCAGCAGTTGCCGGTGCGCCTCGGTCTCGATGCCTTCGGCGACCATGTTCAGTTCAAGACCATCACATAGCGATACCATGGCCTGAAGCACCGCCATGTCCTTGGGGTCATCCAGCGCCCCCCAGACAAAGTGTCGATCGATCTTGATCGTATCGATCGGCAAGGTCTTGATGTATTTCAGCGATGAGTAACCAGTACCAAAATCATCGATAGCAACCCTGATGCCGTGGCGCTTCAGCCGCACCAGCTTGGTCACCGTTGCCTCGAGATCACTCATGAATACCTGTTCGGTGATTTCAAGTTCGATCAGGCCAGAATCGATTCCCGATGCCAGTATCTGCGCCTCGGTGGTATCGCAGAACTTGCTGTCGAGAAACTGCCGGCCGGAGACATTGATCGCAACTGGTACCGCCTGCCCGCGTTCGGTCCATCGCTCCAGGTGGTGAAGAATTTGGTCCAGCAGTTGCTGGCCGAGGGGCAGGATCAGGCCGGTTTCTTCAGCCACGGGAATAAACCGCTCGGGTAGCAACAGGCCAGTTTCAGGGTGGTTCCACCGGGCCAGGGCCTCCAGACCAACCACCGCGCCATCGGCGATCCGGATCTTTGGCTGGTAGTAGACCTCGAATTCACGATGCTCCAACCCGCGCCGAATGCTGTTCTCGGTGCTGACAAACTCGGCAGCCTGCTTGATCATATCCGGCGCAAACAGTTTTATTTTTTCCTGGCGACCGTGCTTGGACCGATACATGGCCGCATCGGCGTGCTTTACCAGTTCGTCGGGGGTCGCACCGTCCTGGGGGTAAAAGGCGATGCCGATGGATCCGGTCAGGTACAGCTCGTGCTCCTCGACATGGAATGGCTCTTCAATCGCGTCGATCAGCTCTTCGGCGAACCGAATCGCCTGATCGTGATCGGAGACGTGGTGCGCGAGGATAACAAACTCGTCGCCACCGAAACGTGTGACCATGCCGTTTTGTGCGTGAGTTACCAGACGCTTGGCGATCATCCGCAGCAGCTTGTCACCAAAGAAATGGCCATAGCTGTCGTTGATGTTCTTGAACCGGTCGAGATCCAGAAACAGAACTGCAAAAACCGATTTCTGCCTGGAGCCGGAGTCGATGTACTGGCGAACGGTTCGCTCCAGCGACCGACGATTTGGCAGGTCACACAGGGGATCATAATAGGCCATGTGTTCGATGCGATCCTCGAATGCCTTGCGCTGGGTGATGTCGACATTGGTCGAGCGCACGCCAATCTGCTTGCCACTACTGTCATACACCGGGCTGCAAACGTGACTGACCCAGACCTGGCGACCGTTCTTGCCGAGCAACCGGACGTCAAGTGTCTCGGCAACACCGGCGTTATTGACGTTGTCGATATGGTGCAGCCAGCGATCCCGATCGTCGGGATGCACCAGGTCAGTCATCAGATTGGGCTTGTCATAGAAGTCTTCCGGCGGATAGCCAAGCAGACGCTCGCACGATGGCGAGACATACTCGTAGTCACCGTCAATCGATCGCAGGTAAATGAAATCTTCGGCGACGTCTGCGACCGAGCGGAACTTGTCGGAATTGTGCCGAACCTGCTGGGCCAGCTGAAACATGCGGCCCAGCACCAGCCCCAATGCCGTGATCACCACGAACGGTATGATCAACAAGCGTGGCTGGAGCCCGTTTTCGTCATACAGCGGCTGATCCAGAATGCCGACGACCTGGATCGCGAATGCCGGCACGATCAGCAGCGCTGCCAGCAGCCCGCCCTTCAGATATAGCCCGCCACTACCTTTAATAAAAATGGTGATTGCGGAAAGCGTCGATGCCGACGTTTGGCTAGATCCTGGCTGGCGCATTGGTACTGGTTCGAGACAAGGAACGGCTCCTGCAGTTAGGTGGCGGTGGCCGGCAACAGTCAGGCAAGATTTCAGCTCGCCGGTCCGTAACTGGCCCGGCGGTAATTTTGACTGCACCCCTGTTTAAATAGTAGCTCTCTGGCAGGGTCGGTCAAAATGCACCAATAACACCTGCAGGTCCTGTCACCCCGGTATCAGCACTGGGCATGGATCTCGCGCAGCTTTGCCACCGCCAGCCCGGCCTCGTCGGCCTGGCGCAGGGCGCGCTCAAGCCGCGCCGGTGCCGATCTACCCATGCACTTGTGCTCCGGGTCGCCGTCGAAGGCAGTCAGCATGCCGGCGATCAGTTTCTTTGCGTCTAGCGTGTGGCCAACCAGGTGGGTCTGGATCTCGATCACGTCACTGGCGACCGCCCGGGCAATGCGCTCATGCTTCTGCCAGAGCTCACTCACCGTGCCTCCGCATTCAAGTCCGGCGATATTGGTGGTCAGGATGTAGACATTCTTGATGACGAGTTCTTGCTCCAGCTCATCGGCCGAACCGAGTACACGGGCCGGGATGCCAATGGCGATCAGCGCGTCCGCGACCAGCTTTGCATTTGGTCCGTAGACCGGTGACGGAATCAGGACCTTGAAATCCTGCCCGGGTTTTTTCTCGAACCAGACCGAAATCACAGTCGGGTTTTCCAACTGGTGCTGTTCCCAGTCACGCGGTAATAGCTCGTTCTGCAATAACACCAGCCGGTCGCGCCAGGTGTCCGGGATCGAATCGAGCACCGGGTGCAGATCATTTTCCGCAACCGCCACAATCACCGCTTGCGGCTCACCGAGCTCCTGCGCCGTTTGCGCCAGATCCATGTCGCGGTTCACGGGAAACACAGGATGGCCACTGCGCAATAACCCGCGAGCGAATACGCCGCCCACTTCCCCCTGACCAATTAATATCACCGGTTTTTTCATAGTCTTGTCTCGTTTACTTTGCCGTCGTGGGGGCAGATAGTATGGTTTACTGCCTTGAGGTCAAGCCAAGACCCGCAAGGAGCAAATATGCGAATGCTGCGAGCCGGTTTTTTTGTGTTACTGACGCTGGTGTCCCTATGGGTGCTGGCCAGCAATCCCACGAGCCAAACAGTGGTGCTACTCCAGCTGGATGGCCCCATTGGTCCGGCTGGCGCCGATTACGTTGTGCGAGGCTTGAAGCGCGCCGCAGAACGCAATGCCCCGCTGGTAGTGCTGCAGCTCGACACCCCCGGCGGTCTCGATACCTCCATGCGTGAAATTATCCAGGCAATTCTTGGCTCCCCGGTACCGGTCGCGACCTACGTCGCCCCCAGCGGCGCACGCGCTGCCAGTGCCGGCACGTTCCTGCTTTATGCCAGCCATATTGCCGCGATGTCCCCTGGCACGACACTCGGGGCAGCGACGCCGGTCCGCGTCGGCGGCATGCCGGGCACGCCGGAGCCGCCCGGCAGCGACGACAAGAAAAAGGACGGTGACGATGCCGCTATGCAGCGCAAGATCCTGAACGACGCCATCGCCTATATTCGTTCGCTGGCGCAATTGCGCAGCAGGAATGTCGACTGGGCGGAAAAGGCGGTGCGCGAAGCAGCAAGCCTTCCGGCCACCGAGGCACTTGCACAGAACGTCGTTGATGTCATTGCACTCGATGTCAGTGAACTGCTCGTAAGAATTGACGGTCGCAAGGTCAATGTCCTCGGCCAGGACATCCGGTTAAAGACCCGGGGCCTGCCGATTCAGCGCTTTGAGCCGGACTGGCGCTATGAGCTGCTGACCACCATCACCAATCCCAACGTGCTGCCGATCCTGATGATGCTGGGGGTGTTCGGCCTGTTCTACGAGCTGCTGAATCCCGGGTTTGTCTTGCCCGGCGTCATCGGCGGTATTTGCCTGGTACTGGCACTGTATGCCTCCCACGTGATGCCGGTGAACTATGCGGGACTGGCGCTGATCCTGCTGGGCATCGTCTTTATGGTGGCGGAGGCCTTTGTTCCCAGCTTTGGCGCCCTGGGTATCGGTGGCGTCATTGCCTTCGTAGCCGGGTCTATCATGCTGGTCGAAACCGACGTCGAGGGTTTCCAGGTTTCGTGGCTGGCGGTAATCAGCACGGCAGTTTTTGGTGCGGTTGCCTTCGGCGGCGTGGCAACCCTGGCCGCCCGGGCACACCGGCGACGAATCGTCAGCGGTCGGGAAGAAATGATTGGCAGCATTGGCGAGGCGCTCGAGAGTTTTGACCACAAGGGTCGGGTGCGCGTACATAGCGAAGAGTGGCATGCAACCACGACCGAGCCGATCGGCGCCGGTCAGGCGGTCGAGGTAACCGGGATGGATGGCCTGACCCTGACGGTCGCGCCGGCAACAACCAAGGAGAACTGATATGGGCGGTACATTTTCATTATTTGTCATCGGCTTTATTGCCATTGTCCTGTTTTCGGCAATTCGCATCATGCGCGAATACGAGCGCGCGGTGGTATTTCTTCTGGGCCGCTTCTGGAAGGTAAAGGGACCGGGCCTGATCATTGTCATCCCGGTAATCCAGACCGCCGTACGCGTCGACCTGCGCACGGTGGTCATGGACGTGCCCACCCAGGACGTGATTTCCAAGGATAACGTCTCGGTAAAGGTGAACGCAGTTGTCTACTTCCGCGTCATTGATCCGCAGCGTGCCATCATCCAGGTGGAGGATTATTTCTCTGCCACCAGCCAGCTGGCACAAACCACGTTACGCTCCGTGCTCGGCAAACATGAACTGGATGAAATGCTATCGGAACGGGACAAGCTCAATTCTGATATCCAGCAAATCCTCGATTCGCAAACCGATGTCTGGGGCATCAAGGTGTCCAGCGTCGAGATCAAGCACGTCGACATCGATCCGACGATGGTGCGTGCGATTGCCAAACAGGCTGAGGCCGAGCGAGAGCGCCGCGGCAAGGTCATTCACGCCGAGGGTGAAATGCAGGCCGCTGAGAAGCTGGTGCAGGCGGCGGAACTGATGAGCGCCCAGCCCGGTGCGTTACAGCTTCGCTATTTGCAGACGTTGACCGAGATCGCCGGTGAAAAGAGCTCAACGATTGTTTTCCCGATGCCAATCGATCTGGTCAGCAAGGTGATAGACGCGCTGAAGAAATAGTACGGCGACCTGGACTCTCGCGAAACTAGTAGTCGATACCGCGGCCGAATATCCACGAGTTGATGGTCAGCGGCCCGACACTCGATTCCAGGTCCAGGTACTCGTGAAAACCCTGGCCATTGGGTGAGCGCGTATTGGTCAGAAACAACAGGTTGTATTCGTCGGCAACCGGATTCAACGGTCCCCAGGCGTTACCACGGAATATGATCAGCGTGTCGGAATCCAGGCGGTAGTGCGGCTGCCACTGGCCCTGGCGGTTGCGGAAATAGCGCACGGTGATTGCGCACAGCAAACGGCGATTGGGGCCTTCGTCGGTGTATAGCTTTACCTTGGCACTGCCGACAATTCTGCGCTGTGGCGGAAATAAGGTACCCGGAAGGATGCGCCACTTGCTGCGCGGGCCCAACGGTTCTTTCGGTTTAACGATACCGACGATCGGTCGCACGCGACGGCCCTCGTCATCGGGATCTGCTTTGGGGTGACTGATGAGCATCAGCGCCGGCATACCGAAGCCTTCTTCGTTTATGCTCTGCGCCATGGTCGGCATAACGCTGATACCCGCTATAACGGCGAGGAGGCGTACGGCAACGACTGGGAACGACTGGATCATGAATCAAGGTTAACCATCGCCGGACACACTGTCTACTACGTCAAGACTTGCCTGAATTTGTTAATTGAACGATATGAATAGTCCGTGCATGTTGTCGACCTGGAAAGTTCTTGTGCTCGCACCGCTGCTGCTGGTGTTTACCACTGCCCTGCCGGCGGCTGACAAGAGCCATTCAAGAGTCACGGCTCCCGAACTGGAAGCAATAGATCTCTCGGGCAAGACACAGCAACTATCACGATACCGGGGGCAGGTGGTGCTGGTAAACTTCTGGGCGACCTGGTGTCCGCCGTGCCGCGCGGAAATGCCCTCGCTGTGGCGACTTAAACAAAAACTGAAAGACAAACCGTTTCAGGTGGTCACGGTCAACATGGGCGAGAACCGGGAGACGATCGCGGCGTTTTTGCCCGGGCAAATGCAGCAGGACTTCATCGTATTGCGGGACAGCGATGCTGCATCAATGGAACGCTGGCGGGTGACTGCGCTACCCGCGACCTACCTGATCGACCGACAGGGGAGGATTGCCTATTCCGTGCTTGGCGCCGTGGAATGGGACCAGGCCGCATCAGTGGATCGGGTAAATCGATTGCTGGCCGAATAAGCTCGAGCCGAACTAACTTTCGCCCAGCCAGTCGTGCGGCTTGAGATAGATGTCGTAGAGTTCGGCCTCGGCACTGCCCGCTTCCGGCTGCCAGTTGTAACGCCACTTCACCAGGGGCGGCAGTGACATCAGGATTGACTCAGTACGCCCACCCGACTGCAAACCGAACAGCGTACCGCGATCGTAAACGAGATTGAACTCGACATAGCGCCCGCGACGATACAACTGAAAATCGCGCTCGCGCTCGCCAAACGCGTTGTCCTTGCGACGCAACACGATCGGCAGGTACGCCTCTAGATAGTGATTGCCGACGCTCTGCATGAATCCAAACGCTTGCTCAAACCCGCCCTCATTGAAATCGTCGAAGAACAGGCCGCCGACGCCGCGGGTTTCGCCGCGATGCTTCAGGAAAAAATAGTCATCGGCCCACTGCTTGAACCGTGTGTAGTAGTCGGCACCGAACGGCTCACACGCCGCTCGCGCCGTCTGGTGCCACTCGATCACGTCCTCCCTGAACGGATAATACGGCGTCAGGTCGAAGCCGCCGCCAAACCACCAGATAGGTTCTGCGCCCTCTTTCTCTGCCATGAAAAAACGAACATTGGCATGTGACGTCGGCACGTACGGGTTCTGCGGGTGGATCACCAGTGACACGCCCATGGCCTGCCACGAGCGTCCTGCCAGTTCCGGCCGGTGTGCCGTGGCCGATGGCGGCAGGTCCTTGCCGAAGACATGGGAAAAGGCGACGCCGCCCTGTTCGAACACCGCACCATTGCTGAGGACGCGGGTTCGGCCGCCGCCACCGGCCTCGCGGGTCCATGCATCCTCGACAAAGTCTTCCTTACCATCGACCTGGGCCAGTCCGCGACAGATAGCATCCTGCAGACCCAGTAAGTAATTCTTAACGGCATCGATATCTGGCTGACTCATGATTTCTTCCTGATTATTCAAGCACGCACGATGGTGCCGCTACGGGCATCGCGGATCTCTGTCGGCTGCGCCAGGTCACCGACCCGGCCCGGCACCAGGTAGTCAACGGTATCACCGAAGATGCGACGTACCGTGAGAGCATCGCGTGCCGGTCGACCGTTGGCGATGTTGGCGCTGGTCGACACCAGGGGATGACCCAGTTGCTGACACAATGCGCTCGCCACCGGGTGCGCCGTGACCCGTACGGCGATGGTCTCGTGTGCGCCTTTCAGCAAAGGTGACACGTCGTCTCTCGCCGGTAGTAGCCAGGTCACCGGGCCGGGCCAACTGGCCAATACCTTTTCTTCGATTCTCTTTTCCATTGGCGCGAGGTAGGGAAGCAGCTGGTCGAACGAGGCGGCAATCAGTATCAGCCCCTTTTCTACCGGGCGTTGTTTCAGCGCCAGCAGGCGCCACACAGCTTCCAGGTTTTCCGGATCACAACCCAGCCCGAATACTGCTTCGGTCGGGTACGCAACGATAGCGCCGTCGCGAATCGCACGCACAGCCTGTCTGACTTGCCATGGCTGGATCGTTTGCACGTTTCGGAGCTATCGCCGGATCATGAATTTTCCCCGCGGTAGGTTGCGGGGATTAATTGCGGTTGTTGTATCCGAACTCACCGATCCATTTGCCGTGACGAAAATCGATCCGTAGCCAATGCGGCACATAGGCGGTGGGTTTGACGATAGGGAAATCGGCAAGCGGCGGTGAGTCACCTTCGTAATTGGCATCGCACTTTGCCGTCATCACCGGACGGAAACGCACCGCCAGCTGGTCACCAGCGGCGATTTCATTGGCGTTCTCGCCGGCTTCCCGGAAACGCACCTGTTTGCGAATCAGGCAGCTGAAGTACAACTCCATCTCTGCCAGTAGCGGCTGCTTGCGCTCCTGCAAGGCAAGATCTGCTGCGCGGCTGGTCTCGACGTTGACGGACTTGCCTTCAATGGTGACGGTCGTTTGCATACTGATTTCCTGGACTCTCTCTGGTAAAAATTCTGGCTGGCATCAGCCGCCCAGTTTCTTCTGTAGTTCGGCGTCCTTGGCCTGTACCGCTTTGGCATTTTCCTCGCGCTCAGCACGCAGTCGATCTGCCAATGCCGTATCGGACAGCGACAACATTTGTGCGGCGAGATAACCGGCATTCTTGGCGCCGGCCTTGCCGATTGCTACCGAGGCCACGGGGATGCCGCCTGGCATCATCACCGTAGACAACAGCGCATCCAGGCCATCGAGCGGCCCGGCATCCATCGGCACGCCGATGACCGGTTTGAGGGTTAACCCGGCAACGGTGCCGGCAAGATGGGCGGCGAGCCCGGCGGCGGCAATGAATACCGCGCAGCCGCGCTTGTCAGCATCTTTTACATAGGCATGGGTAATATCCGGCGTGCGGTGGGCGGAAGTAATCTTGACCTCCACGGGAACATCCAGCTTTTTCAGAACATCCAGACACGCCTGCATGGTCCCGAGATCAGAGTCGGAACCCATTAAAACGGCAACAAACGGCTTACTCATTAGATCTATTCTAGCTCTAATTAAGGGGTCCAAAAGCTTACCGGGTTTGAACCCGGAGTGGTATAGGCTGTCAAAAGTGTGTGGCTAACCGCTACAATGGCCAACAGACACCATCCGGAGGACAGACTGTTGCAACGAATCCTGATTTCTACCCTGCTGGCCGGTCTCCTGGCTTTTACAGCCAGTACCCAGGCTGCTGAACCGTTTTACAAGGACGATATCCGCGTAACCTATAAGGTAAAGGCAAATTTCAAGGAGGTCCGCGATCAGCTGGAGACTGCAATCGGCAGCAAGGGCATCAAGATCAACAATGTCTCCTACATTGGCAAGATGCTGATCCGTACGGGCAAGGATCTCGGCTTCAAGAAAGAGGTCTACACCGATGCGCAGGCCTTCGAATTCTGCAGTGCAACGGTTTCGCGTTTCACCATGGAGGCGGATCCGCACAACATTGTCTTCTGCCCGTATATCATCTCCGTCTACGAACTGGCAGATGAAAAAGGGACGGTCTACTTGAGCTATCGCCGACCCAACATTATTGGCAGCGAGACCTCGAAAAAGTCACTACGTGATGTTGAGAAACTGATCGACAGTATTGCGCAAGAAGCGCTGAGCTGGTTCTAGCGGTTCGGTACTAACAAAAAGGCCCGCTGATTTCAGCGGGCCTTTTTTATTTGCCTTGTTCGCGTGCTACCGCCCGATAGCCAATATCGGTACGGTAGTAAACATCCTTCCAGCTGATCTGTTTCGCCACTTCATAGGCACGTTGCTGCGCGGCGCTAACAGTTTCACCCAGCGCAGTCACACAGAGCACGCGACCGCCGCTGGTCACCACCTCGCCATCGCGTTCGCTGGTGCCGGCATGAAATACCTTGGCATCCACAGCGTCGTGCTCGGGCAACCCACTGATGACATCGCCCTTGTTATAACTTGCGGGGTAACCGCCGGCGGCCAGCACCACACCGAGTGATGCGCGTGTATCCCAATCGGCAGTCGCCTGGTCCAGCCTTCTATCGAGCGCGGCCTCGACCAGATCGACCAGGTCCGACTTCAGGCGCAACATAATCGGCTGGGTCTCCGGATCACCGAAGCGACAGTTGTACTCCAGCACCTTTGGCGTGCCGTCGGCGGCAATCATGACACCGGCGTAGAGAAATCCCGTGTACGGGTATCCCTCGGCAGCCATACCCCGGACGGTTGGCCAGATGACCTCGTCCATGATGCGTTGATGAATTTCTTTCGTCACCACCGGCGCCGGTGAATAGGCCCCCATGCCGCCCGTATTCGGGCCGTTGTCGCCGTTGTCGCGCGCCTTGTGGTCCTGAGACGTTGCCAACGGCAGGACGTGCTCGCCATCCACCATGCAAATGAAGCTGGCCTCCTCACCGATGAGGAATTCCTCTACCACGACACGGTGCCCGGCCTCGCCGAAGGCGTTTCCGGCCAGCATGTCTTCCACCGCAGCGATCGCCTCGTCCTCGGTCTGCGCCAGGATCACGCCCTTGCCCGCTGCCAGGCCGTCGGCCTTGACCACGATCGGTGCGCCCTGCGCGCGGATGTAGTCGGTCGCTTCTTGTATATCGGTGAAATTGCCGTAGGCGGCAGTGGGGATTTTATGACGTGCAAGAAATTCCTTGGTGAAGGCCTTGGAGCCCTCCAGTTGTGCCGCGCCCTTGCCAGGTCCGAAGCAGCGCAGCCCCGCCGCGGAAAAACTGTCGACGATGCCAATGACCAGTGGCGCCTCGGGACCAATAATCGTCAGGTCAATGGCGTTGTCTTTGGCAAACGCCAGGAGAGCTTCGACATCCTCGGCGCCGATCGCAGCATTTTCTACCTTCGGTTCCCGCGCAGTACCGGCATTACCGGGCGCGACAAAAACAGTTTCTACCTTGTCCGATTGTGCGGCCTTCCATGCCAGCGCATGTTCGCGGCCACCGCCACCGACTATTAACACCTTCATCTGCAATCGACCTCGCGCCTAGTGACGGAAATGGCGCATGCCGGTAAACACCATGGCAATATCGTGTTCGTCGGCAGCCTGGATCACTTCGTCATCGCGCATGGACCCACCGGGCTGGATCACGGCGCTAATCCCGGCCTCGCCCGCCTGGTCCAGGCCGTCGCGGAACGGAAAGAAGGCATCGCTCGCCATGACCGAGCCCTTCACTGCGAGCCCGGCGTGTTCTGCCTTGATACCGGCAATGCGCGCAGAATTGACCCGACTCATTTGCCCGGCACCGACACCGATGGTCATGCCGCCCTTGCCGTAAACGATAGCGTTGGATTTGACGTACTTGGCCACACGCCAGGTAAACAGCAGATCGGCCATCTCGGCATCGGTGGGTTTACGTTTGGTCACGACCTTCAGTTCGTTATACAAATCGAGATCACAATCCTGCACCAGCAGGCCACCGTTAACCCGTTTGAAATCGAGGCGTGGATCAGGTTCGCCAGACCACTGGCCACACTCGAGCAAGCGCACATTTTTCTTTGCCGCGACTGCGTCAATGGCCGCCTGGCTAACCTTGGGCGCGATGATCACTTCAACGAATTGACGATCGACGATGGTTGCCGCGGTTTCACCGTCGAGCTCCTGGTTGAAGGCAATGATGCCGCCGAAGGCTGATTCGGGATCGGTTTGGTAGGCGCGGTCGTAGGCCTCCAGCAAGCTGGCGCCAAGCGCGACGCCGCATGGATTGGCGTGCTTGACGATGACACAAGCCGGCCCTTCGTCGAATTGCTTGACGCATTCCAGTGCCGCGTCGGTATCGCCGATATTGTTAAACGACAATTCCTTGCCTTGAAGTTGTTTCGCCGTCGCGATACAGGCTTTTTTGTTGTTGTGTTCCACATAGAACGCGGCTTCCTGATGCGGATTCTCGCCATAACGCATTTCCTGCGCCTTGATGTATTGACTATTGAAGGTGCGTGGAAACGCGGTGTTATCGCCACAGGCGGTTATCTTGCCAAGATAGTTGGCAATGGCACCGTCGTAGCCTGCCGTATGCTCGAAGGTCTTTACCGCCAGATCAAAGCGGGTTTGGGTGGTCACGGCACCACCGTTGGATTTCATTTCTTCAAGCACGCGATCATAGTCGGCGGCGTCGACAACCACGGTGACATCGACGTGGTTCTTTGCCGCTGCGCGCAGCATGGTCGGACCACCGATATCGATGTTCTCAATCGCCATTGGCAGGGTGCAATCATCACGGGCGATGGTTTGCTCGAACGGGTACAGGTTGACCACCACCATATCAATCGGCGGTATATCGTTGTCCGCCATCACCGCATCATCGGTGCCGCGTCGACCGAGCAGGCCGCCGTGAATTTTCGGATGCAGGGTCTTGACACGGCCATCCATCATTTCGGGAAAGCCGGTGTAATCTGACACTTCGATTACCGCGATGCCGTTGTCGGCCAGCATTCTGGCGGTGCCGCCGGTAGAAAGGATCTCGACACCGGAAGCAGACAGTTCCCTGGCAAATTCAACAATACCGGTTTTATCGGAAACACTGATTAACGCACGCTTAATAACGATCATGCTGCCCCGCACGAATAGCAATTGAAAATTTGTTTGGTTTTGACAAGACCGGACGCTGTGCGTCAGTCCCGGTTATACATCAAGCTTGTGCAGCTTGAGCTTCTTGCGCAATGTATTTCGATTGATACCCAACAACTCGGCAGCACGACACTGGTTACTGGCAGCGTGTTTCATCACCACTTCCAGCAACGGTTTTTCCACTTCACCGATCACCATGGAATACAGATCGCCAGCCTTGTGTCCGTTCAGGTCCTTGAAGTAACGCTCCATGGAGCGCTTTACGCATTTCGCGAGTGCACCTTCGTCGATCTCCTTCTTCTTCACGCAGCCAACTCCCTCTGCTCTTTTCTTGTATCTATTTGACGGTCAAAAAATTCCCGGACCATATCGAACTGTTCTTCGGCTGTTTCCACGCGATTGACCGTATCGCGAAAACTGGCGCCACCACGGGTGCCCTTGCTGTACCACGAAATGTGTTTGCGCGCGACGCGCACACCGGTGTATTCGCCATAAAACGCGTACAGGTTCTCAACATGCGCCATCAGGGTATCTCTAACCTCTTCCAGCGTCGGTTCCGGCAGATGTTGGCCCGTTTCAAGGTAGTGCTGAATCTCGCGAAAGATCCACGGCCTGCCCTGGGCCGCGCGACCGACCATGACGCCATCAACCCCGGTGTAATCGAGCACGTATTTGGCTTTTTCCGGTGAGGTGATATCACCGTTAGCGATAACCGGGATCGAGATCGATGATTTGATTTCAGCAATGGTGTCGTACTCTGCTTCGCCCTGATAGGCGCAGGCGCGTGTACGGCCATGCACGGCCAGCGCCTGAATGCCGATGTCCTCGGCAATGCGAGCAATGTCCGGACCGTTGCGGTTATCCTTGTCCCAGCCGGTGCGAATCTTGAGTGTGACCGGCACATCTACTGCCTTCACTACCGATTCGAGTATGCGTGCCACCAGCGGCTCGTCTTTCAACAACGCCGAACCGGCGGCTACCTTGCAGATTTTCTTCGCCGGACAGCCCATGTTGATGTCGATAATCTGGGCCCCATGCTCAACATTATATTGGGCGGCCTGCGCCATCATTACGGGATCTGCACCAACGATCTGCACCGAGCGCGGTTCATTTTCTCCGCCGTGATCAGCGCGTCGCAATGTCTTCTTGCTGCCCCATAGTAGCGAGTTTGATGACACCATCTCGGACACTGCCATGCCGGCACCCAGTTTCTTGCATAGCTGACGGAACGGGCGATCGGTTACGCCGGCCATCGGTGCAACAAACAGGTTGTTGTTTAACTTGTACGGTCCGATTTGCATCTAAATTAACTAGCCCTGGGACCCCGAGAAAAAGGGTGGACGATCATACAGCAAAAAGTTGCATGCGGGGAAGGGAGCCGGAAAGTTAACTGCTGAAAATGTTCGCAGTCTTGTAATGAGAAAAATTGTTAACCAGTAACCAGGTGTTGCGGATCGGCCAACAGTCGAATCTCGAATCCGTCAGCCCGCTGACTCGGATTGGTAAATTCAATTTCGGCGCGGATAATGACATTTGGGATCATGTAATCGTTAATTTGAACCTTTTTCCGAAGATACTCTTCCGGCTGGAACGTACGCCTCCCCACCAGCACACCACGATGGTTACTTAGTGTGACTTCCATCAACGGATAAGGCTGGCTGAAACTGGCGCGATTGATCAACGACGCGCGCAAACGCAACACCTTTACATATTTCGGGTGCGGCGAAATTCGGGTTTGTGTCAGCTCAATCAGACCGGCGTCGATCTGCGGCCGAATTCCACAACCTAATCTTGCACATGCCTCCCTTATATAAGGTCTTAGTTCAGGATACTGCGCTAACTCGGTGCTGTAGAAATAAACAATTTGACCTGCCAGTAGCGCCAGGACCATAAGATTGCCCAGCGCCCAGAACACCGGCCTCACGCGCGAGCGTTTCTTGCCCCAAAGTAGCTCATCCAGCGTCGGCAGGTGGCTACCGACGCTATCGGTTTCGATTTGATCCTGCGTTTTCTCCGGACGCGGCCGGGCACGCCGTTCAATGCCACCGGGCGGTGTATGCACCACGGTACCCTTACCCGTCTTTCGGGTGGAAGGCAGTGAGTCCATGAGAAAGCGGTCGGCCCGAAATACATGATGGCATTCTCCGCAGCGAACAACGCCGCCACGCGCCTGCAGCTGCTCGTCAGACACGGCGAAGGTAGTACGGCATTGTGGGCAGCGTGTGTACATGATTCTTTAACTGTAGACAGGTTTCAGCGCCGCAGACCGCTAAGCAGGGCCCAGCCGTCGCGCAGCTCGGAGTGTAAATCAAAATTCGCTGCGTAGTGCGGAAGCACCAGATCGACCTGCTCCGCGAGCATACCGGACAGTGCGATCCGGCCGCCGGTCTCAACCATGGCCGTCAACTGCGGTGCCAGCTCGATCAAGGGTTCGGCCAGTATGTTCGCCAGCACAACGGGTGCTGAGAGATGCGCCGGCACAGCGTCCGCTAAAAAACCTTCAAAACGGTCAGCAACGCCATTCTGGCTGGCGTTATCACGGCTGACTTCCAACGCCCTGGGGTCGATATCCACTCCCCAGGCATGGGCGGCGCCCAGCTTCAGGGCGGCGATCGCCAGAATTCCGGACCCGCAACCATAATCGATGGCATTGAGGTCCCTGAGAGGGATTTTTGTTAACCAATCGAGACACAGGTGGGTAGTGGCGTGGGTGCCGGTACCAAAGGCAAGCCCGGGATCGACATAGACCGTGGGCAACGCCGGCGCTGGCGGGACAATATCAACCGGGCTGACCCAGAGTTTGTCATTGATCTTGATCGGCTGAAATCGATCCAGCCAGACCCGCTCCCAATCCTGATCGGCCAGTGCGGTACGCGTCACGGGTGGCAAGGTTTCAGGCGCGATGGCATTTTCCATTGCGGCGACGATGACATCGATATCAGCGTCTTCAGCCCACAGGCCGGTCACCGTCGTTTGCGACCAAAGCGGCGATTCACCATCGAGCCGGTCGAATACGGGCTCGTCTTTACTGTCACTGAGGGAGACCGATACAGCGCCCAACTCGGACATGGCATCGGCTATGACTGGTGCCAGCTCGCGGCCGGACTTGATGATCAGTTGTTGCCACATGCGTCGCTGGACCTGGCCGGCAATCCGGACTGTCGGCGCTGAGGCAAATCAGCGCTTACAGACCAAGCTTCTTTTCGAGATAGTGGATATTGACCCCACCGGTCTGGAACGCGGAATCCGCCATGATCTTTTCCTGCAGCGGGATATTCGTCTTGATGCCATCGATAAACATCTCTGACAACGCGATGCGCATGCGCGCCATGGCAATCTCGCGCGTATCGCCGTGGACAATCAGCTTGGCAATCATCGAGTCGTAATACGGCGGTATCATGTAATTATTATAGATATGGGAATCCACGCGAACGCCCGGTCCTCCTGGCTGGTGGTACTGGGTAATGCGGCCGGGTGACGGCAAAAACTTTTCCGGGTCTTCGGCATTGATGCGACATTCCATGGCATGCCCGCGGATTTCAATATCGCGCTGCTTGTAGGAAAGTATTTCACCGGAAGCAATCAGCAATTGCTCGCGCACAATATCGACACCCGTAACCATTTCGGTTACCGGGTGCTCAACCTGCACGCGGGTGTTCATTTCGATAAAGTAGAATTCGCCATCCTGGTACAGGAATTCAAACGTACCGGCGCCACGATATCCGATCTTGCGGCAGGCCTCGGCACAACGCTCACCAATCTTGGTGCGCAATTTTTCACCGATGCCCGGCGCCGGCGCTTCTTCCACTACCTTCTGATGGCGGCGCTGCAATGAACAGTCACGCTCGCCGAGGTGAATGGCATTGCCATGTTCATCGGCCAGCACCTGGAATTCGATGTGGCGCGGATTATCGAGAAATTTCTCCATATAGACGGTTTCGTTACCAAATGCCGCACCCGCTTCCGAACGTGTCATGTTGACCGCATTCAGCAATGCCGCCTCGGTATGCACCACGCGCATGCCTTTACCGCCACCGCCACCGGCGGCCTTGATAATTACCGGGTAGCCGATTTCGTGGGCCAGCTTCAGTGTTCGGCGCTCATCGTCGTTCAGCGGGCCATCCGAGCCGGGCACGGTAGGCACACCGGCCTTTTTCATGGCCTCGATCGCCGAGATCTTGTCACCCATCAGCCTAATGGTTGCCGGCCGCGGACCGATAAAGATAAACCCGCTCTGCTCAACCCGTTCGGCAAAGTCGGCGTTTTCTGAAAGGAACCCGTAACCCGGATGAATGGCGACGGCATCGGTTACCTCGGCCGCACTGATGACCGCCGGGACATTGAGATAACTCAGCGTTGCCTGGGGTGGACCAATGCAGACCGATTCATCGGCAAGACGAACATACTTGGCGTCATTGTCAGCCTCGGAATGCACAGCGACAGTCTTGATGCCCAGGGCACGGCAGGCACGCTGGATGCGCAGCGCGATTTCGCCACGGTTGGCTATGAGTACTTTTTCAATCATGGGAATTCAGTTGCAGCTATTCGATGATGAACAGGGCTTCACCGTACTCCACCGGCTGGCCATTCTCTTTCAGTATCGCCTTGACGACACCGGACTTGTCGGCTTCGATTTCGTTGAGCATTTTCATCGCTTCGACAATACAAAGCGTGTCGCCAACCGATACCGAATCGCCGACACTGGCGAATGGCTTGGCGCCCGGTGACGGTGCGCTGTAAAAGGTTCCGACCATCGGTGATTTGACGGCGTGACCCGAAGGCAATTCTTTTCCACCAACCTCCGATTCCGCAACGGTTGGCGGCGCTGCAGCCGGAGCCGCGGGGGCAGCCATCATCGGCGCTGCCGCAGCCGGCACCACCGAACTGGCGCGGCTGATGCGGATCGACTCCTCGCCCTCGTTAATTTCAATTTCTGCGAGGCTGGATTCCTCCAGCATCTCGATTAGTTTTTTTACTTTTCTGATATCCATAAGTCTGCAACCTATGTGGTTAAGTTGTTAATTACGGCCTCCAGGGCCATTGCGTAACCCTTCACCCCCTTGCCAACGATGACGTTACTGGCGACATCCGACAAGTAGGAGTGATGGCGAAATGCTTCGCGTGCGTACACATCCGAAATGTGCACTTCCGTAAACGGGATGCCACTGGCCACCAGCGCATCGCGCAGGGCAATACTGGTGTGAGTATAGGCACCAGCGTTGATAATGATGTGCGCAACACGCTCGCCCATGGCAGCGTGAATCCGGTCGATCAACTCATGTTCGGCGTTGCTCTGAAAACACAACACCTCGTGACCTGCGGCCTCGCCCTGAGCGACCAGGCTACGCTCGATATCCGTCAGTGTTTCGTGTCCATAGATCTCGGGTTCGCGTTTACCCAGCAAATTCAGATTCGGCCCGTTAATCACCAGCACCTTTGCCATAATCTTTTAATAACCAGTGAGTTATCGTTATATCGGGCTAGATTGGTTTCAAATTTCGCCCATCGTTAACTGATTTGAACCGAATTGCATCGATCTTCACAAGGTTAGCATTGTGCGCCGCTCAAACTGGATTGTCCAGTTGGAACCAGCTTTAGCGAAAGTTATGGCTGTTTTTCCCGAAGATCGGGACAAATAAGCAGATTAGTGGAGGGATTTTACTAACGTGTCTAGCTCTCGGGTAACAAGCCCTGTACTAGCGACTCAAGTTCGGCTGATTGGTAAGCGCCAACCCGATAGCTCAGCACTTTACCCTCCGGGCCAATAACAACACTGTAGGGCAAGGAGCCGATCCGGTTACCGTACTGCTGCATTAGCGCCATTACCTCTTCCTGCCCGACCAGCACCGGATAGTTGATCGATTTTCCGTCCTGGAAGTTTTTCACTTCCTCAGGCTTGTCGATGGCGACGCCAATAATCTGTAGACCGCGGGCACCGTACTTTTTTTGCATACTGACAAATAGCGGGATCTCCTCAAGACAGGGCGGACACCAGGTTGCCCAGAAATTGAGCACGATAAGCTTGCCCCGCCACTCGCTCAGCTGGCGTGGCTTGCCATCCACGCCAGGCAGACTGAAATCCACCATGGTCTTCGGTATCGCCGCCGTCGGCGACGTCTCCGGCACTGTCGGCCGATTCAACCATTGTGCCAGCAGGAAGCCGCCGGCAAGGGCCGCAACCGCGACCAACCCGACGAGGATCTGGTGTTTTGTTTTCATGGAAATTGCTTCCGACGCCTCATATCACAAGAGCGAGTGCGCTCCTATGAGGATCTATATCCGGCTCAGTACCGCCATAAATTCGCCGGGCGATTTGTAGCCGTAGAAATTCAGATCGCTACGCACTTCCCCGTTTCTACCGATAAAAATAAACGCTGGCGGTCCGAAAACATTGAAGCGCTGCTTTACTGCCTTGGTGCCCGGATCGTTTGGATCAGTGACATCAATTTGCAGTGCGATGAACTGCTCACCCAGCACCCCGGTTACCTGCGGATCGACAAACGTCGTTTTCTCCATGCGTACGCAGTCCGTGCACCAGGTCGCGAAGAAATCCAGCAGCACCGGCTTATTCGCTGCTTTCGCCGCCGCCAGCTTGCTGTCCAGCTCGGCTAGTGAACTGATGCGCTCAAACGTATGCTCGGCTTTCGAGGTAACGGCAGTCGAGGCCGTGCCGGGTACCGACGACGTGATTGCTGACATGGAAACCGGCTTCAAAAAATCGCGATTGCCGGAAAAAGCGCCGATCAGCGCAAGCGCGCCCCAGACTAGCAACAACACACCAATGCCCTTGGAGAAATAGCGCCAGCCCGACGCGCCAGCCGGCAGCGGTTCCAGGGCACCAAGATAGATCGCCACGACAATGAACAACGCGGCCCAGAGGTAAAGCACCGGCACCACCGGCAACAGGCCAAGCAAATAGATTGCGACGCCCAGCAACAGTACGCCGAAGAAATATTTCACCCGATCCATCCAGGCGCCGGCACGTGGTAACAGGAAGCCGGCACCAAAGCCCAATGCAATCAGTATCGCGCCCATGCCCAGCGACATGGAGAACATGATCAGACCGCCCAGCACCGGGTCCTTGCTGGCGATGGCCACACCCAGCACCGAAATCAATAACGGTGAAACACAGGCACCAACGATCAATGCCGAAACCAGGCCCATGATGAAAACGCCAATGGTAGATCCGCCCTTGATATTCTGGGAGCGGCTTTGCAGTTTCGATTGAATAAACGACGGCATCTGGATTTCATAGAAGCCGAACATGGAAAACGCCAGTATCACCAGCAACAGGCTGAATATGCCGATTGCCCAGACGTTCTGGAAATAGGCCTGCAACTGGTCGCCGGTAGCGCCCGCCACCACACCGGCAATCGTGTAAGTCACCGAGGTGCCGAGAACATAGACGGTCGCGAGGAAACCTCCCCGCAGCTTGGTGATTTCCTGTCCGCCCTGGCCCACGATAATGCTCGACAGAATCGGGATCATCGGTAACACGCACGGGGTAAACGTCAGGACCAGGCCGACGCCGAAGGCACCGAGTATCGCCAGCAGGTATTCACTGGTACCAAATCCGCCGTCTGCCTTGTCTTGAGTCGTCGTGGTCTGTGCACTACCGGCGATGGCTGCGTCACTGACGGTAACCACACCGGCTGCCATTGCCAGGTTGATCGTCTTTGTCGTCGGTGGATAGCAAATGCCTTTCTCGGCGCAACCCTGATATCCGATACTCAGCGCCGCTGTCATGGCGTCGCCGCTGCTTACCCTTACCGGCAGACTGACATCGAAGGATTTCGTATAGACCATGGTGCGACCGAAAGTGGGGTCGTCCTTGGTTTTGCCTTCGGGCATTTTTATCTCGCCCAGTTCGGCGGAACCGCCTGCGCCATCCAGTGCAAATTTTATTTTGTCGCGATACAGATAATAGCCATCGACGATGGCGAAGTGTGCATTGAGCGTACGCTCATCGATCGCGGTGACACTGAGCCTGAACGCCTCGTCCGGATGCAGGAATTCCTGGCCGATGTCGGAGCCGGGCTGCACCAGTTGTTTCAGGCTACTGATGGAATCGACTTTCGGTGCGACTGCGGCAGTCGTGACCGGCAATGCAAAACCGATCTCTTTGGTGATGGGCGGATAACACACGCCAACCGGTTCGTTGCACCCTTGCGAGGTGATACGCAAGGTCAGATTCTCCGCCGAAGCACTGGTGCGTTTCAGCGGTATCCTGACTGAGACAGTTTTAACAAAGGTCTCGACCTCACCAAACAATGGGTCTTTTTTGATCTTTCCCTTCGGGAAGTCGGGCGTCAGCAATGTCGCACTGCCATTCACTACATCAAACTTGAACTTGTCTCGATAGAGGTAGTAGCCGTTGGCAATCGTCCAGCTGGCTTCCAGGGTGTTGCCGTCCACTACACGCGTCGAAAGACTGAAGGCCTTGTCCGGCTCCAGCAATTCTTCCTGATCGCCGCCCGGCAACGGATCGGCCGCGATTACTGGCAACGAAATGAGCAGACCAATTACAACTAGCAATTTCTTCATGATTCTTTTTCCGGTTGTGTTAACCACGCGAGGTAGGGCTCGAGGCCCGCGATTATTGGGACCCCGATCACTTCGGGAAGTTCGTAGGGATGCAGTTCGACGATGCGTTGCTCGATTTTTTCATAATTACTGATGGCGATCTTGATAATCATCAACGATTCCGCCGCGGCTTCGGTCTTGCCCTGCCACCGATAGACGGATTTGACCGTCGGCACGATGTTGATACAAGCAGACAATCCCTCTTCTACCAGTGTTTGCGCCATGCCTTCCGCCGTGTTTTCGTCAGGACAGGTGCAATAGACCGCAAGATGATGATTTTTATTCAAAGGTCACGCAACCGTTTGGGTGGCAGCCTATTCTATATGAGGGCGTCAACCAAACAATGGTGTGCGCCGTCACCGACCCAGCCTTGGTTTTCGGCTTCACAACCCCATTAGTAGAGAACAGGCCCGGGTCCGGGTAAAAACCAACCCATCATCAAGAAAGCGTCATGCCCATTCTGTTTTTGCTGTTTCTGGCAGTCCCGATTATCGAAATCTGGTTCCTGATCCAGGTTGGTAGCGTCATCGGGGCCGGCTGGACCATCGTGGTGGTCGTCGCCACGGCAATCGCCGGCGCCGCGCTGGTTCGATCCCAGGGACTGGCCATCTTCAAACGCATCCAGCAGGAAACCGCCCAGGGTCGGGTTCCGACCATGGACATGCTCGAGGGCCTGATGCTGCTGGTTGCCGGCGCGGTATTGCTGACACCCGGTTTTTTCACCGACGCTGTTGGTTTTGCCCTGCTGATTCCGCCGGTCAGGGCACTGATTTCCCGCTATATCGTGCGGCGTAGCGTTATTCACATGACGGCCCGCGGCCAGACACCGGGCAACCCATCGCAGGTCATCGACGGCGACTACCGACGAGAAAACGACTGATTTTGTTCGGGCGGGGCGCTTGACTCTGGAAAGTTTGACCCTATGATTAGCACTCCTCCGGGTAGAGTGCTAACAACAGCTGCACCCTAAAGCTCGGGGGAGCTATCAGGGATCGACGGAAATTAGCCCGTCGCCTGGACCGAATTTTGGTAAACCATTTTAAATCAATTAATTAAGGAGTAAGCGCGATGAAAATTCGCCCTTTGCACGATCGTGTAGTCGTCCGTCGACTCGAATCCGAAACCACCACCGCTGGTGGCATCGTGATCCCCGATTCCGCCAAGGAGAAGCCAATCCAGGGTGAGGTCGTTGCCTGTGGTAACGGCAAGATCCTGGAAAACGGAGAAGTCCGCGCACTGGACGTCAAGGTTGGCGACAAGGTGCTGTTCGGAAAATACAGCGGCACCGAGGTCAAGATGGGTGACGAGGAAATGCTCGTGATGCGTGAAGAAGACATCATGGGTGTGGTTGAAGGCTAACCAGTAAGAATGACGAAAGAATTTAAAGAGGACTAGATTATGTCAGCGAAAGAAGTCGTATTTTCCGATGCCGCCCGTCAGCGCATGCTGCGCGGCGTAAACATCCTGGCCGATGCGGTCCAGGTCACCCTGGGCCCGAAGGGTCGCAACGTTGTCCTGGACAAGGCCTTTGGCGCACCGACCGTGACCAAAGACGGTGTCTCGGTAGCAAAGGAAATCGAGCTGGAAGACAAGCTTGAAAACATGGGCGCCCAGATGGTGAAGGAAGTGTCTTCCAAGACCTCCGACATCGCCGGTGACGGCACCACCACGGCGACCGTTCTGGCCCGCGCCATGCTGCGCGAGGGCCTGAAATCGGTTGCTGCCGGCATGAACCCGATGGATCTGAAGCGTGGTATCGACAAGGCCGTAACCGCCGCAGTCGAGGAACTGGCCAAGCTGTCCCGGCCTTGTTCGGATCACAAGGAAATCGCCCAGGTAGGAACGATTTCCGCCAACTCCGACGAGTCCATAGGCAACGTCATTGCCGAGGCAATGGAGAAGGTTGGTAAAGAAGGTGTGATCACTGTGGAAGAAGGCAGCGGTCTCGAAAACGAGCTCGACGTTGTTGAAGGTATGCAGTTTGATCGCGGCTACCTGTCTCCCTATTTCGTCAACAATCAGGACACCATGAGTGCCGACCTGGAAAGCCCGTTCATCCTGATTCACGACAAGAAGGTCTCCAACATCCGTGACCTGCTGCCGGTTCTGGAAGCAGTGGCCAAGACCAGCCGCCCGCTGATGATCATCGCTGAAGATATCGAAGGCGAGGCACTGGCGACACTGGTGGTAAACAACATTCGCGGCATCCTCAAGGTCTGTGCAGTCAAGGCACCGGGCTTCGGAGACCGTCGCAAGGCCATGCTGCAGGACATCGCCGTCCTCACCGGTGGCCAGGTAATCTCCGAAGAAGTTGGTATGAGCCTCGAAGGCGCTACCATCGACCAGCTTGGTGAAGCCAAGAAGATCCAGGTCAGCAAGGACAACACCACGCTCATTGACGGTGCTGGCGACAGCAAGGACATCTCGGCACGAGTGAACCAGATCCGCGCCCAGATCGAGGAATCCTCCTCCGACTACGATCGCGAAAAGATGCAAGAGCGCGTGGCCAAGCTGGCCGGCGGTGTTGCCGTGATCAAGGTCGGTGCTGCCACCGAAGTGGAAATGAAGGAAAAGAAGGCTCGTGTTGAAGACGCGCTGCACGCGACCCGCGCCGCTGTCGAAGAAGGCGTGGTACCGGGCGGTGGTGTTGCCCTGGTTCGCGCCCTGACTGCCATCAAGGGCACCAAGGGTGACAACCACGAGCAGGACATTGGTATCGAGATTGCCTGCCGCTCCATGGAAGAGCCGCTGCGTCAGATCGTTGCCAATGCCGGCGGTGAGCCGTCAGTCGTATTCCATGCAGTTGCCGACGGCAAGGGAAGCCATGGCTTCAACGCCGCGACCGGCGAGTATGGTGACATGCTGAAGATGGGTATCCTGGATCCGACCAAGGTTACGCGTACTGCCCTGCAGAACGCGGCCTCAATTGCCGGTCTCATGATCACCACCGAGTGCATGGTCGCCGAGAAGCCGCAGGAAGATGCCGGCGGCGGTGCGCCAGACATGGGTGGAATGGGCGGCATGGGTGGAATGGGCGGCATGATGTAAGCCGACCGTTTCCCCGGTCCAACAAAAAGCCCCGCTCCGGCGGGGCTTTTTTTATGCCTGACGAACAGATTTCGTTTAATTTGCGTGGGGTCATACAACCGGACATAAACATTCTATATTATGGGTTTTTAAATCGCCGACAGTCAGATCACACCTTGAGACTCCACCATTCCGTTTTGCTGATTTTTATCACGGCTGGCTTTCTCGCCGTCCCGGTACTTGCAGACGACCGCAGTGAGCGCGCGCAGGATTTTTTCCAGCGTGGTGAGAAGGCCTATTACAACCGCGAATACAAAGAAGCCGTCGACTGGTACGAACGAGGGATCGAGCTGGGCCATCTGGAGTCGATGAAGTCGGTGGCGCTGATGTATGCCACCGGTAGAGGCGTCAAACAGGATCGCAAAAAGGCCGATCGGCTCTATAAAAAGATGTTGCCCGATCTGCGCACGGCGGCATCCGGGGGCGATATCTCCGCCATGCGCACCCTCGCCTACATGCTGGAAAATGGCCTTGGCGTGCCCCAGCGCCAGAGCGCTGCTCTCGGCTGGTACAAACAGGCGGCCAAAAAGGGCGACGTCGCCTCGATGAGAACCTTGAGCACGATTTATGATCTCGGTGTTTACGTGCCGCGCGACGTGAACGAAGCGATCGGCTGGCTGGTTCAGGCTGCCGATCACGGCGACGCCGTTTCCATGTATGAACTGGGCCAGCGTTACGAACGTGGCAATGGCGTCGCGCAGAGTCGTGACGACGCGATTCACTGGTACCAGACCGCCGCCAGTTTTGGCGAAAACGATGCGCAAAATGCCTTGCGCCGCCTGGGACAGCGCCCCAGTTATCAACTTAAGCTTTACACCGCCGGTGGTGACAAACAGTTCGTGTTCATCCGCTACCAGGGCGCAAGCATCGACCTGGAGTGTTTTAACCTGAAACAGGATTGTATTGCCCTCGACGCCATAACGCGCGCCCGTGCCGGGGAATACGAGGTTCCGAAAGCCGGCCGCGGCTCGCCGGTTTACCTGGTGTGCTCCATCGCCGGGGGCCGTTGGTCGATTCTGCGTGATGCCCAGCGCAAGGAATATTACCTCTGTACCTTTGTCGACAAGACCATGGTCGAAGCGCAGGACCTGTATCAGGCCACCCAGCTGGCACGCCAGTAGCACCGGATTTACTTCACTAGCGCAATGCAACGCATTATCGACCTCGTCAATTCGTCGGCCAGCGAACTGCCCGCCACACTGCAAGATGGTTTTAATAGCCGCTGGCAACAGTTTTTGCAGGCGCAACCAAACCTTCCTGGCGGGCACGAAACTGTCTATGCATCGCTACCCCGCGTCTGGAGTGCCAGCGAATTTGTCGCGCTTTTCTGCCTACGCCGACCCGAAACACTCGCCGAGCTGATCGACACGGGTGAACTGGCTGCTGCCAGCACGCCGGATGAAATACGCCAACGCGTGAATCGCCAGGTCGCCACCGCCAACGATGAGGCCGCACTAAAAAAGATCTTGCGCCAGGTGCGCCATCGGGAAATGGTTCGTCTTGCTTGGCGCGATCTCGCCGGATGGGCCGATCTGAATGAAGTCATCACTGGTATGTCGGCCCTGGCCGACAGCTGTCTTGATACCGCGCTGGCTTTCCTGCAGCAGCAGGCCAGCGAGAAACACGGGGCACCGGTCACGGCAGACGGCACTCCGATGTCGCTGGTGGTGGTTGGCATGGGCAAGCTTGGCGGCAACGAACTCAATTTCTCCTCCGACATCGACCTTATTTTTGCCTACGCCGAAGACGGCGAGACGACCGGCGGCATGCCGCTCAGCTATCACGAATACTTTACCCGTCTCGGCAAGCGGCTGATCGCGGTGATCAACGAGACCACCGAAGATGGATTTGTCTTTCGGGTCGACATGCGTCTGCGCCCCAATGGCAATAGCGGGCCGCTGGCGCTTTCGTTTGACGCGATGGAACATTACTACCTCATTCATGGGCGCGAGTGGGAACGCTATGCCTGGATCAAGGCGCGCGTCGTGGCGGGCGACACGGTACATGGCCAGATACTCATGGATGGCTTGCGGCCGTTCGTATTCCGACGCTATCTCGACTATGGCGCGGTCGAGTCGATTCGCGAAATGAAGGGCCTGATCAACCAGGAGCTGCAACGCAAACAGATCGACAACAATATCAAGCTTGGGCCCGGCGGCATTCGCGAGATCGAGTTTATCGGCCAAGCGTTTCAGCTGATCCGTGGCGGTCGCGACCGCGCCCTGCAGATTCGCGGCATACAACAGGTGCTAGCCCTGCTGGCCGAGCGCGGTGAACTGACGGCGAATGCAGTTAACGAGCTGCAGCACGCCTATAATTTTTTGCGCAATACCGAGCATCGGCTACAGATGTATCGCGACCAGCAGACTCACTTGTTGCCTGAACAGGACATGGACCGGTTGCGCGTCGCCTACGCAATGGGCTTCGACGACTGGGCCGGGTTCGAGCAGGCCACGCGAAAACAGATGCGACGGGTACACGGCTACTTCGAGCAGGTATTCGTTGCACCACAGGGCGAGAAAGCGGCATCGGAAGAGCAGGGGCTGAGTGCCGTCTGGCTGGGTGCCCTCGACGGTGCTGCCGCGCGTGAAGTGCTGGCAGAGATCGGTTTTACCGACACCGACGCGGTGTGCCTGTTATTGCGCGGCCTGCGCGAGGGCGCGGTCTACCAGTCATTCTCTTCTACTGGTCGTGAGCGGGTTGATCGTCTTATCCCGTTGTTACTGGGCGCGGCCGGGCTGACGGCGGAACCGGAAAATACCATGAAGCGCCTGGTGCGACTGCTCGAGGCCGTTGGCCGGCGCTCGGCCTATATCTCGCTACTGGTTGAAAACCCGATGGCGCTTTCCCAGCTGGTACAGCTTTGCGCCGCCAGCGAATGGATAACAAACTGGATCAGTCGCCACCCGATCGTTATGGATGAACTGCTGAATCCTGCGCAGTTGTATCGAGGCGTTCCGCGAGCTGAACTCGAAGCCGAACTCGATCAGCGCCTGGCTTCCATCGATGCCGATGACCTCGAAAGCCAGATGGAAATCCTGCGCGCCTTCCACCACGGCCGTGTACTGCGCACGGCGGCGGCCGATGTCGGGCCCGGACTTCCGGCTGAGGAAATTGGTTCACGCCTTTGCACCATTGCCGAATTGACATTACAGCGCTGCCTGCAGCTCGCCTCACACACACTGACCGCTCGCCACGGCTGGCCCGACTGCGGCGAGACCGAACATGGTGATGCACTCGATTTTGTTGTGATTGCCTATGGCAAGCTCGGCAGCCTCGAGCTCGGCTATACCTCCGACCTCGACATTATCTTTCTCTATGGTGATTGCTCGCCGAGTGCGAGCACGGATGGTGAAAAGAGCATCGCCAACGAGACTTTTTTTGCCAGGCTGGGCCAACGCCTGATCCACCTGCTGACCACACGCACCCCGACCGGCATCCTGTATGAAGTCGACATGCGCCTGCGGCCAAGCGGTAAATCCGGGCCACTGGTCACCAGCCTGGAGGCGTTCGAGCGTTACCAGAACGAGCACGCCTGGGTATGGGAACACCAGGCGCTGGTGCGGGCACGACCGGTTGCCGGCAAGGCTGCCCTGCAGGCCGAGTTCAACACCCTGCGCCACAACATCTTGTGCCAGCAGCGCGACCCCGCTGAACTGGCAAAGGCCGTTGTCGAGATGCGCGACAAGATGCTCGGTAGCCGTGAGCTCCACGAAGCTGATGTCTACGACCTCAAGCATGACCGGGGAGGTATCGTCGATATTGAATTTATGGTCCAATATTGGGTACTTAGGTGGGCCCACGGACATCCGGGCATCACTGAATTTACGGATAATTGTCGTCTGCTCGCGGCCCTGGCCAAGGCCGGGGTGCTGGAAGAAAAAACAGCGCAGACATTGATTGAAGCCTATCGTCATTACCTTTCCGCGGAATACCGTCAGAAGCTAAT
>Ga0209536_100000652_pt1 | contig 56635 bp, 38 predicted proteins | sample DeeMarSeWOR28_12_FD_187461 | JGI IMG/M metagenome (GOLD analysis project Ga0209536, IMG submission 187461) | Marine sediment microbial communities from White Oak River estuary, North Carolina - WOR-2-8_12 (SPAdes) (version 2) | ecosystem: Environmental > Aquatic > Marine > Intertidal zone >... | reverse complement strand
GGACGCAAACGACAGATCAGGAAAATATCCTCCCAATTGGGTTTTCCGGTAAAGCGGCTGACTAGGCTACAAATTGGACCGCTTAAACTTGGCGACCTTGCTCCTGGCGAATGGCGGCATCTTACGAATCGAGAATTAGATGCCTTGAAGGACTCAATCTACAGATAGGTTTTTGGCATGATCCGGAGGGAGTATTGAATTCAGAGAAAATTAAATCTGTGATCGCTATCGATGGACCAGCAGCATCAGGTAAATCAACTATTGGGAGGATGTTGGCCAATCATCTAGTTTTTCTATTTTTAGACACAGGCTGCATGTATCGAGCGGTCACTTTGGCGGTACTTCAGCGTGGGATTGACATCGATGATGAAGCTGCGGTAGTAGATCTCACAGAATCCGTTGAACTGGACATCCTTCCGCCGTGGGGAAAAAAAGACGGTCGCTTGTATACGGTCCTTTTGGACGGACAGGACGTAACCTGGGATATCCGAACAAGTGAAGTAGACTCGAACGTTTCACAAGTCTCAGCTTACAAGGGTGTGCGGCAAAATCTAGTCGATCGACAACGAAATTTAGCCAAACGTGGTAGTGTGGTCGTCGTAGGCAGGGACATCGGAACAGTTGTATTACCAGAAGCACCACTCAAGTTATACATAATCGCTTCAACTGAAGAACGAGCCTATCGACGATGGATTGAGCAGCGAAATCGAGAAAAATCGTTAACTTATGACCAAATATTGGCTGACATGATAAGACGTGATCGAATAGATGGAAATCGGGAGCATTCACCCATGCGCCCTGCAAAAGATGCCGTAATCATCGATACCACGGGTCTCTCACCGGAGCAAATCTTGGATCAAATTCTAACCCTCGATTACTTTCATGCTCTTGGAGAAAGCAGATAACCGGCTGTGACATTTTTTACTGAGATCGATTGGGACGCCCATCGCGGGGGAAGAATCATTCGGGTCAATCCCGCTACTCTAGCGGCTGAAATCGGGCTCCAATCCGGTGACCAGCTATTGGCCATCAATAATCACAAACTCGATGACGTGATCGATGTCCAATTTTATGCTGCCGAAGAAAATTTAGAGCTCATCATACGACGTGATAGCGATTACATCCAATTTGAGACCGTTCGGGAATACAATCAGCATCTCGGTATAGAATTCGAGCATCCAACATTTGATACCGACATTCGTCGTTGCAACAATCTCTGCGAATTCTGTTTTGTTTTACAAATGGCTCCTCGTTTCAGGCGGACCCTGTATATTAAGGACGACGATTATCGATATTCTTTCTTGTTCGGACACTATGTCACCTTAACAAATTTATCAGACCACGATTGGTGGAAGATTGAGACGATGGGATTATCTCCGTTGTATATCTCGGTTCACGTCACTGATTTGGATATGCGTCGCCGTTTCTTGCGAAACCCGGCCGCACCTGACATCCTTCAGCAACTTAAAAAGTTGGCCGAAATAGGCGTGGAAACACATACTCAGATTGTTATCGTTCCAGACTTCAATGACGGTAAATGGCTACAAGATTCAATCGACGATCTCTCTTATCTTTGGCCTGCCGTAAGGTCGATCAGCGTGGTTCCTGTTGGCCTTACCAGACATCACCGATATGGCATGAGGGTGCATAGTGGCGCAGAAGCTTCTTCCATGATCGAGCTTCTTGAACCTGTTCGTAAGCGTTTTTATGAAGAGATCGATGTTGGTTTCGTTTATCCTACTGATGAATGGTATCTTAATGCAGGTCGAGAGGTACCTCCCAGCGAAGCCTATGATGGATTACAGTTACAGGAAAATGGCTTGGGGATGGTTCGTGACTTTCTGGAGGGGTGGCAGACCCTAAAATCGGAAATCAAAGAATGGAAAAGGGTAAACTCAAATAACCATAACCAACTGATGAATCTGCAATATGATTCCCTCACATTAATTACAGGTTCTCTCTTTGCCAACATACTTAAAAATATCGGTAGTGATTTTTCTACGCTGACAGGCATTCAAACCCATGTTATCCCGATTGAGAACAGAAGATTAGGTCAAACTATCACCGTTGCTGGTTTGTTAATGGCTGAAGATATTTTGGATCAATTGAATTTACCTGATCTTACTCAACTGATCCTACTCCCAAGAATCGCCTTTGATCACCCCGATCTCATTTCATTGGACGACATAACTCCCCAAGAAATTGCCAACCGACTTGGCCGGCCGGTTGCGCTTGCAGATCAAATGGGTGATGTATGGGACGCTCTGGTCGGCCGGTCAAAACTGATATTTCATCCGGATGAAACGTGGTAGTTGGCTAATTTGCCTGCCTAATCACTGTTCCAGCTATTTCTATGTTTCCCAGCAATCGTCCACTAATATTTCCCCCTTTAAGTCCAGAAAAGATCAAAACAGATAAATTTGGATCTTTTTCAACCAACTCGAGCATTTGATTTACTTTGCTAGCCATTCCTCCGGTTACATCTGTTCCTCGGGAACCACTGAGTTGGTTTTGAATTTGGCCAATATTACTTTTGGTTATGAGTGGAATTATCCGGCCATCATCACTCAGGACTCCCTCAGTTTCTCCAGCAAGTAAGAGCCAAGTTGGACGAAGATCTGCTGCTAGAAAACTCAATATTTCTTCAGTTGAAATAATCGTCCCACCTAAAACAGAATCGAAGGCGACATCGCCATAAACGATGGGAACAAGACCCGCTTCTATCGCCGCTTTCACCTGAGTGGTTCCCATATTAACGATTCGACCTTTCCGACATTCAGCAGAAGCAGAGGGTTGAAGGCTGACTGCGGGCACATTTTTTACAAGTAGCGATTCTCGAACCTGGGCATTTAAGCGAGCTGCGGCCGAGCTTACCTCGGCGAAACCCTTCCATTGATCTTGGGTGTGAATGCCTTGCCTCGTTCCGTACTTATTCGCCGCAACATGTCCAAACGAACCGCTGCCGTGTCCTAAAACTAATTGTAATTCTGGTTTGGAGGACAGGGCTTCACGGATTTCGGAAACCAGTCTATTTAGCACTTCTACTCGAAGCGTTTCCTCCCGCGTTTTGTCGGTGATGAGTGATCCACCCAATTTCAAGAATATAAGGTCTGCCGATGACATATATGTACCTATTGGATTTTCTCTAGGAAGGCAACTGCTTCGGCCGGTGAACCTACTTGGCGAATAAGCGCTTCATGTTCTGGGGTAACATAATTCGGTTGTATAAAGTTTTTCAACATTTGTTGCCACATCGTTCCCAAAAGAATCAGAGGACGTCGAGGGATTTCGCCTACTTGAAGTAAGCTCCAGGCAAGAGCAAACTCGGATAGGGTGCCAATTCCTCCCGGTAATACGATGATTCCGTTATTGTTCGTGACCAAATGCATCACTCTTTCCGCTAGGGTCTCATAACTAATTTCAGTATCCACCCACTTATTCACTTGTATTCCCCGGAATCTCTCAATCTGTTTACTTGTTACGCCGACCACATGACCACCGCCCTCTGACACACCTTGACTCACGGCAGCCATCGTTCCGCCATAACCACCAGTGGCCACAGCAAAATTAGCGCTTGCCAGAAAATGACCTAATTGGCAAGCTTGTTGATATTCCCAGCTATCGGGCAGCGGTATACTACTACCAAAAACAGAGATCAGCTTTCGATTATCCATATTCAGGCTCCAAATATCTAAGTAACCGTCATTCAAGCGGTGCGTCGGCCGAAGCTGGCAATCCCCCCATGCTTTTGGCATTCAAAACCGCTCTTACTACAGCTTGCCCAAAGACCTCGGCACCCACGGATCCGATTAAATTGACATCTGCAGGAACGTCGCAGCTAGCCAAAGTAAAAATCGTGTCACCATCGTACATGGTATGGATTGGTCGCACGCTTCTCGCCAGGCCATCTTGGGCCATCTGAGCAACCTTTGTCGCCTGGATTTTATCGAGGATCGCATTGGTTAATACTGCGCCAATCACCGTATTCTCGATTCCGTGGCCAGGATTTGTTTGAGGGTCCATTTTTTTGATCAACTGTTGTGCGTCCGCGAAATAACCTGCTCTTTTGTCGTGATTTCCTGAAGTCGGCGAACGTACCCCAGCAATGATCTGTCCATTGTCCGGGTTTATGACATCCCCTCCGGGATTAACAGCGGCGATAGCCTCGACAACCAATCCCGAATTCAGTAACTCGCTGTACCAACCGATGCCCGACTTCATGGCAAACTCCATGCCCAAAATCTTACCAACAGTCGCACCCATTCCCGCTCCAACACAGCCTTCATCGGGTCGGTTCGCAGTAGCCTTGAGGCAAGCCTGGTACGCCATTTCAGGTGTGGGTCGAACCATCGCATCGCCGATCCCAAGATCAAAGAGTCCGGCGGCGGCCGCAATCGGCACGCGAGCTACTCGCATATCAAATCCAATTTCATTCTCTTCCAGAAACCGTAATACACCACTTAGAGCATCAAGTCCAAAAGCAGAACCACCAGTGAGAAGTAAGCCATGTACTTGCTGAACGACATGCCAAGGCTCAAATGCGTCCGCTTGTCTGGACGTAGTCCCCCCTCCCCTCTTATCCAATCCGCCAACTACACCTTCCTCACACAGGATTACTGTGCAGCCGGTTAAGGCAACTGGATCATCTTGGTGGCCAATTTTAATACCCGGCGTCCTTATTCCATTTGTTTCCTGGCCTGATTTCATCGCGAGGTCTCCACAACAAAAAACCACCCCATGATGGGTGGCTTATATCAAAATCAATACGCCCGGAGAGATTCGAACTCCCAACCACCTGGTTCGAAGCCAGGTACTCTGTCCATTGAGCTACGGGCGCAGGAAAAAATCCATGGCCAGGCATTGCCCGACCGGCTGGGCGAGTGATGGGATTCGAACCCACGATCTTCTGGGCCACAACCAGACGTGTTAACCTCTACACCACACCCGCCATGCTCTCTGTTTAGGATGCTATCATATGTGATTTGGCAAAGCAAGTCGAGACACACTGGCTATCCGCCCCTGATAAGTTAAAATTATGTCATGCAAACGTCTCAAACTATTCTCAATGATCGCTATGAGTTGATCAAGCGGGCTGGCACCGGCGGTATGTCCACTGTTTATCAGGGACGAGACTTGATGCTGGGTCGCACTGTCGCCATCAAGGTGCTTCATCGGAGCCTGACAAATGACGCAGAATTTTTGCGTCGTTTCCAAAAGGAAGCCCACGCGGCCGCTAATCTGACCCACCCTAATATTGTCACTGTCCATGACATTGGCCAGGATGATCACTGGTATTACATCGTCATGGAGTATGTGGAAGGATGGACTTTGAAGGATCTGATTCGGCACCAATACGCTGAAACCAACAAAGCAATACCCATCGATACCACTTTGGATACTATGATCCAGATATGTGCTGGGGTCGGCTATGCACATAGAGCTAATCTCATCCATTGCGATATCAAATCTCAGAATGTCTTGGTGGCTCGTGATAGGCGAGTTAAAGTGACTGATTTTGGCATTGCACGTGCCCTAACTGAATCAAGCATTCATGACGCCGATGTTATTTGGGGAACACCACAATACTTTTCCCCCGAGCAAGCGGCCGGAGAGGCACCTACCCCTGCCTCAGACGTCTATAGCATTGGCATCATTATGTTTGAGATGCTGACAGGACGCTTACCTTTTGAGGCTGATAGCCATACCTCTTTAGCTATTAAACACATGCGCCAAACACCTCCGCTTGCCTCGACATATAATCCACTTATCCCAAATCAAATTGACATGGTGATCGCCAAAGTCCTCTCAAAAGAACCCTCTGGTCGTTATCGAACTGCCGATCAGCTTGGCCGGGTCTTGACTTCTTACCGCGAAAGTAGTTGGGAAGAAACGGGATTTGTCCCCATCAATCAAACTGAAAAAACAGGCATGGCCGACATGAAGACCTTATACCACTCCCCGGCTATCGATCCGACCTATCGGGGTGGTGCATCACCAACAGAAACGGAATTAGATCCGGGATTGACCAGGCAAGCGGCATTCGGATCCGATACTTACTATCCAGCACGAGATCAGAATGAAGGAATTGACTGGACGGTAATCGCCCTCAGTATCATTGCCTTAATTAGCTTGTTGGGACTCATACCCCTCTGGTATTTAGTATTTCTCAGGTACAATGGCTGAGGATTCTTTGTGTCCGTGTGACCAAAGACAGGCCCTCGATTTAGCAACTGCCTTTCCTTTCTGTTATACTGTACATAGTGAAAGATATAGCTAACTCGCACTTCGATTGGAGTTTTCGGGATATCTATATGCTTATGAGCGCTCGTCAATGATGGAGGCGAGAGCATGAATACAAATCGAATCACTAGGTGGTTCATATACTTATTAATAGTTTTAGCCATAGTAGCTATACTATGGAGCTATAATTCGGCTGGGGAAATTGCCGAAGAGTTAGCCATTAGCGAATTAGCCCAACAGATAAAAAATGGTGAGATAGCGGAACTAGAGGTTGCTGGAGACGGCCGTGAAGTCAACGTTCACTACAATGACTCCCAACGAGAGGATGCTCGAACTCAGATAAGCAGCGTTAGCTCACTAGAAGAAGTATTGGCTGCGTACGGTGTAACCGAACAAGATTATCGGAACGGAAATACGGTCATCATCTACCAAGCACCAAGCAGATGGGGTGGCTGGATAAACCTCGTAGGCATCTTTTTACCCGCCCTGTTAATTATTGGTTTCATTTACATCATCATGCGCCAAGCACAAGGCACCAATAATCAAGCTCTCTCCTTTGGAAAGAGCCGTGCTCGCATGTTCACCGGCGATCATCCGACAGTTAGTTTTGAGGATGTGGCTGGTTGTGATGAAGCAAAGGAAGAGCTGCAAGAGATCGTCGAATTTCTAAAAGAGCCAGATAAATTTGTTAGTTTCGGCGCACGTATCCCGAAGGGGGTTTTGCTTGTCGGAAGCCCGGGTACAGGTAAGACGCTATTGGCCAAAGCTGTCTCCGGTGAGGCAGGCGTGCCCTTCTTTTCCATCGCCGGATCAGAGTTCGTCGAGATGTTCGTCGGCGTTGGAGCAAGCAGGGTCCGCGATCTATTCGAACAAGCTAAACGACACAGCCCCTGTATCATTTTCATAGACGAAATCGACGCAGTGGGTCGCCAACGAGGAGCTGGACTTGGTGGTTCGCACGACGAACGTGAGCAAACGCTCAACCAAATACTAGTAGAAATGGACGGATTTGGAACCGATACCCATATCATCATCTTGGCAGCGACCAACCGTCCAGATATTCTCGATCCAGCACTCATGAGACCAGGGCGATTTGACCGTCGGGTTGTTATCGACCGACCTGACATACGAGGCCGCGAAGCGATCTTCAAAGTCCATATGAGAGGCAAACCGCTGGCTTCTGATGTCGATATTAATATCCTGGCCAAGGCTACGCCTGGTTTCGTCGGTGCAGATATTGAAAATACGGTAAACGAGTCTGCCTTGCTGGCTGCCCGGCGAAATAAAAAAGTTATCGGTATGACAGAGTTCCAGGAAGCTATCGAACGAGTGCAGCTTGGCCCTGAACGCAGAAGCAGGGTCATGAGTGATGAGGAAAAGGAAATAACAGCTTACCACGAAGCCGGTCATGCTATTGTTAGCCATTTCCTACCTCACGCCCAATCGGTTCGCAAGATCACTATCATTCCCAGGGGAATGGCTGGAGGGGTTACCTGGTATATGGAAGATGATATCCTCTTCTATAGCCGGTCGAAATTTAAGGCTCTCATCGCGACAGCTCTGGGAGGGCGTGTGGCCGAAGAGCTCATCTTTAGTGAGATTACGACAGGGGCAAGTAATGATCTTCAACAAGTGACGAAAATGGCCAGGGCCATGGTTACCCAATATGGTATGAGCGATGAAATGGGCCCCCGGGTATATGGTGACAAGCAGGAACTGGTATTCCTGGGTCGCGAGATAAGCGAACAACGGGACTATTCTGACGCCATTGCCGAAAAGATAGATCGAGAGGTTCGTGAGATCATTGATACTGAGTATGAGCGAGCTAAACAAATTTTAGTAGATCAGCGCGAGACGCTGGATCTTGTTGCTAATAAACTATTGGAAGTAGAGACGCTAGAAGCCGCAGAGTTTGTGGCCATTATCGAGGGAATTGAAACCCCGGCCGAATCCCCTAGCGGTAGCCCGACTCCTGAGAGCCCCAAGCCCAAACCGAGTGGTCAGAAGAAGGAGTGGAAACCACCCACTTCTCTCGATTTACCTCCATCACCGTCACCAGCTTAAGACACCAGGCGATTAATTAACACACTGAGGTTGTAGGAGTAGTCTCGCCTCTATTGACGATTTACTATTGGCAGCCAATATGTACGAGCAGTTGACTGAAATACTGGCGCTGATCAATGACATCGTCCAGGCTACCATCGTCATATTTGGCGCTGCAGTTTTACTCTACAATTTGCCCCATAGTTTTCACGATCGTGTAACCCGAGCATTCAACTCACTCCTCTTTTTCGTCGTAATAGTTTATTTCACTGAGTTGTTGGTCACCCGCGCTGTTGTCCCATTATCGACAGAGATGTGGATTCGCCTGGAGTGGATCGGAATTGCCATGGTGCCAGCTGCTTTATTTCACTTGGCTGATGCATTATCTGTAACGACGGGAGACATATCGCCTCTACGTCGCTTATTTGTTCGTGTCTGGTATATCTTAGGCGTCATATTTTTTAGCGTAGCCCTTTTCAGCGATTTCCTTGTAAATGAACTTATACCAGTCAAGCATGCTCCTCATCTTAGTGCTGGACCAATTTTTCCACTATTCGCTATTTATTATTGGTCCATAAGCGTCATAAGCATCTACTTGGTTTGGAGAGCCCGAGAAAGATGCGTTACCCGTACAACCCGAAAACGCATGGGCGTCATTTTGGCGACTTCTCTTGCGGCACCATTAGCCGTATTCCCTTATCTGACCATCAGCAACGACCCCAACCTGGAAATATCCATTGCCTTTTGGCTTGTCATAATCATGGGCAATCTTCTCGTAAGTGTCATGTTTGCTTTCATGACTTATTATATTGCTTACTTTGGGGCAAAATCACCCGATCGGGTTGTTCGAGTGCGACTATTTAAATTCATGGCCCGGGTGCCTCTAACCGCGACGATTGTATTGTTGGTTTATATCGCCGTTGCCAGGGCCGACACATTGCTGGGATTACCAGTGGGAACTGCCCTGGCATTGGCCATCGTTGGCACAATTATCTTCGTTGAATGGGCTTTACATGCATTAAAACGTCCCCTAGAGCGATTCTTTCAATTAACTGATGAACCCGAAGTAAGGCGCATCCAGCAGCTTAGTGAGAGGGTGCTAACAACCCGGGACATGCGTCAGTTCCTGGAAAGTATCTTGGCTGCTTCTTGTGAAGTTTTACGCACACCAACTGCCTTTATCGCCGCATTTACTCCAGATGGGCCCAGGCTTGAAGCGATGATTGGTCCCTTGCATGATGATGCAGAAACATGGTCTGGCGGGGAATGGCACAAATTAGCTCGAACGGCCGTCGACACTAATGGCGAACCTGGAACATTGGAAAGAAGCGACGGATTTATTTTGTGGCGCGATTACTGGATTAAACCCCTTTACAAAGAACAGGATGGCCTGTTGGTCGGCATCCTGGGCATTAAAGCCCGATCGGAAAAGCCAGATCTTAATGAAAACGAGGAAACAGCTTTTGAGCAATTGGTGGATCAAGCCGAAAGCGCGCTAGAAGATCGACTACTGCAGCAGGAAGTATTTGCCGCCGTTGAAGGATTGCTACCTCAGGTGACTGCGCTTCAGATCCGGCGAAGCGCCGCAACTTTCGGAGGTACTCCAGCTCTGACCGCGTCGTTCGATTCCGATTCAGCCCTAACGCGTAATCCCGAATTCAACAATATGGTTTGGGACGCGCTCAGTCATTATTGGGGCGGACCAAAACTCACGGAAAGCCCATTACTACATCTCCAGGTAGTTCAAGATGCCGCAGATGAGCATGGGAATAATCCCACGAAAGCTTTGCGCCAAATCCTTGTTCGCGCTGTTGAGCAGCAACGGCCAGAAGGTGAACGGAGTATGACCACGGCCGAATGGATACTCTATAATATTCTAGAGCTCAAATTCATTCAGGGGCAAAAGGTTCGCGATGTAGCCCGGCGGTTAGCTATGAGTGAATCAGATCTCTACAGGAAACAAAGAGTAGCTATCGAGAATGTTTCCCGAACGATCTCTATGATGGAAGATGCGGCCGTCTCTAGCCACGTTCCCACAGAATTCGTTGAGCAGATCTCGGAAAATTCAGGCGATTCATAAAGAATGTCTGAAAGATATTTGCCAGTAGGAAAATTACCTCCTGCGATCCTTGAATCGCTCCTTAAAAAAGCTCCAATTAAAGATCCGAATATAGTTATTGGCCCTGGACCCGGGCTTGATTGTGCCGTCGTGGATATAGGCGACAAATATTTGGTCCTGAAATCTGATCCTATCACTTTTGCTACCGATGAAATCGGTTGGTATCTGGTGCAGGTCAATGCAAATGATATTGTGACCACAGGGGCAACTCCTAGGTGGTTGCTGCTGACAATGCTGCTTCCAGCCAGTTTATCGACACCCACATCTGCAATAGGAATTGCCGAGCAAGTATTCGATGCATGCCAGGCCATTGGTATTTCGGTTGTTGGCGGTCACACCGAAATCACTCACAGGCTCGAACGTCCAATTCTTGTGGGCACGATGATCGGGGAAGTCGAGAAACATAAACTGATCACGCCGAAAGGGGTAAATTCCGGGGATAAAATACTACTCACCAAAGGTGTTCCAATTGAAGCTACGGCTATCCTCGCCCGAGAGTTTCCTGATCACCTGGCTAATAGCTTAAGTCCATCAGAGCTAAAGGAAGCCAAAAATTTTTTGATAACGCCAGGATTAAGCATTTACCAAGATGCAAAATTGGCAACGAAAGCGGGACGAGTGTCGGCCATGCATGACCCAACTGAAGGCGGGCTTGCCGCAGCGCTATGGGAGCTGGCTGAAGCTTCCGAAATGACGCTTGTCGTCGATTTAACAAGAGTTTTCATCCCTTCTATTTCTTACCAGGTCTGCAAGGCATTTAAAATCGATCCTTATGCAGCCATTAGCTCGGGTGCATTATTAATAACCACCCCACCTGAAGAAAGCACTAAGATATGTTCAGGTTTAAAAACGGCCGAACTCATTTGCACCGAGATCGGTTGGGTGGAATCAGGTCCAGTAACCGTAAAAGAAGTCTTGGGTTCATCTACAAGAACGCTAAAACGGCCGGAACGTGATGAGATTGCCAGAGTTTTTGAAACTAGGTCTTAGCTCGATCTTGTGCTTCAGCCAATTTATCAGATTGTCGGATTGGCGACAAGACAGTTTCTCTCAACATCGAATCAATTATCGTACTTTGCCGCTTGACGATGATTACCGGACAGGCTGCTCCTTCCGCTACACGTTGGGCAACATTGCCAAGCAAGAGATTCTTAAAACGCGGTTCCTTCGTCGCACCGATGACGATCAGGTCACAACCTTCCGAAGCTTTGAGGATCCCATCAACGGGACTGTCGGCCGGTTCAATTTGTTCTTCAAATGGAAAGTCCAGGCCGCGGGTTGCATAGCGGAAAGCGTTTTTCGCCCTGGCTTCCGCCTGAACAGGATTGATATCCCCAACAGCCACATGCAACAATACGATCTGGGTATCTTCAGGGGTGTTTTTCGCAACAGAATAGGCTAGATTTACCGCGAGACGACCATTTGGGCCACCGGCGATGGGCACCAGGATCTTATTAAAATGGTCATGGGGTCTATAGCGCAGGATGGCAATATCGGCCGGTGGATTTGAAACAATCCGATCGATGACGGAGCCAAAAAGCTGTTCATTGGTACCAGAACTCCCAGGCCATCCGAATAGGATCATATCACTGGTAGTCTCAGCTGTCGTCTTTAAAATCGCATCAGGGACACTCCGTCCCAGGCGAATCATGGTATGTACGGGAACTTCAAATTCTTTGGCCTGACCGATAACCTCTTGCAATGGGGGTCGCCCTTCTTTTAGGAAATGACGGCCGTCGGACAATTTTAGTTGAGGAGGTACTTTGACCACATGGAGGGCCAGAACACCCCCATTATGTTCCTTCGCCAATACACTTCCCAGCCGGCCAAGCATACCTGCCTGCCGGACATCGGCTACAGGTACCAGAACCGAATAATCTACTGACACAAGGGTCTCTTCCAGGATAACTTCTTTGGGGCGTTCCATTTCTTCCTTTCCGCGGAAGTATCCCCAGTAAAACAACATACCAACCACGATCCAGCCAATTGTGAGTAAACCTACCCGACCAAGCGTGACAGCCAGAAATGCTGCCAGGGCAATATTGGTGACAATGCCTATGACCGGGGGCCAGGGGAAGACCGGCACATAAAAACCTCGCTCTAGATCGGGACGCCGGCGACGAAGCGTCATCACTGTGATATTGACTTGAGCAAACATCAAAAGGAACATGACGTCGGCAGACGCGGCGACTTCTTCAATAGGTAAGGCTAAACCCATGCCAATAATCAGGATAGCCGATAAAAATATGGCCCAATATGGTGTGTGCATACGAGGATGAATACGGCCAAAAACATCCGGTAAATTATGGTCTCTTCCCATTGCAAAAGAAACACGTGAAGAAGAATAAATAGTTGCATTCAAAGCAGACATGGTCGACGCCAAACCACTGATTAGGATTAATATCCCGCCGGCAGGCATAAACTGTTCTGCTGACCGTACGATGGCAACTTCTTTTTCTTGAGCCAAATATTCCCATACAGGCAAACCATCAGTTTGGGTCGTGGCGCCAAGGGCGACGAAGGCAACCAACACATAAATTACGACGACCACCCCGATAGAAATAAAAATGGCTCGGGGAATGTTTCGCATCGGATTGATGACTTCTTCGCCACTTTGAGCAATGATCTCGTATCCTTCAAAGGCGATAAAAGTCAAGGCCATTGCCAAAAAGACTCCTCCAATTCCATTAGGGAGCGGATTTTCCTTAAATACCTCCAGAGAATCGGGACGCTGGAGCATTGCGTAAAGTCCAAATCCAACGAAGATTAATAAGATTACTACTTTTGCAATAGTCACGATGTTGCCAATCGCACCGGTCTCACTAGCGCCTCGAAAGTTAATGAATGAAAATAAGCTGACTATAATCACCATAAATACGAGTGTTACTAATTGATTCGGAAGGCCAAAAGTTGGTAAACCGGCTAGTTGCCAGATTTCCAAAGCAAAGCGGCCAAAACCTAACCCATAGAGCGAGCACGCAACAGCATGGGCGAACCAGCTCATCCAACCAGCCAAGAAACCTTGGGTTCCGCTCATGCCCTCCTTCACCCAAAGATAGCCTCCCCCTGCCTCTGGAAAACTTGAACCAAGTTCGGCATAGGAAAGTGCCGTAAAGGTGGTCACGATGCCATTGAGAAAAAATGCAAGGACCAAAGCAGGTCCGGCAACACCCGCTGCTATACCAGTCAAGACAAAGATGCCGGCGCCGATCATTGCCCCAACACCAATCATCGTGATGTCCAATAAACCTAGGGTGCGGCTTAGTGTGATCCCACCAGCATCAGTGTGTGTAGTCATCGGTCCTCCTTGAAGTAAAGACGGTTGATTCTACAAGATATGATATCGTATGGTCAAAATTCAATGATCAGTACCGGGTCTTATCCTTATATCTGTTGAACCTGCTCAATTACGAGGAAATATCCCATACATTCAAGGAAATCCTGCGGGTATTGTGCCTAGACGGCAAAAGCGGTTTATTCAGGCCACCTCTGTGCAAGATAATCTTCATGCTGCTGTTGTACATCCCCCAACCAATCGAGTAAGGTTACATCTTGGCGATCCACCAATCTTTTCTTAAACGTCTCCATCTCGAGCTGGAAGATATCTATCTGCCGGATTATCTCATCCCGGTTCGAAATCAAGATTTCCAGCATCATTGCTGGATTTGATCCGGCTAGCCGGGTGGCATCTTTCAAGCCGGTTGCACTCACCCTCCATGCCAGAGGATCTTTCTCCGCCTGAAAACTAGCCTGGGCCATAAGGAGGCTGGAGACGATATATGGTAAATGGCTGGTGGCAGAGACGAGGATGTCATGCCTTTCGGGTGTAAGGAATACGGCTTTGGCTCCTATCGTTTGAATAAGTTCCAGGATCAAACTCTCGGCCATTATGGTCGTTCGATCATTCCGGCAAAGTAAAAACGTCTGGCCTTGATATAGATGGGCTGTAGCGGCCGGCAAGCCACTTTTCTCCCTTCCACACATCGGATGGCCACCGATTGCGGCAAACTTGGATGGTAGGCGGCTCATCTCCTGACAGATTTGGCGTTTTGTGCTCCCTAGATCGAGAATAGTGCAGCCGTCCGGCCGAAAGGATGGCAGCTCTCTGATAATCTCTAATATATTTCGGACGGGTGTCCCTAATACGATAAGGTCGGCCGATGAGACACCCCTGCCTAAATCATTGGTACATTTATCGGTTAGTTCCATTGCTTCTGCGAGGCGGATCGTGTCCGGATTTGTGTCAACTGCATGCAATTGAGCCACGTATGGCTTGAGTGCTAAGGCAAGAGAACCACCCATCAAACCTAATCCCACGATCGAAATTGTGCTCTCCGCTAATTTTTTGCTGCCAATCGCTGGTTGCTCCACATTTTCCTCTCAATGAATAGTCGAGTATTAAATATATTTTACAATACTGCGAATGACATAGCTCAATTGGACCTGTGCTTCCTGCCAATCCCTAAAAAACCTGCTAAAATTCAGAATTACCTTCCATACCATCGCGTTTGTCTTATAAACGGATAGCTGTAATTGGCCTCTGAACATGATCATCGTTCATGACCATCGGATGGTTAAAAATCTAAAGGCATTTTCAATCTTTGGTTGTTTCTGTCATCTCAATCAGGAGTAGTCTGTATGTCCATCGACTTAATATTTCGGGAAACAGCGGAAGAACTTGATCCTGAGCTCAGCCAGCTTGTTTCACTGGAAGACCGTCGCCAACAAGAAAAGATAATACTCATTCCATCAGAAAGCATTGCCCCTTCTGCCGTCCGGTATTTAATGAGCTCGAATTTTGGAAACATTTACGCAGAAGGTTATCCCAGGCAGCAGAGTAGAGAATTAACAGAAAGTGAGATCTTGGATTTTGATGCCGAATTAGCATATTTCCGCCGTTATAGTGATCCCCGCTATTATAAAGGGGTTGAATATGCAGACATATTAGAGGCATTGGCGCGTCGTCGGGCAGCAAAGTTATTTGCGGCAAATGGGTTAAAACCTGGCGAATTATTCGTTAATGTGCAGCCATTAAGTGGATCGCCTGCTAATTCTGCAGTGTATACTGCCCTTTTACAGCCAGGCGATACCATTATGGGCCTTGATCTGAGACATGGTGGTCATCTAACTCATGGCAGTAAGATCAGCCGCTCAGGAACAATTTACAATTCTGTGCCGTATGAATTAGACCTGGAATCCGAGCAGTTAGATTATGACGCTATCGAAGAACAAGCGATGGAAGTCAGACCACAACTGATAATTGCCGGTTTCACAGCATATCCGCTCTTGGTGGACTGGCACCGATTCCGGCAGATAGCCGATAAATGTGGTGCCTACTTAGTAGCCGACATCGCTCATATTTCGGGATTGGTGGCAGCCGGGGTCCATCCCAGTCCAATAGGAATTGCCGACGTTGTAACCACGACAACACATAAAAGCTTATGTGGACCGCGAGGAGCGATGATTATGACCCATCGCCCCAATATTGCCGACAGGATCGATCGAGCTGTATTCCCCGGAGAACAAGGTGGACCCCACTTAAATACCATCGCAGCACTGGCTCTGGCCCTCAAATTGGCCGGTACTTCACAATTTCGTCGTCTGATGCAGCGAGTTGTTTATAATGCATCTAGACTTGCCCAAAAACTGGCCGATCAAGACATCCGAATCGTATCAGGGGGTTCCGAAAACCACCTTCTATTAATGGATATGAAAAGCATCACCCTTGACGGTGTGCATCTATCTGGCGACATGGCCGCCCGCATATTAGATGTTGCAGGTATCGTTACTAATCGTAATACAGTCCCTGGGGATCAGAGTGCCTTTCGAGCTACTGGCGTTAGATTAGGGACAGTTTGGATAAGTCAGTTAGGGTACGGCGACCAAGAAATTGACTTACTAGCCCAGGCTATCGCCAAAGTTCTAAAAGGTTGCCAGCCTTATACATATTCTAGGATAGGCGGTAGAAAACTGCTTAGAGCAAAAGTCGATCCCTCTTCCTTGCAGGAATCTCGGGCCATCGTGAATGAACTCACACATTCACAAGGCAGAGAAGGAAAAGGTGAATACATAGAAGTTCGTAATCCGGATGCCCCACAATTTCTTCAATATGCGTTAGCCAGCGATGTCAGATCACTGGCCGTAGGCAATGGTCAAAAAACGAAAGTTTTTGGCTATGACTTTCAGATTCAAGGCGAATTATATAGAAAGACACCGGATCGATACCTCCTGCATTTCGATTCTCCTGAGATAACGAGTAAGGTTTCCAAGTGGTTGAATGACCTGTCTGACGGTTATATATTTTTCGGAGACCTCTATGCAAAATTACCTGGCCCGATCGTTGCCAAGCAGATCAATATCGATGATCCCTTGCCCGAGATCAATGATTCAAACAAAATGGTTGTTGAGGCCAAACCTTTTTATATCGGGCTTCAGTCAGGGTCTCTCGACAACCAGGGACTGCCAGATTTTTCTTGGATTGACCAAGAAGTTGCTCCATTAAAATCAACACAACTTCACGACACCCACATAAACATAGGCGCACGTATGGTGCCATTTGGTGGATGGGACATGCCTGTCTGGTACAGTTCAGTTAGCGAAGAACACGCGGCCGTTCGAGAAACAGCAGGATTATTTGACGTGAGCCATATGGGCGTTCTTGAGGTTAGCGGACCAAATGCAACAACCTTCCTGAATTATTTGACGACAAACGACGTCAATATGCTAAAGGTTGGCCAATCCCAATATTCATACTTGTTGTTTCCGAATAGTGAAGTTGTGGATGACCTCTTTATTTATCGAAGGGGACCAGAGAATTTTATGCTGGTCGTCAATGCGTCCAATAATGATAAAGATTGGGCCTGGATAAACGCCGTTAACCAAGGAGACGTTCTAATTGACGAAAATCGTCCTTGGTCGAAAATCTTACATCCGGCAACTCTTCGAGATTTACGAGATCCTAAATGGGGGGCAGATTGTCGAGTGGATATCGCCTTACAAGGACCTCGATCAACAGATATCCTATTGAGCATTTGCGGTGATCCGTCTCTGGCAGAACGGATTAAGGCATTAGAATGGGCTCAACTAACTGAAGGATCCTTATCCGGTTATGACATTATAATATCACGAACAGGTTATACTGGTGAAAGGGTAGCCTACGAGTTATTCGTCCATCCTGAGCAATCACCGGCGTTCTGGCAAACATTGCTGGATGCCGGAAAGGTGTATGGATTAATACCCTGCGGATTAGCATCACGTGATAGTACGAGAACCGAAGCAGGCTTGCCATTATATGGACACGAGCTAGCAGGCCCCTTAAACCTCAGTCCTGCCGAGGCTGGATTTGATAGCTACGTCAAGCTTTGGAAGCCTTTCTTCATTGGCAGATATGCCTATATCAATCGCCGGAATAATCGTGATAAAGTTGTTATCCGGTTTAGAATGGACGAAAAAGGCGTTCGCAGGCCTGAATTGGGCGATCCGGTACTAGATAGACGTGGTAAAATAATCGGAACTGTGACCAGTTGCGCCATCGATGCCAACGGGTATTTGCTAGGACAAGCAGTCGTGCCAACAGGTATGTCAACACCAGGAACATCAATATTAATTTACCAATTAGGTGGTGGAACACGTACGATGCGCTTCCCCGCGGAAATGAATGAAGGATCCCGTTTGCCAATTCCTGATCGAGCAACTATCTTGACCAGATTTCCGGTCAAAAATAAGTAATGTACGGCTGAGTTATTTTCTTATTGGATTATTATTATCTAGAAGCAAATAATGGTTTCCTGAAGGAGTCGTTTATTGTGCGGCGTGAAATTCTAACCTGGTCCGATGTGGATAAATTGATCGATTATTTAGTGCCCCAGGTGCGCGGTCAATATGACTCCATGGTGATAATTACACGTGGGGGTTTAGTGCCTGGCGGGATGCTGGCAGAGGCATTGAATATCACCTATATTCTGACCGCCTCAGTCCGTTTCCCGGCCGATTTTCCGGGTCTTCAAATCCATGATGGGGAACGATTTGCTGTGCCTGAGTTTATCCAATTCCCCGAAGATGAATTGCTCGAAGGCCGCCGGATACTGGTCGTGGACGATGTCTGGACTCGTGGAAGGAATACAGTTACGGTTGCCAGCCGAGTGGACGCGGCCGGGGGAAAACCCGACACCTGTGTACTCCATTACAAGCCTGCTTCATCGCTCTATCCAGGTCATACCCCCACTTATTATGCTGCCGTAACGGATGCGTACGTAGTTTACCCATGGGAGTTAGATCGAGGTCCTGAAGCAATCGGCATGTGGAATTGACCCCAGACTTGTTTATTTATTAGTTGACGGGTCCAACTGCTTTTGTTAGGATCTTAAACACAATTTTGTGCCCATCAGACCGGCGATAACTGGGTCCCTGGCGGCGGGGGCCGTCGAACCGCGTCAGGTCCGGGAGGAAGCAGCGCTAAGGCGTTTCCCCCGGGTGCCCAGGATAACCTGGTAATCGTCGGTCTTATGGGCACAAACTGGTATTCTTCATGCTCACCTCCCCTAAAACTCGCCTGATATTCATTATATCTCTCATCGTTTTACTGACAGCCGGGGCTGGAACTACTTTTATCTTGTCTATTCGTGGCGATAAATTCACGATCTATCATGACGGTCAAATTGACACGATTCAGGGTAGTTTTAGCAAAGTACGAGAAGTGTTAGACGCCTCAGCTATTTCCTATCGCCCAGAAGATTTAATTAGACCTGGCCTGGATGTTTTTCCGGATTCAGGAACAGCTATTACCATCAATCGAGCCCAACCTATTGAAATTAAAGTAGGAGAGAACACTCAAACAATCTGGACGCTCCAGCCAGATATTGCTTCAGTACTTTTCGAATCCGGCATTAAATTTAACCGGTCTGACCAGATTCTAATCGACGACCAACTCTATTCTATTCAGGAACTAGAGGGTATACCGCTCGCAGAATCAATTGAAATCTCTCGTATGAGATCGCTGACCATCCACGATGGTGCGAAAACGATGGAGATTATGACTGGGGCAAAATCGGTTGGAAAAGCATTAGAAGAAGCTCGAATTATCCTCTTTGAAAATGATAAAGTTGATCCCCCTCTTGGTAGTTGGATCGTCCCAGATCAAGAAATTAAAATTCATCGGGCAAAACCTTACACTATCCAGGTCGATGGTATGAGAATTGAGATATCAAGTCACCATACATCACCTTTGGATATTCTGGAAGAAGCAGGTATCGGCCTATCCGGGCAGGATTACATCCAGCCAGATATCGATACACCTTTAGAATCGGGGGACACAATCGAGGTACATCGAATTACCGAAGGATTGGAAATTCAGGAAGAACCCCTGCCCTATAGCTCCATCCTTGTCGGAACCGATGAGCTAGAAATCGACCAGCGGGCCATATTGAGTCAAGGGGTGACTGGTATTCTGCAACAACAAACCAGGATCCGGTATGAGAATGGGAGCGAAGTGGGTCGTTCACCAGCCGGTAAATGGGTTTCGCGCGAACCAATCGACGAAGTTGTCGGTTATGGTACAAATATTGTCGTTCGATCGCTGGATACGCCAAGCGGACCTATTGAATACTGGCGAGTCGTTCGGATGCGTGTGACATCTTATACAACCGCATCGGCCGGTAAGTCATCTGATCATCCATCTTATGGGATCACAGCCAGTGGCCTTCCGGCTGGCACCGGTGTAGTGGCCATCGATCCAAATATCGTCCCGTTTCGGAGTAAAGTCTACGTCGAGGGCTATGGAATTGGCTTTGCTGGGGATACTGGTGGTGCTATTAAGGGTCGCATCATCGATCTCGGTTATGACGAAGGAGAATTAGTGTCGTGGCGAGGCTTCGTGGACGTTTACTTTTTGACACCTGTCCCTCCGGCCGAAAGCACTAATTATTTAATTCCGTAGAAGTTTCAGCGAAAATCTTTAAAAACAGGAATTAACCTTTAGAAATGGTCAAAAAAGATACAAATTTGCCCAAGGATTTATTCAACCGATACGGCCTTTCCCCGCAAAAGAGCTTAGGGCAAAACTTTCTCACGGATTCCCAGATCCTTTCCAGGATTTCCTCGGCTGCCGACCTTGATCCGGAAGATAACATTCTGGAAATCGGCCCTGGTCTTGGGGCTCTCACCAAACAATTGGCCCCATATGTGAAACGTATCGTCGCGATTGAGATCGACGACCGGCTCTTCCCTATCCTGAAGGACCAATTAGTTGGTTATGAAAATGTTGAGCTGGTTCATGCCGACATCTTAAAAATGGAACCGGCCGATTTTTTTGATAGTGCCTACAAGGTTGTCGCTAATGTGCCATACTACATAACGGGTGCAATTTTACGGCACATCTTATCCTCGAATCTAAAGCCCGCGATCATGGTGTTGACCGTCCAACAGGAAGTAGCAGAACGATTAGCAGCCCATCCTGGCCAGATGAGTATCCTTTCCACTACCGTTCAAATGTATGCCAAAGTTGAAGTATTATTCAAAATTAAAGCAGGGGCTTTTTGGCCCCGCCCTGATGTTGATTCTGCAGTGGTGCTATTATCTCTATACGAAAAATCAATTGTACACTCGGCCGACGAACAAGCTTTTATACGATTGGTGAAGTTGGGGTTCAGCCAAAAGCGAAAGCAGCTGCAGAACAATCTGCGAGCTCTTGGATATTCCCGGCAGGAATTGATGTCGCATCTTGCCCAGGTTGGCATTGATGGCCGGCGGCGCGCTGAAACGCTATCAGTCGAAGAGTGGTTAGATATTTATCACGCGCTTTCATGAGACATTGCGCCATCGTGGGTTCACGCACCATGGATCAACCTCTTCAGTAGTTTTTTCCGCCTTACCTTTCAGGTTTTGAACCTCGTTACTCCTCAAGGCTTCAAACGAGGCTAAGGCGAGCCAGGTGCTATTACTCATGTCGGCCGAAGGATGCCATGGTTCCATTCGTTCCTGAAGGAAACTCGTGCTCAAATTGCCGGCTATAAAGTCAGGATCAACCAGGATGTCCAGCAAATAGGGGATATTGGTAGTAACACCAAGAATCACCGTATCCTGTAAAGCCCGGATCATCTTTCTTATCGCTTCCTGGCGATCATTGCCCCATGTGATCACCTTGGACAACATGGGATCATAATAAGGACTTACCACAGTTCCAACTTCAACACCATCGTCTACCCGAACACCCGGCCCAGCTGCCGGTCGGTAGAAAGCGATTTTCCCAATCGATGGTAGAAAGTCATTTGCCGGATCCTCTGCGTAAATCCGGCATTCCATTGCATGACCATATTGCTGCAAATCTTCTTGCCTAAAGGTCAATGGCTCTCCTGCGGCCAAACGAATCTGCCAGGCAGCCAGATCGATACCGGTCACCATCTCTGTAACAGGATGTTCAACTTGCAAACGGGTATTCATTTCCAGGAAATAATACTGTCCCTTCGGATCAAGAATAAATTCAATAGTTCCGGCACTGATATAACCGACGGTATGAGCCAGGGCCAATGCCGCATTGGTTATCTCTTGCCTTAGGTGTGGCGTAATTGCTGGAGATGGTGTTTCCTCAACGATCTTTTGATGGCGGCGTTGAACCGAGCACTCCCGTTCAAATAAGTGAACGATATTCCCATAGCGATCACCAAGTACCTGGACCTCAACATGACGGATGTTGACAAAGTATTTCTCGACCAAAACGTGATCGCTGCCAAAGGAAGATAATGATTCGTTACGGGCCGTATTCAAGGCACTTTGAAACTCCTCTTCCCTCCAAACGACACGCATCCCTTTTCCACCACCGCCACCACTAGCTTTAATCAATACCGGATAACCGATTTCTGTTGCAGCCTCGGCCAGATCTGCATCATCATATTCTGCGCCATCTACCCCAGGAATGATCGGCACCTTGACTTGCCTGGCGATCAATCGAGCTCCAACTTTACTACCCAAAGCCCGCATAGCGGCCGGTGTTGGACCGATGAAATCGATCTTTCGATCAAGGCAGGCTTCCGCAAATTGGGCATTTTCGCTGAGGAAACCATAGCCAGGATGAATTGCATCCACCCCTGTAGCTTGGGCTATCTCAAAGATAACATCTTGATTTAGATAAGTATCACGCGCCGTCACGCCAGGTAATTCATAACTTTCATCTGCTTGCCGTGCCCAAGGGGCGCTGCGATCAACTTCCGAATATATAGCCACGGATCGAACACCAAGCTCGCGGCAGGCTCGAAAGATACGGCGGGCGATTTCCCCTCTGTTAGCTATCAGGATCTTCTTATACATGGGTCGTCAGGAATTTTCTTTTAACTCCCGCCAATCCTGTCTTTTCTCATAGAGGTGACAGCTTTGAGATGGTTCGGGTGTTGTTTGATTATTCTTGCCAATCCGGCTTTCGTTTTTCCAAGTAGGCCGATATCCCTTCTTTTCCCTCTTTGGAATTCCAGCGCCGGGCGAAGAGATCGGATGTGATTTCTCCCATTTCAATTATTGGCTTGTAAAGGATCCCATTGATTAACTTCTTTACATCAGACTGCGCCCCTGGAGCGCCTTGTAGGAGTTGCTGCACGCGTTCGCTCACCTTATTATCTAACTCTTCCTCGGCGACGACATGGTGCACCAGACCGATATCCTTGGCGATGCCAGCATCGAAACGCTCTCCAGTTAAAAACAATTCCCGCGCCCTGGCTACCCCAATCTTTGCTATCACAAACGGTGAGATTACCGCTGGCACAAGTCCCAGATGGACCTCGCTGAAACCGAACTTTGCCCGTTCAACTGCTACGGCGATATCACAACAACTCACAAGTCCAACACCACCACCAATCGCCGCGCCATTGACCCGGCAGATGACGGGTAAGGGGCAATTAGCAACCGCCATCATCAAGTCAAATATCGCTTGACCAGCACTTTTTATTTGTTCGTAACTTTGGCTTTGAATACTATTAACCGCCGACAGATCGGCCCCGGCGCAGAAAGATCGGTCCTTGCCGGTCAGGATAACAATTCGGGCGCGACTTTCGAGCCGAATTCCATGAAATGCGGATGTTAGCTCAGTTATCAATTGACCGTTTAAGACATTGTGGTTATTAGGACGGTTCAATGATATCGTCAGAACGGCTCCCTCTTGGCTCTGCGCGACGGTCGGTGACCCCTCCATGGTATTCAAGTCTGAGGAATTCGGTACTAATTAAACTATCGTTGGTAAATGACAATTACGGGTAATAAAGGGCTAACTAAATTATCCTGTCGGCTCGATGACTGGGACCGGCTCTTCCTCTTCATTATCAGAGTCGATTCGATTCATGAGCGCTTCGAACTCGCTCCGATCAAGCGTCTCGAGCTTCTTCAGGGTTTCCGCCAATTCAATTAGTTTGTCTTTATTATCCTGAATAATTTGTTTCGCAACGAGATAGTTTTTTTCGAGAATATTACTGACTTCCTCATCGATAGCCTTGGCTGCTTCCTCGCTATAATCACGTCCGTAACCCATGTCCCGACCAAGGAATATGCTGCCCTGTTGCTCACCAAATGTCCGTAGGCTAAGGTTATCACTCATCCCATATTGCATGACCATGGCCCGCGCTATTCGGGTCGCTTGTTGCAAGTCAGAAGCAGCCCCTGTCGTGATGCGACCAAAGAAGATTTCCTCGGCCGCACGGCCACCAAAGGCAAAGGCTATCTGATCCTCGAATTGCTCTCTACTCTGAGCCATTCGATCTTCAGGTAAAGACATCACATACCCACCGGCTCGACCTCGAGGAATAATCGTCACTTTTTGAACCGGATCTGTATGAGAAAGATTGAAACTAACGACTGCGTGTCCAGCTTCATGATAGGCGGTTAGTTCCTTATCTTCTTCGCTTAATACCTTGCTCTTGCGCTCAGGTCCCATGACAATTCGATCAAAGGCGTCTTGAAAGTCCACTTTTTGGATTTCTGTACGCCCCCGGCGTGCGGCAAAAATAGCTGCTTCATTCATCAAGTTTTCCAGGTCCGCGCCCGCAAAACCGGCCGTTAGCCTGGCCAGATCACTAAGCGAGACTTCGCTCGCCACCGGCTTTCCTCTCATATGAATTCTGAGGATCATTTCCCGACCTTTTATGTCTGGCAGATCCACTATCACCTTACGGTCGAAACGGCCGGGACGGAGCAACGCCGGGTCCAAGACGTCTGGCCGGTTTGTGGCAGCAATGACGATGATATTCGTTTCATTGGAGAAGCCATCCATTTCCACCAGGATCTGGTTAAGGGTCTGCTCACGTTCGTCGTGACCACCACCAAGCCCGGCACCACGTTGCCGGCCGACTGCATCGATCTCATCTACAAATACGATGGCCGGAGCATGCTGTTTTGCCTTATTGAATAAATCGCGCACACGGCTCGCCCCAACGCCCACGAACATTTCTACGAACTCAGATCCGGAAATATGAAAGAAGGGCACACCGGCTTCGCCAGCGATCGCTCGGGCGAGAAGGGTCTTGCCCGTTCCCGGAGGACCGACCATGAGAACACCCTTTGGTATTCGAGCGCCAACCTGGATAAAGCGTTCAGGCTCGCGGAGAAACTGGACAAGTTCCTGGACCTCCTCTTTGGCTTCTTCAACACCAGCCACATCATCGAAAGTAACTGTTGGCTTATCCGCACCGCTCAGATTTCGCGCTTTGCTACGGCCGAAATTAAAAATGCTATTCCCACCACCTTGCATCTGTCGAAAGCTGCGGCTGAAAATCCAGATCAGCAACAACACCGGACCCAACGAAATGGCAATTGTTAGCACGGTATTCCAGGTCGATGGATCTTCGAATTGGATATCGGTTTGATTAAGGGCCTCTTCGGTTACGCCTAAGTTTCGGAATTGCTCGAGGATACTGCCTTCTTCTTTCACCGAACTTTGGCTAGTACCATCTTCATTAGTAACCGTTACCCGATTGCCACTAACTTCAACGGTCTCAACTTCACCGTTCTCAATCATGTGAGCAACGTCGGTTAGGGGTATGTCCTCCGGACCTGAAAAACGCCCATTTAGCCAGAGTTGCAAACCCAGGATAACAGCCAAGATAGCAATGATCCACACCCAGGTCGGAATTGAAAATCGTGGGCCAGAGGGTTGTTCGTCCATATTATTACACTCTCAATAGAAATATTTCGCTTAAAAATACAAGTCGGGTCAATCACTTATTATTTCATCGACCACATGTTATTATCTTTGTTATTTATCAGAAAACTATTAGTTTATCATAAAGCATTCATGATTGAGGGGGCTTTATGTGTTAAGAATCAACCTGTCAGTGCTGTGACTTGTTGATCGGCCCGATAGCTGCTGCGCACCAATGGACCACTTTCAACCCACCTGAATCCTAAATCTGATCCGATATCCCGTAGCTCATCGAATTCTTCCGGAAGATAGTAACGATGGATTGGAAGATGTTTTCTGCTGGGCTGTAAATATTGGCCAATGGTGAGGATGTCCACCTCTAACGCAGCCAAATCTCGCATGACATCGACAACTTCACTGACAGTTTCTCCAAGACCAAGCATGATACCTGACTTCGTCAACACATTGGCGTTCATTTCCTTAGCCTTACCCAACGTCGCCAGAGCCCATTCATAGTGGTCTTGCGGTTGCACAGTCCTAAATAAACGGGGAACCGTCTCCACATTATGGTTTAAAATATCTGGTTTCGCATCCATTACGATTCTGAGAGCAGCTTCACTCCCTTTAAAATCTGGGATTAAAACCTCCACCGAACAGCCGGGGTTTAGCTCTCGAACTCTATGGATACACAGGGCAAAAATCGGTGCGCCGCCATCTTTGCGTTCATCTCGATTAACCGAGGTAATGACCACATGCCTCAAGTTCATCGCCTTCACAGCCTGGGCTACTCTTTCTGGTTCGGTCCAATCGATTGGCAACGGGCGACCTGTCTTCACATCACAGAACCCACAACTCCTGGTACAGATATCTCCCAGGATAAGGAAGGTTGCCGTTCCTTGGCTCCAACAATCGCCGATATTAGGGCAACGCGCTTCTTCACAAACAGTGTGTAATTGTTTGCTGCGCATTAGTTTCTTTAGAAAATCATAGTTCTCCCCACTGCGGAGAGATACAGTGATCCAATCAGGCCTACGCTGCGGTCGCTGGTTATATGAAGATTTTGCTATTACATCATCGAGATGAATCATCACACACTAATCAAACCTAAGGGAGTAATCTGCATACAAGCACTATTTTAGTCGCTAAAAATGCCGGCCGTTATAGTGATGCCAACTTCTGTTATCGTTGAAAAAGATTCGCTAGCTTAACAAAGTGCATGTTGCTTATCGCCCATTCTACGACGAAACCCATACAGCGCCAAACGGCTTATTACTGATTTCTCTGAGTACCAACGCATTAGAAAGGGTACTATTTGCCAATTGCGTCTGGTGCTTTGTCAGGTACAATATCGACATAATGACATCCCGACCAAGCGGCTCTAGGATAAAAAACGAAACGCCGATCATCTTGAAGGTGCTTCGTCGAAATGTCTCGATTGTCGCATTTCTCGTGGTTGCCATGTCAGGGATGATCGCCGTTTATTGGTATTTCAATCCGAACCCAGCCAGCGTCGAAGCAGTTACTGGGGCAGTTGCGGCCGAAAGTCGTGACTTTTTTGATCCTGATGCACCCTTGGCCCCTATCCTTAAACCAGTCAAGCCTGTACCTGTTACTCAGCGAACACAACAAAGCCCCCCACCCTTGAGAATTGGATTGATCGCAGGTCATAGGGGAAACGACAGCGGAACAGAATGTGAAGATGGGCTAACTGAGGTTGAGATTACTTCTGATTTGGTTGAAAAACTTGCCACCGTTTTACGGGAGTCCGGTATTCGAATAGATTCTCTCGACGAATTTGATCCGCGCCTTAACAACTATTTTGCGACGGCACTGATGTCCATTCATGTAGACTCTTGCGACTATGTCAACGATTTGGCAACCGGTTTTAAGATTTCCGGTTCGCCATATACTGATTCCAGCCAATTCTCGATTTGCGTTCAGCAAGCCTATGTCGAAGCAACCAATCTGCCATACCATCCCAATAGCATCACTCCGCATATGGCAGACTATCATGCCTTTAGGGAGATCAGCCCAGGAACTCCTGCTTTAATTATCGAGGTCGGATTTTTGCACCTCGATCGCGATCGCTTGGTTAATGATTCGGAAGATGTCGTAAATGGGCTGGCTGATGGCATATTATGCTTTTTGGAGGAGGTGCGTTGAGCGGACGCCAGGCCGCTTCGTATGGCGGATCTATCAGTCGGCCGGTATTTATCGCTGTTTTGTTTGGAGTAATTGGTTTGGTGGTCGTCTCGATGGTTGTCATCACCCTTTTCGCCTGGAGCCAATGGTTAGAAGGCTGGCCGATACTGCAACGAAATGACCCAATTTCAATTGCCTTTGCTGAATCAAGCTCTGACCTGTCACAACGGGCTGTTCAAAGTGAATTGAACGCCCTCGATTCTGTCCCAGCTTCCCAAGTTGATATAGAGACAACTCCTGTTCCTACCTATAGGCCGCTTGAGCCAAAAGTTATCCTTGCTGGTTCGGTGACGGGGCGATCCAGGTGGACGCCTACCCCTTTGCCGACTAATACGCCAATACCCACCCCATCCCCCATGCCAACTTTTGTAAGTGAAGTTGCCTCCGGTGCTTTGCAACCAGCAGGATTGCGCCCAGGAGAGAAGTGGATAGATGTAAACGTCAGTACGCAAACTCTGGTTGCTTTTGAAGGGAGCGCTCCAGTCTACAATTCCCTGGTGTCGACAGGCACCGCCCAACATCCAACGGTTACTGGCCAATTTAGGATTTGGTTGCGATTTCAGTCACAGGATATGAATGGCTATCGATTGGGTTATGATTATTACTTAAAAGGCGTTCCATACGTCCAGTACTTCTATGAAGATTATGCGCTCCATGGCACATTTTGGCACAATAATTTTGGCACCCCCATGAGCCATGGTTGTGTTAATCTATCACCAACTGATGCCGAATGGCTTTATCATTGGGCTGATTATGGCACACTAGTAAACATCCATAAATGATCGAGTCAAGGCTTGCTAACTTCTAGTGAAGAAGGGAGGAGCAAAATGCCATTAGATATCGTTATTGGAACCCAATGGGGTGATGAGGGAAAGGGCCATATTACCGATAGGTTGGCTGGGGAAGCAGATTTCGTTGCCAGGTTCAGTGGGGGGGATAATGCTGGACACACAGTCGCCATCGGCGATGAAATCTATAAATTACACTTGGTTCCATCGGGTATCATTCATTCACACCTGACCTGCGTAATCGGAAACGGCGTTGTCATTAATCCCTCTGTCTTACTCCGTGAAATCGACGAGTTGAAAACAAGGGGCGTGGAAATCACTCCTCAGCGATTACGGGTAAGTGACAGAGCCCATCTCATCACTCCGGGTCACATAGCGATGGACGCTGCCCAAGAGTCTGTTAGGGGGCAGGCTGTCATCGGCACAACTCAACGAGGAATTGGCCCGGCTTACACCGATAAAGCAGCGCGAAGTGGACTACGTGCTGGACTGCTTGCCGATCCAGACGACCTAGCGCAACGGATCGCAGCACACATCGAAGCAAAAAACCAGGAATTGGGGCGATTGACCGGTTCTCCTACGCTTAACACAAATGAAATAGTCAACCAGTTTTTGGAATATTCCCACCAGCTTATGGCCTATTTGGCTGATACCCCGGCCATGCTAAATCAGGCCATTTTAAATGGCAAAAATGTGCTTGCAGAAGGGGCGCAAGGAACCCAATTGGACCTTGACCACGGAACGTACCCGTTCGTCACAAGTTCTTGGCCAACGGCCGGCGGCGCTTTAATAGGGCTCGGCCTTGGGCCAAAAACCGTGCGCAGGGTGATTGGTGTAGCTAAAGCCTTCACCAGCCGTGTAGGCAGTGGACCACTGCCTAGCGAACTGAGTGGTGATGTAGCCACCAGGCTTCGAGGAACTGGTGAAATGCCCTGGGATGAATTTGGGACGACGACCGGCCGGCCACGGCGAGTTGGTTGGTTGGATCTGGTGATCCTTCGTTATGCCGCTCAGATCAACGGCCTCACCGAATTAGCCTTGACCAAGTTGGATATACTCAGCGGCTTGCCTGAATTACCCATCTGTGTGGCCTATGACCTAGATGGTGAACGAATTGATTCTCTTCCGGCAGATTTAAAGGTCTTGGCCAAGTGCCGTCCTGTTTACACATCAATTGAGGGTTGGAACGAGGATATCACAGGGGCACGAGTCATCGATGATCTGCCATTTAATGCCCGTCGCTATATTGATTTCGTGGCCGAAAATGTTGGAGTTCCGATTCATCTCGTGTCAATCGGCCCCGGTCGCGAGCAGATCATATCTTACTAAGACAAAATTAGATTTCCCACTCGTAATGGACCAAATAACTCAAATAGGGTTGTCCTTGCCAGAACTCAACTCCCATAACCCAAGTGCCCCAATCCAATTCAAATTCATCCGGACCTGCCGGCCGGAAGAACGAATAATAATTGGTGCCTTCGTAACTCGTTGGAAGCTGAACTAACCCGGCCGTCCCACCATGAAGGATCTCATCGCAACCACGTTCAGAGTGAGCCTTCAGATTCCGCTCAAGAAGTGGAAGGATTACCTCGGAAAAAGTGCCTTCTATTGGATCACCGCTGCCGTCGGCAATGCCCCAAGAATAACTCTCCTCGCTCTCAAATAGGCTAGCGACCTCATCCTTATTAAAAATAACCTCCGGATTCCACCAATGCCTGCGGAATCGCAAGGACCTTCCTTCGGCAACAAGTTGGCTGAGCTCATCGCCATCCTCATTGACTAAGGCTTCAAAGGCCGCATCAACCAGCTTCTCGACATCTTCATCATTGCAAAAATCCTCTTGAGAAATAAGTTCAGTCAAGAATCGACTATTAACCCAACCAGAAACTTCTTCGTACTCGACAGGCACCCATAATGAATCGATTTCTACTTGTCCTTCCCCAGTGATCTTCACACCTCTGGTACCTGGTCGAATTTCACCCACGATGTCGAACTCTACTCCAGGGCCATTTCTAATGTTTAGGACGTCATCTTCCTCTACGAACACGACGCGGTATTCAATGGCGATCGTATCGGTAGCTTCACCAATGGGCATATCTGTAGTGGGTGATGTTTCTATCCCCTCCCCCTCGCCCTCCGTAGGCGGACTATCTGCTTCCTGTTGGATATCCGGCGAGGGTGATTTAATGGCCTCCAAACTTTCAGCGTCTTGTTCGGATTCTTCGGCATTTGTTATTGGCGACGCCTTCGGCGTCGGAACTTTGATTGATTCATCTGAAGGTGATCTTATATCGGGTAAGCAAGCAACCAAGGTTAGAATCGTCAGGCCAGTCGAAAACAAAAAAATCCAACGCCATAATTTAAATAACATGATTATCTCCGGTAAAACGTGGATAAATGATCCAAACAAAATAAACCAATCAAGCGAATCTCTAACACAGATATTCTGTGATTAGCATCACGGTAATATTCAAACGAAGATGAAATCACATATATAACTTAGGACGATAGCACCCATAGAATTGTTCCGCCAAAAGCTTTCTTATTCTCTAATTTTATGGTAAGCTACACTTGCGTTCTAGTAGTGCAACAATTGAATCTTAAAGGAGTAGAGTCAATGAAGGTCCAGTCGTTTCCTAAATTTTGGGTTGTCCTTGTATTGCTTATCTTCATGTTGAGTCTTCCCGGTCAGGTTTTAGCCAAGGCAGTACAAGAACCAAGTTCCCGAGGGCTACCTTCCCTCTCCATCAATTACACTGCACAAGATCCTAAAGAACCGGTTGGTGTGGTCAACACCGGTGCTTTAAACGTGCGGTCAGGACCAGGAGTAGAATCGAGCAAAGTCATCGTCATTTACAAAGGGCAGGTCGTGGCCTTGCTAGGTCGGTGGGCAACGAACAATTGGGTCAAGGTACGATTGTACAGTGGTGTAGAGGGATGGGTTAATTCTATTTACCTTACCACCAGCGTGCCTGTTAGCCAGCTACCGGTAATAGGCGGCACGCCGCCCCCAATAATACCAACTCCACCGGAATCACTACCTTCAGCTACGGCCATTGTTACCACGGGTATCTTAAACGTTCGATCCGGTCCGAGTATCTCCTTTGGTGTTGTGGACACAGTCAAGCAAGGCCAGCAGCTGGTCCTTTTTGGGCGTAATCAAAGTGCAACTTGGGTCAAGGTTCGCACACCAGGCAATACCGAAGGTTGGGTCAATGCAAGGTTGGTTCAATCCAGCGTCGCCGTTGGTTCCCTGCCAGTAGTCGATAGCCCACTAACCTCACCATCGGCCGTGGTCACAACAGGTGCGGTAAATGTTCGATCAGGTCCTGGTTTTGATTTTGGCGTGATCACCATCCTCTATCAAGGACAATCAGTCGCAGTGATCGGCCGGACCAATAACTCAAGCTGGATAAAAGTGCGTCTTGGAAATGACCAGGAGGGATGGATAGGTTCTAGTGCATTGCAAACGAATGTGCCCGTACAAAGCCTCCCGGTCGTCGAAGTTCCCCCTCCGCCAAATGCGGCAGTGGTCAATGTGAACTTTTTAAACGTCCGGAACGGTCCCGGATCGAATTTCGAAGTATTTACCTTTCTACAATGGGGGCAGGTCGTGGGTATAATTGGGCGATCGGCCAATAGCACCTGGGTTCAAGTCCGTCTACCCAATAATTCTGTCGGTTGGGTGGACTCAAATTATCTGTTGGGGAAAACCCCGATCACAGAATTGCCCATCGTTTCACCATAGAGATCAGCGATTCGAAAATTTGCTTTTTTAGAAGAGCCCCATGCTATATCAAAATCGAAAATGCACTGGGGCTTTTATTTACAATAGACCGAACAACAGAGTTGTTGGGCCAAAATCAGCTTAAAATTCTCGCAATAGCTGCATATGACCTCTTAGACTATCGGCCATCATATCAATGGCGATTCGCTCTTTTACAGTGTGGGCCAGGTCCTCTTCACCAGGGGAATAGCCAATTATCGTTGCCCCGCATGGGATAAAATGCCTTCCATCTGTAGCAAATTGATAGCTCGACAATTCAGGTTCCCAACCCATTCCACGATTGAGTATCTGCCTTACTTTGCCTACAATTTCGCTGTCTGGGGAAGTGTAATAACCAAAAATCTTCTCATCAGATTCCGGTAACGGCGTACCTGGTTCTGGGGCCCAGGCATCACTTATCGCGGGTTTTAAATCTTCCGCTACTTTTCTTACAAATGATTGGAGACTCTTTGGACTTTCGGTTGCCGTCCTAATATCGAGTAACACTCGGGTCCAGGCTGGAGTAACGTTCATACTAACCGTATCAACCTCAATAATCGTCGGTGTGACAGTAGTCGGTCCAAGAAGTGGATGGCTCTCTAGCTCACCTTGCTTCTTTTTTAAACGGTTGAGGAATATGGATAACGCAAAATTTGGATTGGCTCCAGCGAGGGGTACGCTGGCGTGTACCGATCGACCAGAAAAGGTCACCCATATCTGCAATAAACCTCGGTGCCCTAAGCTAATATGATTGCTGGATGGCTCGCCTAGGACGATAAGATCGACAGGATAATCCAGGTTTTCAGTCCAGTATATCGCCCCAGCTCCGCCAATCTCCTCCTCGACAACACCGGTGAAGATAACATCACGACGCGGCCGTTGGCCTTGGCGAAGCAATCCCACCATACTATAGATTTGTACAGCTAGCGGTCCCTTGATGTCACAAGCACCCCGACCTAGAATGGTGCCGTCAACGATTTCGGCTGAATAGGGTGGAAATGACCAGAGACTGAGATCGCCCGGATCAACATGATCGAGATGGCTGTTTAATACAAGCCCACCTAAGCTTCTATCATGGCCAAAAATGCGCCCCGAGACGTTTCCTAACCCATCTAGCCAAACTTCGTCAAAGCCTTGCGAGCGCATTTCATTGGCCACCAATTCGGCCAAAGCTGTCTCCTGACGGGGCATACTGGGCGTTCGTATCAGCCTTTGGGCGAAATTAACGCAGTCGGCAAGAAGTCTTTCCATGATGTTGGTACCCTTGGGTTATTTATCTTTTTCTTAGAGCACTCATGCAAGTTATTTTACTCGTGTGGTTGAACCGATACCTGGAGCGACTTCTGGCGGTGCTACACCGAGAACTGATGGGGGCTGCAGCCGGAGCGAATCCCATAAAGCAACCAGTGTTGCCGCAGTCTCGCGCACTCTATACCATCGTTCACCACGGTATTGTCGTTGATCTGCTGACACGCCGACCGCATCGATCCCAAGTCTCTCACAGGTGTATAATGCTCTTGGGAGGTGAAATGCCTGGGTTACAAGCACCGCCTGGTCAACATCGAATTCCCGTCGGGCTCGATAACACGTATCATACGTTCGATATCCACCATGGTCGATGTAGATAGCCTCTTCTGGAATACCTTGTTGAACAGCATAATGAAACATAGCTATCGGTTCACTATACCCTGTCGGCCGGCTATCACCGCTTAAAAGGAGTCTATCGACTTTTCCACCTTGGTATAGTTGAATGGCCGTCTCCATCCGATCTCGCAGTACAGTGCTAAGCCGGCCATTCCTTAGAATCGCCGCCCCATAAACGATGGCAATGGAATTTTTCGGTACGGTCGAAATATCATAAATTCTTGGGGCATAGTATCTTTGAATCCACACTCGCCAAACCAATGGGAAACTTGCTAAAAGAGCAAACCCCATAATCAAAACAACCAGGAAAAGGCTCCGGAACTTCATGGTAACTGTTCTTCGAGTTGACGAGGTTCTGTCACCGGAAGGTCGCAAATGAAATTTCGACAAACATATGCAGCTGCTTGACCTGATTGGCGAGTCCTACCGCGAAGTAAAGGGATAGAATTATCTTCAGGTCCGGCGGCTACGACCTGATTTGGCCGGTATTGAGAAAATGCAACTTCGATTAGCTGGTGTGTATCCTTTGCTCCTATCTCGCCAGCAATGGCCACTTCAACAGGGCGACTCATTATAAATTCGGTCGCACATAACCAATGTCCAAATCCCAGGGGATAGCTACTCATGGCCTGACCCATAGCTGATGTAACCTCCTGGGCAATATCCCAATAGTGGCTTTGACCTGTATATAAACTGAGCTTGAGTAAAACACCTACGGCGGCCGAGTTACCGCTTGGGATTGCATTATCTTGCAAATCCTTTGGCCTGTGTATCAGCACTTCATGATCGTCAGAAGTATCAAAAAAACCACCATTTTCTTCATCCCGAAAATGGTCTAACATCACATCAACCAGTTCTTGCGCCCAAAGGAACCACCGCTCATTGAAGGTGCTTTGATACAGCGAGAGCAAACCCTCAGCCAAAAAGGCATAATCGTCCAGATAGGCGTTATATTTAGCTGGCAAGCCCGGTTTCCAGGTTCGCCACAAGCGACCTTCTTCACTGCGGTGGTGTCTAAATAGATGTTCTGCCAGATTAACCGCTGCTTTCGAAAATTCAGGCCGGTTCAAATCGCGGCCAGCTTCAGCCAGGGAAGCCAGCAAAAGCCCATTCCAGGCAGTTAGTATTTTTTCATCTCTACCGGGCCATATTCGTTTGGATCGTGCCTCATAGAGCCTCAATCGAGCCTGGTTGAGTAATCGGCTAACCTCCTCAGGATCTCTTTCAATCTCTTTGGAAAGTTTTTTAATATCTCTGACTATACGAATAATATTCTTCCCTTCCCAATTGCCACTTTCTGTCACGTCATACAACAACATGAACGGCTCGGCATCCCCGCCCAAGAGAGTGTGCACCTCGTCGGCACTCCAAACGTAAAACCTGCCTTCCTCTCCTTCGCTATCTGCGTCAAGGCTACTATGAAATCCACCACTTTCATGACACAATTCGACTAAAGCCCAATCCAAAGTCTCTTCGGCAATGCGCCGGAATAAAGGACGTTTAGTAATCTGCCAAGCATGTAGATAAACACGGCTCAAAAGGGCATTGTCGTACAGCATCTTCTCAAAATGAGGAACAAGCCAATCGTCGTCAGTAGAGTACCGGGCGAATCCACCCCCTAATTGATCGTAAATACCGCCATATGCCATTTGTTCCAAGGTAAGCTCGACCATTCTAAGTATCTGTTGCTCTCCTGTACTCAGGTATCTTCGCAATAGAAACTCAATGGTCATCGGCTGGGGGAATTTTGGCGCCCGGCCAAAGCCACCTTTTCGAAAGTCAAATTGACGTTCGATTCCTCGCTGGGCTTGGATCAAGAGCTGTTCGTCCAAATCTCCCATTTTTAAGTTTTGGGCTAAGTCGATCGTACTTCGGATATGGTGAGTCAGGTTGTTCGCCTGCTCCAGAACATCGCCACGCCTTTCTTGCCATGCCTGGGCAGCGCTCATCAACACTTGCTTGAAGCTAGGCATCCCATAACGGGGAACTGGTGGGTAGTATGTTCCTCCAAAGAATGGTTCACCCTCTGGCGTTAAAAATACGGTCATTGGCCATCCCCCCTGGCCTGCCATAGCCACCACAGCCTTCATATAGATGCTATCTACATCTGGTCTTTCCTCGCGATCTACCTTGATATTGACGAAATATTCGTTCATGATGGCCGCCGTTTCCGAATCTTCAAACGATTCGTGCGCCATAACATGACACCAATGACAAGCTGAATAACCCACACTCAATAATATGGGCTTGTCTTGTTTTCTGGCAAGCGTTAATGCCTCTTCACCCCAAGGGTACCAATTAACAGGGTTGTCAGCGTGCTGTAATAAATAAGTGCTCGTTTCGTTGGCCAGTCGATTCCTCATCATTTACTCCATTCAGGGTTCTTGATTGTGATACTAACACACTTACTGTTAAGATTCATCCATGCCACTACAGCAGTATTCCTCGCTATTGATTACAAATCAACGACGGATCACACTTGTCTGCATGATCATCATATTTTTGGTCACAATGTGGCTGTACTTTCCCCCCTACCTCAGTTCGTTTATCGGGGATGATTATGTTCAACAATGGCGAATTAAAGAATTCTTAGACTCACCGATAGAGGCATACCGGATCTTCAATCCATTTTGGACAAATTGGTACTATCGGCCGTTGCAAAACCTGTGGTTTTTGGGTAACCGGCTCTTCTTTGGTCTTAATCCTGCAGGCTACTATTATCTCCAACTAACCTGGCACCTCTTGAGCATCGCTTTGATCTTTCAAATATCGCGCCGTCTTCGTGTTGGAACCTTCGCAGCTCTCGGAGCAGCCGCATTTTTCGCCATTAGCGGGCAACACCAAATGGTCGTGGGCTGGATAAGTAGCATCGGCAATATCGTTAGTGTTACCTGTTCTCTGGCGGCTGTGGCTGTTTATTTATCTTATTTGCAACGGCCAAATCATGCGTTTCCACTGCTGCTCACCTTACTTTTCTTCTTTGGCTCCTTATTGGCCCACGAAGAAGGTTTTCTTCTGCCCTTATTTCTCCTAGCAGTCCGTTTACTTTGGCCAACTCGGCCACCTTTACGAGCTCTGGAATTATTAGCTGGCTTGATAGGCCTGGTATCCATGGTCTTCTATGCTGCTCTCCAGATCATTCGACCCAATGCCAACCTGACTGTGGATGGTCCATTTCCAATGATACTTGCCAACGCCATCACGCCAATTAACAGTAGTCGATTCTTAGTAGAGGTAAGCATACGTTGGCTACCGTTCAGTGAATCTTCCGGGGTGATGGAAGCCATAAGCAAAACCAGTGAAATACAATTGGTAGCTATCCTGGTGACGTTATTCAGTCTGGTCATTTTTCTTAACGGAATCCTCAAAGGCTCTTTAGCCATACGTTTAGGCCTTTTTTGGACGGCCTTACATCTTGGATTTGTTTACATCGTATTGTGGGGACAACGGCCCGAATTATTTGATAGCAGACACATATATAGCGCCTGGGCTGGACTATCCATTGCTATTGGAGGCTTAACAACCTTTCTATACGAAAAATATTCTTTTGACCATATAGTTTTGCGGTTGAACCAAGATGCACCTCGTATCTTTATTAGCGGCGCGATCTTCTTCTCATTATGGTTTCAAGCAGGATTTACGCGCCAGGTTCAAGAAGGCTTGTTAGAACACACTAAATTGGTCGAAGAATCCAAAGACCAGTTAATGGCTGCGCTACCCGAGATAAATGACTCTACAAGGCTCTTCGCTTACCGGTTCGTTCTGACCGCTCCATATTTCACTCCCACGGCTGGGGTATGGTACGACAAACCTGAACTCACCGGCGGAACACTGGAATCCTTAAAGAAGTACGAAGAGGTGTCACCCGACTTCTATCTATTCGATTATGCCGATGGGTCCCTTTATAACCTGCTGCCAAAACTTCAAGAGCATCGGCGGACGATTTTGCTTTGGCGTCAAACCCCTGAGGTCCTAACATATCTATACGAAAATGGGCAGGAAAAGGCACTTGAGTCGGAACATATTGAATTCGACACCGTGATGGGACCTTCAAACGACAGAAGATTAAGTATCAAGGTGGCACCGAAGGCACAGGCTTGGACATCCTTTGTTTATGAGGTAAGTGTGCCACCGGGCGGACGGTTAGCCACGGCAATATTATCCGAAGCAGGCCAAACATATCGAATCCTGGTCATCGATCAAGACCGCAACCAGAGCGTGATTTATCAGCAGACCAGAGGATCAGGATCCGAATTAGATTGGCAAGATATCCTGTTACCTCTTGATAATTTTGCAGGCCAGACCATAAAGCTTTCATTTGATTATCGTGGATCCTCGGAAAACAAAAATCCTGGTTACTGGTCCAACCCAAGAATTGTTGTCGATTAATGAACTGATACGATACCAACGACCAAAAATGGCTCGGTGTACTCCCCACCCTTTGTCAAAATGTCGAGATAGGTCAGATTCTCAACAGGCTGTTTTGCATGTCCCGGACAAAGGCCCGTGCAGCACCGGCTTTGTCATTTGCTGCATCAACAGCATTTATCAAGGCGCTACCCACGATGATGCCATCGGCAAATTTTGCAACTTTGGAAGCTTGCTCAGGTCCGCTGATGCCAAAGCCAACCGCGATATTGACCTCGGTTTGTTTCTTCAGACTTTGGACAAAATTTCTTAAATCAGCATGCAAAGTAGCTCGCGCGCCTGTAACACCGGTAACACTCACCATATAAATAAAACCATTGGCCTGTTCCAGCACTAATCGTTTGCGTCTCTCGTCACTGGTTGGAGCCAAGAAGTATATTAGGGCTATTCCGGCACCGTTTGCCGCTTCAGCGATGACACTAGCCTCTTCAGGTGGCAGATCCGGAATGATTAAACCATCGGCTCCAGCCGCGGCTGCATCACGAACATAATGCTCTTCACCATAAGCCATTATTGGATTGTAATACCCCATAAGCAAAGCTGGCGTTTCCACGCCTCGATGGCGGAGTTCCCTTAGCATATCCAAACATACCTTTGAGGTTACACCTTGCTCAAGGGCCAGCTGGGTGCTTCGCTGAATCGTTGGCCCATCGGCAATCGGGTCGCTAAATGGAACACCTAACTCGATTAGGTGGCTATGGTGGGATATTGCCTGTACAACCTGAAGCGAAGTCTCTGGGCTAGGATAACCTAAGGTGAAATAGGGCATTAATGCTGCGGTGTGATTGGTGCGAGCCAAATCAAAAGCTTGTGAGATTCGTTGGAGCCCGTTTTTATTAGAGTTCATCATCGACGATTGAGATCATGACTAAGATAATAGAAAAGGGATTAATGGGTGAAATACAAGCTTTGAAGCAAGGATTATAAACGTAGGCTGGGGAGGACGTCGAAATCGAGCCCGTCACTTTGCCCATTAATAAAATGCCAATGAGCAGCGGCCGCTATCATCGCAGCATTATCGGTACATAAGTTCGGTGGTGGGTAGCGTACGGGTATAGGTACATATTCCATCATTTGGCTTCTTAAGGCTCGATTAGCAGATACACCACCAGCGATATGGACCGCAGTTGCCTCATAATCTTCAGCGGCTTTCGCCGTTTTATCGACTAAGACATCAACAACGGCTGCTTGAAAACTAGCTGCCATATTGGCAACTGGAAATCGTCCTTCGTCATACCGCTTTGTTTCTCTTAGAACGGCCGTTTTCAAGCCACTAAAGCTAAAATTGTAATTATCGCCCATCAAGGCTCGGGGAAAGCGAAACGCATCTGGTTGCCCCTCCTCGGAGATTTCATCGATGGAAGGGCCTCCTGGATAAGGCAAACCTAATAGGCGACCCACCTTATCAAAGGCTTCACCTGCGGCATCGTCCAACGTTCCACCCAAACGCTCGTATAATAAATGATCGCGTACCAAATACAATTCCGTATGCCCACCACTCACAACGAGTGTTAATACGGGAAATTCGATTTCATCAACCATATCAGTCAGCCACAAGGAGTAGATGTGCCCTTCAATATGATTTATGCCCAATATCGGCTTCTCTCGGCCAAGTGCGAGACCTTTTGCCACATTAACCCCGACTAGAAGCGAGCCAACTAAACCAGGACCCTGGGTAACGGCCACGCAATCTAAGTCTTCAATACTTAGATGAGCGTCTCGTAATGCCTTGTCGACGACGGCATAAATAACTTCGATATGCTTACGGGAGGCCAACTCCGGAAAGACACCGCCATATTGAGAATGGAGATCGGTTTGGCTGGCAATGACATCACTGATAATCGTCTTACCATTCTCCACAATTGCCGCAGCGGTCTCATCACAAGATGTTTCTATTCCAAGGATTCGGGTGTAATGTTCGGGTTGCTCGGCCATTATTCAACACTTTTCCTGTCTTCAGCTAAATGCAATGATGGCCCCAATCAAGGCCTGTTCTTGCCCAGGCAGCACCGTCCTTGGGTCAAACACTAACTGATCTTCCGAGATGCGGGCTATAATCGGCGGGTCCTGATAGCGGAGATCATTGGCCAGTTTGACCGGTTTCGGATGGTTAAGGGCTAGTAACTTGGTAGGTAAGGTCGCTCCAGGCAAACTACCACCACCAATCGTCGATTGACCATCAATAACTTCGACTGAAAGGCCCTTGATCGTCAACAGTTCAGCCCATTCATGGGCCAGTTTCTCAATCTCTTCCAGAGGTCGGGCGATCATTTGCCAAACCGGTATTTCATTCAATGCTTGGCCGGTTAAATACCTGGTGAGTGTGGCAGACAAGGCGGCTAGTGCCATTTTGTCCGCACGAACTGCTCTAGCCAACGGATGGCGCTTCATCTGTGATATTAATGTTTCTCGGCCGCAAAGAATTCCGGCCTGCGGACCTCCCAGTAGCTTATCGCCGCTAAACGTCACGACGTCAACTCCTGATTGTAATGCCGTCTGAACGAGCGGTTCCGGATCTAAACCAAATTTTGACGTATCAAGCAAGGCCCCACTCCCCTGATCGTAAAGCATAAGTAGATCTTGTTGGTGGGCAAGTTCGGCAATTTCTCCAAGCGCCGGTTCGCTCGTGAAGCCGACGACCTTAAAATTTGAGTGGTGGGCGACTAGTATGGCCGAGGTATATTCCGAAATTGCCTGGTCGTAATCAGTCAGATGGGTTCGATTGGTTGTACCGACCTCAACCAATTTTGCGCCGGATTGAGCCATCACGTCGGGAATGCGAAAGCCACCACCTATCTCGACGAGTTGACCACGGCTAATGATAATCTCCCTACCCTGGCACAAAGCCGTTAGCATAAGCAGAAGCGCGGCTGCATTGTTATTAACAACCAGGGCAGCTTCAGCACCAGTTATTCGAGTTATAAGCTTTTCGGCGTGAATTGTCCTTGATCCCCGTTGGCCACTTTCTAAATCGTACTCAAGGGTCGAATAACCCTTGGCTGTTGCCATAATGGCCGCAATCGCCGCAGAACTGGTCGGGGCACGTCCCAGGTTCGTATGGATAATGACCCCAGTAGCATTCACGACAGGTCGTAGGGTAGGTGCAATCAATTCCTTGAGCCAACTATCTGCACTAGCTATCAGATCAACGATCTCTATCTGTTGTTGCCTTCCTTCGGCGATCGCATATCTTGATAAATCGAGCGCTCGACGTAATGCTTCAAGAGTCAATTCTCTACCGAATCTTACAATGAGCTCCTCTCCACCCGCACTATTAAGCAGAGAATCAACGCTGGGCAATTGTCTAAGCCGGAATGAAATGTCTGAACTAGATATTTGAGAATCAGGTTCCGTGTTCATCAAGCCTCATTCCCTGCTATTTCTGCTGCCTTCGTCCTTATCTGTAACAAGACTTCAATCGTAACCAGTACACCTGCCACTAATAAAGCGATACCAATACCCAAGGATCGATTCATTTGTAGCCAAACACAAAATGCTACCCAAATTCCAACCCACATCGCTTGGCGTAAAACAACCAGGAATCGCTGTGAACCTGAACGGCCGAATCGTTTATTTAAGTAATACGCAAGAGGAAGGGAAAGTCCTGTCACAGCTACTAAGACCGAAGCCAGGAAAGCCACAATGAACTCATTGTTAACTGCACCTAAAAGCTGTGCCGGTTCTGCTTGATCTTGAGCAATCGACCGTATGAGATCTAGTCGAGTTACATCAATAGGCCATAAATTGTTCATAATATGATTGATGGCCGCGACTCCTAATAACAGGAGCGAAACCCCAATCAACAAATATGGCATCACAGCAAATCTGGATGTTAACTTCTCCATGACTTAATTATACCGGACGTATATCAAGCGTAAAAACCGCGTGTAGTTTACGTAAAAATGCAATGTGCTTATCGTTTCCTTGTTTAATCCAATATATCATTTTACCAGTGGGCGGGTTATGGTAAGTAATGGTTCGAGTGGAAACGCATCTGTACTTACACCTTTATTGGCAAAAACCGAAATTAATAATTAACTGGCACTGGGATTAACCTACTTTTCATTATATTAGCGTGAAGCAAACTCAATAATAAACCTATTTGAGGAGGGATGACGATGTCATTAAATCGATTGCAGTTTAAGAAATCAGTATCATCAGGTAAGGAAATGGTCAAAACCGCTGGCAGAATGAGACGTTTTGTACCTTTCGCGTTGCTGGCATTGGCCTTCCTAATATTACCAGCAGGATCAACTCTTATTGGAGAGGCAAGCTCATCGAGTGCTGTTCCAATGATTGAGATCCTCAGTGTCGTTCGGGACAGTTCTGTCACGATAAGAACGGCCAATTTCCCGGCAAATACCACATTCACGGTGACGATGGGACCGATGGGCACTCGTGGTGTAAACGGTACAGTTGTCGGCACAGTCAATTCGGGAACAGGAGGCAGCTTTGATGCTACTTTCTCGATTCCGACCGGACTCAAGGGCTCCTACCAAATTTCAATTCGACTGCAGTCCTCTGGTCCTTTCCCTTACTACAGTTACAACTGGTTCTATAACAATTCCACAGGCGCCATGGTTCCACCTACACAGCCAGAGGCGCCTTCACAACCAGAGACTCTTTCAGCACCGGCTTACTCTGGGATACCATCCTTTAATATCACAGCAGTAAAACGGGACACATCGGCCACTATCGAAACGAACAACTTTCCGCCTAACCAAACATTTACTGTAACGATGGGTCCAATGGGTACTCGAGGCGTTAATGGCACGGTCGTAGGGACATTAGAATCTGGCTCTGGAGGAAAGTTGACAGGGACCTATCAAATTCCCAATAATTTGAAAGGGCACGCCCAGATTTCAATTAGAGCACAAACTTCTCATGCAAATCCATACATTGCCTATAATTGGTTTTGGAACTACGATGCAAACACGGCCATGGCAACACAATGACTCTACAATAACAGGACCTCCTGGAAGATAGAGTTACTTCGCCTGTAGGGTTAGTTTTTGCTTCAAGCAAACAGGTCTGCTCGATTACCCAAAGAGCAGACCTGTTTTTTCATTTCGATCAATTCAAATTAATCTTGTCGAGTCCGTTTAACCATAAGGGTGAGACAAAAAAGCAAAACAAGGGCAAGGGCGAGAAACCATAAGCCAGACACATTATATATAGATAGTTGTTTTCCGTCTTTTGACGGGTTTGTTTGGCTGAATTTTTGCTCTTCCTCAACAATAACAGGTGTTTCAGGTGTGACGAACGCCAAAGTTGTTTGATCGAGAACCGGCGTTCCAGTTCCCTTTACCTGTGGGGTAGGACTATGAAGGACCTTGGTGGATTCGGCCGTTGGAATAACAGTTGGGGTGGGAGTATCTAAAATCTGATAGTCGTTTACATTTTGTGACTTGGTTCGATTTGTTACGCCTTCAAGAATTTTCGCGTCGAATCTTTCAAATTGCCTCTCAAGCACATCTACCATATTTACTATGACAGGTGGTCCACCAATGATACATTCCCCATAGCAGCGTGCCCCATCTAGTGATATCGTAAAAGCTCCATCCACGGCAAAAATCTCGCTCTCCCGCCCATCAGGGGAAATAACCGCTGCCCTGGTGTTGATCGATGGTAGAGTGACGATCGTATCTGTTATCGTGCGTGACCAAAGAACGTAGGTCGTTGTTCCTGGCTTATCAAAGGAGATTTGATAATGATTTGGCCAGGTTTCAAGATTAACATCAGTGAAACCTTTTAGATATCTGGTAGCCTGGGCGTAAGCATCAAAGGCCGGACGCCTGCTGAAGTCTGGTCGCATCAGGCCGTAAGACTCGCCACCTTCGGGAAGATGAATGTCGATAAGCTTGTAGACGCTGATCCTTTCCGCCCCTGTGGCAAATCCCAGAGCAAAAGCCTGGATAGTAAACCATGCTTGTTGTTCAAGATCAACTTGAAAATTCCTCCGGTTGACCGGCCACAACGGATCACGGTTTGGTGGGGCGTTGGTTTCGTTAATCCATACCGGCTTGTCGAGGCCAAATTCCTGCTGCGTCGCATTAACAGCATTCATTACGGTTTGGATAGTCTCAGTGCGGAAATAAATATGCAGTGATATGACATCGAAGAAGTACCCCGCTTCTGGCGCTTCTGGATCGGCGGCGGCTTCGCTCAGAAGTCGTTTGAGAAAGGTCTGATCATGCCACCATGTTAGGCCAGCCAGATGGATCACTGCATCCGGATCGGTTTCCTTCATCACCTTGTAGGCAACCTTCAAAAGTTGATAATAATCAGCCACTGATCCGGCAAACTCGTAACCGTATACGCCTGACCTAATTTCAGGCTCGTTCCAAATGATCCAATGATGAACGTTGCGAACACTATAATATTCGGCAATACGACGAACGAAATTTGCCCAAAGATTATCGGGATCGTCAACAGACAAATAAAGTCCTTTGGGCAAGCCGGCTTCTGTACCATCTTCCGAGGCCCAGGGAGCCGTATTTTTTAACAAGCCTACCACCGTTCTTCCTTGGTTGTCTGCCTCAACTAACCACTCTTCCAGAACATGGAGCGTGTTCCAATCTTCCGGGCCAGTAGGCTGGATCTCACGCCAGTAAAATAGAATCCTTTCCCACCCGACACCGAGTTCAACAGCTTCTTCAGTCTGCCAGAATGCCTCGGTTATCCCAAATCTCGGATCAGGTCTAGCCTGGTCGTCGCCCGGTTGAAATCTGAAGAACGGGGTTATTATCCCCAAATATCCGACGACAAATACGGTCAATACTCTTGTCACGGCGCTAATAATACCATTTCTCCCGGCTGAGCATAGAGTGCCGTTTTTCTGGTATACTCTCTTCGATGAAGCTTAGAGCAGCCCAGGAAGAAATTCTTAAGTACCGGGGGGGGTTAATGGGCATCAGCGCCGTACCTGGTAGCGGTAAAACGTTTACCCTTTCCCTTCTTGCTGCTGAACTTCTGGCAGGCGGGAATTTAGCAGTTGAACTAGGACAGGAAGTCTTAATCGTTACTTACCTTAACAGCAGCGTCGATACCTTTCGTTCCCGCATTCGAGGACGGTTGGCTGAAATCGGCATCCAAGAAGTCGGTTACGATGTGCGAACGCTCCACAGTTTGGCGCTTGAAATCGTTCACTTGGCTGACGGTGGTTATGAGTTTCAAGATGATCTTCCAGCCGTGGCGAATGACGCCCAAGTGGCTGAGTTTCTTGTGCGAGCTGTTGACGGTTGGATCGAATCAAACAGTGAGATTTGGCAGAGTTTTCTTGAACAAGACTCACCTACAAATCGCGTTCGTTGGCGAACAATAACGGAAAATACTGCCCAATCATTCATCCGTATGGCGAAAAACCAACGTTATTCACCGGAACAAATAATTGCCCGCTTGTCAAAATTGGACGATTCCTTCGATATAATACCCGGTCCAATCTCGCCTGAAATTGAATCTCATATTATCACTCCAACTCCTTTGATGTATATGATGGCGGGTATTTATCAACATTACCAATCCAGCTTAATCAACTTGGGAGCTCTTGATTATGATGACCTGATTTGGCGAGCGGCAGATCTACTAGAACAAAGACCAGATATGGTCGTTGAACTGAGGCAACGTTGGCCATATGTGCTCGAAGACGAGGCGCAAGACAGCGTTCCACTACAGGAGTTTCTTCTTAATTCTTTGGTTGGCTCAGACGGTAACTGGGTGCGAGTCGGTGATCCGAATCAGGCAATCACAAGCACTTTTACTGCGGCCGATCCGCGATTCTTTAACAGTTTTATTGAAAGACCTGATGTTCAATCATTGCCTTTACCAAATTCAGGCCGTTGTGCTCCGAAGATATTCTTAGCTGCCAATCGGATCGTTCATTGGGTCTGCGATCAACATCCAGTACCCGAAGTTCGTCACTTCACATTTCGCCGCCAGGATATCTTGCCCACACCTCCAGGGGATGCCCAACCCAATCCGCCAGATTCTGAGGCGAGTGTCACTATCAAAGTGTACCTGCATCGGGAGGATGAAGAGTTGCCAACGATTTCCCGATTAGCACTACAATTCTCCCAAAATCATCCCCAAGACACCCTGGCCATTTTAGTACCTACAAATGAAACGGGGCACCATGTATCCGTACACCTTGATGAGCTTGGTGCTAGTTATGATAATTTGTTACGGGGAAGTAAACGGGAACGCGAGATAGCGGCCGTTTTGCAAGCCATATTAAATCTCCTGGCCCAACCCTTGGACAGGAGTGCGTATACCAGAATTCTCGTCCCATTAGGAGAAATTGACCATCCTGCAGGGAATCTTGGCAAGCTTGATCCTAATAAAATCATGACCATTTTGCGTAGCATTTACAACCCTGAAAATTTCCTGTTTCCAGAAGATTCCGTGGCATTTGCTAGCACCCTCCCATCTGGTGTAGCAACAGAATCAGAATTGCAGTTCCTTGAAGATTTTCACTCCTTTTTAGTGCGTGCATTTGAGTTACGTTCATTACCAGTTGACGACTTGATTTTAACTTTGAGTGATGAGCTATTTGATTCACTTCCAGATAATCAACCTGGTAGTCAAGCATCAGATCTGGCTATTGCTTACCACATTGCCAGTGCCGTCCGCCAATGGAGAGATCTTCAGCCTGACTGGCGCCTACCAGAATTGGCTATCCAACTAGCGGATATTGCCGAAGGACGGCGACAATTAAGGTCTTCTCGTTCATCTGAATATGGCTATCAGCCCATGCCTGGTTGCATCACATTGGCAACTCAGCATGGGGCCAAAGGCATGGAATGGGATTGTGTGTTTCTGCTTGGCATTGACGGTCGATGGTTGCCGGGATCATTGGAAAGTTCATTCCAAGGGGTTCACGAATTTCTGGGTGGCGATCCATCGGCTGAGGTCTTGGCTCAATTACGTCATTTGATGGAGGGGGATGCCGGAATATATCCAGGCCGAACCGCAACCGAGTCGGCCCATATCGACATCATCTGTGAACGACTACGCCTTTTGTATGTTGGGATAACCCGTGCTCGAAAGATTCTTCATATCAGTCGCAGCAGGCAAACCCGACGTTTCAACAAAGAATTCGAATCTGAACCAGCGACGGTAATGGGTATCTTATATAAATTCTTGAATGATTACCCGAGTTAGTATATTGTCCCATTGGTAACTTAGCGATTAGAATAAGACTATGAGTATGGATAATCCCTTCTTCCATCGTGGGGCAATTCGTCGTGCTGAAGAGTTCCATGGCCGCGAAGCTGAAATCAGCCAGATCCTCGCCCTGTGTCGCAATGGACAGAGTGTCTCGATAATTGGGCCGCGTCGTATAGGTAAGAGCTCCTTGTTGCTTCATCTTTGCCGGCCATCGGTTCAATCCCAATTTGGCGTAACTCCTGGTGAAACGATTTATGCACTGGTCGACTGTCAGGAACTTGGCGGATCTCCTCCGGAAGAGGTTTATGAGGCTGTTCTTACCAGTATCATGGATGCGGCCATTTTAGTGGGGGTGGAATTGGATAACGTTCAGCGTCCTGGCTCTTACAGAGCTTTGGACCGAGCCCTCAACTCGATCGTGAATGGGGGCATTTCAGTTATCGTCCTGCTCGATGAATTCGAGCTTCTGGCAGCCAATGAACATTTGACACCATATTTCTTTGCCCGCCTTCGAGGTCTCACAACTAAGTATGGATTGGCTTATTTAACTGCCAGCCAGCGTCCGCTTTTTGCCATTACTGCCGACGAGCAAATCCTTAGCTCTCCGTTCTTTAACATTTTCGTCTCCTTTCCTTTGGGATTATTTACGAGGGTGGAAGCACAGGATTTATTAACCTGCCGTCTTAAAGGAACTGGTGTCAAATTTGACCAGCAATTATCTGATTATGTCCTTTATTTAGTTGGTTATCATCCCTTTTTCCTTCATATTGCCGGTTATCATGCATTTCAATCTTTAGTACAAAACCTGGTAACCGAAAGTTTGGCCGGATTTAACTGGCTTGACGAACCGGTTGAAATCGAAACAGTCTCCCATCTTGAATACCTGTGGGGGAATCTATCCGATGATGAAAAATACTGTTTGGCTACCACAGAAGGCCCAATCGATACCGTGAGACAGCTTGAGCAGCTATGTCTTCTTCAACCTACCGTTGATAGCTACACATTTACCAGCGAGATTTTACGCCGATTTGTACGTCGTCAGCAGGTGAGAGGGCTTATCCAGGCCGGCCCTTTTGTTATTGATAAACAACGTCATATGGTACACGCTGAAGGGCAAGAGCTTGGACTCACTACGTCTCAATTTAATTTACTTGTTAGATTGGGTAAACAACCAGGTCAGGTTGTTCGTGGAGAGGAATTGGAAGTTGCCGTATGGGGTGATGCCTTACTGGATGATCCGGATCGCTTAAAGACGTTGATCAAACGCTTGAGACGAGCCATCGAACCTTACAGCAACTGGATAGTCAGCGAGCGAGGCGTCGGGTATTCACTTCGTGAGCCAGAGTAGTAAGTTATTTATCACCATCAAAACGTTCAGTTCGCATGATCTGATAGGCGTTATCCTGCTATTCATATGTTTGTCCTGCCTCTTTTTCAATCGACAAGTGATCCATGCTCAGGACTCTTCTCCTGCTTATTGGCGATATGACGCCCCTGGTCGTTTGAGTCTAATCGAGGTCGCCGATGTCAATCATGATGGTATAGATGATTTCATCGTGGTTGCCGATGACACAAACATCGTTCTTGTTGGTGCAGATGGTAGAGCTCAATGGCCCGAGCCGTTTGTGACAAACGAACCGATTCAATACGTCCAGGCTTTGGATGCGGCTGGACCAGAACTGGGGACAGATGAGATCGTTATTGCTACTGATGCACATTTGATCCTTATTAGCGGCGATGGTCAGGAGCTCTGGCAACGTCCCTTAGCTAACTTCCCGGCCGCTTTGTCCCGGTTCAGTCCGAATCCGGCCGAGCCAGCTGATATCTTGATAGCCCTCGAAAATGGCCGTCTAATTCGTTTCAATTTTCTAGGACAGATTGTAAGGGAATACGAGTTCGAGGATTCGCCGGCTGAATTTGCGACTCCTATACTCGCGGTAACCGACCTCAACCGTGATGGTGCAAATGAGATCATCTATAGCTATCTTAGCGAAGAGGGTTTCAGCAAGCTACTCGTATTAGATAATGAGGGAAACAAACGGTGGGAGCGTTCTAATAGCGGTGCTGTTACTGCCTTTTCGTTGGTTGAATTTGATCCTGAAGAACCTTTAGAAATCGCCATTGCCACAACACTTAACCGGGTATATTTATACACTACAGATGGCCAGCGAAGATGGCCATACCGATCTCCAAACATCCCGGTCACTTCTCTGGCGATGGCCTACCTAGAGGAAGGTCCCTCACTATTAGTGGGGACAGAAGCCGGCACGCTTATTGCTTATGATCAGCAAGGTCGACGGCTTTGGAGCAACGTTTATGGAAATTTTCCAGAACAGCCGGTTTTAGACATCACAACCTCACCTTCATCAAATGATAGCTTGCACCCTGTTGCCATCGCCGTTCTTTTAGGTCGATCTACAGATAACTCTGAGCCTGTTGATGTTTTACTATTAGACGACAATGGGCAACGCTTGGAGCCAGCTTACTCGCCAGCCGATTCATTGGGCCTTAGCCGACTGGTAGACATCAATCATGATGGGACGAGTGAGATACTCGTGGCTGCTTTTGCCACCTTAGAACTGGTAGATCCAGGTATAGGCGCCCGTCAATACTTCGAAGAATGGGACTATCGACTTGGAGCGGAGCCTGAATCAGTGCTTGTCGAAGATATTGATTTGGATGGAGAACAGGAAGTTCTCATCGGCACAGATGACGGAAAACTACATGCACTAGACAAAGATGGTAACGTTTTAGGGGTAACCGATCTTGATGGAATCGTTAGCCATCTGGCTATTGCTAGATCCACTTCCGATTCATTACCAAATATCGTCGCCGTTCTGAATAGTTTTACTTCAGGGGAAACGGGGGGTGAAGATGCCGAGGGTCGAGTGGACTTATTGTGGCCAGATGGTCGTCAAATCTGGACTCGATCATTTCCCTCCACGATCTCCAGCATGATTGTTGGCGACATTAATTTTAGCAGTCCTTCCGAAATTCTTATTGGGACAACCGAAGGCCAAGTAATCGCCCTCTCCCTGACTGGTGACAAATTATGGACAACTCAAGCCAATGCTAGTATAGACCACTTAACACTGGTGAATGACACTAATGATAGCGAGATTATCATTGGCACAGGAGCCAATATCATTAGTCGATTGAGTAACAATGGTTCTACATCAAATCGATTAGCCAGCTACTTGGAAGACATAGCCACTTTAGAGCAGGTAATCCGCGAAGATACCTTTGTTCCTACTTTGATAGTTGGACTGGAGGATGGCACTCTCCGCAGCTTAAGTACCAGAGGAAATCAAAATTGGCAAACATCGTTGGAAAGCTTGCCAACAAGCATGATTCCGGCCAACGACTCGCTTTATGTAAGTACTGACGAGGGAGAGCTATTAAGGATCAATTTAGATGGCGATATTCTGTGGCGGTTGCCAGATGTGGGCCGGATTACGACCATGTACTGGGCTGATCTTGACGGCAACATAAGACCCGATCTTGCCGTAGGCAATCGAGCTGGAGAGGTTCAACTGATTACAGCTGATGGCACAGATACCTGGGATCTGCTAAATTTAGGAAGCGAGCTCTTCCAAGTTTCAGCCATTAGACGATTGCCAAATTCACAAGCCGAATTAGTTGCAGTTACAGACAACGGCATTGTGCAATTATTCCGATCACAATCCAATCGTCCTCCATTATTAGTTGATCCAAAAGTAGACGTTGATCAAGGAAAATATAGCATTGCCGTTTCGGTGATCGACGTTGAAAATGATCCAGTCACTGTTTCCTTAGAGATTGCCGATCCGGAATCGGGTGAATGGGTAAACAATGGACAAAAACAAGCACAAAGTGGAAATGATATGTTATTCTGGCCTGTGAGTCCGCCAAGCGGCGCAAATGAAGTCCGCTATCGGTTCAATTTTGACGATGGTACTCACCAGGGTCAGGTCGAACCGACTGCTGGACCCCCACCAATATCAGGAGGTCCAGCTATATCAAGTATCATTATTGGCCTTTTTGTAGCCATTATTGGCGCCGGAAGCGCAATTGCATACCTCCGCCAATCAAACTCACCAACCGCTAGAGCCAATCGGTTCCTCCTAAAAATAAAGCAGCAACCAGATTTGTTGCTTGAGTTATTAGAGATGGAATACCTACAATCGACTGGATCGCCGGATTTTCTTTTACACCTAGCAAACAAAGCTCGCCAAGAAAAGGATAAAGCCGTCGCCAGCCTCGCCGATGGACTATTTCTATTAGCTTCACAACCCGAGTCGGCCCTACCCATCATTTCCTCTGCCCTCGACAATGCAACCGAACTTGAAACCAAATGGCGTCACCTGGACTATTGGCGCTTAACGTATAATATAGGTCAAGCATTGTTGACTGCACCGTCGATTACTGAAATCAGCCTCCTCCAACCACAATTAGATCAACTTGTCAAAGTCCGTAAGCAAGCCAATCAATCTTCGGAAGCAGTTGACAGTTTGTTGCCGGTCTCCATCAGTTTGCGAGATAGCGAACGTGTTGATTTGGCCGAAGATAGGCTCGTATATTTAAACGAAGCTATAGGCTTGTTAAAACAACTTCAATATCATTCCAATTACTGGCTTCCGCAAATCGAGAATTCTCTCGTATTGGCAATAGCTGATCGTTGGATGGGACTTGTGCGAGCAGAGATTGAGGAGTTACTCGGTAGGGCTCAGCTTGTCATCAACTTAATCACCAAGCATCTTGTTCCGGAAATTGAACCAGTCATTGCTATAAACGTTCGGAATGTAGGCCGTTCATCCGCCGAACAAATCTTCATCAAGCTTAAAGCAAGTCCAACTTATACTGTGCTCACTTCAGAACAGCACATACCGATCCTATCCCCAGGACGCGAACGCCAGGTCCAATTTAGAATTGAGCCGAATGCCGAAGAGCGTTTCAGGATCGTCTTCGAGCTAACTTATAATGATCGACATGGAATGAATAAAAAGTTGGCTTTTGCTGATATGGTCCATTTTCTTCCCCCTGTTCGAGAATTTGTGCGAATCAGAAACCCATACTCGCCTGGTATGCCGCTGCGAGGGAACAGTTCTGTATTCTTTGGGCGAGAGGATTTGTTCGAATTTATAAATCAAAATGCCTTTACAGAATCGTCGCAAACCGTATTGATATTAGTTGGTCAGCGACGAACTGGGAAAACCAGCGCGCTACTACGGCTTGACCTACATTTACCCGAAAGATTTCTGCCCGTTTATATAGATTGTCAATCCCTCGGGGTAACGCCTGGAATGCCCACATTATTCCAAGATTTAGCTTGGGGGATCTCTGATGCATTTGCTAGTCGGGGCTACGATCTTGACGTGCCGGATCCGTCATATTGGAAGGTAGATCCTGCCGGCCGTTTTCAACGCGATTTTCTTGAGATAGCTCGACAACAATTACCAAATGATTCCGTCATCCTTCTCATTTTTGACGAGTTTGAAACTTTTGAAAATCTAGTCAGCGATGGTATTTTGCCCAAAACAATTTTCACTTATCTCCGTCATTTAATGCAACATGGTAAAGGGCTAAGCTTCATATTTGCTGGAACACATCGACTTGAAGAAATTGGTACGGAATATTGGTCCGTGCTGTTTAATTCAGCCTTATATCGCCGGATAAGTTTTTTAAGTAGAGATGCTGCCATGCGCTTGGTTCGGGATCCTGTCACACCTAATATTGTTTATGACGATCTTGCGCTTGATAAAATACTTCGTGTAACTGCTGGTCACCCCTACTTTTTACAATTAGTTTGTTACACACTGGTTCGTCGAGCAAATGAAGAGCGTGATGGGTATATTACAATATCGGATGTCAATGCTGCATTGGATGAGATGTTAAGGTTAGGTGAGGTTCATTTCGCCTATCTTTGGCAAAGATCTAGCTATGTTGAGAAAGCCTTACTTGCAGCAGTATCTCGATTAATGGATTATGAAACTCCGTTTCGACCGACCGATCTGGTCCAATTCCTGGAACAATACAGCATTCACCTTGACCCATCCGAGGTAACTACCGGTTTAAACCGGCTTGTTGAGCGAGAAATCATGTGGGAGATTACAGCCGAGGGAACTATACTATACGAATTACGTATTGGCCTTGTAGGTCTGTGGGTGGCTAAGAACAAGAGTTTGAGTCACTTGTATGAAATGAATGGTAATCCTGAAATATCTAGATTGGTACAAGGCAATGCTGCTCTATAATCAACCGGCAATTGACTTTGGTGTCCAAAGGTTTACCAAGCTTCCACGTGTCATATCGTTTAATTCTTCCCATGAATTCACTGGGAGATTTACAATGGCAATGGCTGCCGTTGGCAATCGCTGCCAAACTCCTGTTAGCTCCTCAAGTAGCTCTTCCAAACCAGGATTATGTCCTACTACCATCACTACTACCGACGATTGATCGGTGATACCCTGTAACTCATCAATAAAAGTATCTGGATCGGCATGATATAAGTTTCTAGTAACCACGATATTGCCTGCGTAATCACAGGCATCTGCTGCCGCTTCGGCGGTAGCCACAGCACGTTTGGCTGACGAACTAATGATTAAGTCAGGGGTAAGATCTTCATCTAATAATAACTCACCCATTCGCGGTGCATCCCTTTCGCCCCGTTTCTTTAGCGGCCGATCGTGATCGGCAAGGTTAGTCTGATCCCAACTGGATTTAGCGTGACGCATGATGATTAGAGTCTTCATAGATTCATCCTTTTATGTTCAATGTCAATGGATATTAGCATAGACTTTGATGTTTTGAACCATTTCAAATCAATTTAAACAAGGAGAAGTGGATGGTAAAAAAACCGGACTTCTACGAACCTGATCGGATTGGCACCCTATTCTACCCAGATATTAACAGGATTGCTTCTGAGGCATTTGATTGTGGTTTATCTCCATCAGCTGGCGACAAACGAGTGGTTCTTCTATTGATTATTGATATGCAGATCGACTTCTGTCACAAACAGGGCTCTTTGTATGTGCCGGGAGCCGAAGACGATATACGGCGTCTGATAGAATTTCTCTATGCCAATGCAGAGATCATTACCAAAATTTTCTGTTCTTTGGATACACACCTGCCCTATCAGATTTTTCACCCAAGTTGGTGGAGCAATGAACATGGCAATCACCCTCCACCTTTTACTATTGTCATGGATTCTGATATCACCAATAGCAAGTGGCAGCCACTCATAGCTTCGGAATGGTCGGCCTCCTATACCGAGAAACTCAATCAACAGGCGAAAAAGGAGCTCGTGATATGGCCTTATCATGTTCTTACCGGCGGGATAGGCAATTCATTAGATCCAGAATTATGGTCGGCCGTCTTCTGGCACTCGATAGCTCGAAATAGTCAACCAACATTTTTAAGAAAGGGAAAGTTGCCTTTGACTGAGCATTATTCCATCTTTCGGCCAGAAATACTTCCACGTGATCATGCTGGGTTCAGCAAAAAACATTCTGTTCTGGACTCAATTGAACAAGGAGGCACGATAATTATTGCTGGAGAGGCGGAGAGTCACTGCGTATTAGAAACTATTGAGGATATCGTTGAAGAGTACGAAGATAGACCAGAGTTGTTAAGTCAAATCTATGTCCTAAAAGATTGTATGTCGCCGGTTGAGCATCCTGACGTCGATTTCCATAGCCTTGCAATAGAACAGTTTAATAAATTCGCAGAAAAAGGTGTCAAATTTATCGTTAGCACGGATCCTTTGCCGTTTTGAGCTTCAGCTTTGGTTAAATTTTACAGCCCACAATGAAAGCACTTATGCTTTCATTGTGGGCTGATTATACCCCTAGCTTCTAATCACTTATCGATTTAAGTTGGTAAAGGCGGCAAAACCAGGGTAGATTGCCGAATCCCCTAATTCATCCTCTATTCGTAGCAACTGATTGTACTTAGCTACCCGATCGGTCCTTGCCGGGGCTCCAGTTTTAATCTGACCGGCATTCAGAGCAACCACCAGATCTGAAATGGTAGTATCTTCTGTTTCACCGCTGCGATGTGAAACGACGGCCGTCCACCCATGGCGCTGGACCAATTCTACCGCAGCAATTGCTTCGGTTAATGTGCCTATCTGATTAACCTTACACAACAAGCTGTTGGCTGCCCTATGCTCAAAAGCTGTACCTATTCGACCCACATTTGTAACCAGTAAATCATCACCAACAATTTGAATCCGATCCCCCATCTCTTCCATCATCAGGCTCCAACTTGCCCAATCGTCTTCTTGTAGACCATCTTCAATTGAGATAATCGGGTATTGATCTACCAATTCGGCATAGAAATTCACCATTTCTGCACCCGTCAATACTTTGCCTTCGGTTTTCAAATGATACTTTCCATCCGCAAAGAATTCACTGGCAGCCGGATCCATGGCCAACAAAATCTGTTCACCAGGTGAAAAACCAGCCTTCTCTGTCGCTTCTACTATCAGGTCGAGCGCCTCTTTGTTTGCCGACAGGCGTGGAGCAAATCCACCCTCATCTCCAACCGTTGTGCTGTAGCCTTTGCTACCCAAAACCTTCTTGAGGGCATGGTAAATCTCAACACTCCATCGAACTCCTTCAGAGAAAGAAGGGGCACCTACTGGCATAATCATAAATTCTTGCAGATCTGTAGAACCTGCTGCATGCTTGCCACCGTTCATAATATTCATCATGGGCACTGGTAGCGTCCTAGCCGATACACCGCCTAAGTACCGGTAGAGCGGCAATCCCACACTATCGGCCGCTGCCCGGGCGACAGCCAGCGAAACCCCCAAAATTGCATTTGCTCCGAGACGGCCTTTATTTTCGGTGCCGTCTAACTCGATCATGACTTCATCTATTCCAACCTGATCTGTTGCATCCCAGCCGACCAAAGTACCCGCGATCTCCTCATTTACAGCCGAGATAGCCTCCAGCACACCCTTGCCAGAATAGCGACTGGAATCGCCATCACGTTTCTCCAATGCCTCGTGCACGCCAGTAGATGCACCGGATGGGACAATTGCTCGACCGACAGCACCATCAAGCAGTGAAACTTGAACCTCAACCGTCGGATTCCCGCGAGAATCAAGTACTTCGCGTCCATAAATTGATTCAATGTAGGTCATG